>Ga0180086_1000017_pt1 | contig 16744 bp, 14 predicted proteins | sample EasRiv760_16_10D_FD_121778 | JGI IMG/M metagenome (GOLD analysis project Ga0180086, IMG submission 121778) | Soil microbial communities from meander-bound floodplain in the East River, Colorado, USA - East River metaG ERMLT760_16_10D | ecosystem: Environmental > Terrestrial > Soil > Floodplain ... | reverse complement strand
CTTCCGCATCCCTGGCTTTTTCTCGGGGTGTGGATCCTCGGCGGCCTCTACGCCCTGCTCGGCGCGATCTCGATGGCCGAACTCGGCGCCATGATCCCGCGCTCCGGCGGGCAATATGTGTTTGCGCGCTACGCGCTGGGCGAATACCCCGGCTTCATAGTTGGTTGGAGCGATTGGCTTTCGACCTGCGGTTCGGCTGCGGCTGTGTCCCTGGTGATTGGCGAGTTTGCAGGGGCGCTATTCCCTGCATTACAGGGAAGAGCTGTGGTCATCGCAACAACGATAGCCATCGTGTTTGCTGCCCTGCAATGGCACGGAATCGTTTGGGGCAGCACTGTTCAGAACTTCACGAGTTTGCTTAAGGCGTTCGCGTTTCTGACGCTCATTGCTGCTGCCTTCATATTTGGCGGGCAGGGTTCATTCACAACTCCGGCGGCGCAGCAGATGCCCGCGGGCTTGGCCTTACTTGCCGCTATGGTTCTGGCGTTGCAGTCCGTGATCTACACCTACGACGGCTGGAACGGCGTGGTGTATTTCTCTGAAGAGGTAACAAATCCGGCCCGCGACATTCCGCGTTCAATGATAGGCGGCGTGCTTTTGATTATCGTTATCTATCTGCTCGTCAATCTGGCCCTGCTCTACGTTCTTCCGATTTCCGCAATAGCCGGCCGGGACTTTGCTGCCGGCGCAGCCGCGCAAGTGATCTTCGGCCGGCATGGCGACACCATCTTTCGATCTTTGACCATCATTTCAATGCTCAGCGCGATCAATGCTTATCACCTGATGTCCACGCGAGTCTTGTTTGCGATAAGCCGTGATGGCCTTTTCGCGAAGCAAGCGGCTGCGGTAAACAAAGGAGGAACTCCCACCGTTGCTTTAGTGATGAGTGTAGCCGTGGCCGTGCTCTTTATTGTCTTTGGTGAAACGTTTGAGAAAGTCATTTCGGCGTTGGCCTTCTTCTTTGTGGCAAACTATACGCTTTCTTTCGTCTCGGTGTTTGTCCTACGTAGCCGCGAGCCGGAAAAAGAACGGCCCTACCGCGCCTGGGGCTATCCCTGGACCACCGCCCTGGCGCTAATCGGCTCGGTTCTATTTCTGGTCGGTGCAATCGCAGCGGACATAGCCGGCCGCACACGCTATAGCCTCTACGCATTGGGGCTGCTGGCGGTCAGTTATCCTTTGTTTCGTCTGCTGAAGTTCACCGGCACTGTTTCTAAAGATTGACTTCACGTCAGATTTCACTTAGAAAGCTTTTTGTCTGGAAGATCTTCAGAACTATCTGCTAAGGATGACTATATGAAACGAGTTTTTGCAATCGTCTTATTCGTACTCACCACGATCAGTGTTTCCGCCGTCTGCCACCCCACGCGGGCTGCCCGCGCGGGGACCCCGGTCTGCCACCCCACGCGAGCTGCCCGCGCGGGGACCCCGATCTATGTCCCGCAGGACGACGAGGCCGTTCGCAACCGCACCAGAGAAAAGTTAGCGCAATTGCTGGAAAAGGCCGGCCCGACTATCAACGTCGCTTTCAGCCAAAGCCAAAAACAGCCGTACAACTATGTCGGGACTCTGACAACGGGGCTTGCTAACGCGGACAACTTTGAAATCGTCATCAGCGTTACTCCAAGAGAGACGATCGGCTTCCGTATCTTCCCGCATTACAACAAAGGTTACATCAATGTTGACAAGGCCAGGGACCGCCCCGGACTCATGCGGCTTTTGCTGCGGTTAAGCGACCGCGCATTCCTCTATTGGGGAGCGGATGAAGCCGGCGATATTTTTACCGGCTATACTTTCACGCTGGAATCAGGTTTTCCGGAAGAAGCGATCAGAATCGTGCTGCGCAGTATTGTTAACAGCGACAAGTTTGTTGGCGAGATGCGTCCGTTTATCGATGGCAGCAGCGCAGTGGTCAAGTAAACGCTGTCCGACAAGCCTGGTTGGCATGTGGGCAAAGTACCACCCGGTGACCGGAGTGGGCAGTCAGGACCACCTGTGTTAACTGGGAGGCACACTAGAAGTTCCACGCCAGCCTTCCGCCATAGACATGGGCGCGCGGGTAATAGAGCGGAGCAATGTGCGGAAACAATCTCGATCGCACCAGCTCGTTGTTCTGTTTTTCACTCCGAGCGTCCAGCGCAGGATCATGGTGCTTATGGTAGACATACCGGCCGATACCATAGCCTATAGCGCTCCCTACCAGCACGTCAGAAAGAAAATGGTTTCGTCCCGTGTAACGTGAAAGGCTAACCGCGGTGGCCAGGCCGTAAGCGCCGATCTTCACCAGCGGTCGGTGATGGCCATACTCCTGGGCGATCACCGTCGCGAGCGACCAGGCGTTGATCGCATGACCGGACGGAAACGAGCTACCGCCACGAAAGAACTCCCCACTGGAATGATCTGCCGGCGGCCGCTGGCGCTGCGATGCCGTTTTCAACGCGCTTCCTACAATACTGCCATCAATGAGGGCCTCGGCCCCGAGCAAACCAGTTTCTCGCAGACGATCGTTGTGGGTCACTCGACCGGCCAGATACATAACACCGGCAGCTCCGGCAGTGGAGTAGAACGAACCAAGCCGGCTGAGGTTCTTGCTCATCCTCAGACGATTCAGATAGTCTCCATGCTCAACCAGCTCGCCGGATGTCCGCCGGTCAGTGGCAATCAGCGCCACGGTAGAGAGGCCCAGCGGAGCTAACCATTTCGCGTCACTTCCGCGCAAATGAAAAGGAGAAGTCCAGATCGCGCGTTGGTCGTCAAGTATGTTGACGATGAATTTCTTTTCCGCGTTCGCTTTGGGTGCGGCTTTTGGGTCGGCCCGATCTCCTGCCGGGAAAGTTTGCGCCGGAGCGTTAAGGGAGAAAACGAGAATGAGAGCGAACAACAGGGCCCCTGACGACGCTGCCCGGGCCGTCGGAAAACAAGTACTCATTGCATTTTTCTTCCGAATCTAAGAGCTTTATTTCTGAATGCAGGGGAGCGTAACTAATTATCTGTCCTGCGGGCCCGTTAGACAACGGCGCCGGCGAGTGGGAAAAGAAAACGGGCCGTCAACAAAGCGATGACCATTCCACAGATTAGTTCAGCTTCGGCATTCTGATCAGCCGGGGATTCTGTGCGGGGACGCTTGAGGCCATGATCCTGGGGAAGGCTTCTTTTTTGATTCAGTGCAAATGTTCAGACGATAAGGTACTAACGTCGGGAGCTCCCAAAGCGCAAAAAGGCCGGGGAAGGTTGCTTCTCAATGGAATTGATTTGCTGACCAACATGCGGACCATCATTTGCACCTGAGGCGGAGTGAAAGGCTTAGGCAGAAACACACTCGCACCCGCAGCAAGGCTATCATCCCAGATCTTTGGATCTTGCTCAGCCGTGATCATGCCCACGGGTATTGACCGTAAACGCTCATCCCGTTTCATATAAAGGATCAAGTCCAGTCCCTGGACGTGGGGCATCATCATGTCAAAGATCGCGGCGCTGAACTCAGCGTCCTGCTGCAAGATCCCCAGCGCTTCGCGCCCATCCTGCACGGCCACCACCTGATAGCCTTGACTTTCAACGATCGCCGTCACCATTCGCAGGGTCAGTGCATCGTCGTCAGCCACGAGGACGCGGCACCGGTGGTCGGGAATTTGCGCTGAATCTCTTGCTTCATCGTCCTGCTCCAAAATTTGTTGTGTCGCCGGTTTGCCTCCGTGGGCTATAACGACCTCGGCGAGTAACCTTTGATCAGCTGCCGTCAGGTGCGTAAAACGCAGGCCGAAACCGATAGGGTAATCTTCATTGACGAGTTCACCCTGCAACGACACCCACGGTCCACCCGGCAGATGCACTTTGAATTCAACTATGTCGCCCAGCTCCCTTCCCTGCACCCTGCTATCAATGAAGCAGCCATCCATGCTGATTTCGCTCATCCGGGCATCCTGTTTCCCGGACGAGCCCTGCCAGACAACATCGAGCGATACGGTAACTGGTCTATTCTGTCTCTCCAAGTCCGACATAATGTTCCTTCCTTTGTTTAGTTACTCCTGAACCGAGCTTTCAATCAGACTTCCAAAGTGTCCATTACTCCGCAAGCTCATCACTGCGCCTTGCCGACGACGCGGTTTGTGTCTCCTGTTTACTTTTGTTCTTCAAACTTTCGCATCACACCCTCATAACAATCGGGGCAGATGCCATGGGTGAATTGAACATTCGTATGGTCTGAAATGTAGTGCTCCACTTTTTGCCAGTAGTTCTGATCGTCGCGAACCTTCTTGCAATAAGAACAGATGGGTAGCATCCCCTGAAGCTGATTAACCTGCGATAGCGCTTCTTCCAGCTCTTCCACGCGTTCCGCCAGGGCTTTCTGCAACGCCAGCATTTGCACGCCGACCCCCACCCTCACGCTCAGTTCCTCTCGATGAAACGGTTTGGTGAGATAATCATTTGCTCCTGCCCTGATTCCTCTGACCACATGCTTCTTATCGCTCATGGCGCTCAGCAGAATAAGGTACGGCGGGGTAACGCAGGGCAACTGTCGAACCTTCCGGCAAATCTCCAGTCCGTCCATTCCCGGCATCATGATGTCAAGAATCGCCAGCGAAGGCGCATCTTCGCGTTGCAGTACATCCCATGCCTGCCGGCCATCGAGAGTGACTGAGACTTCATAGCCCCACTTGACGAGAGTCGCTTCGAGTATGCAGCGGGAAACAGGATCGTCTTCAGCGATTAGTATCTTCATCGCTTCAGTTCCTGGGGTTGCCGCCGTTCGGCTCTAAGCGCTTTATCGACTCTCTCAAATTCAAGCTCGAGTCCTGCGAGCAGGGTGGCGGCATCGCCATTCTTAAACTCTGTCTTTTCAAGTGATTCATAAAGTGCGGCCATGGGCCCGGCGCCGATATTAGCGCTGCTGCCTTTCAGAAGATGCGCCACTCGCCGCACCTCCTTCGTATTGTTCTTCGATACCGCCTCACGCAACGCTTTGAATTGGAGTGCCGTATCTTCAAGAAACAGGTCAATCAGTTCAGTAACGAGATCGGGCTTGCCGGGCTGCTGAATCTCCCTCAGACCGGCCAGCACCGCCAGATCGAGCGCGCTGGGTCTGCCCTTATCAACAACCACATTCGCTTCACTTGATCGCTCGCCCGCCGTGGGCTCACCTGCCGACTTAATCCATTGTTCCAACTTCCGACAAAGCACGTCTGATTTGACCGGCTTGCTCAGATAATCGTCCATGCCCGCGTCCAGACACTTTTCACGCTCACCCCACAGGGCATGCGCCGTCATGGCAATGATCACGGTGCGACTGGATAAGCCTTCCTCGCGGCGCCGAATTTCCGCCGTTGCTTCGTAGCCGTCCATCTCCGGCATTTGGCAATCCATCAACACGATTGGGTAGGGGACTTTTGTCATTGCTTCGAGCGCTTCGCGCCCGTTCACAACCACATCGGCGGCATAGCCCAAATTCTGTAGTTGAATGAGCGCCACTTTCTGATTCACCAGATTATCTTCAGCTACCAGAATGCGGGTCTGTTTAGTCGCGCCCTCTCGCGCCGCCTGCTCAGAGAGCACAGCCTTTTGCACTGGCCTGGTTATGTGAACCGGCAGGCTCAGGCTTGGGGCGTCGATTTCGCCGGCCATGATAATGGCTAGAGCATCAAAGAGCTGCGACTGCCTAACCGGCTTTCCGAGGTATCTCGCGATCCCTGCCCGGCGTAACGTTTCGCAATCATCACGCTGGCCGAGCGAGGTCAGCATTAGTAAACGCGTCGAGCTGATAGTCGCATCGCTCTTTATTGTGCGGGCCAGCATCATGCCATCCATTTCCGGCATCTGCATGTCAAGGATGGCCACGTCAAACATCGTTCCCTGGGCTGCTTCGCGGCGCAAGACTGTCAAGGCCTCCGCTCCGCTCCCAACGGATGTTGACTGCATTCCCCACGACGCCAACTGATGCTCCACAATCCTGCGGTTCGTCTCGTTGTCGTCAACGACGAGGACGCGCGCGTTTGCCAGTTCCACGCGCACGGTCTGGACGATGACTTGTCCGCCAAGCTGTTTCTCAAAGTGCGCCGTGAACCAGAACGTCGAGCCCGCGCCCGGCGTGCTCTCAACACCAATCTCGCCGCCCATCAATTCAACCAATTGTTTCGAGATGGCCAGGCCCAGGCCTGTGCCGCCGTACTTGCGTGTGGTCGAGCCGTCGGCCTGCACAAATGCGTGGAAGAGCCGGCGCTGTGCTTCGGCGCTGATACCGACGCCGGTGTCGCTGATAGCAAAGCGCAAGACCACGTCGGCCTCCGTCTCTTTCTCCCGAGTCACGCGCAGCACAACCTCGCCTGCTTCCGTAAACTTCACCGCATTACCGATCAGATTGGTTAGCACCTGACGCAAGCGTCCGGCATCACCACGCAGGTTAACCGGCACATTGCTCTCGACGGACGAAACGATCTCGAGCCCTTTCACGTGCGCACGCTCGGCGAGCAGTTCGACGGCCCCTTCGACTGCCGGGAGCAGGTCAAAGTCCAGCTTCTCGAAGTGGAGCTTGCCCGCTTCGATCTTGGAAAAGTCGAGGACGTCGTTGATCACCGTCATCAGCGATTCCGCACTGGTATTGATCGTCTGGGTATAGTCTCTTTGCTCCGGGGTTAAGTCGGTGTCGAGGAGGAGTGCGGTCATGCCAACAACGCCGTTCATCGGCGTGCGAATCTCGTGCGACATATTGGCGAGGAAGTCGGACTTCAACCGCGTCGACTCGAGGGCTGCGTCGCGGGCGTCAATGAGTTCGACTTCCATTTGCTTGCGTTCCGTGATGTCTCGACCAAGGCCGATTAGGCCGATGATCTGGCCGCCTTCATCACGCAAGGGGATCTTGGTCGTCAATAACCAACTTTTCTGACCTTGCTCATTAATCAAGTACTCTTCCCGGTTGAGCACCGGTTGACCGGTTTGCAGAACTACCTGGTCGTCAGCAAAGAATCTTTCAGCCAGTTCCTTCGGGTGCACTGCAAAATCGTCCTTGCCTATAACTTCGGCCTCTGATTGCAGACCTAAGACACGCACTTCGGCTAAATTCGCGATCACCTTGCGGCAGGCCATATCCTTCACATAGACGGTATCAGGGATGTTATCGATGAGAGTCCGCAGGAAGATTCGCTCTTGACGCAACTGTTCCTCCAGTTGCTTGCGCTCGGTAATGTCCTGTGCCGTCCCCACCATCTTGATGATGCGGCCAGACTCATCGGCGATCACCTTGCCGTAGGCTTGAACCGTCCGCACCGTCCCATCCGGGCGGATAATCCGGTATTCGTAATGGGGAAACACCCTGTCCTGGAAGGCCTGTGCGATTGCGCTCTCCGCTATCTTCCGGTCGTCGGGATGGACGAAGGTCAGGAAGGTCTCTAACGTCGCGCCAGACTCCTGTGGCTGGAGGCCGAAAATACCGAAGAGTTCATCCGACCAGCGCACCTTGCTTGTCAGGACATCCCACTCCCAACTGCCGAGATACGCGATGTGTTGCGCCTCGTTGAGCTGTGTCTCGCTGGTCCGAAGCTTGATCTCGATCTGCATGCGCTCGATAGTCAAGCCAAGCTGGTCTGCGACTGAGGCGAGCAACTCAAGGTCTTGCTGACTGTAGGCATCTTTGTCTCTGTAGTGCTGAACGACAAGCACACCAATAATATCGGTCGATGTTCGCAGCGGTACACCTAACCAGGCAGCCGGAAGCGTTCCTACCAATTCAATTTCGCCCTTTGAAACCAGTTCCTGAATAAGCTCAGGAGACAAAGACATCGGACGCCCGCTGCGCAAAACAAAAGCGGTAAGCCCCCTGCCAAGTTTTTGGGGTGCGGCGATCGGATCAAACTCGTCTTTGCAGAAAGGGATGTGGAGAAGGTCGGATGTCTTATCGTACAGCGCAATGAAACAATTCTCCGCGGGAAGAAGTTTACCGATTGCGTGGTGAGCGAGGGTAAACAATTCATCCAGATTAGAGGTCGTGAGAACGCCCTGGACTATTTCCGCTATGGCTCGTCGCTCAGCTTCAGCCCGCTTGCGCTGCGTGATGTCATGAAACGTAAGCACGGCGCCGAGGACCAGCCCGTTTGAAATGATTGGCGACGACGTGTAAGAGACGGGAAGCACTACTCCGTCACGGCGCGTGAAGACATCATCATCAACCTTCAATATCTTTCCCGAACGCAGCCCTGCTATTACCGGACACTTTCCCGCGGGCACGCGCGTACCATCGGCGCTTTGAAAGTGGATGATGTCATGGATGTTCTGGTCGGGCAGTTCCGCTTGCTTCCAGCCAAGCATCTGCTCCGCTGCTGGATTCATGAAAGTAACCATACCGTCACGGTCAAGCGCATAGATACCTTCGCCCATACTGCTGGTTATAGCAGTTGTGAAATCGCGTTGCTGGCGAAGTTGTTCTTCAGTTCGCTTCTGCTCCGTGATGTCCTGTGCGTGGCCAAGGACATACACAGCTTTCCTTTGCCCCTCAATTCGCACGTTCCGATACGTCCAGACACGCTCTTCACCTTCTTTGGTAATGAGATTCATCAAACCATTAACGCTCGGTTCTGCGGCAATGAGCTTTAGGTAATGAGCGAAAACTGGCTGAACGGTGGGTGAGATGAACTCTATCAGGTTCTTTCCAACCATCTCGCTCGGAGCATAGCCTAGCGCCTGAGCGGCGGCAGGGTTGACCGAGAGTAGCTTTCCGTTGAGGTCGTGAGTACAAATAAGACCCAGGCCGTTCTCCACCAATTCGCGATAGCTCTCTTCGCTTTCACGAAGAGCGGCTTCGGCGCTCGCTCGCTCGCTGATCTGCTCCTTGAGAGAGGTATTGGCTAGTGTCAGCTCAGAAGTTCGCTCCTGGACACGTACTTCCAACTCACGCTGAGCTTTCCGCAACACTTCTTCCGTCTGTTTGCGCCTGGTTATGCTGACCAAGAGGGCCGCGTGCGTCTTATACATCCGACGTATGATCGCCGGCCAACTGAATAGCAATATGGCAAGCACGACGATACCAGCACCGGCAGAGAAGACAGCCCGGTGGCGTTCCGACTGTTGCCTTGCCTCTAACTGAACGTGGAGTTGCTCGATGAAGCTGGTCATCCCCAGGGCGTAAATCCCCTGCTGCGTCTCGTACTCCTGACTAGATAGAATAGTCCGGGCTTCCCCGGTGTGGTTCTCGCGCACCAAAGTGAAGGCGTGGTTTTCCATCTCCACCAACCTCATGTTGGCAGCGTCCGTCTGGGCGAGCGTTTGCGAGGGGGCCAGGCTCAAAATCTCCTTGATCGCCTGGTCCAATTGCGGCTCAAATCTACGGTAGCGCGCCTCCCATTGCGGATCCCCTGTGGCTGCCGCCATCCTGGCGGACATGGTCAAGACTTCGTCAAGATGAATAATGGTGCCTTTGAGTTCCTCGGTGCGCTCAACCCGCCCGTCGATGAGTGCGTCGTAAGTGTATGAGTCGTAGGTGCTCCAGCTTAACCAGGCTAACACCGCCCCCGTGAAGACAAAGGCGATAATAAATAACTTAATCGAAAGCCGATTGCCTGCCATGGTCGGTTCGCGCGCCGTCACCCGGGGGACGACACTCTCTTTGTTAGGGACCGGTTGTTTCATCTTCTCAACTCCGGCGGGAGCAACGGAAATTGTATTGACGAGCGCTTCAGACCCCCCAACCTGTTTACGGGCGGCCAGTTCGGGCAGGGGTGCAGCTCTTTTCCGGGGGTCACTATCGTCGGCAACTGGTCTAACTGCTCTTCCGTTAGAAGCTGACGGCGGAAACCAGGGTGAGGATTAAGAGACATGAGGTGAGCATTCTCTCAGATTACGGCCACAACACTGCCTGTCAGACTAATTGCAATCGTCAGGCCGCTTTAGTTCCCTCAAGCCATTCAAAGGCCGGAAGCATGAAACGGTTTGATTGCTAATATTTGGTTGCGATAATTCGGATTTGAAATAGGAGGCCCAGGGTCGACTGGCGTGCTTTTTGTCCCGGCAAAAAGGGACAAAGCGAGGCGAAACGGATAGGAAACCTCAGGCACACAAAATTTTAAGGGCGTCCGCAAAGGACGCCCTAAATTATTGCAAAGTTTGGTGGAGCCGAGGGGGATCGAACCCCTGACCTCATGACTGCCAGTCATGCGCTCTCCCAGCTGAGCTACGGCCCCATCCGTTGATTAGGTTATCAACTCATCGTCCGACAAACCTTAGTCTGTCGCCAGGATGCAGGAGCGACTAACTGAAGTTTATCGGACTGTTGCAAGAGTAGCCCGCGCGCAAAAGAGCGTCAAGCGAGGATGAAAAGGTTAGCCTCCTAGTTACAAGGCTTTTAACGCGACGGCACAACGCGACCATGCCCACTATCGTCTCGGCTTTCTCAGCGCTGCCGTAAGCGCTATGGCCGCGCCGACAATGAGAAGCACTATACCCTCGACTACGCGAAACGTATCGGGAAGCTCTCGCACGCCTTTGCTCGAAATTACGACTGCGGCGCTCGGCTCCAGGAAAAATGCGCGGTAAGCAATCACGCCTCCGACGGCGGCAAGTACGATTCCAGAAACGATGGCAATAGGTCTCAACATTTGAACCTTTGATCTTTGTGCTTAGTACTTAGAACTTGGTATTTGCTTTTGCAAAAAACCAAGCTCAAAACACAAAGCTCGCTCGCGGGACTCCAGACTGCTAACTCCTTGCCTCCAAATTAGAAACTCGAAACTTGAAACTTATTTCCCCTTGAACCCCGGCTTTCGTTTTTCAAGAAACGCACTGACGCCTTCGTTCTTGTCTTCAGTTGAGAAGCAAAGTGCAAACAGATCCGCTTCCCGTCGTAAACCCTCGTCGAGGTTCGATCGCGACGCGAGTTTCACTGCTTCCTTTGCCAGGCTCAGGGCGATGGGACCCTTATTCGCGATGCGGTTGGCGATCTCCATCGTCTTAGCCTCAAGCTGATCGGCCGGAACCACCGTGTTCACCAGGCCAATCGCAAATGCAGTTTTCGCATCAATGATCTCGCCCGTAAGAATCATCTCCATCGCTTTGCCTTCGCCGACCAGCCGGGTCAAACGCTGCGTGCCCCCGCCTCCGGGAATGATGCCGAGATTGATTTCCGGTTGGCCGAATGAGGCCGTCTCGCTGGCAATGCGTAGGTCGCAAGCCAGCGCCAATTCGCAACCGCCGCCCAGGCAGTAGCCATTGATCATGGCAATGACTGGTTTGGGAAACGTATCGATGGCGGTAAACAGCGAGCGCGCGGTCATCACGTCACGCTGCATCATCGCCGTGCGACCAGCAAACTCAGCAATGTCCGCGCCGGCGATAAATGCCTTGTCACCCGCTCCCGTAATAACAACTACGCCAACAGACGAATCGCTTCGCAGCTCTTCAAACAGCGCCGCCCCCTCTTCGCGCGTTTTGATGTTCAGCGCGTTTCTCTTATCAGGACGATTAATCGTGACGATGGCGACGCGATCGCGCCGTTCGACCAGCAGCGTCTCATACGGTTGCGGCATTGCTTGCGACATTGGTTTGTCTCCAGAATGTTGTTTGTTGTTGCGAAGAAATCCTAAGGGTTGATCCCGGAATCGTCAACGCAGATCGGACTGTTCTCCTTGTTAACCCCGTAATTCTTGTGGCTCATACTCTTTGCCCCCGGTACTTGCTGTCTGCTGTTTACTGTTTGCTTTTGCTGATCTAGGATTCACTTCACCAAACCCAAGGAGGTCCAATATGTCGGTCTACATGGTTGACCGGGAATTACCGGGGATAGAAATGGAGCAGTTGGCAGCCGCTCAGAAGGCGGCTATCGAAACAAGCCAGAAGTTTACTAAAGAAGGTAAACCCGTTCGCTATATCCGCACCACCTTCGTGCCTGGCGAAGCGCACTGCATGTGCTTATTTGAAGCCGAGAGTGCCGACCATGTTCGCGAGGTGAACGAAACCGCAAAGATACCTTTCACGCGGATAGTTGAGGCGCTCGATCTAACACCTTAGCCGCCAGCAACCAATCGACCATCTTTGTAGATAGCTGCGAACTTGTTCGCCCTTTTGCGCCGAACATAGGGTTACCGCTGCCTACTGGCTACTCATCAGCCGCCACGGTCCTGCCGCTGCCTCCTGCCCCTGCCTCCCTTGCCCTTCCCGTAGAGTCTATGCAAAAATTCTTGCATTGCTTATGATCTCGCGCGTCACTTCCCAAAGATTGTAAGTAAGGGTGTTGCGGCCCTGAGGCGTGCCGCCATCTTTATTCCCCAACCAGAACGCCGAAGTTCGCCCAGCGACGCATACCAGATTTCTTGCATGCCCCTAATGTCACCAAAGGAAATGCGATGAAGACTCTAGCCAAGACCGCTTCGGTATTTGTTGCCGTAGTCATCTCCGCTCTCGTCGGCGTAACGCAGCAGGTGCCCACAGGGCCACGCCAGCAGTCTGCGGCGGTCGTAGCCAACAACGTACAGCTCGTTATCGAAGGGAAAGTGATTAACGTCCATGACGGCGATACCATCACGGTCATCGACCAGCACAATCGGAAGTTCCACATCAGACTGCAGGGCATCGACGCCCCTGAGTTGAAGCAAGAGTTTGGCTCCGTTTCACAACAGAATCTTTCCCGGTTGGTCTTAGGCAAGCAGGTCACGATTTATTGGACAAAGGTCGATAAGTATCGGCGCACTGTCGGGACGATTATGCTCGATGGACGGGACATGAACATCGAGCAGATAAGAGCCGGTCAGGCCTGGCATTTCAAGAAGTATGAGGACGAGCAGGAGCCCCAGGACCGTCGCACTTACGCAGCCGCTGAACAGCAGGCGCGTGCTGCCAAGCTTGGATTATGGCAAGACCCGGATCCGACGGCGCCTGGTGATTGGCGACAAGGAGTTAAAGCAAAACGCTGGGGACCGCCCCCACCCGAAGGCACAATCATCGGCAACAGAAACTCGAAAAAGTATCACCGCCCCGCCTGTTCGGGCTACCGGGACATGGCGGAAAAGAACCGAGTCTTCTTCAAGAGTGTCGAAGAGGCCGAAGCCGCCGGATACAAACGAGCAGGAAACTGCCCAGCGGAAGATCAAGTAGGCTTGAAGAAAACTTCGCCAGATACTAGCGTGATCCAGCCTACCTCCGCAGCCGCAGCCCTATCACCATCCGCTTCTTCAGCAACGACTCGACCTTCGGTGGCTGTGCCAGCCAGAATCCAGGCAGGCCCAAGGCTGTCTCCAGCAAATGGGAACACGGTTACAGACCCTGGTTCAGACGCAAAAATTGTCGGCAATAAGAACAGCAAGATTTACCATCTGCCAGGTTGTTCAAGCTACAGCAAGGTGTCGGAAAAGAATCAGATTAGATTCGACAGTGTGGAAGCAGCGGAAAAAGCTGGATACAAACTCGCAGGCAATTGCTCTCCAAACAAGAACATCAGACAGTAACTGAAAAAACGCATCATTGCGGCTTTTCCGGAGTGATTATTAGCATTGCGTTTCTAATTCAGTGTACTGTGTCTACAGTGACCTCATAACCCTGTTTCAGCGCCAGGACGTACTTTTCCCACTTCGTTTTGAATGCATCCATGTCCGCTTCTGCCAGGACCTTCTGTAGAGTATTGAACCCGCTGGGGTCTTCCTTCTGATGAGCGTGAAACTCCTGGTAGAACTTCATCAGCACACCTTTCTCCTGCATGTAATAGCAAAGATAGCGTGCCTGGGCGTAGTTGACGCCTTTGTCCTCGTTGTAAAAGGCACTCGTGTCCATCGCCGTCAAAGTTTTGAACGATGGCACTTGAGCTGATTTTATTGCCTGTTGCAGACCGGGCAAACGCCAATTCGTGAACCCGTGAATATGCCCCTTCACGTCACCGCATTGTTCATACAATGATCCTAAACCTTCATTGAGCCATGGCGGGCACGCGGGAAAGTTAGCTTCCATAAACGGATGGACAATTTCATGTACTAAGGTGCCCCCGCCTGTCTCAATATTCATGATCAGGGCTTTGTGATCACTCGAGTAATACCCGTATGGCGTGGTCGGCGTCTCGCCAAATAAGACGCGAGTGTGTTTCTCATAAGAGGCTGCATCCTTAAACAGCCAGATGTCGAGGATATCCTTTGGGTCGTTCAGAAAGAAGTCTTGCTTAAGCCGTTCAACTGCCCATTTGACGGTACCTTCAGCGTGTTGCTGCACAGCTTGTCTAGGTTCATTACCGATTACTACGAAGGGCGCTTGAATTACAATAGAGAACTCCGTCGCCGGCAAACTCGCCTGGCCGCGCGACGCTTCACGCGGCGGCAGCAGCTTCTTGATCCGGGCTCTGAGCTGCTCAACGTGGTGTGCGAAATCGGCCTTTGTGAATCTAACGGGACTGGCGGCTGTTACAGCGCGGGAAGCTGGTGAAGGTTCTGTAATGCTGCCGGTTGGCGGAACACTTGACTCGGCATTTGAGGTCACTGGCAACTTCCCAGCGCCGCCCCACTGGCAAGCCACGATAAGAAATAGCGCGCCAGGAATTAGAATACTGACTCGCAGGATCTTTGTTCGCTCATGTTTCGCAATCCTCTGTGATCCCTGTGCCATTGCTTTGTCCTCATAAAGTGAATGCTTTTGGCTGGCAGGCATGGGTCCTGCCGTTTGTTAATGTTTCCTATTCCGCGCATCTGCAGATTCTTCGATGCACCTTTGTGCCAAACTGCTTTCTCATATTTGCGTTTTCCACGTAAATCTACGGCTGATTTTCTTATGGGACGGTTTTTGTGTGGAACTTTTTTCTTCCGGCGGTGTCTACCTCAAACACAACGGATTACAGCTCAAGGAGACTGCCCATGAACAAGACCCTTTTGGTTATTGCTCTCTTGATCGCAGCCGCGACGCCGGCGTTTGCCCAAACGGCAGCCAGCACCCCGGAACAGAACAAGGGCGTTGAGCAAGCGGTTTTAAAGGTAACCCAGGAGTGGCTTGCCGCAGATGAACGGCACGACCGCGCTGCGCTCAACAGAATCATTGCCGATGATTTTTTGGGAACAGCGCCCAGGGGAGCTATGGTTTCGAAGAAAGATATTATTCCCCAGGAAGGTACTGAGGCAGACGCTCACGGACTCTCCATTAACGGCCAGGATATTAAGGTGCGCCTCTTCGGTGACACCGCGATTGTAACTGGTCGTGGCCTGCCAAAAACTCCAGAACGAGCAGAGCAAGGGGAGCTAAGATTCACCGTCGTATTCGTCAAGCGAGCAGAAAGCTGGCAAATGGTCGCTGCACATCTATCGCCCCTGCCGCGCGAATAGTCTTTTGAGATGTGGCGCGTGCTCAAGCCCGGCGGATCTTCTTCGCGCGCCTGGCCTCTACAATCGGCGTAACAGGGATGTTGCCCCGGGCTATTCCATTTTCCCGCCTTCGGCACTCTGGGCAAGCGGGTTCATTACCTTCTAGAACTTGAATGGCCTCTTCAGTATTCGTGCGGTCTTTTTCAAAAACGAACCCACTCTGGATTCCTTCTTCGCGCTAGCAGCTTCTGGCTTAACAACGCCGGGCTGATTCTGCGCTATAGCATTTTCGGGCTTACGGTTCTTCTCTTCTGCTTTGATGGCCGTTGACTTCAAGCGCGGGTTTGGAGCTGCGAGCCGTTGAATCGCCCTCACGCGGCTGCGTTTCAGAAAAGTGACCATACCGGCTTGCCGGTACCAGATTCCTTCTTTCTTTTCCCAAGCCTCGTCAGCTTTGATGGACGCGCCATTTGTAAGCCAGATGACCACTGGGGCCCTACTGTCCGCGGCCGAACCTCGAGCGGAAACAGGATTAGAAGCCACCCGCCCGCGACTGAAAGACGCCGCCGGGGAGATCGAGGGAGACGATGGAGAAGACGTCGTCAGATTCTCGGACGCGGATGATGACTGCTCGGGCGAAGGGGGTAGGGGGGTGAGAGACGCCGGTGGCGCTGAGGCCAATTCGGGCGCCGGTTCTTGCGCGGCAGTCGTCAGCTGAGTCGATTGATTGGAGGACTGAATAGAGGATTTATTAGAAGCTTGATTCGCGTCGCCTGATCGTGGCTGATGCGCTCGGGCGTAATAAACTACGAAGAGAAGCGCCGCTAAGATAATTGCGGCTAAAGCCGCGAGCACTGAGCTTCTAGATTGCCATCCTGTTGATTGACCTGCCGGCAGTCCCGCCGTCAGGCTTGCTGGGATCGCAGCGAGTTCGCGAAGTTTCGGGGACCTGGAAGGGACGTTTTCCTCGAAAGCGAGTGGGTCGTAGACGAGTTCTTTCCCGTCCATATCACAAAAGCCCTGGTCGTCCTCATAAATGAACTCACATTGTGGGCACAGTTTCATCGCGTCCCTCCCGGAAATCCGAATTGTTCGCTTGGGGCGCGGATGAAAAGCGGTGGTCGTTCCAGACGCCTCGATGAGAATCCGCAGATAATAGATTACACAGATTGCCCGGAACCGACAACTGGTTTGTGTGGTTTGTCACGAATCGAGGTTCGAGGAGTTTGATGGTGCAAATTGCACCATAAAAGTAAGGTGTCGAGGTCGAGGGCGGCTACTCAGGAGGGGATGACTCGGAATCGGCGCCCGCGTCGACGGCGGGTTGTTCGTCGGCGACCCACGAAACGAAGAGTCGCAGCCAGTTTTCCGCGGACTCGGCAATCTGAACGCCCACCCGGGCAGTTCCATAAATCGCCGGCGCAATACGAATGACTACGGCAGTCACTTCTATGGGGGCTCCGTCGGGGCGATGTGCGCGTAGATACAAACGCTCGCCG
>Ga0180086_1000016_pt1 | contig 16899 bp, 13 predicted proteins | sample EasRiv760_16_10D_FD_121778 | JGI IMG/M metagenome (GOLD analysis project Ga0180086, IMG submission 121778) | Soil microbial communities from meander-bound floodplain in the East River, Colorado, USA - East River metaG ERMLT760_16_10D | ecosystem: Environmental > Terrestrial > Soil > Floodplain ... | reverse complement strand
GTTTCGTGAGGCCCATCTCCAGCGTCGTCTTGATGATCGAGCAGATGAACGACCCGAAGCGCGCGTCGGCGTATTGAATATCGAGACGATCACCGGCGCCACTCAGACCGACCGGCAGCATGCCGCAGGCGTGAATGAGCTCAACCGGAGCATAGACAGGAAAATATGCGATCGCCTTGCCGCCGGGATGCTGTTCCTTCCACTCTCGAACGGTGGGGAAGTTGAGATCCTGGATGATGTCTTCGTAATTTATCGAGTCGGTGATCATGTTCGCCTGTCCTAAATCTACGCGACGCAAGCTAACAGCTTGCGTCACGTCATTACCCAACCATGTTCAGACCGCCGTTGATACTGTAGACCTGGCCCGTGATGTAACTGGCTGCGTCAGAAGCGAGAAAAACGACCAGCGGAGCGATCTCTTCGGGCCGGCCCAAACGCTTCAACGGAATAAAGTTAACGATCGAACTAAGAATCTTGGCGGTCAGCTGGTCCTCCCGCATTTCATCAATTAGAGGCGTATCGCATAACCCGGGAGAAACCACGTTGACTCGGATATTGTCGCGCGCATGTTCGCGAGCAATGGTTTTCGAGAACGCCATGATGGCGGCCTTTGAACTGGCATAAATCGCTTCGCCAAAAGATCCGACGCGCCCCGTGTCGGAACTGATGTTGACGACCGCGCCCTGCCTACGCTCGACCATGTGCGGGAGAATTACGTGGCACGTATTGACTACGCCCAGGAAGTTGATGGTCAGCACTTTTTGCCAAAGGTCCGGCGTGGTCTTGAGAAAGGGGAGCAGGCGATCCCAGCCGGCGCAATTAACCAGCACATCGATTTTGCCAAACAAGCCAAGCGTCTCGTCCCGTAGTTTCTCGACGTCTTCGCGTTTGGTAACATCGGTTCGTACCGCAACCACGCGCCGGTGATATGCCTCACTGATTTTCATGGCCGTATCGTTGGCGTCTTCGAAACGCAGATCGCCTATAACGACGTCGGCTCCGGCTTCGGCAAAAGCCTGCACTACCGCGCGACCAATGCCCCGTGCGCCGCCTGTGACTATTACTGTCCTGTCATTCATATCGACCATGTCGAAAACGGCCGCACGTTTTTCTCGATCATCGTGCCGGCATCAAAGGCTGCACGCGCGTGTCCACCCCAGGGCTTACACACACGAGTGGTTTGGTTGACTCTTGTTTGCTGCTGAGCTTGAACAACTCCAACGCGTTCTCGCGCAGGATCTTTCTCTGCACATCCTCCTTCAGGCCGAGGTCGCAAAGCTGTCGTAAGCTCTCTTTCCAGGGCAGACCATTCGTGCCCCAGATACAACGATCGCGACCCAAACGGCTATTGATGAATTGAACGATTTGCGGTGAAAGGTATTTTGGCAGCCAGGCATCGACGCCAAACCAGATGTTCTCCCACTTGTAACAGACTGAGAGCAGTTCATCGACCCAGGGCCAGCCCGTGTGCGCGCCAATCATCTTCAGATCCGGAAAATCACAGGCAATGCGGTCGAGAAACATTGGCCGGGCCCCGTCGCTGGGACTTGCCTCGAGTACGTGACCCACCTGCATCGACACCGGCACGTCCAGTTCGACGCACTTCGCGAAAAGCGGATACATCTTCGGATCGTTCAGCGGGATGTCGAAGCCATAGATGTGGACATAGACACCTTTGAATCCGTGTTTGGTGACCGCGAGTTCGATTTCGGCAAGACTTTCTTTGATGCGAAATGGGTTGTAACCGGCAAGGCCCACAAATCGATCGGGATATTGTTCGGTGTACTGGAGGACGTCTTCGAGCTGAGTGTCCATGTACATCCACTTGCGCCAGTAGGACCACATTTTGCACTGAGTAATGAAAACTTTTTCCACGCCGGCGTCGTCCATCTGCCGCAGCATCTCTTCGATGGAAGCAAACCGCGGCAGGCCGCCGATCGCTTTCTCCATCCGACAGACCAACTCGCCTTCCTTGGCGCGGTCCCATTGCTCCATGAACTCGCGCGTGGCGACGTAGTACATAAAATCGATGGCTTTGATTTTCTCCACCTGGTTTGCTCCTTTCGATCCGGCCATTTGGTTCCGAAGCGCCGCTGCGGTCGTTAATCGTGACGCGTACAGGAGGGTGCCGAGCAATGTTTATGCCAGCGTAAGAACCCTGTTTCTGGAACGATCAACCGAGATTCATTGCGGAATATGCCGGAATAATGCGCAGAATTCCGCAAGCTGAGAGCCTTCTCAACGAGATTCGTCCCAACCGGAGACGTACGTCGACTGGCAGATCATCCTTGCTGGTAACGTCCTGCTCTCAGCCTACGCCCGATGCTTTCGTCGCCGGCGTCGGCACGGGCGGTCTATGAACGCCCTCTTAATCAGCGGGTCGGAGGCTCGAGCCCTGCTCGGCTCACCGCTAGATGGAATTGAGCCGTGCGTCGTACCGGCGGGTGGAAGACTGGGCAACATATGCAAGCATTGTTGGCGGCTGGATGTGCGAGCACACTCCGAAAACGAAATGAAGATGGGGGCTAAGATGGTGGCGCGACGTGGTGATACTAAGCCAGCCCAAGCGGTACTTTGACGACCGCTAGACAGCTAAATGCTGGCTTGTATGACCTGGTGGGATTAGGTAGGACAGGGTTCACGGGACTTAAAATCCGTTGACCGTAAGGTCGTGCGGGTTCGACTCCCGCCCTCGACTCCATTCTTAGAAACAACTGCACGCAATAATTATCGTCCCAAAAGTGTTTTCAAGGTTGCCTCGGAACACACTCGACTCTTTACCCAAACCTTGAGTGTCTGTTAGGCTACGCCCGTTCTAAATACTCGCATATCCTAGTAAGCTCAGTGACTCAGCGACTCCCGCGCCCCGAGACTGGGTCCTGGTTCAAATCAATCGTAGTCGGAAACCAGGCGAAGCACTTCGTCTAGCTCACCTTTTAATCCCGACTCTATCGTTGAGAGGCACTCTGCTTTGAGCGACGCAGAGATGCGTGTGGCCAACGAGCGGGTGTATGCGGGGCGGCGACTGCCTTACTCGGCATGATTTGTGGTTGGAATCAGATAGCTACAGCGGTGAATCAGGGCAGGAGTTCGAAACTGGCGCAATGCTTTGGACGGATCAAAAGGCAAGAAGCAGAAGTCAGTGATCAGAGAACAGAGGTCAGGTTGGGAAACTCCAGTAGTCAGAAAGCGGAAGCCAGTGAGCAGTTGGAAGCGAGAAAGTGAAATGTCAAAGCAGCGCGATGAATTCTTCGACCGTAAGACCAGCCTGGCGGATGATCGCGCGGAGCGTGCCGCGGTCGAGTTTCTTGTGATCGGGAATGGTAGTCTGCGCGGGCGGGGATTTACGAACGATAACGATATGGCTGCCGCGTTGTCGATAGACTTCAAAGCCAATCTTCCCGAGCGCCATAACACATTGCGCGCCGGAGACGACGGGCAGTTTGCTCACGCGGCGACCTCGACCAACTCAACGCGATCATCAGGCAGCGGCTCCCCACGCTCGCGTAAAACTTCTTCATGCAAAGAGATTGCTTCGCGTATGTTGTCGAGGGCTTCGTCGCGGGTCTTTCCCTGGCTGATGCAACCGGGAAGACTAGGAACTTCGGCGACAAGGAAACCGTCTTCGCCGGGATACAACAGAACTCGTCGTGTCATTGTGTTACCTCATGACGAAGAATCTCGTCCGCGCGGGCGGCGGTGTTCCCTGGCCCACCTGAGTAGCGACCGGCCATCGACAGCAACCACTTTGCCGCAGGCGACGTTTGATCCCCATCTGTGGATTGGGATTGGCGTTCGTCCTCTTCAGGCAGGCTGTCTTGAAGCAGTCGTAGCACTCGGCGGCGCTCATCGACTGGTAAATTCAGGAGTTCTTCGATCTGTTCTCGCTGGATCATGGCGATTGACATTTTACCTAACTGAGTTGCGGATGAACAGCACAAAGCGGCGAGGACGCGCCGCCTTCTACAGTTGTCCAGGAGTCTAAGTTATGGCCCAGCCACTACGCATCATGTCTCTGCACGCGCTCGCATATTGCGAGCGGTTGTTCTATCTCGAAGAGGTGGAAGAGATGCGTATGGCTGACGAGCGGGTGTATGCGGGGCGGCGGCTGCACGTCGAAATCGATAAGAAGGAGGACCAGCGCACTCGGAAGGGCAATGTATTAGCTCAACCCGACATCGTGCGCCGGAAGAAGAAGCCGACCGTCGTCGACCAAACTCAGCAGGCAGCCTGGGAGATGCAACCGGAAAACGCGAACGAGGCTGAAGGCGTAACGCAAGCTGTTAGCTTGCGCCACAACGAGAGCGACCAGGAAACGCAAGCTAACAGCTTGCGCTACAACGATAGCGAAGGCGAGCCGCTGCGGTTGACCCTTGAAAGTGAAAAATGGGGACTGACTGGCAAGGTCGACTGCATTCGGCGACGCGACGGTCTGCTCATTCCCTACGAGCACAAGAGAGGACGCTCCGCGCGCTCTGCCGATAACAAACCGGAGGCCTGGGCCAGTGATCGTCTGCAAGTCATCGCTTATGCGGCTATGGTCGCTGAACACAGTGGGCAGGAAATCAGCGAAGGGCGCATACGTTATCACGCCGACAACGTGATGGTGCGAGTGCCAATTGACGAGGCGGCTTTCGACGACCTCAAAAAAGCAATTGGCCGCGCGCGTTTCTTGCAAAGCAACCTCGAGCGACCGCCGGTGACTGAGAATGAGCGTCTGTGCGTGAAGTGTTCGCTCGCGCCTGTGTGTCTGCCGGAAGAAGCGCGGCTGGCGTCGATGCTCTCTGAGCTGCCGCCGGCGATGGCCGAAGTCAGGCAGCTTAAGCTTTTCCCTGCCGATGACGACCGGCGCACACTGCATGTGCTCACTCACGGCGCGCGTATCGGCCGTAAAGGCGATCGGCTGGAAGTTTCAGTGATTGTAGTGCGTACGCAAACGACAGCAACGCATTGCAACGGTCCCGAGGCGGACGGCGATTGCGGCGATCCGTGCCGACGTGCTTATGAATGGAACTATTGGTGTGCTCAACGCCTTTCGGCATCATCGGATGCTCGTCGCGCGCAACATCGGTGAGAGTAGTTTGCGAATTGCTTTGATAGAACTCTGGACTTCGGGTGTCGCACGTTCTGTTTCTCGACTTGACCGCAGTAAGAAACTCAATTGACCTCGCGCCCGCGCCTCAGCCAGTCGCACAGCCAACTCCAAGCACAATCCTTGATCGGTCAAAGCGCGATACTGGCGAATGCGCCGTTGCACCGATCCCGTCCCTGAAACCCACGCGCCCATGTATTGGTTCATCTCGCTTGGTGAGATTAGGTAGAGAGTCCTTATGCGACTTGAAATCCGTTGACCGCAAGGTCGTGCGCGTTCGATTCCCGCCCTCGGAACCATTCATTCTCGGTAGTTACAGATATACCAACAACGCTCACGCCCCAATCGAGTTTGAACCAGGCAACGGATCCTGAGTCCGCTTACCAATGTACGCCTGACCTTAATGGAAAGAGTGCGCGTGAGCGCGACACGCGCCATTACCATTGACGCCTTCGCCGCCGGAAGTCGGGCCGTGGCTCGTGTTGACCTCTACTGAGCGGGGTGTTGCTTAAGCCACTCTGCACGTAATAGAAAGCTTCCTTCAGTGACAATTCGCTCGCCGGCATTGAGACCTTCAACCAACGGATAAAAGCCGTTGCTCTCCGGGCCAAGTCGAACTGGTCGGAGAACAAATTCATTCGGCTTCTCGGTCGCGACGAAAACGTATTGCTGATTGCCAATAGTTTGTACGGCGCCTTTGGGAACGATCGGCATCGTTTTTTCAGCAGCACCCAGACTGGCAAGGGCCACATTCACGTACATGCCAAGCTTGAACATTTGACCCGGATTCGCGAGTTCGATGCGCACTTGAGCCGTGCGGGTCGCTTGGTCGATCTTGGGATCGACGTATGAGACGCGACCGCGAAAGACGCGACCTGGATAAGCATCCGAAGTAATATTTGCGCCGCTGCCGATGCCAACCGTCGCGAGATCTTTTTCATAAACCTGTCCGACAACCCAGACAGTGGAGAGATCGGTTACGCGCATCAGCTCTTTGTTTGCTTCAATCACTTCGCCGGAATTCACGGAGCGACTTGTCAACGTGCCTGAGGACGGCGCCGTCACAGTCACTTCAGAGCTGATTTGCGAGGTCGAATTGAGAGAATCGATCCGCTGCGGTGACAGACCAAGCAATAGGAGCTGCTGGCGTAAACTGGCAACATTTGTCTCCGCCTCGCGGTATTGCGTAGTTGCCGTTTCGAGATCCTGCCGGCTGGCGGCGCCGATCTCGACCAGCTTGAGCGTCCGCAGGTGATGACGATGGTGCTCATCAAGAGCCGCCACCGCCGCCAGGTAGCGTGATTGGGCATCAGCCAACTCATTACTGAAAACCACAGCGAGCTTCTGCCCGCGTTTGACGTTTTGACCAAGTTCCCCGCTGACACTGCGCACAATCCCGCCCACTAGCGAAATTACTGGGGTCTCTTTGTAGGTATTGGCCTGCACGGTTCCCGTGGTCATTAGACCGGCAGCCTGGGCGGAAGGCTGTTCTCCAACTGTTTCGATCTTCAAGCCCGCGCGCTGCACTTGCTGCGGTGTGAGAGTTAGTCTTTGGTCGTCGGCCAGTGCAGTTGGCTGGTTTGACGTTTCTTCAAACGAGACCGAACGCGGCGCTGGGACAGGCTTGCCAGTTTGTCCTGGCCAAAGGAGCCACGTCGCCAAACTCGCGACTATGATCACCGCAGCTACAATCACTACGATCGCGATTCGCGGTCTTCGGCGCACCCCAGAGGTGTTGGCTTCAGCCGCTGCGCTTTCATCCTTCGATTCTTCGTTCATGTTGATTAGCTCCGCGGCTTCGCCGCTTGATGTGCGGTGAGGCTCTGCCTTACCGGAATGCCTACAATGAAATTCCCCGGGGTTCCGCCCCGAATCTGGGGCTTAGCCCCAAAAATATTAAGGTGACCACCACGGAACGTCAGAGACCTTCCGCACATCAAGCGGCACAGCCGCAAACGAATGCTCACTGAGGTCATTGCATTATCAACTCCGGTGAAGCCGTGGCGCGCGCGATGTCGACCCACGCGTTGTAGACAGCAAGCCGTGTATCAATGAAATCATTTTCCAGTTCGATGAAACGACGTTGCTCGCCGATATAGTCGATCAGAGTTTTCGAACCCAACTCGTAGGTTTGCCTGACAACATCGAGATTGGCCCTTGCCGGATCACGCACTCCCAGACGAAAGATCTCCTCCGCCCGGACTGCGCGATCGTATTGCGCATAAGCGGCGGCGACTTCGCGGCGCACAGTCAGCTCTGCGAATTCACGTCGTTGTTTTGCGGCCTCAGATTCCGCGACAGCAGCCTCGATCGTTCCCTGGTTCTTGTTGCGTACCGGCAGATCCAAAGAGATGCCAAACTTCAGGAAGTGAAATACATCCTGGACCGGTTGTAACTGGCCAATGTCGTTGACTCCGAAAACCGGGAAACTGGAATTCATGCGCTCGTAGCCCGCCGAAACACTTGCGTCAAGGCGGCCTTCTGCGCGAGCTTGCTCGATCCGCGCGGTAGCGAAATTCTCAGTCGCACGAAAAGCCTGGAGGTCGGGCCGCTCACGCAACGCACGTTCTGTAGCAACCGCAACCGGCGGCAATTGATCGATCAGATTGCTAAAGTCGCCGCGCAGACGCAATGGTTCCTCCGGTTTCAGACCGATCAAATTTCTTAACTCAAACATCCGCACTTCGAGTTTTCCTTCGGCGCCTTCCCGTATCGAACGCAGGCGATTGAGTTCGACCAGCGCCATGTTCTGTTCCAGTGGCGGTGTGGCGCCTTCATTTACGCGCGCGGCGATCAAATTGAAACTCTGTTGGTTTGCTTCCACCGACTCGTCGGTGAATGAGAGTTTAAGCGCCTGGGCCATCGCCTCGCCGAACTTCATGCGGATTTCGCCAGCCAGCAACCGCTCGCGATTCGCTACCTCCCGTTCTCGGACTTCCACTTCTCGTTCAGCAACCGCAATACGCGCCGCCCGCCGGCCACCCAGCTCCAGTGGCAACATCGCGCTCGCCATCACGCTATTGTCTTTGCCGTTAATCTGGCGCGTGCCGTCAAGGTCGAGCTTTGGATTTGATCGCAGCCGCGCTTGCTTTACCAGCGCGCGAGCAGCGTCGATCTCTATGCGCGCTGCTTCGAGTTCGCCGTTGTGAGAGAGCGCGAAAGCGACGGCGTCGTTAGCGGTCATGCCGTTAGTTTGATCGAGATAACGCGATACCGGGCGCTGTTTATCCTTCTCCATGCTTTGAGTTGTCGTAGTATTCGCATTTGATGGAGTTTGCGCCGAGACGTTCATGCGCGGCGCTATCATCGTTGCCAGCAGAATGGCGACAACAGTTACGCCACGCCGGCCGTTATGATCGTTTTTCTTCAATTCCCGCTCGTGCAACCAGAAAAAAATCACCGGCGTCACGATCAGCACATGCAGCAGACTCGACACCATGCCGCCGAGCACTGGCGTTGCCAAAGGCTTCATAACTTCGGCGCCCGCGCTCGTACTCCACATGATGGGCAGCAATCCGGCCACTACGGTTGAAACCGTCATCACCTTTGGCCGGAGACGCAGCAACGCTCCTTCGGTTACTGCTTCGATTAGAGTTTCGCGTGTCATTCCGCCGTCCCGTTCACGCCTTCGTTCCACCGCTTCTTTCAAATAGATCACCATCACGACACCGGTTTGCACGGCCGTGCCGAACAGCGCGATGAAGCCCACCCAGACCGCGACTGAGAAGTTGTAGTTCAACAGCCAGAGGAGATAGATACCTCCGGTAAGCGCGAAAGGGACCGCGAGCAACACGTGCGCCGCTTCCACCACAGAATGGTAGGTCAGATAAAGCAGCCCAAAGATAATCACGAGCACAATCGGGATGACGAGCAGCAGCCGATTGCGCGCTCGCTGCTGGTTCTCGTACTGGCCGCTCCACGCAATGTAGTAGCCGGCGGGCAATTTCACCTGACTGCTAATGACGCGCTGCGATTCATCGACGAAGCTGCCCACGTCACGACCGCGCACATTCAAAAGAACTGTACCGCGCAATAAACCGTTCTCACTGGAGATCATGGTTGGTCCTTCGACCGAGCGAATGTCGGCAACCTGAGCCAGTGGAATTGGGGCACCGGCCGGGGAGGTTATAGGAATCTGCGCGATTGCCTCCGGACTGTCGCGAAATTGGAGCGCATACCGCACGCGCATGGGAAATCGACGGCGACCTTCGATAGTGACCGAAAGGTTCGTTTCACCAATGCCCTTTTCAATAACATCTTCGATGGTGCGCGTGTCGATTCCATAGCGCGCTGCTGCCGTCCGGTTGATGTGAATATCAATGTAAGGCGCGCCACTAATTTGTTCCGGGTAAACATCCTTCGCTCCGGGGACGTTGCGTACTACTTCGGCGATTTTCCGCGACAAATCTTCCAACGTCTTTAAGTCGTTGCCGAAGATCTTTATCCCGACCTGCGAACGAATTCCCGTCGTCAGCATGTCGATGCGATTGATGATCGGCTGCGTCCAGATGTTCGTTACGCCCGGGCTACGCAGCTTCTCGTCCATCTCCGCTATCAAAGACTCGCGTGTCACCCCGCGGCGCCATTGCTCCGGTGATTTCAGATGGACAATGGTCTCGTTCATGTTCACGGGCGCGGGATCGGTCGATGTCTCTGCGCGTCCCGCTTTTCCCACCGCGGACTCAACCTCCGGAAAGCTCTTCAGGATTTCGTCCTGCCTGCTCATGATTTTCAGAGCTTCATCGATGGAAATGGCCGGATCGGTTACCGGCATGTACATGAGGTCGCCTTCGTTCAGCGGCGGCATGAACTCTCTGCCAATGCCAGTGGACAAAACAATTGCGCCTGCAAAAAGCAGGAAGGCTACTGACACTGTGAGGAGCCGATGACTCAAGGCAAAGCGAAGTGCGGGACGGTAAATAAAGTGAAGCCCACGCATCACGGGATTGGATTGTTCAGAGTGAAACTTGCCGCCGAGCAGATAGGTACAGAGCACGGGCACGAGCGTTACGGCAATGAATGTCGCACCAACCATCGCGAAGGTTTTTGTAAACGCCAGCGGATGGAAAAGCTTGCCTTCCTGGCCGGTTAGTGAAAAAACCGGAATGAAGGCGAGCACAATGATCGCCATGGAAAAGAAGACTGGGCGCCCGACTAACCTGGTTGAATCGAGCACTGTCTCCCAAACAGCTTTTCGGTCGCGTGGATCGATCTTTCGCTGCTCCAGAAAGCGGAACGCATTCTCAGTGACGACGATTCCGGCATCCACCAGCACGCCGATGGCGATTGCGATTCCCGCAAGCGACATCAGATTCGAGCTGATGCCCATGTAGCGCATGAAGAGGAAAGAGAGTAATACCGCGAGCGGTAATGGGATCGTCACGATTAGGATCGAGCGGAAGTGTGCCAGGAAAAGGATGTGCGCCAACGTTACCAGAAGTAGTTCTTCGATGAGCGCCCGCTTCAGCGTATGGGTCGCTCTTTCGATCAGCTGTGTACGATCGTAGAAAGGCACGATCCGCACTCCCGGCGGTAGGCCGGCCTGCAGAGCATTAATCTTCTGTTTCACGGCCTCTATGACGTCGAGGGTGTTGACGCCGTAACGTGCGATCACTACCCCGCCGACCGCCTCCTTGCCGTTCTTGTCCAGGACGCCGGTACGGAATGCGTTTCCCAGTTTCACGTCCGCAACATTTCGTACGTACAGCGGCGTACCGTTGGGGGCGCCAATGACGATGTTCTCGACATCGCTTACTGATTCAATTAAGCCAATGCCCCGTACTACCGCCCATTGTCCCGCCTGTTCAACTACATTGCCGCCAACGTTATTGTTGGAACGCTCAACTGCCTCGACTACCGTAGACAGCGGCATTGAATAAGCACGCAGCCTGTTCGGATCGACATCGATCTGATACTGCTGCACGTAGCCGCCAACGCTGGCGACCTCTGCAACTCCCGGAACCGAGTTCAACTGATACCGCACGTACCAGTCTTGTAACGTCCTCAGATCCCGGAGATTGATTTGGTCGCTTTCGAGCGTGTACCAGAAGACCTGCCCGACGCCCGTCGCGTCCGGGCCGAGCGTTGGTATCACTCCCTCCGGCAATTGCTTCGTGACGAGATTCAATCTTTCAAGCACGCGCGTCCGCGCCCAGTAAAGATCGACGCTGTCTTCAAAGATGATATTGATCATCGAGAAGCTGAATGCCGAACTGGCACGCACCACCCGCACGCCGGGCAGTCCTTGCAGGTTCGTTACCAGGGGGTAGGTGACCTGATCCTCGACTTCCTGGGGCGAGCGCCCAGTCCAATCCGTGAAGACGATGACCTGGTTCTCAGAGAGATCTGGAATCGCGTCAATCGGAGTGTGCAGCAGGGCCCAATAGCCCCAGGCCGCGAGACCAAGATAGATCGCGATCACCAGACCGCGGTTACGCAGACTGAGTTCAATTAGTCTTTGGATCATTGGATCATCGGGCTGCCACGCTAAACGTCGTCTTGCCCGCCCCCGCCGGACCTTCGTAAGCAAGTTGCGCCTGCCATTCGCCGGCCATCCCGAGATTCACTTTGCCGCGGTAGGCCCCGGGCGTGCTGGTTGTAGTGAGCGTGACCGCGTCGTTCATCGCGGCCATGCCGCCCATCGCGGGCATGTGAAAGTTGAGCGATACCGCTCCGACGTCAACCGGCTTTCCGGAAGCGTCGGTAAAAGAGAGCATCACCTCTTGATCGCCCTGTTTCAGTTGACCCGTGCTATTCGAAAGCGTGGCCGTGAGATTGCCGACCGCGACCGTCTTAACCGTTTTGCCTGCCGGAACGCTGCCGTTGCTTCCCGTCTTTGTTCCACAAACGGTAAGGAGAACCAGCGCCGGCACGACTGCGAATAAGACTAAAGTTCTTTTCATGCCTCAAACCTCCATTCAGTAATAGAGTTGCCGTCGCACGCAATGCACACGAATGCACAAATGCGCACCCCGCAGCTTCGACAGTAGCTGCTGGAAGACACACTACGACCTGGTTGGAATTAGATCAGAAGCGCGAGATGACGAATGTAAGTGGGTGACGAACCGGGCGGGCCATGCAAACGATCGATGTGACGCAGTGGCAGCTGCGCATTCAATATTGGTTGCGTTACTGCTGGATGCGACCCGAGACCGGCCGGCGCCGGTGGCGTAACGCGCACGGCGTTCGGCGGCGAGGTCGCGCCGTTCTGGGCGCAGTTCAGCGCGCAGCACAACTTTGCGGTGGCAGCTTCAGGCGTTTGACTTTGCATGAGGGCGGCTTTGCAGCAATCCATTTCGCCCATCATCTCGCCCATGCTGCACGATTGCTCGCCAAAGTGCACAGGCACGCCGGCGAACGCGCTGCTGGCCAGCACGAGCAAAAGGACTAGAGATATAAGCCGCGTTCTCAAAGTGCTCCTCACTCTATTGAAAACTCTCAATAGCTGTCAAGCTACAGCTTCCTCCGCCGCAAGAATGGACTATTCGTGCGTGATCGGGGCAGCCGCACCTGGAGCGAGGGCGAGGTGCTCCCGGCGGTACTAATGCCCCAGGGCAAAGCTTCGGTTACTCCCTGATTCGTGCTCATGTTTTGGGAATTCTGCCGCTGTGGGCTGCGGATATTTTCGCTGGCGCACCCAATCAACAATGTCTGTCCTCAAAGACACTAAGGACAATACAGAAGTATGTCGAGGGCACGAAGCTTGCTCAGTGCGTTAGAGCACAGACACCAAAACCGAAGCAGGAGAGACTTGAGGATTTGCAAACTGGGCAGCCTTGACTGCCCGAATTCCAGTCAACCAATCAAAGGAGAATAACGATATGAGAGTGAACACACGCGCCTTGCTGTCAGCTACTGCCATCATGCTTGTTCTGGTAATTCCGTCGGCGGCATGGGCGCAACATCAGCACACACAAAGCACGCAGAAGAAGTCCGGCATGCCAGGCATGAGTGCGGAGATGTCGAAGATGATGCAATCGCCGCATCACCTGCTGATGACGGCTCACATGAAGAGTATGTCTCAGTTCGCCAGGGCACTCCGTGATCAGGCGATGAAGCCTGAAGCTCTGGACGTTGAATTCGCACGCGCGACTGTCGCCGAGCTAAGACATAACCTCGATGCCATGGAAGCCATCCACCAAAAACACATGCAGACGATGAGCGCTGAGATGAAGTCAAAGATGGAGGCGATGAGCGCCGAGATGAAGTCACAGATGCAGATGATGATGGAAAAGATGGCTAAGAACCGCTCAATGCTGAAGGACCAGGTCAGCGCGCTCGAGACCGATGTGCGGGCCGATACGCCAGACTCCAAGCAAGTGGCAGCGGACGCTAATGCTTTGCTCAAACACCTTGGCATGAGGTCGAAGATGCATGTTGGAGGAGCAAAAGCACAGCCGCAACCAAAGGCTCCTTCTGGAAACATGAAGGGCATGGACATGGGAGAGATGAACAAGCGCGGCGACCGAGTGATGGGCTTCGATCATGATAAAACGACGCACCACTTCCGGTTATTGCCAGACGGTGGGGTCATCGAAGTCGAAGCCAACGACGCCAAAGACACCGCGAGTCGCGATCAGATTCGGATGCACCTGAGGCACATTGCCAGCATGTTTGCGAACGGCAATTTCGAAGCACCGATGCTGATTCACGGCCAAACCCCTCCCGGCGTGCCGGTAATGAAGAGTCGAAGAGCGGAAGTCAAATACCACTTCGAGGAGACGGTGCGCGGTGGGCTGGTTCGCATCACCACCAGTAATACAGAAGGACTTGCGGCTGTCTATGAGTTTCTGCGTTTCCAAATCAAGGAACACCAGACGGGCGATTCTGGCCAGGTGGAAAGCCGTTGAGCGCACAACGTTGCGCTCCGGGTGCGATTCTTGCGCTGCGCTAAGGTGGAATGCAAATCAACTGCACGTCCACCCCGCAATTAGCAAAACAACTATCATGGACAAACAGGAGATTAAGGTCATGAACGAATCGAGCAAGACGCCCCTCGTCATCGCGTTTGTTGTCGTCGTCGTGCTTTTTCTGATCTTCGGCGGCGGGGCAATGACCGGCTCAATGCTGGGCGGTGGGATGATGGGACAAGGAGGGATAGGCGGGTACAGGATGGGACGCGGATGGATAAACGGCGGGCTCAGTTGGATGTGGATTCCTACGTTACTTACCCTCGGTCTCGGCGTCCTACTCGGTTGGATGATCTTCGGGAAGAAGTGACCAAGTCGTCGGTGTTCGAAGAAATCTGGAATAGGAGAAATCCTTACAATCCGGCCGTGCCCTTTCGCAATTTGGTTACAGTGGAATAAGGAGAAAGAAGATGGGTGCTCAACAACCAGAACATTCAAAATACGGATTCAGTAAGACAGTTGATGTTCCTTACCAAGAGGCTGTCGAAAACGTGCGGGCCGCGCTCCAGGAGGAAGGCTTCGGCGTACTCACGGAAATCGACATCAAGGAGAAACTGAAAGAGAAGCTCGGGGTGGATTTCCGCAACTATGTGATCCTCGGCGCCTGCAATCCGCCTCTCGCATACAAGACTCTGCAACAAGAGATCAACATCGGACTGCTGCTTCCCTGCAATGTCATCGTTTATGAGGCTGACGAAGCCGGAAAATCTGTAGTTGCGGCGATAGACGCCAGGACCATGCTGTCGGTGGTAGGAGGCAATGCGACTCTCGACGCAGTAGCTACTGAGGTGAATGAAAAGCTCAAGCGGGTGGTTGCTCAGCTTTAGCCAAATAATGAAGTGGTAGGAGGCTATTTTTTGCGCCGGTAATGGTTTTCACTGTAAAGCTCAAAGTCCTTTCCCGGTTCCGCCAGTTCGAAAACCTCAACGAACTGGTCGGTGCCCAGTATCTTGTAGGTTTCGCGGGCTCGAAATCCCGCGGGAATGTTCTCTATGCTTTCTGTAGTAAACACTATCGTCTTACCGTCGGCGCTGGAGCTGGACATCACATACTCGCTTACAAAACCCTCGACATGGAATTGTCTGAGCACGAATTTCTTTCTGGTTTTGTCGAAGCTCATTAATCCCCAATCTTCGTGAACTTCTCCTTTTGGATTTTTTGGCTGAGGATCGTATGCCGATCGATTCTGTATGTGAAGGAACTGGCTCTTGAGCACAAAACGGTAGTCACGCTCCGTCTTTGAGACACCGGGCTGCCCGTTTCCGGTTCCCTCCCAACTTCCCACAAAATACTTGAAAGGCTGCCAGACATCGGGGCGAACCGGGGTCTGAGCGGCGCCAACGGAGGCCAGCATGAGCAGTACAGTTACGATCGGTTTTGTTCGCATAGAAATCATTTCCATCCCTTCCCGTGTGAAGGTCAAAAACCTCGAAATCCGTCGCGGCCTGAAGATCGTCTTCAGTCTAAGCAGTCCTGGTGCTGCCTGGCGATTCATCATTGTCAATGCCGTTAGTGGCGTCTGCCGTTTCAAGCGTCGGATCGTGCTCGCTTTCAGGGCGCTGCTCATTCCCGGTAGCTGGTTCGCTATCCGCCACAGATTCAACCTCTGGTACGCTCTCGACAAACGACGCCGACGGCTCGGCGGAAGGAACGTCAGTCCCCTCCGGTGATTCAGGCGGAGGGATTAGATCGACCGGAGGCCGCTCATGTTTCTTCCGTTCACTCATGTAAAAGAGGACAGGCACGGTCATGCGCGACAGCAAAAGTGAAGCGACCTCTCCGGCCATGAGCGAAATTGCCAGACCCTGGAAGATCGGATCAAACAGAATCACCCCCGAGCCGACGATGACCGCCGCCGCCGTCAACATCATCGGACGGAAACGCACTGCTCCCGCATCCACCACAGCGTCCGCGAGCGCCATCCCCTGATTCAATCTCAGTTCGACGAAATCGACGAGGATTATCGAATTGCGCACGACGATCCCAGCGCCCGCGATAAAGCCAATCATCGAGGTGGCGGTGAAGAAAGCACCCATCAGTGCGTGCGCGGGCAGTATGCCGATGAGCGAAAATGGAATCGCGGCCATGATGGTCAGCGGCGTCTTGAAGGATTGGAACCAGCCGACTACGAGGATGTAAATCAGTATGAGCACCGCGGCGAACGCCAATCCCAGATCACGGAATACTTCGTACGTGATGTGCCACTCGCCATCCCACTTCATCGCGAGCTTAGCGCCGCTTAGAGGCTGGCTGGCGACGTAACGTTCGAGTCCGTACCCTTCCGGCAGCCGCAAACGGTCCAGGGCTTCGTTGAGTTGCAGGATGGCATAGACAGGGCTTTCTACTTTTCCCGCAACATCGCCGGTGACATAGACGACGGGCATCAAGTTCTTGTGATAGATGCTCTGGTCCGCCGTCTGCTCCTCAACGCGCACCAGTTCACCTAAGGACACCAGGTTCCCCTGCTGCCCGATAACCTTGATCTGCCTGAGATCATCAACACTCGAACGCTCGGCTCGCGGAAACCGGAGTACAATCGGCACATCCTCTTTTTCCTGCGGCTGGTGCGTCAGCCCAACGCTCATTCCTTCGATTGCGATGCTCAGAGTAGCGGCAATCTGCTCGGCCGAAACGCCGTTCAGGGCTGCTTTCTCTTTATCCACTACGAAACGATATTTGGTCTGCGGGTCTTCGATATACGAGTCAACGTCGACGACACCCTCGGTGTTGTCGAAGATATCTTCAATCTGTCTGGCAACTTCAATCTGGCGCTGGTAATTTGGGCCATAGACCTCTGCAACCAGCGTTTGTAGAACCGGCGGACCGGGTGGCGTCTCAGAAACTTTGACGCGAGCCATGTATTTGCCGGCGATTTGTTGAATAGCGGGGCGCACACGT
>Ga0180086_1000015_pt1 | contig 17365 bp, 8 predicted proteins | sample EasRiv760_16_10D_FD_121778 | JGI IMG/M metagenome (GOLD analysis project Ga0180086, IMG submission 121778) | Soil microbial communities from meander-bound floodplain in the East River, Colorado, USA - East River metaG ERMLT760_16_10D | ecosystem: Environmental > Terrestrial > Soil > Floodplain ... | reverse complement strand
GTGACCTGAATGCGCACGTTGCCGGTAACGTCGTGCGCGCGGTCGATCACCCCCACCGGCGCGTCGTTGACCGCGGTGACCGAGACGGTCTTGTTCGAGGCCGCGCTGTCGACGGTGCCGTCGTTGACGGCGAAGGCGATTGTCCGGTTCGTGGTCGCCGGGTTCTGCGAGGCGTTGTTGTACGTCACCGCCTGCAACATGGTCTGGTACTGCGCGACCGTCGCCGCGCCGGTGATCGTCAGCGTCGGGGCGAGATAGTTCGCGCCCGCGCCGTTGAGCAGCGTCGGCGCGGCCAGCGTCTCCTGGCCGGCGTCGAGCAGGTTGGTGATCGTGACCGTCGCGCTCGCCAGGTTCCCGCCGTCGGCGTCGGTCACCGTCACCGCGCCGTCGACCACCACCGCACCGCCGTCTTCGGTAAAGGCCGTCACCCCGCCGCTGGTCGTCACCACCGGCACTTCGTTGACGTTCGTCAGGTTGACGGTGATAGTCGCCTCGCCCGAGAATACGGGCGTGCCGTTGTCGGTCACGCGTACGGTGAGGCTGAAGGGGTGGTTGGTCTCGAAGTCCACCGCCGCGCTGTTCGCCACCGTGACCTGCCCCGTGTTGATGTCGATCGCGAACGCGGTCCCGGTGTTGCCGCCGATGATGTCAAAGGTGTGAGTCTGCCCGGGATTGTCGGGGTCGGTGAAGGTCACCGTGCCGACGGGCGTGCCGTTGGGGCTGTTCTCGGGGATGCTGAAGGTCGCCGGGTTCACCACCGGCGGGTTGTTGCCGAAGTGGCCGGCCACCGGGAGATCCCCCACGGCCCCGAAGCCCGCGATCGTGACGTCCGGCGCCCCCAGCACGTTCGTGTTCCGGAGGTAGAACGTGTTCGAGCCCGTCGGCTCATTCGACCGGAACAACCCGATCGTGGTGAAGCCGTCGGCATCCCAGTCCGCGGCGATCGGCACGTCCCCGATGGCGCCAAAGCCCGCGACCGTGATGTCCGGCGCCCCCCACGCGTTCGTGTTCCAGAGGTAGAACGTGTTCGTGTCCACCGTCGGATCACCCGACCGGAATAAGCCGATCGTGGTGCTGCCGTTGGCGTCCCAGTCGCCGACGATCGGGACGTCGCCTACCACGCCGATCCCTTCGATCGTGATGTCCGGCGGGCCCAGCGTGTTGCTGTTCCAGAGGAGGAAGGTGTTCAAGCCGGGGGGGCTGTTCGGGCGGAACAAGCCGATCGTGGTAGTGCCGTTGCCGTCCCAGTCGCCGACGATCGGAATGTCGCCCGCCGCCCCGATCCCTTCGATCGTAATGTCCGGCAAGCCTAAACTGTTGATGTTCCGGAGAAAGAAGGTGTTCGTGCCGGCGGGACTGTTGGGCCGGAAGACGCCGATCGTCGTGATGCCGTCGCCGTTCCAGTCCCCGACGACCGCCTCGTCCCCATTGGCCCCGAAACCCGCGATGGTATTGGCGGGCGGCCCCAGGCTATTTGCATTCCGTAGAAAGAACGTGTTCGTACCGGTTGGACTGTCCGGCCGCAAGAGGCCGATCGTATCAGGAGGGTCTACTGCTCGCGCCGGGCTGGCGAGAGCCAGACAGAGCGCGAGAGCGAGCCCCCAGACCAGGGCTCCGATCCACACGACCTTCGAGATGACCATTCGCTTCAAGAGGCTCGGGACGGAAGGCGGAGTCACGCGCGCCACTCTATAGTGTGACGCCGGTGCCGGTCAATCGAATTTCCGGCGCCACCCATTCCCGGTGCGACCACAGCCGCCTCCTATACGTCATTCCCGGACGCGCGCTCGCCGTCAAAACCTGACCGCAAACGCCTGGCCAGGTCGCGCCGTTTGTCCTTGAAGGCTTGGTGCCATTCGACGAGCAGCACCAGCGCGAACAGCAACCGCTCGCGGCGCACGCCTGCCGACAGGTCGTCCTGGGTCAGGCGCGCCACCTCCGCCATGTCGAGTCCGGGGACGGCGCGCGCGAAGAAGTAGTCACGGATGGAGGCTGGCTTTTCGAACCACTCCGCCAGCCAGCGCGCCATCGGCAGGACGAAGCCCTGCTTGGGCCGTTCCAGGATCGCCGGCGGTAGCCAGCGGCTGGCGACGCGGCGCAGCGCCACTTTGCTGGTGGCGCCGTTCATCCGCTGCGCCGGCGGCAGCGCCAGGCCGGCTTCCACGACGGGCGGCGCGAGATACGGGGCACGCCCTTCGAGGCTGTAGGCCATCGAGACGCGATCGAACTTCACCAGCAGATCATCGGGCAGCCACGTGGCCAGGTCGGCGGCGGTTGCCCGCTGGAGGCCATCGGCCGCGCCGTCGAGCCAGGCCATCAGGCCGGCCTCCCATTCGGCGATCTCTCTTCGGGCTGCGCCGGTGAGCCGTGCTCGGCCCGCCGCGTCGGTCAGCAACGGAAACCCCGATGGCGTCTCGGGCGTCGGATTGTCGGTCAATCGCCGCGGCCCGTCCGGCAGCACGATCGGGCGGCCCCACCGGGTGGCGAGCCGCTCGCGCCAGCTCAGTGCTGTGGCGTGACGTCGATAGTAGCTGTAACCCGCGAAAATCTCGTCCGCGCCCTCGCCCGAGAGCGCGACCGTCACGTGACGGCGCGCTTCCTGGCAGAGCCAGGACAGGGGCAACTGCGCCTGGTCGCCCACCGGCTCGTCGAGCGCGGCGGCGACCATGGGCAGCAGCGCGCGAAACGAGTCTCCGTCGAAGCGAAAATGATGATGGTCGCTGCCGATGGCCTTCGCGACCGTCTCGGCGTAAACGCTCTCGTCGTGGCTGTCGGCCTCGAAGCCCATCGAGAACGTGGCGATGCGCGGCTGCGTCCTGGCCGCGATGGCGGCGATCACCGAGCTGTCGAGCCCGCCCGAGAGAAAGACTCCGACCGGCACGTCGGCGACCAGGCGCGAAGCCACCGCCTCTTCGAGCCGCGCGGCCAGGTCCCGATCGGACACGCGTCTCACCTCCCCAAGCCGTAGCGTGTAATAGCGATGGCGGCTCGGTCGCGGGTCGTCGATCGAAACCACCAGCCGCTCCCCGGGCAACACCCGCCTGATGGCCTTGAAAATCGTCGCCTCGCCGGGAACGTAGTGCAGCGCGAGGTAGCGATCCATGGATTCGCCGTCGATCTCGTCGCTCACCCAGTCGAGGGCGGCGAGGGCCACCAGATCCGACGCATACGCGAAGCGTCCCCCGGCGTGGGTGTAATAGAGCGGCTTTTCGCCGAAGCGGTCGCGCGCCAGGTGCACTTCGCGGCGCGCGCGATCGAGGATCGCGATCGCGTACATCCCGTCGAGCCGTTCGAGGAGCCCCGCGGCCCCCCAACAGGCAAAGCCGTGCGCCAGCACTTCGGTATCGCTCTGACTGACGAACCGGAAACCGCGCGCGATCAGGTCCGCGCGCAAGGCGCGGTAGTTGTAGATCTCGCCGTTCTGAAACGCGACCACGTCGCCGTCGCGACTGAAGAGCGGCTGCCCGCCCCCTTCGAGATCGATGATCGACAAGCGCCGCATGGCCATACCGACCGCGCCGTCGAGATACAGGCCCTCGCCGTCCGGCCCGCGGCGGATCATGACGTCGCGCATGGCGGCCAACACCCGTGGCGACACGCGACCGGCCACGGTGTCGATCACGCCGACGATCCCGCACACTACCGAGGCCGACCGCTCAACCACGCCTCGCGAAACACGTCGGCATACGCCGCCACCATGGACTCGAAATCGTTCAGCGTGTCGAGCACGTGGCGGCTGTTGTCGGCGAGTGTGTGTCGCAGGCGTGGCTCGCGGCAGAGCCGCTCGAGGTGATCGGCCAACGCCTGGACGTCCCCGGGCGCATAGCAGAGCGCGTTGACGTTCTCCCGGACCTGCTCGGCGATGCCGTACACCGGCGTGGTGATGATGGGCAGCCCGGCGGCCATCGCTTCGAGGATCACGCGCGGATAGCTCTCGACCCGCGACGACAACACGAACACGTCGCTGGCGGCATAGTACAAACCCGGATCCGGTGTTTCCGTCACGATCTCGATCCTCGATTGCCTGGCCGTCGGCAATCCATACCGCGCCTCTTGTACGCGCTCGCTGTACTGGCTCGGCCGGTCGCCGACAACGAAACATCGGATCGTGCTCGCCGACCGCTCATCCAGCCGCGCGACCGCTTCGACCAGATCCAGCTGGCCTTTGCGTTCACAGACGGTCCCCAACGACAGGACCACGATCTCGTTGGGCGCGACGTTCAACTCCCTCCGCGCCGCGGCGCGCGGCCACCGGTCGAGGGTGGCGGCGAATCGCTGGCGATCGAGCCCGGTGTGGATGGTGATGAAGTTGTGATGGGCATTGAGCGGCGCACAACTCTCGCGCGTGGCGTCGGCGACGAAGACCACTTTGTAGGGATAGCCGAAGCATCGCAGCGCGCGCGAGGCGATCTCCGGGCCGAGATAGTCGAAGTAGGTGTGCCACGGCTCGCTTTCGCGCGGGTTCCAGACCGACGGCAACCCCAATCGTTTCGCCGCCTCGATCGCGTAGAACGTCGGCCGCGTGTTGGCGTACACCACTCCGACGTTCAGGGCCTCGATCCACTGCGCGAAGCGCGTCATCGCCGTCTCATAGGCCGACACGTCATACACGAGCCGCAGCGGATGCTCGGAGATTTCGACCCGAATGCCGTGCGCCTCGTAGACCGCGCGCAGCGGACCGTCCTGCGGGCAGTAGACGATCGGCTCGATCACGCCGGCGTCTTTGAGACCCACGGTCAGTTCCAGCTGGCTGTAGGGCGCGCCTTCCCAGTTCAGGTTGAACGCGCACATCAGCGCGCGGATCGGGGGCATCCGAGCCGGCGCGACGGTGCGGGCGTCGACGGCGAAGAGCTCGTGCTGAAGCGACAGGTTCTGGTGGTAGAACGGATCGCGCCGCCCGCCGTACTTCCGGCGAAACGCGGCCGGCTCCGCCGGATTGTCGGCGAAGCCGCGCGAAGCCCCTTCGTGGTGGATCAGCTCCGCCGTCGGGCAATACACCACGCGATATCCGGCCGCGCGCAGCCGGTAGCAGTAGTCGACGTCGTGGTAGGCGACGGCGAAGCTCTGCGCGTCGAATCCCCCGAGAGCTACGAACAACTCCCGTCTCGTGAGCAGACAGGCGCCCGTCACCGCCGCGTAGTTGCGGGCGACCATCGCGAAGCTGAGATAACCCTGACCGGAGCCCGGCAGCCGCTTGAAGGCCGGGCCGGCCAGGCCGTGGTCATAGCCGTGAACGATGCCCGCGTGGTGGAGCCGGCCATCCGGAAGCCGGAGCCGCGCGCCCACCGCGCCGACGCCGGGGAGCCCCAGGTAGCCGACCATCTGGCTCAGCCACTCTGGTGCGACCACTTCCGTGTCGTCGTCGAGAAACAGCACGTACTCGGCGTCCGTCTCCTCGACGGCCCGATTGTTCATGGCGGCCACGTTGAACCGTTCGCCAGGATTCGGGATGCCCAGCACCCGATGAGGCGTCTGGCCGAGAAACTCGAGCGTCTCCGCGTCGTCGCTCCCGTTGTCGACGATGACGACCTCGTAGTTCTTGTAGGTCGTCCTGGCCAGCGATTCGAGGCAGGTCTTGACGACCGCGAGTTCGTGCTTGGTGAGGATGATGACGGCCACCCGCGGCCCCTCAGCCGGGAACTCGTGCGCGAAGATGCCGCGCCCGGCTCTCAGCGCCCAGTCGGGTTGATGCGCTACGGCGCCCACGCCGCGGCGGTCGAGCGCCTCCTGAACGGCACGCAGACCGGCGCCGAAGCTCTCCGGCTTGGCGTTGCCGGACACCGCCGTTGATCCGGGCAACGCCCGCCAGTGGTACAGCATCTTGGGAAGGTGTCCGACGCGGTCGGTGACTTCGGCGACTCTCAAGGCGAAGTCGTAGTCCTGCGCGCCTTCATAGCCGACGCGCAGACCTCCGGCCTCGATGAACAGGCGCCGGCGCACCACCAGCAGATGGCTCCAGTACATGTAGGACAGCAACAGCTCCGGCGACCAGTCGGGCTTGAACTGCGGGGCGAACCGGCGGCCCTGGGCGTCGATCTTGTCGTCGTCGGAATACAGAACGTCGGTGTCCGGATACTCGGCGAGATAGAGCGCCACCTCAGCCAGGGCGTCCGGCGTGATCTCGTCGTCCTGATCCATCAACGCCAGGAACTCGCCGCGCGCGGCTTCGGCCGCGGTGTTGGTCGCGCGACTGACGTGGCCGTTGACGTCGCGGAAGCTGACGCGGACGCGCGGCTCGCGCTCGGCCCAGCGCCGCAACGTCTCGCCGACGGCCGGGTCGGTGCTGGCGTCGTCGGCGATGCACAGCTCCCAGTGCGGATAGACCTGACCGGCGACGCTCGCGATCGCCTTGTCGAGGATCGCCGGCGCCGGATCGTAGACCGGCATCACGACGCTCAACAGGAGCGGCTCGGTCATCGTCGAGAGGCGCTCACCAAGCAGGGCCGCACGACGCGCGTTCCACTCGTTGACTTCGAGCCACGCTTCATATGGAGCCACGGCGCGCGGCACGACGAAGGCATCCGGGGCAACGGCATCGGCAATCGTCTGGGATGTCTGAGGCGATACCGAGCCTTCTTGTCGCGCCCCGCTCGACCCGGCCTCGGCGACGCCGAGGTTCCTGGCGCGGCGAGCCGGGACTCGCCTCAACGTGAGCGTGGGGATACGGAACCGCCCCGCTGATTCGAACGGATCCAGTCGCACGGCGATGACGTCCGGGCCGAGCCACACGTAGCGCGTTCGACGGCCCCCGACGGCTCCCAGGTCATAGCTCTCGCGTTCGCTGAAACCCGCGCCCCGATCCACATACAACCGCGCGTGCCCCACCACCGCGCTCTCCGCCTCGACGTCGAGCGTGACCTCGGCCCACCCCTCGGGCCAGCGACCGGAGAGGTTGAACTGCGGATCGCGGTCCGTCGATTCCCAGACTCCCACGTCGTGCAGCCAGCGAAGCTCGCTGATCGGCTGGAGGTCCGGCCGATACCCCGGCCTGACGAGCGTGTTCCAGAGCTCGCCCATCCTGTATACCGGCAGAAGCACCCGGTGCTTGAGCTGTCGATACCCGTTCAAGGCCCGCCATCCGCGCGAGCTGGTAATGCGGTAGAGCAGATGCTCGCGGTCCTCGAGCTGACCGTGGCTCTTGAGCAGCTCCCGCCGTCGCTGCTCCAGGTCCGACCCGAGCGACGAGATGGCATGCTCTTGGGCCTCGACCTGACGGGCTAGTCGAGCACGCGCGGCTTGCCAGGCGGCCGACGCGTCTTCTTGCTCTAACGTCTGTGCTTCGAGCCGCGCGATGTGGTCGCGCGCGCGCCCCAGCTCGGCGGACTGCGATTGCACGGCTCGCCGTTGTTCCGCGAGCTGCTCGACCAGTCGCTCCCGCTCGGTCTGCCATTGCTCCTGCGACGTCCGGAACGCGGCCTCGTGCTCGGCGAGCTGGGCGGTGAGCCCCCGCGCGGCCTTCTCGTGCTCTGCCGACTGAGCGTGCGCGACCTCGAGCGCGGCCTCGCGCTCGAGCAGCCGTCGACGCCGGCGCTCGAGCTCGCGCTCGAGGTCACCGATCTCGTCGGCCAGAATGTCCAGGACACGCTCCGACACGCGCAGCGTCGCCCGCACGAACCACGGGCGCGAGTCGTGGTGCGCTGGTACCCCGTGGAGCAAGAGCCGCGGGTCGTCGTCCGTGCAGATGAACCGATACGTCGCCTGCCCGCTGAGCCGCGTGAGGCCGCGCGTCGAAGTCAGGTCGGCATCATCCTCCGCCCCGGACCAACGGCACAACATCTCGCCGTCCGCCCCGTCATCGTCGCGGCTCGCGCCAAGCTCGATCCGGTAAACCTCCACGTACGCTCGGCGATCACCAGGATCGAGGCGCAACGGCCCGCGGGCGGTCGACGGCAGTCGCAGCATGTAGTGATGAATCTGCCCGTCGGCGATGAGCGGCGTGGTGAACGACTGGCCTTCCGAGAATCCGCCACCGTCATCCCAGAAGACTTGCAGCATGTTCGGCGCCTGGCCCCTCTCGTGGTCATCGGGAGGATCGGTCGCCGAGACCTCGTGGCGGGCGTGCGCGGCGAGTCCAGTCTGCGCTTCCTCGAGCCGGCGGTGCAACGCGTCGACGTCGTCTCTGAGGGAGAGCCGGTGTCCGAGTTGAAAGAAAAAGCTGCGAATCTTGACCGCCTCGTCGGGCTCCGCGTCGAGCATAGCCCGCAGTTGGGGCGAGCGGACGTCGCCGACGGCCAGCAGGCCCAGTCCGTGGCCATGCACGAACTCAAAAGACGGATACTGGTGCTGGACCTCGCCCCAGAAACGGCCGACCCCGAAGTCGCGCTCCCGCACGTTCGTGTCGTGCAGCAGCACGACGCCCTGCGCGCTCAGCTTCGGCAGCCACGATTCGAAGTCGTGCTTCACCACGTCGTAGGTGTGATAGCCGTCGATGTGCAACAGGTCGATCGTGCCGTCGGCAAATCGCCCCACGGCGTCGTCGAACGTGCTCTGAATCAGGCTCGAGAATGTGCCGTAGAGCGGGTCGTGGTGGGCGCGCAGGTCGTCCAGAATGGCGGCGCCGTAGAAACCGGAGTGGGCATCGCCTTCCCACGTATCCACCCCATAGCAGCGTGTGTCGAGGTTCAGCTCCTGCACGGCCTGGCAGAAGGCCCCGTACGAATCGCCCGCGTGGACGCCCAACTCGACCAGCACGGGGGGCCGCAGCAGATCGACCAGGAACATCGCGAACGGAATGTGTTCGTGCCACGCCCGGACCGCCGTGCGCCGCCGGGGTGAGGCCAGACAGATCGGGTGCGCGAGCGGATCCACGATTGGGTCGGGCCGGTTCTTGCTCATCTCACACCGATGACAACGCGCGGCACCAGCGGAACACGCACAGTTCCCCTACGATACATCACCCCGAACGAAACGCCACCCCGAAGCCCGCGCGCGAGGCGATGACCCGTGGCCCACGTCACGGAACCTTGTAGAACCCCTCGTACGGTGAACCACTTGGTGGCCAGCAGCGAATCTCGTCGCTCAAGAGGGTGACGTGGGGCAGGACCGTCGCATCCTCGGCGTACTCTCGCTCCAGCGTCGTGGCGTACTCGAACGCCCGATCCGGCCCGAGGCCGTGGAGGAGCATGCGCCCACGAGCGCATCGTAGGACACCGGCCGCCACCCCCGTGTAGTTCGCCAGACTCCGATCGAAGAGCTGGAGAAGCTCCTGAAACGACAGCCGCTCGTTCAAGGGCGTGTCAAACGCCTCAGCGGGCAGCGGCTTCACGTAGAGCCAGGCGGCCGTGCCGTTGAGAATGAGCGGCGAGACCAGCTCGAAGCTCTCGCGGTAGTACTCCATGAAGACGTGGAGCCAGTAGCAGACGGTGTAGACGTAATCCTGGTGGATCAGGAGCGATCGACCGGGGACCATGTGGAGATAGAAATTCCGCACGACGAACTCGTGATGGCGCCAGAGCTGGGTGAAGTCCACGAACAGGATCTCGATGTCGCGCCGCGGCCACGACTGCCGGCAGATGTCGCCCTTGATCGCCGTGATCTCGTCGCGGAAGTCCCCGACGAATTCCTGAAACAGCGGCAGCGTATCGTCGCCGCGCTGGAGGAGCGTGTCGGGCAGATAGCTGCGGTAGAAATCGTCGAACTCGAAGACGTCGTAGGAAAAAATGCGCCACGATTTGTTGTCGACCCTCGGGTTGTCACGCAGGCCGGCGGCCAGGGCCAGCGCCGAGGCGCCCAGAAACGCCCCCGCGTCGACGATCTCCCCCGATCCCGTGTAGAACTCGCGGCCCGCGAAGTACAGGAACTGCCGCTCCTCGCCGCCCAGCATGCCCGGCGTCGACGTGATCCCCTCGAGCGGCACGTCCCTCCAGGGCTGATGGTCGAATACGCTGATCACCGAGGCATTCTAGCAAGACCGGGTCAGCCACACGTCCACCGACGGTGTAACCTGAACCCTTCCTCACATGAATTGTCATCGACGGGATCAGGTCGCGCTGTCGCGCGTGCGGGATGCGACGATGAGCCTTCCCTATGCCGAGGGGACGTTCGCGCCGGGGCCCTGGTGGCGCCGCGTGCGGGCATCGTCGGATCTGGGGCCGGCTCCTTTCCTGCCGTATCACATCGGGCCGCGCCGCGAGCATCTCTGCGCCGTGGTGCTGCTGCCCGTCTGGAGCGTACCGCCCACGCGGGGCATCCTCGGTGTCGAGATCGCGAATCCGGAGGGTACGATCGTCGGCCACGCCACGGCCGAGCTCGCCGGACGGCGCTCGGGCCAACCGGTGACGCTCGAATTTCCGCCGATCACCTCGGCGCACGGCATCTTCGAACTTCGCGTATTCCTTCGGCAGGCCGACGCCCCGGTCCGAGTGCTGGAGTACGCGTGGCCGATCCCCGTGCCCCGGTGGCGGCTCTTCGCGCCCGCTCTCGTGTATGGCCTCGGCTTCCGTCGCGCGCCGGAGCGGCCGGCGACGGCCCCGGGCACGCCCCGCAGCTACCCGGCCAGCTCGGATGAACCGGAGTACGGTGAGTGGCTGGCGCATCATGCCGCCGGCACCGACGCCGCCGTCGCGCGCGCCCGCGCCGCGGCCCTGACTGACCGCCCCCTGATCAGCGTCGTCATGCCGGTACACGACCCGGAGCTGAGTCACCTGCGGCTGGCCCTGGCATCGGTGGAGTCCCAGATCTATCCGGAGTGGGAGCTGTGTATCGCCGACGACGCCTCCACGAATCACGCCATCGTCGCCTTCCTGGAAGACTACGCGTCCCGACATGCCCGCGTGAAGCACGTCAGGCTGCTTCACTCCCAGCACATCGCCGGCGCCACCAATGCGGCCCTCGACCTGGCCCAAGGCGAGTTCGTCGCCTTCCTCGATCACGACGACGAACTGACGCCCGACGCGCTGCTGGAGGTCGCGTCGTTGCTCCAGGACGACCCCGGGGCCGACGTGATCTACAGCGACCACGACATCCTCGATGAGCACGGGTGCCGTCGCTCGCCTCGGTTCCAGCCGGATTGGGCACCGGAGCTGCTCCTCTCCTACATGTACTTCGGCCATCTCAAGGTGTACCGAACACGCCTGGTAACGGCGTTGGGGGGGGTCCGGGCCGGCTTCGAGGGGGCCGCGGATTACGACTTGGCGCTTCGTCTCGTGGAGCGGACGGAGCGCATCCGCCACATCCCGCGGATCCTCTACCACTGGCGAGCCGCCCCCTACTCGATCGGACGTACGACCCAGACCAAGCCCTACAGCTTCGAATCGGGACGGCGTGCGGTGGACGAGGCTCTCCAGCGCAGGGGAATCGGGGGCGCCGCCGTGTGGCCGGAGTTCGCGCGACGGGCCGCGATCGGCGTCTACAAGATCCAGTTCCATGACACGCGCGACGTGCCCGTGACCATCGTGATTCCGACGCGCGACCGGGCCGATCTCCTTCGGGACTGCATCGAGAGCATCGAGACGAAAACGACCCACCGCACGTACGAGATCCTCATCATCGACAACGAGAGCCGGGAACCGGAGACGCTCGACTACCTGGCGCGCTCGCCTCACCGGGTCCTACCCTTCGAGAGCGGGGGCCGCCTGAACTTCGCCGCCATGATGAATCGCGGCGTGGCCGCGACGCGAACGGAGTACGTCGTGCTCCTCAACAACGACACCGTGGTCATCACGCCCGCGTGGCTCGATGAGCTGCTCGGCTACGGCCGGCTGCCGGAAGTCGGCGCGGTGGGAGCTAAGCTCCTCTACGCGGATGGCCGCATCCAGCACGCCGGTGTCCTTCTGGGGATTCACGGACTGACCGGCCATGCCTTCCAACCTCGCCAGGACGGCGCGGCCCCGCTCGAGTACCAGTGCTACGCGCACGTGGCGCGCAACTACCTCGCGGTGACGGCCGCGTGCATGCTCACGCGCACCAGCGTCTTCAGAGACGTCGGCGGGTTCGACGAGCGAAACCTCACGGTGGCCTGGAACGACGTGGACTACTGCCTCAGGCTCCGAGACAAGGGCTACCGAGTGGTCTTCAACCCCTGGGCGCTGCTCTACCATCTCGAATCCCAGTCACGCGGGGACGACAAGAACCCGGCGGAAATCGCGCACATGTTGACGCGCTGGAAGCGGTACGTGGACGCCGATCCCTTCTACAATCCCAACCTCTCCCGGCGGGATGCGGGATTCCGGATCAAGACCGATCCCCACGAAGAGCGGTCGTTCTACTACCGCTGACCGCATGCGTCCCGAGCTGCTGACGATCCTCATCTGCCCCGAGTGCGGCGGCCACCTGAGCCTCACGCCGTTCCGCGGCGGGACCGCATCCGATGAGGTCGAAGAAGGGCTGCTCGTCTGCGAGGGCTGCGCGCATCCCTACCCGGTGACGGACGGCATTCCGCGGCTCCTGCCGGACGCGCTCGAGAGCCATCGGTCATTCGCCCGGAAGTTCAGCCACGAGCTGCGGGCCGCCGGCGTACGCGCGCCGGCCGCCGAGGCGGTTCGGCGGTTCCGGAGACTGCACGGGCTCACGGCGCGCGCGTTCGGATACGAATGGAACGCCTACCGGACGACGTCGCGGGAAGAAGACGTGATCACGTTCTTCTGGTTGACCGGCGCCGACCCGAGCCTCTACGGGAAGCTCGCCGTGACCGACGTCTTCACGTGCTACCCGACGCCGGCCGACCTCGCGCAGATCGACCCGTCGAGGCTTGCCGGCGCCACGGTCGTGGACGTGGGATGCGGCATGGGCAAGTATCTGGCCGTCGTCGCCGAGCACGCGAAGCAGGCCATCGGACTCGATCTGAGCGACGCGTTGATCCGCGCACGCGCGCTCCTCCGGGACCGGCCGAACGTCCACCTCATCCAGGGAAACATCCTCTCGCCCCCGCTTCGTACGGAAAGCGTGGACTTCGCCTACAGCGTCGGGGTACTGCATCACACGCCCGATGCCCACGCCGCGTTCGCCCGCACGGCTTCCCTGGTCAAGCCGGGAGGCCGCCTGGGGATCTGGGTCTACCCTTCGGAGCTCGACCAGAGTCCCTACGCCACGCGTGTCCACTGGATTCAGGATGAGTTGCTTCGGCCCATCACCTGCCGGATGCCGCCTCGGATCCTGCGGCTCGTCGTCGCGGCCCCGTTGGGCCGCCTCACGTTCGTGCGCGACCGATTCGCGGCCCGGTACGCGGCGACGGGCTCACGCCTCGCCCGCTCCGTGGCGATGTGGGCCGGCGCCGTGGCCGTGGGACGCCATCGAGATCCCAAGATCGCCGCCTTCCTCAACTTTGACTGGTACTCGCCCCAGTACCGGAGCTACCACAGCGAGGACGAGGTGCGCCGGTGGTACCAGGAAGCCGCCTTCGAGAACGTCACCCGCCTGCCCCAGCGCGTGAGCGCGGTCGGCGTGAAGCGGCGGAGCACCGGGAGCCAGCCGGCGGTCTGGACTGCGGACTCGACGAGCTAGCCTCCAGGCGATGTCGATGACCCCAGGCAACAAGATCGACGATCTTCAGATCCTCCGCGGCGTCGCGGTGTCGATGGTGCTCCTCTCTCATTTCTTGGTCTCGACGGTCCTTCTCGAAATGCTGCCGTTCTCGTTGTCGAGCTCACTCTTCATCGGAGTCCATCTGTTCTTTGTGATCAGTGGATTCGTCATCGCCCGCTCCCTGATGAGGACGGACTACGATCCCGTGCGCTTCGCGGTCCGGCGCGGTTCTCGCCTCTACCCGACACTCGTTGTGTTCTTGGTGGTCAGCGGAGCGGTCAATGCGGCCGTGAGAGTGACTGGCTGGCCGGCTTGGGTGTTCGCGAACTGGACGACGCCGCTCGCTGATTTCCTGGAGCAAGCCGCCGGCATTCTCGGTGGATATCTGATCCACCGGAATTCGACCGTCGGGTACATGAATGCCACGATGTGGGTCCTGTCGGTCGAGTTTCACTTCTACGCCGTCGCACTGCTGCTCGCGATCGCGGCAGCCAGTGCGGGGCTGACGCCGCGGATGACGGGTCATCTATTTTTCGCGGCGGCGGCCGGCGTCTACGCGGCGGCCGTGTATGGCCGCCTGCTGCTCGCGCTCGGCCAGCGCCTAGGCCCGGGCTCCCCGCTGGTGGCCTACGGATCGGATTTCCTCGCTCTGGGAGTGTTGTTGGCGTTTCTTCCCGACCGGACCTTCGCCCGTTTTCGCCGGCGCGGTGGGTGGCCCGTCCTCGCGGCGTTCCTCATCCCCATCATGATCATCGCCCTGTGTCGAGGCTCCGAGATCGCCTCCTCCCGTGGCCCGAATTATCGGGACGGAGTCGGCATGCTCGCGGTCGGTCTGTCCTTTGCGTCCCTGGTCGCCCTGGGCGTCGCGGGCGCCGTGTCGGCCGCTCTCCCACGTCCCCTTTGCCGCCTCTTGGCCGCCATCGGCGACCGGAGTTACACGATCTATGTCTTGCACCTGCCGTGCATGGTCGTTGCGTGGGTCGCCACGTTCATGGTCAATGAGGCGTGGGTGCGAAGCGTCAGGACCTTCGCGATCCCGCAAGTCATGTTGGCCCTCGCCATCCTGGTGCCGGCCACCGAGCTCGTCCATCGACGGGTTGAGCGGCGATGGATCGGGGGTGGGGCCGGGGTCGCCGCACGCTGGCGGGGTTCGCCTCTCGCCCGGAACACGGTCCTGTCGTTCCTTCGCCCGGCATTCATCATCGCGATCGCCACCTTGGCCCTCGCCGAAATCGGTTTGCGGATCTACCATCGCATCCACCCCCTGTCGATTTTTTACAGCGACTCCTATAACCGGTTTCGCGGTAAGCCGTTCGCGCGCGATCTGGACTCCCGGCTGAACTCCAAGGGCTTCAAAGACGTGGAATTCGAGACGCGAAAGGCCGACGGCACATTCCGCATCTTGGGGATCGGCGATTCGTTCGCGTTCGGCGTCGTCCCGTACGCCAACAACTACCTGACGTTGTTAGAGGAGGGCCTGAATCGAAGCGGCCACAAGGTCGAGGTGATCAACATGGGAATTCCCGGCATCGGACCCAGCGACTATCTGGCGCTTCTGCTCCGTGAGGGTTTGGAACTGCAACCCGACCTGGTGCTCGTCTCACTCTTCATCGGAAACGACCTTCTGATTCAGGAAGGCCCGCGAACGCTCATCGGCTATTCCTACGTCGCGACCGCCATCAAGTATTCGATCGACCGGCACACCAAGTTCGAAGGGCAGATCGTCAGTGCCGACCTCACCTATGACGACGGCGCCCCCACGTTCGCGGATGAGGCCTATCTCGCGATCGAGCATGACCGGAGCAATATTTACGTGAAGCAGGACAAGGGGTTTGCGCAGGACTTTGTCGCGGCGCTGTCGCACATTCTCAGAATGAAGGAGATTTGCGACCACCGTGGGATTCGCTTCACCGTCGTCCTCATTCCGGATGAAGTGCAGGTCGATGGGCTCCTTCGACAGAAGGTCATCCGGGCGTCGAGATTGAGCCCCGAGGTCTTCGATTTCGCGCGGCCCAACACCCTGCTGGGCGAACAATTTGCCGAACGGAACATCGACTACGTCGATTTGCTGGAAGATTTTCGCTTCGCCTCGACGTCCGCGAGGCTCTACAAGCCCAACGACACCCATTGGAACGTGAAAGGCAACGAGGTGGCCGCGGACCTCATCGCGAAGCACCTGGTGGCTGGATTCACCACGATGGGACAGAAATGATCGGGTCGCTGGCCATGCCGTCGGCGGGAGGCGGGCCTCCCTCACGGAAACGTCATCTTCAGATGGAACGTATTCTCCCGTGGCCGGTAGACTCCTACTTTGGAGGTGCCGTCGCCCGTCCAGTCCCCGATGAGCGGGATGTCATGTGTGGCGCCGAACGGGATGGTGATGACGGAGCTCGGCGAAGCCGGGCTGTCGCTGAGAAGGAAGGCGGCGGCTTTCGGACGATACACGCCGACGAGGGAGCCGGTGGGCAAATGTCTGATCACCGGAATGTCGCCCGCCGCACCAAACGGGATCGTCATCCCGACGCTCGGGCCGCGACTCAGCAGGAAGGTATTCTTGCCGGGCCGGTAGACTCCGATCGAGCTGTAGCTTGTCCCCCACCAGTCCCCCGCCACCGGGATGTCGCCGGGGCCGCCGAACGGGACGGTGGAGATCTCGTTCACGCAGCGAAAGATCAAGCTGCGAATCTTGGGCCGGTACACGCCCAGCGCGTCTGAACGGGCGCCCCGGCACCACCGCCCGACGACCGGGACGTCACCGGGCATGCCGAAGGCGATCACGGAGTCCGGGGGACCCGCCGCATTGTGCGTCCGCAGGTAGAAGGTGCTGGTGCGGGGCCGATAGAGGCCGATGTAGGTGGTCGGACTCCCGGTCCACCGCCCAACGACGGGCAGGTCGCCGGGCGCCCCGAACGGGATCGCAATCACCGGCGGGGAGGGCGTCGTCAGGGGCGGTCCGACGGCGGGCTTCTTGACGGGCCCGCCGGAAGCCGGCGACGAGGATCGGATTTGCGCTTCCACGCGAAGATTCCGAGCCTGCGCGTCACGCGGGGCGACGCCCAGCACGACCAGACACGCGGTCGCCACGATGAACAGCGGCGCCTCTCTCCAGCCCCGCCGGTCGAACGCGCTCACCCCCGCCTAGCTCGCTTCACCACGCCAGTAGTTTTTCATTGGGTTGAGCCTGACGCAAGACTGATGGCCGATACTTGATGTTGACCTGCGATGCGTGACGCGGGGGATCTGATGCATACGCGGCGCTCTCGACATCGCCAGCGACGTGCTTCAGGCCGCTAAGGAGTGACATCGTGGCTGCGAACGGGCATTCTACTGGCGACCATGATGGGGCGGCGGCTCCATCGTGCGGGACTACGTCTTCGTGAGCGACGTCGTCGATGCGCTGGAGGCGGCCGCCGTCGATCGCGGCGACGCGCGCATCTTCAACATCGGAACGGGCAGGGTCGAAGCGTGCGCGAGGTCATCGCCGCCGTCGAGAGACGACTGGGCAAGACCCTGCGGATCGACTGGAGGCCGGCGCGACCGAGTGACGTGCCGACGTCCGTCGTCTCGATCGAGCGGGCCCAAGCGAGTCTCGGCTGGACCCCGAAGACCTCGTTCGAGGACGGCATGAACCAGACGATCGCCTGGTGGCGAAACCGGACGTAATCGGGGCCCCCATGCGAATCAATCCACGCGGCGCGCCGCCGCGATCAGGGCCGGGATCCGGTCCGCGATGCGCGCCATGCGCGGGTCCGTGCTCTCTCCCCTGACCCAGCGCCGGTGGAGCTGCTGGACGACGACCACCGTCTTCCAGAGCGCGAAGGCTTCCCACCACCGAACCGCGGCGACGTCGACTCCCGTCCGCAACGCGTAGCGCGCGGTGATCTCCGCGCGGGTGGGCAGGCCC
>Ga0180086_1000014_pt1 | contig 18230 bp, 15 predicted proteins | sample EasRiv760_16_10D_FD_121778 | JGI IMG/M metagenome (GOLD analysis project Ga0180086, IMG submission 121778) | Soil microbial communities from meander-bound floodplain in the East River, Colorado, USA - East River metaG ERMLT760_16_10D | ecosystem: Environmental > Terrestrial > Soil > Floodplain ... | reverse complement strand
GTGCGCGATGGCCGCGAAATCGTTTCGTCTGTGATCGCTTCACAAGTTGAAACGCACAAACGTTTCGGTGGTGTCGTTCCCGAACTCGCTTCCCGCGAACACCTCGACAAGATCGTTCCCATCGTTGCAGAAGCTTTTGAACGCGCCGGAATGCAGACCGATGAGATCGATGGCATTGCAGTAACGGTGGGACCCGGGCTGGTCGGTTCGTTGCTGGTGGGTGTGTCGTATGCAAAGGCGATGGCCTTTGCGCTCCAGAAGCCGCTGGTCGGAGTGAATCACATTGAGGGGCACGTCTATTCCGTAGCCTTTGAGAATCCTCCCGTCGAGTATCCCGCCCTGGCCCTGATTGTTTCCGGCGGGCATAGCAATTTGTTTTTCGTCCCCGCGCCCGGCAAATACAAAGTCCTCGCGCGCACACGTGATGATGCAGCCGGCGAGGCTTTTGACAAGGTGGCCAAGATGATGGGACTTGGTTATCCCGGTGGGCCCATCATCGAGCAGCTCGCGCGCGAAGGTAATCCGCGGGCAGTCAAGTTTTCGCTGCCCCGCATGGGCGATGGCTCGGCGGATTTCAGTTTCAGCGGCTTGAAAACCGCCGTCACCAAACACGTGCGCGAAACGGAAATGCAGCCGGTCCGGAACGGCGCAGCACCCTCCCAAGCGATCAAGGATCTCGCGGCAAGCTTTCAGAGCGTGGTAGTGCGATCTCTGGTAGGAACTACGGAGCGCGTCGCGAGAGACTATCCGCCGAAGACGTTGATCGTCGCGGGCGGCGTCGCCTGCAACGGCGCTCTCAGAGAAGCGTCGCGGCAAGCGGCCGAGCGTTTGGGAGTTCCCGTCTACTTCCCGTCTCCACACCTCTCCACTGACAATGCGGCGATGATCGCGGCGGCAGGTACTGTGAAACTACAGGCAGGCGAACGAGCAGGCTTTGATCTGAATGCCGACGTGACGCTGCGTTTGCAAAACGTCGATAACCAGGATGAAGCGCTGAGGCGAGCGAAAGTGCGTTACAAGCTTTAACCTGTCGTCGAGGAAGTATACGCGCGAGCGGCTTCGCCGCCGCACAGTGCGGAAAGCCTATGGCTTTCCGTTGAGTCTCCAACAATATTACCTGGGGGCTGCGCCTCCTCTCTGAGGCGTAGCCTCAGGGATCATAATTGACTAGCCGGAAAGGCGGAGCCTTTCCGCACTGAGCGGCGGCAGAGCCGCTGTTCGCCATCTGGAGAGGCACTAGAAGAGGCGGGCGACCATCGAAAGTCCGTCCCGCCTCTAAATCGTCTCTTTCGTAGTGTTGGTCTCGGCACGCGAGACCGGGGGTGGGCCTTATCAACCCTCGATGACGCTCATCGCGCTCACCGCCTTTTTCTCATAGGCGGCGATGGTTGCGACGTTGCGTTTCTCCAGTTCCGTCAACTGAGCATCGGTAAAATCGAGGTTGGCTTTGTACCAGGCGAAGCTTTCGAAGTAGGTCTGAAACCAGGGCTCTTTGGTGAAGACTTTGCCGCGTCGAGCGTAGATTTCCTGCCGCATCTTCACCGCGTCCTCGACAAATAAACCGTCGAGCAGATTTCGCGTGATTGGCTTGCGTCCAAGATCATCGTGAATCTTTCTTTCGTAAGCGACGATGGTTTCGACGTTTTGCTTATCAGGTCCTGATAATTCTTCGTCTTTAAAGTTCTCGTTAGGCTGATACCACGGCTGGCTAAAGAAATACTGAGAGAGCCAGGGAGCCTGAAACTGGCGGCCATGGCGCGCGTAAACCTCATTCCGCAGCAGCCGCAGTTCATTAAGGCTCAAGCCGTGCAGCATCTGCTCGGAGATCAACTTGTTCTCAAACAGCTCCATATCGCCGGGGACCAGGGCGAGCTTGCGCGACTTTTTCTGCGCCGCGGCAATAGTCAATAAGTTTTTCTCCTCGAGCGGGGAAAGCTTACTGGGATCGTAGTTGTCGCTCGCCTGGTACCAGTACCGCTCGTCAAAATATTGCTGTAGCCAGGGCTCGCTGAAACGTTGGCCGTGAATTGCCCCAACCTCCGCGCGCAGCACGCGCCACTCAGCGCCACTGTGAAGCCCCAGTTTCTTTGTCGTGAGCGCGCGAGTACGCCAATAACGCATGTCTCCGGGTTGGACGGTCTCATGCTTGCTCGCTTCCGCGTCACGAATGAGATCAAGGTTCCCATTCTCGGTCGCATTGAGCATTGAGTTCTGAAAGGCGGGTTTCGGTTTATACCAATCCTGCGCGGTCAGGTAAGTCGCAATTTCCGCGTCTTTGAAGACGCGGCCATGACGGCCAAAAACAATTCCGCGCATCAGCTTTAAGTCTTCGAGCGGAACAGGGACGAGGTCAGCGGGCTTAAGGGCGGTCTTCGAGAAATCAAAATTCTGCCAGCGCTGCATGCTGTCCTGCGCCTGTGCGGATGATGAACCTGCGATTAGAAAGGCTGCAAAGAGGAAGAGGGATAAGCGAAGTTGGGGGAAATACTTCATGTCGTGCTCCGTTGTTTGGGGCGCTACCCCGGCAGGCTACCTAAAATATCGGCGGCCCAGTGGGCTCATTGCTGAAAGTGCCAGAGGCGGCTGCCTCCCGACAATCTCTTGAAAGCGACATGTTTAAGGAATTGAACCCTTAGCCGAAAATATCGCGAACTTTGTCGACCAGACCTTTATCCTCAAGGTCCTTGTTCTCAACCACGGCAAGCTGCTCGAGCAGCTTTCGTTGTTCCCGCGTCAGGGAAGTCGGCGTGACGACGGTAACTGATACAAACAGATCACCGCGGCCGCGACCTCCAAGTACGGGCATGCCTTTCCCCTTGATGCGAAAAACAGTCCCCGTCTGCGTGCCGGTCGGGATTTTGATCTTCTCTTCTCCTTCGATCGTGCCGACAAAGACATCCGCGCCCAACGCGGCTTGCGCGAAAGTAAGGGGCAGTGAGGCGTAGAGATTACTTCCCTGCCGCTCAAAGCGTTCATGCGCGGCCAAATGGATCACCACATAAAGATCGCCGGATGGACCTCCCTGAGTGCCGGCTTCTCCTTCACCCTGCACGCGCAGTCGCGAGCCAGTTTCCGCGCCCGCCGGGATCTTAACCTCCATCTGCTTCTCGCGCTCGATGCGGCCCGCGCCCCGGCAATCCTTGCAGGGATTCTTTACCACGCGACCGGCGCCGCGGCAGGGTTGGCAGGTTCGAGCTACTGAAAAGAACCCTTGCTGATAACGAACCTGGCCGGTGCCGCCGCAGTTGGTACAGTTTTCAGGCTGAGTACCGGGGGCCGCGCCGTTGCCCTTGCAGGTTTCACAGGTCTCCAGTCGCGGAATGCGCAACTGCGCAGTCATCCCGTGATAGCCTTCTTCGAGCGTGATCTCGAGGTCGTAACGCAGATCAGCACCACGTTGTGCTGCCGAACGCCGTCCTCCCGTGCGCCCTCCGCCAAAGACATCACTGAATCCAAAGAGGTCGCCGAGGATATCTTCTATGCCGCCAAAACCGGGCGCTCCCCAACTTTGCCCGGCCCCGCTCGAGACTCCCGCATGACCAAAGCGATCGTAGCGCTGGCGCTGATCAGGGTCGGCAAGTACGCCATAGGCCTCGCCCAGTTCTTTAAACTTTTCCTCCGCGCTCGGGTGGTTTTGATTCTTGTCCGGGTGATAACGCTGGGCCAAAGCGCGATAGGCGCTCTTTATTTCTTGATCAGAAGCGGTGTGGTTGACGCCCAACACTTCGTAATAATCTCGTTTACTCATTAAAACTTTCCCTAAAACCCTCTCATTGTTTATTTAAAAAATCGATAGCTTAAAACTTTGTAAACCCATTTGGGGGATTCTCCGCGCTTGTTCCCGAAGACTCTTTGGCAGGTTTCATCATTGCGGAAGTAAGCTGGCTGGCGACGCGCTCCAGTGCAGTGAGAGCCTTGTTTATTGGCTCCAGCCCTTGGGCGCTGGAGGCCGCTTCGGCCTCCTTAAATACGCGATCCGCTATCTCTTGATCATTTGCCGAAAGCATTCCGCCAAATTTACCGAACGACTTTTGGGTGTTACGCAGCAGCGATTCCAGCTTGTTGCGCAAGATAACGATCTCCTTGGCAATGCGGTCGGATTCGGCAGAGCCCTCGGCTTCTGCTATGAGTTGCTCAATTTCGTCTGGCGCCAGACCAGACGTCGGAGTAATACGCATTTGTTGCTCGCGGCCCGTTGCTTTGTCCTGGGCCGAGACCGAGACAATACCGCTTGCGTCAACCTCGAACGAAACATCGATTTGAGGCACGCCGCGCGGGCTGGGCGGAATGCCCACCAGCTCAAACCTCCCGAGCGAACGATTGCCTTCCGCAACTTCGCGCTCACCCTGCAAGATATGAATCTCTACAGACGTCTGATTATCTACAACGGTGGTGAATGTCAGACTGTTGCGCAAAGGAATAGTCGAATTCCGATCGATAATCTTGGTAAACAATCCACCGCGTGTTTCCAGTCCGAGACTTAGCGGCAAAACATCGAGGAGCACGATGTCTTTGACTTCGCCAGTTAACACCCCGCCCTGAATCGCAGCGCCCATCGCGACAACTTCATCGGGATTAATCTCTGCGGAAGCTTTCTTGCCGAAAATTTTCTCCACCGTGCGTTCGACAATCGGCGAGCGAGTTTGACCGCCCACCAAAATCACTTTATCGATGTCCTCGGGCTGCAGCTTGGCATCCTCGAGCGCCTTGTGACACGGCTCGATAGTCTGGTCGATCAAGTCTACGATTAGGCCTTCAAACTCGCTCCGAGTCAGCGCCTTGTTGAAGTGCTTCGGTCCGGTGGCGTCGGCGGCGATGAATGGAAGATTGATATTGGTTTCAGTCGACGACGAGAGCTCACACTTTGCGCGCTCAGCCACTTCCTTCAGCCGCTGCAATGCCAGCCGATCCTTGCGCAGGTCGATGCCAGTGTCCGTCAGAAACTGCTCCGCCATCCAGTTCATGATCCTCTCATCGAGGTCTTCACCGCCAAGGAACGTATTGCCGGACGTGGAAAGCACCTCAAAGACGCCATCACTCATCTCCAGAATCGAAATGTCAAAGGTGCCACCACCAAGGTCATACACCGCGATGCGCTCAACATTGGTCTTTCCCAAACCGTATGCCAGGGCAGCCGCTGTTGGTTCGTTGATGATTCTCTCGATCGTTAGCCCGGCAATTTTTCCTGCGTCTTTAGTTGCCTGCCGTTGTGTGTCGTCGAAATAAGCTGGAACAGTGATGATGGCGTCAGTCACCGGCTCGCCCAGGAAATCTTCTGCCGCCGCCTTCAGGCGCTGCAGCACTATTCCAGACAACTCGGGGGGGCTGTAGCTGCGGCCCTGAACGCGCACACGGGCGTCGCCGTTTGCAGAATCGACAATCTCAAACGCCGAGGTCTCGCGCATGCGCTGAACTTCTCTGGAGTTGTACTTGCGCCCGATAAGCCGCTTCACGGCATAAACCGTGTTCACCGCATTAGTCACAGCCTGGCGTTTTGCGATCTGCCCTACCAAACGCTCGCCCTTGTCGGTGAAACCAACCACACTGGGCGTCGTTCGGCCACCCTCCTTGTTCGGCACAATCTGCACCGCGCCGCCTTCCAAAACGGCGACGCAGCAATTCGTGGTGCCCAAATCTATTCCGATCGCTTTTCCCATTTTGATTAAACTCCTACCGTGTTTGCGTGTTAGGAGCACTGAGAATCATTTTTTTACAGCTACCTTCACCAGCGCGGGACGAATCAACTTATCGCCCAACCTGAACCCGCGCACGATCTCCTGGATAACGGTATCCGGCTCATAGTCGTCGGTAGCTTCGGTGACGACTGCTTCATGAAGGTGCGGATTAAAATGTTCTCCCTCGGCTAAAACCGGCTTGACGCCAAATGCATCAAGCACGCCATTGAGCTGCTTGTAAATCAGATCCACGCCGCTGAGGAAATGCCGAAATTCGTCCGACTCGCTGGCTTCAACCGATGCCTCGGTCTCCAGAGCCCTTTTCAGATTGTCGAGCACGGGCAATAGCTTGGCCGCGATATCCACAACCACGCGATTGTAAGTTTCGGAGCGCTCACGCTCCATTCTCTTGCGGTAGTTCTCGAAATCCGCCTGGCGGCGCGCCAGACTATCTCTCAATTCCTTTACTTCGCTTTCCAGTCGTTTCAACTCGGCCCGGGTGGCAACCAGCTCGGCAACCTCAGGGCCGCCGGCGCTTGGTGCAACTTCGCCAGACCCATCAGCTTGAGCGGAAGGATGGACGGGCTGATCGTCCGCGCCGAACCCTTCCTGCCCGGCTGCTGTTGCTTCGGTGGGGGCCATCAATTCCTTTTCTTTGATTTCCAGTCGTTCCAACTCGGCCAGGGTGGCAACCAGTTCCGCCAGCTCGAGGCCGCCGGCGTCTGGTGCAACTTCGTCAGACCCATCAGCTTGAGGTGGAGGCTGGACGGGCTGATCATCCGCGTCGAACGCTTCCTGCCCGGCTGCTGTTGCTTCCTCGGAGACCATATTGTTTGTCATTTCCTGATTGTCATCCGACACGTCGGACGGGCCCGATTCAGATGCGGCGCCGGAGGTGGTTTCACTGTCTGAATCCACCGGGCGGACCGGGATGCGGTTCGATTTATCGCTTTTCTTCTTAGGAGCCATCAGGTAGTGTCGGTTCTTTCAAAGTTTGGTAGGGCACACCCGCAGCGGGACTATCCGCTGGGAACCCCGTATCAGCCGCGCGCTTCTTCGTTCAGGCGGCGCTCAATGAGCCGCGCCATGTAGTTTACCATAGCCATAATGCGAGAATATTCAATCCTCATCGGGCCCACGACTCCGAGCGTGCCAAGGTGTTCGTTTGAACCAAGCCGATAGGGGGCGGTGATTAAGGTGCAATTGCGCATCGAGGAGATGGGATGTTCCCGGCCAATAACAACATGCACATCTCCCAGCGTCGCATGCTGTTCGCGCGACACACATTCATTCAGAATCTTGATCAGGCGGGACTTCTCTTCAAAGGTCCGAAACAACTCGCGCATCCGGTCAACGTCAACAAAATCCGGCTTACTGAGGATATTTGAGGCCCCATCGACGTAGACGTCCCCGCTGGTCGACTCCTCACCTTCCAGGCTCATATCACAAAGCAGAATGGCGTTCCTGAGCAAGCGATCATACAGGGCCTTCTCCTCTCTCATCAGCTCGAGGATCTCAGCTCGAATGGCCATCAAGCTCTTGCCCCCAAACTCTGTGTTCAGGTAACGCGCTGTCTGCTCGAGCTCGTCTTGGGTAATCTTATCTTCCAACCGGATGATCTTATTGTGAATGATATTTGAGGTCGTTACTAAAACAACCAGGATTCGCTTGTCAGAGAGTTGAACGAATTCAATGTGACTTAGCCGATTTTCGGCGAGTGAGGGTGAAACGACTATTCCCACGTTCTCGGAAAGCTCTGAGAGCGCGTGGGACATTTTTTCCATGATGCGATCAGAAGAAGTAGCAGAATCCACTCCGCTGGAAGTGAACACTCTATCGATCGCCCGGAGGTCAGCGCGGGAGAGCCGAGCTTCTTCCAGGATATTATCGACGTAAAAGCGGTAACCTTGATCCGTTGGCACACGACCTGCCGATGTGTGCGGTTGCTCGACCAGTCCAGCTTCCTCAAGTTCTCCCAGGACATTCCTGATGGTCGCCGAACTCCAGCCCGGACTGTTGGAAAACCTGTCCGCGAGGACAAGCGAGCCGACAGCATCGCCAGTGACGAGGTGCTCCTTGATCACGGCGGCCAGCACGGCCTGCGCGCGAGCGTCGAGACTGTTCTTTTCCGAGGATTGGACGGTTGGATTGCGACGGGGCATCAAGTTTTTGGTAAAGCCTATTTCCTGTAAGACTAGCCCGGATCTCCTGTTCAAGGCTGGGAGAACCAGCAAGTTCAGCTAAATGACCACCTTCCCGCAGTATAAAGGAATCATTTGTCGACCTGCAAACATCCGCGCAGAAGAGGTGTGCGCCAGTGACGTGATGGATAATCCAAACGCCTGCAAAGATTTAACTGAACTGCCCGCAGCAGATTGATCGCTGGATTGAAGCGCCGCAAAGGCAGCGCTTCCAACGTCAATTCGGCGGACGGTGCTCCGCCAGCCCCACCCGCTTCGTCCCTCAATTTCGAGGTTTTTTCTGGGGTTTTTGCGCCCATCCCCGGATCAATTGACGGTCAGCAGGAGTTCTCCGTAATATGAGCCGTAACCGAAGGCTTTCAGTACCCAATCCCCTTGGGTCTAACATCCGGAGCAAGAGTCAGAAGGTTCCTGCCTCTTCCTGCATCGGGACTAAACATTTGAACCGCGAGCGGGCGAAGCGAGTTGTCAGGAGTATTGGGCAATGACTGAGGTGAAGAAGTTTTTTGCTGATGCTTTTCACCACCTGGGTAGCAATCGTGGCGTGCCGGTAATTGACGTGCGCTTTTATCCGTATGCCGGGTTACGCCACACGATCAAGTTGCGTTCAGGACAAGTCTATGTGCGGTTATCCGATATCTGTAAGGACAGCCCGCCCGAAGTTATGCGCGCTCTGGCGTTTGTGCTGGTGGCCAGATTGCTCGGGAAAAAGATCCCCCCTGTTCACGATCGAACCTATCGCGACTACTCTTTAACACCCGGAGTGATGCGCTCGTCGGACATCGCCCGCCGCGGCCGCGGATGGAAGATGTTTTCCAGCGCCCAGGGCAGCGTCTACGACCTCGACAAAATCTTCTCCAAACTGAATCGCAGCTACTTCGATTCCAGTCTGGAGAAACCGGCGCTTACCTGGTCGCAACGGAAAACACGAAGCATCCTCGGTCATCACGATCGCGTGTATGAGACAATTACGATCAGCAAGTCTCTCGACTCAACTCAAGTGCCTGAATGGTTCGTGGAGTACATTCTTTATCACGAGATGCTTCATATTAAACATGCGGCACGGATGATCAACGGCCGCCGTTATTACCACACGGCGGCATTCCGGCTCGATGAACGCCGCTTTGCCAGATATGAAGATGCTCAACGCCGGCTGGAGCAAGTCGCTCGCCAGCGTCGAGTTCCCCGGGCTCGCGCCGCCTAGTAATAAGATCGGTAATTGATATTGGAACCTTTCCAGCACTAAGACGTTTACACAATCGAGGTAGGTGGGCTCCTCAAAAAGGGCGGCTAATCCGGGATGAAATTCTCGTCCCAGTGAGGCCGCCTTTTTATGTGCGTGGTAAGGGAAAGGGCAGCTTGGGTTGAGCTTGGGCTACGGGAAGGGGGGCTACTGGACAAAGCCCCTCAGCCCTCGCTAGACTACGCGTTTCAAAACCAGGCCCGATGCTTATCCAGTAAGTTGTCGTTAGTAAAACAATAAGCTCGCGGTAACAAGACAATCCATTTAGACGGAGACTGAAATAGATTTATGGCTATCCCAGCGACTCAAATTCGGCGCGGAATGATGATTCTTTTCGAGGGCGAACCCTGCAAAGTTATGGAATTTCGCCATCACACGCCAGGCAATCTGCGCGCGATGGTGCAGGCAAAGCTCAGGAACATTAGGACTGGCTCATCTTTTGAGCATCGCTTCCGTTCGGCTGATACGGTGGAGCGGGCCATGCTCGAGCAGCATGAGATGGAGTTTATGTATTCGGATGGATCGCATCATCATTTCATGAACACGGAAAACTACGAGCAGGTCGCCCTAAGCGCCGAGGAGTTAGGCGACGCGGCACAATGGTTGACTCCCGGACTCAGGATTCAAGCGGAGTATTATGAAGGCGCCCCGATTGGCATCGACCTGCCTCCGTCTATGGAATTAATGGTCACCCGCACGGATCCCACCATGAAAGGCGCTACTGTTTCCAATGTAAACAAGCCGGCCGTGCTCGAAAATGGAATGACAGTTACCGTTCCGCCGTTTGTGAATGAAGGAGACCGCATTCGCGTCGACCCCACCGAAGGGCGCTACATTGAACGCGCTAAGTAGCGCAGATATCGTCTTGAACGGTGTAATAGGTTTTGATCTGAACACGCCACCCCCTGCGGGCCTGACCGACAGGCAGGAATGCCTGTCCTACTATGTACTTCATCTACAGCCTTCTCCTGGGTCTGGGCTTTCTAATACTGCTGCCCCGTTTTCTTCTCGACGCCTTTCGTCATGGCAAGTATGTCGCAGGCTTTCGCGAGCGCTTAGGCCTGGTCTCACCCATAACAAATGATGGTCGGCCGGTAGTTTGGATTCACTGCGTTTCCGTTGGCGAGACACAAGCGGCCCGCCCTCTGGTGAAAGGCATACGGGAACGATTCCCGGACTCTCTGATTGCAATCTCCACTATTACGCTGACGGGGCAGAATCTGGCGCACGAGATCTTCAAGCGCGACGCGGCCAGGGTCTTCTACTTCCCTTTCGACTGGCGCTGGGTCGTCCGCCGAACACTGAAGGCCATTAACCCTGACACTGTTTTGATAATGGAAACAGAACTGTGGCCAGGTTTGCTGCGTGAATGCAAACAGCAGCAGATTCCGGTCGCCATAGTCAACGGCCGTCTCTCGGAACAATCATTCCGGCGTTACCGCGTGATTAGAAGTTTTATGACGCGAGTTTTAAGCTCGCTAAGCCTGGCGATAATGCAAACTGAAGCTGATGCGGAGCGCTTGCGCGCGCTGGGGATGGACGCGAGTAAGACTCTTGTCTTCGGCAATCTGAAATTCGATGCCGGCACTATGCCGCCAACTGACCCGTTGATCATGGAGTTCCGTGAGCGGTTTAAATTAACCGAGGATTCCGGTCTGATTCTAGCCGCCAGCACCCATGCCCCGGAAGAAGTGATCATCCTCAATAGTCTCAGGCAAGTGATCTCCCAGACTGAATCGAAGACTGAAGCGAAACCGCGTTTAATAGTCGCGCCCCGTCACCCGGAGCGTTTTACAGATGTCGCTGATTTGCTCAAGACTTCGGGATTCCGCTGGGCGCGCAGAACTTCGCCTTCAGATGCGAGCGATGAACAAGCTGAAGTTGTTCTCCTTGACAGCATCGGCGAGCTAAACTCCATCTATCCGCTGGCTTCGATTGTCTTCGTCGGCGGAAGCATCGCGAAGACAGGTGGACACAACATCCTTGAGCCCGCAGCATTAGGCGCCGCTGTAATTACCGGCCCACACACCTACAATTTTCAGTCAATCGTGGAAACTTTTGTAAAAGCCGGCGCTATTATTCAGCTAAAACCAATGCCGGATTCAGCGGCAATCGCGGAACTAGCGAATGTGATCTCGGCGTTGCTTGCTGACCCAGCCAGGCGGCGCGAACTCGGGCGTCTGGCACAGAGTCTGGTGAACGAAAACCGCGGCGCCACCGAGCGCACGCTCGAATCACTAAGCCCAATACTCTCCAACCCTGCAAGCGCCGTCGAGCGGCTCAACTCACTAAGCGCCAACAGCGCGCCCATCGCATGAAGCCGTCTATAGCCCTAATACCTCTCAGCGCAGTTTACAGTGCGGTTACGCGGATGCGCCTGGCAGCTTACCGGCGGGGTTGGCTCTCCGTTTCAAAGCTGGACGCGACGGTCATCAGCGTCGGCAACCTGACCCCGGGAGGGACCGGGAAGACGCCGTTGGTGGAGTGGATTTGCCGTGCAATAGCGAGCGGAGACGCCGCCGCAGACTTGCGGGAAGGAAAAAGAGTCTGCGTGTTAACGCGAGGTTACGGTAGAGAACATCCGAAAACTCAGGTTGTAGTCTCAAACGGGGTTGAGCTTCTGGCAGGTGAACAAGAAGCCGGGGACGAACCTTTTCTCCTTGCTAAAAATCTGCTCGGAATCGCCGCGGTCATCGCCAATCCAGATCGAGTAGCTGCTGGTGAATGGGCCGTCAAGAACTTGAACGCTGAATGCTTTGTGCTCGACGACGGCTTTCAGCATCTGCGGCTGGCGCGCGATTTGGATATCGTGACTATCGATGCCACAAATCCCTGGGGCGGCGGCAGCTTGCTTCCCTATGGACGGTTGCGAGAACCGCGCGCCGGCTTGTCACGTGCTGACTGCGTGGTGATCACCAGGGCGGAACAGGTCGAGGATCTGCCTTCAATCAGGGCAGCGGTGAAGCAACTGGTTGGGGCAGTTCCGGTTTTCTCATCGCGCATGGTGACGTCAGGAATTCGCAAACTCGACGGCGAAAGCGCGGATGCGCAAAGCCTCCTGGCTCAAACATCAGGAGCGTTCTGCGGCGTCGGAAATCCGGAGTCGTTCTTCAATCATCTGCGTGGTGAAGGGTTCGCGCCAGCGTTCACGCGCGTGTTCCCCGACCATCATAACTACCACCAATCAGAACTCGATGCGCTGGTTAAGGAGGCAAAGTCCCGCGGTGCGGGAAGCCTGATAACCACAGCAAAAGACGCGATCAAGCTTGCGGCTCTTCACCTGGAGCTTCCCTGCTACTTGCTCGAGATTCAGATCTTAATCGACCAGGAAGATCGTCTCGTCAAGATTATACGAAACACTGCTTGTCAGAACCGGGAGCAGTAAGCGACCGGGTCACCGAACCCACTTAATCAACCAGAGCGGCTTTGCCGCTGCACACTGCGGAAAGGCTCCGCCTTTCCGGCGCTTCCTCTTTGTTCTTTTTGAGGCTGCGCCTCATGTGGAGGCGTAGCCTCCGGTAAGTTTAGAGGCTTAACGGTAAGGCGGAGCCAGGCGGAGCCTTACCGCACTGTGCGGCGGCAGAGCCGCAACCAGAAAGCTACCGGAGCTCCCGGTTCTGACAGGCACGCTGACAAGAACTATCACAAAGCTGGAGGTGACGCGTTCGGCGCCGGAAGCGTGGGCTTCGGCAGCGGCGGCTTTGTCGCGCTCGGTGACGGTGGCGGCGGCGGTTCCACATCTACTGACCGGGTTGGTGAAGGCAATGGCAGATTCGAGGGCTTCTTAGTGTTTGAGTTCTCGTTCGCGTTGTCGTTGGCATTGAGGTTTACGCCGCCGATGTCGCTCGGACTCTCGCCAGGCTCAGGTGAGGCCGAGGTGTTCGCGTTAGTGTTTAGGTTAGTGGCTGGATTCGTATTACCACCGGCGGGAATTCCAGCTTCAGACTCGCCCGTGGGCGGTTTCGCCGGTTCGACAGGTGAGCTATTCGGATCGGCAGCCAGGGTTGTACCCGGCGGAGTAGTGTTCGTTGGCTGCGAGTTGTGGGTAAACGCGTAGATGACTCCAAAGATAACCACCAGACCAATCATCGAGGGAATCAAAACCTTCCAGGGATTGAAGCTGGCGTTCGGAGGAGCCATCTCACCCGACATGCCATGTGCAAATGATGGAGCAGCCGGCGGAGCAATCGGCGGCTCCATTGGCCGGGTAAACCTGCGTCGCACCAGTGTCTCTTCGTCTGCGTCCTCGCTCAACTGTTGTGCTGTCGGAGGCTCGACCCGTCTGCTGGCCCCGGATGATGAGACACTGGCCGGTTCCATTCCTGCCGCAATCGTAAAGTCCTCTACTAACTCGCCCACGGTCCCGTAACGATCTTCGGGCCGCTTCTCCAATGCACGCGCGACCACGCGCCCAACCGCCTCCGGGACATCGCCTCTTTCGTCCAACACCGAAGGCGCCGGCTGCTGTAAATGTTTGAGCATGATCGCCGTGGGCGAGCCGCCGGTGAATGGGACATGCCCCACCAGCATTTCATAGAGGATTACGCCGAGCGAATAGATGTCGGAACGCGCGTCAATATCTGGGGACTGCGAACATTGCTCCGGGGACATGTATTGCGGCGTGCCGATAACGAGGTCAGGGGCAGTCAGACAGGGGTTATACTCGCCTTCCGGTTCCTTGATTTTCGCGATGCCAAAATCCAGCACTTTCGCATAGTCAGTGCCTGAGCTGCTGAGCAACATAATGTTGTCGCTCTTGAGATCGCGATGGACGACGCCTTCCCCGTGAGCTTCGTCAAGCGCACCACCTACCTGCCGAAGAAGTTCAACTGCTCGTGGCAGTGGCATAGGGCCATCCTGCCGAATAATCTCCTTAAGCGTCTTTCCGCTCAGGTACTCCATCACCAGAAACACGACTCCATTTTCTGCTTCGCCGAAGTCTGTAACGCTCAGTGCATGCGGATGAGAAATCTTGGAGGCCGCTCGCGCTTCTCTCGAAAAGCGCGCCACGATCTTTTCGTCGGCGGCAAGTGACGGACGTAATACTTTGACAGCCACGGTCTTGTCCATCAATACATGGGTGCCGCGGTAAACGGTCCCCATGCCACCTGCGCTAAGACGTTCTTCAATGCGATATTTGTCGGCGAGAATTTGGCCGAGTAAGGAATCATCCGTTTTCTCGAGGGCGACGCCGTCCGAAGGACACAGGGTGGTGGTGTCCGGATATTCTGTCCCGCACTTCGGACAAGCTTTCATCGAACGGTAATGTCCTCGCTAACTCTATTCGGGAGACTACTTTTCTTGGGAGAATACGAAGAGCGTATCACAGAGGTTTAGATGGCAGCAAAGATGGGGTGTAAGAACTAAAACAAAGATGCGAGCGCGGCCCGAGAGCTGCGCTCGCATTCTACGTCCATATTCCTCGACAGGCGTATTTGCGCAGTTGCCTAGACTTTCACGAACACAATCACCAGCGCAAACAGAACTAACGATTCAATGAGCGCGAGTCCCAGAATCATCATCGTCTGGATTTTGGCTGCTGCACCGGGGTTACGCGCCGCGCCTTCGCAGGCTGCCGCACCGATACGCGATTGGCCAAGGGCGCCACCAAATACCGCGATCGCAAAGCCAACGCCCGCGGCAATAGCTTTCAGTCCGGCGCTGTTATCGACCGCCTGGGCCGCCGGCGCCTGCGCGAGTACAGGCATTGCCGCCATCATTATTCCGACTACGGCAAAGAAAAGTAAGTTGAGTTTTCTCATTTTCGGTTCTCCTGCTGAGGCCTAAACCCCAGACATCATTGAATGCTAGACCTGCAACACCGAGAAGCTGCTACTGAGCGGTTATGATTTCGCCTGTATCCGGTATCCACCGCCCCTCGAACAACGGCGCTCCAGCGAGACAGACATTCGCTTTCCCGGGCAAAGTTGTTATTAGTTCCCAGTTTCGCTTTCGGGTTTGTAGGTTGCATCCTTGCATCCTCCCCCAAAGGGGTTTGCGTGCCAACGTGTATGGACGCGCTTGTCCACGCCGCTCGACTCGCCGCAACTACGGTTTACTGCTCAAGAAACTGCCAGAGCCACATGCTCCGTTTGCGTATTGCGGTTATCAGATGTCTCAACATCCGCGCCATGTTCCGCAAGCTCCTCGTGAGGCGCATGCGAGACTTCGCTCAAATAAAGCTGCGAAAGAAGAACAAAGACAAAGGTTTGAATGAATGCAACAAAAACACCCAAAGGCATTAGCGCTACCGGAAGCAGCCAATGCGTGTACTTAGGATAAAGGCCGGCAACGGTGTGGGCCACTTTTTCATCCGCAAACATGTTACCGAAAAGACGTATTCCCAGGGAAAACGGACGGATGAAGTTACTGATCAATTCAATGGGAAGTATCAGCCATGAAATCCACCAAATTGGTCCCGCCAGATGCTTCAGGTGACCCAGTATGCCGTTCTCTTTTATGCTGACCCAGTTGTAGTAGAGAAACGAGGAAAGACCCAATGCAAAGGTCACGCTGACCGCAGCGGTGGGAGACATAAACAGCGGAAACAAGCCCATCAGATTGGAAACGAGAATCAGGACCGCAAAAGTCAGAACCACCGGAAAGTATTGCAATCCTTGCGGTCCGATTATGTCTTCCAACATGCCGCGAACCGCGAGCACGCCAACCTCGAGTGTTTGCTGCCCGTAGCCAGGTTCTTCTTCTGAAAGCTGACCCTTAAGAATCCAAATAATCACTACGCTGAGAATGCAGGCAATAACAAACATCACCGTGTACCACGGGATCGCGTTCTCCGGCGTGTAAGGACCAAACGCCGCTTCCGGCGTGGTGTTAAATTTGGCAAAGAATTTTGTCCAGAGCGGATAGGTATAATTCATCTCAAACCTGTACGCCCACTCGCCAAAGTAGTGATTAACCAGTTGCACGATGATAGGGGCCTGCTCGGCTTCCTCGGCGTGTTCCGCGCCCTTTTCGGCAGCTGCCTGTAACCAGAACATCAACTAGTTTCCTCTCGGTGAATAATTGCGAAATAGAATTCTCGAAGAGCTTCCACAAACAAGGCAACAACAAAGCTGCATAAACCAGCAATGGTCGCGGCAAGTGAAACGATATTAAGTTTGTAGGCGAGGAAGACTACGGTCGCGACGACAAAATACCTGAGAATGTATCTCGTGAGCTTGAGCTGCGGCTTCGTTCCATGCGCAATGACACTGAAGGCTGCCGCAGTGGAACTGCTCAGCCAGTGATGATTAAGCAATGAAAGAAGGCCGCCGACTAACAGTCCCGTGGTTATGCGCCAGTGCCCAAAAGGCAGACTGGCAACGACCGCAACCGTCACGGCAAAGGCCATGCTCCGAAAAATCCGTCTCTCAATCCCGCGGTTGCGGCTATCTGAAAACATAGTTCTACCTTGCTACACTGCGACCCTTAACTCAGCGGGCGTGCGAGCGGACTCACTTGCAAGAGCAACGACGGAATCCTGAATCATTCGTTAGTCCGACTGTCCTCCGGTCACGAATGAAAGAACCAGGAAGATGATGCTCAGTCCCAGAAAAACTCCCCCGGCGATGGCCACAATCGTTTGACTAATCACGATCCCGACCACGAGCAAGATAACTCCAAGGACGATGCCGGCAATCCAAGCGGGCCGTCCACTAATCATAATGGTTGGCATGGTTTCCTCCTTAAGGTGAGCAGCAGGTAATTTCCATGGTAAGTCTGGAATTTCTTCCACCAGCAAAGCGGGCGATTCTACACAGGAAATCGCCTCGTTGTCGAGTTGGGCTGTTTCGTAGCACTGATGCAGTTTAGAGTTCAAGCTTTAGCTTGCGGGGCGAAGCGGCAGCCTAAAGGCTGAACTCTGAACTTCCGGCTTCAAACTGCACCAGTACCTGTTTCGTTGCTGACTAAAGTTTTGAAGTCAGCCGGATGAACTCGTAAAAACCAGCCGCGGCTCCAAGCACAATTCCGATCACCATCAGCCAGGGCTTCGTGCCCAGCCAGCGATCCAATAGCCAACCGATACCGCAGAGTGAGATTACAGAGGCGAAGAGCGTCAGCGCAGCGGCGTAAGCGATTCCGCTCTTGCGATTGGCTTCTTCGTTGTCACGTCCGGGTATCACTTACGGTTCAAGCTGACATCAAGAATGGAAGTAAAGAAGCATCGTCAATCGAGCGAGACCCTGTCGTAGACATCTCGCAAAGAGAGGGAGCAGCCGATAGATTCCAAATCAACAACTCCCTCAAGCGAACGGGTCTCCGCAAGCAGCCAGTGTCCTTCCTCTTGCCTGGTGTATTGTTCTATGCGGTACTCCTCTTGAGCGACCAGGAGGTGTTCGGCTAACGAGTCTAAGGTTCGGTAATAATCCGATTTTGCAATTCGGTCATAACGTTCGGTTGATTTCGAAAGTATTTCGATCAGCAGGGTGGGGTTTTGAAGTGTATCCACGTATTCGTCTTCAAACTTAGGTTCGCCGCAAACGACTGCAACATCCGGGTAAGTGTATAGACCAGCGCTGGTGACCTTCACGCGCATCTCATTAACATACAACTCACAGGGTTTTCCTTTTAGTTGGGGAAGCAAAATGCCGACTATGTTCACCGCGATGAGGTTATGCTTCCGGCTGGCGCCAGTCATCGCGAAGATTTCGCCGTTCAGGTATTCGCTCTTGTATTCGGCTTTCCGCTCAAGGGCAAGATACTCTTCGGGGGTGATATAAGGTCTGATGTGGCGTGACATCGAAAGTCCTCATGCGAAGTCTACCACGATTCCCGCGTGAGATAGTTCTTCGGCAGTTCATACAGCATCGCGCGGCTCGAGTGGCGCATGGAGTCGTGTATGAAACAGACATGCGTGCACCAACAAGCCTTGCCACCATCAATCGCATTGAGCTCGACGGCCCGTTCGCGTGCGGCCCAAAGCGCGCCGAAGTCGTAATCGAAATCGGCGAGCGCGGCAAACTTCTCGCGCAGCTCGCAGGCGCGCACGTCGCCGTTGTAATCGATCACAGCCGTCGTTTCGCCGGCCGTGCAGGGGAAGGGCCAGGCAGTGGAGGCTTGAAAGTTTGCGTGTTGAGTGCGGTAGTGAGTGGTAATCGCGCCCACGTAAGC
>Ga0180086_1000013_pt1 | contig 18398 bp, 32 predicted proteins | sample EasRiv760_16_10D_FD_121778 | JGI IMG/M metagenome (GOLD analysis project Ga0180086, IMG submission 121778) | Soil microbial communities from meander-bound floodplain in the East River, Colorado, USA - East River metaG ERMLT760_16_10D | ecosystem: Environmental > Terrestrial > Soil > Floodplain ... | reverse complement strand
TTCTTGTACAGGTTGCCGATCTCGCCGACCGATGTGATGATCCCGCGCATGAGCCCGTCGGTACCCGACGAGTTGTCTTTCATGAGCCCTGCGAGCTGAACGGGCGAGACCATAAACTGCGACATCCGGCTAGCAGACTCGTTCTGCATGCGCGCAATCTCGCGCTGGGCGTCCGCGTTCATGCGCGCGTTCTCCTTCATCATCTCGACGACAGGATCAGTCTGACGGCCCTGCATCTGCATCTGCTCGAACCGGCGCTCGGTGGCCTCACGGGTCTCCTTCATCTCGCGCTGCAGCATCTCGTCGCGACGTTCGCGCTCGTGGCGCTCGCGCTCGCGCTCGCGGTCGCTGCGTTCCATCTCCAGGCGCCGCTCGGACTCCTGGCGCTGACGCTCGGCGTCCTGCCGCATGCGCTCCTGTTCCTCACGGATACGACGTAGCTCATCGCTCTCGCCCTTGGGAGCGGCCTCGGCGAAGCGCGCGATCTCGGCGCGCAGCGCAGCCATCGACTGCTCGTGCGACTGACGCATCGCAAGTAGCTGCTGCTCCATGAGTTGCCGTTGCATCTGCGCCTGCTCAGCCGCTACGCGCTGGCGCTCCGCTTCGCGCTCCTCGCGCATGCGGCGGACCTCGTCGTCCTCGGTCTTGTTGCGGTTCTCGCCGAGGCGGCGAATTTCTTCGCGCATGGCCGCCATCGCCTGCTCGTGCGCGGTCTGGTTTCGTTCGAGCGCCTGTTTGTACTCCAATTCCTTGCGATCGAGGTCGGCTTGCTGGAGACGGCGCTCCAGATCCTTCTTCTCCTTGTCGTCGTCGTCGAAAAAGCGCGCACCGCGCCGTGATCGATCGTCATCATCGAGCCCCAGGCGGCTGCGGCTGCCGCTGTACTGATACGGCGGCTGCGGCGGGTAGCCCGGCGGTGGGTAGGGCTGTGGATAACCCTGTGGATAGCCCGACGGCGGGTAGTACGGCTGCGGGTAGGCGCCGTACGGACCTGGAGGTTGCATCGCACTTCCGGGCCATTGCTGTGGGTTGGCGTTCCACATCGGCGGCGACTGCGACATCTGCGGCTGTACCGGTTGCTGTTGCCCGTTCGCGGGCACGGATGGTGCGGCCATGATCGGTCCTGTGTGCGGAGGGTTGTTGTAGCCGAGCGAGTTGCCGGACGGCGGCCAGCCAGACTGCTGCTGCATGCCGAGTGGCTGCGCACTGGACGGAACCATCTGAGGGCCGCCAACCTGCTGTACGGATGTGGCTGCGTTGACGAGCGCGGCCTCTTGGGTGTTCGGCGGAACCTTCTCCGGGTAGAGCCGGGGATCCCACACACCCACCCACCGCATGACGTCGCCCTTCGCATCGGTCACGGTGAATTCGTAGTAGCCCCCGCCTGCCCACTTCGTGAGGATGAAGTTTTCCAGACCGAGAACTTCATCGCGCATCCAGTTCGTACCGGGCGGCGAGAATCCCTGCTGTTCACTCCCCTTGGCCGGCAGCTCGATTGGTTGGCGTACGTTGCCGCGTATTTTTTCGACGCGTACGGTCAACGGCTCGTGCATGTTCGTGAGCTTTGCCTGATCGAAGCGTTGCTCTTTCTCTTTCGGCGCGGCCATAAGTGGTATCCCCTTGGAGGTAGCGATCGCGCGAGCGATCGATCTTCGATCGCTGCCGCGATTGGTGTAGATGACGTCGCCACTCTAAGGGTGCGATACGACGTTGTCAACGCGGGTTCAGTCGCTTGAGCGATTGACGCGACTCGCGGCGATGTGTACGACAACGAGATGGGTCTACCGATTAGCGCGCCCGAGCGTACGTTCACCCGCGCACGACGTTGCGCCAACTGCACCGCGTTCGAGACCGGTGCGATGTCGCACCAGCAATGGAACACGCACCGCAAGGCACGCCAGGACGACTACCTGAAGACGATCCCAATCAGCCGCCTCGCGGACATGGAGAAGCCGGGCTGGTCGCCTTCAGAGAAAAACGACGCGCGCCTGCAGCAACTCATGCAGATGGATCACATGATCGCCAACGGCATGGCGGGGCTGTGCATGAAGGGTGCGCGGCCGAAGGATCTCGGCGGACCCGAAGGCGACTTCGTTCACGCGGAGTTTCTATGCGACCGCTGGACGGGCATCGAGGGCCATTCGGTCGCTACTAGCGGCCATGAGGACAAACTTAACGAGGAGCTGCGGCAGATCGCCGACGATCGCGCAGAGAAGGCGTAAGGTTCGTACGGTGACGACGATCGTCCTGTATGCGCTGATGACGACGGCACTGTGGTACCTGCTGTCGCGTGCCATGATCACGAAATCGCTGTGGTCTCGGTACCCAGCGTGGCTCGACTACTACACCTCGTGTGCCGCCTGTTCTGGGTTCCTCTACGGGGTAGTAGTCGCTCTTGCGATCGGTTGGACGCAAGACCTCCCGTTTCTCGGCCTTTCCAGCCGTTTTTGGCCCACGCCCATCGTTGTCGGGCTTGGATCGTTGGTCTGGACCCCTATTCTAGGTGAAATCCACATACGTGCCCTGTTGCAGCTCGGCGTAGCCGATCCGCGCGGTGAAACGCCTGTCGATCCCCCTGTGGAGATGCCCGATGCCCAAACGTAGAGATGAACAGGCCCCGTACTGGCAGCAACTGCGCGTCGCCGAGCGCAGCATCATTGAATTTGCACTCGAACATGGTCAAACCATCCGTGGTGCGGCGCGGCTCCTAGGGATCTCGCCCAATTACCTCGGGGAGCGTGTGCGCGAACTCGGGATCCCCGCCCCGGAAGTACGACCGGGCCCCAAACCGGGCACCAAGCGACCGACCCCGCCGCCGACACTCCGTGTCGTGCCCACAAACGATCCCCCGCCAGAGACCCTCGATGAGGACGTCGAGGACGAGGACGAGCTGGAGGACGAGGACGAGGAGGGTACGCTCGGTGACGATGACGGCAACGATGCCGACGACCTGCCGGACGAGGACGAGGACAAGGACGATGACGAAAACGAAGGCGATGGCGAAATCGAAGACGCCGGCACGGGCAACTAAGGGTCGCACCTACCGCCGCCGCAAGGTAGCGAGAGCGACCTGGCGCCGGCCGATCGCCGGGTTGCTTGAACCCGGACAGGCGATCGTGCTTGTGATTGATCCACCCATGACCGTACACGAGCAGCCGGTCGTAATGACCCCGAACGGGGGCGACATCCTGCTGCTGGACGCCGAGCTTGACCGGGTGACGATCCAGAACCAGACCGATCGCGTGGTCGCCTACTTGATGACGGTCGTTCCGCGCGTACTCGTGAAGGCCGCTACCGTGCCGTGGAAACGTATCGCCGCTGACCTCGGTCATGCAGTTCGTGAAAGCGGTGTGCTCGATCGCTTCGCGCGCATGCTCCGTTGATCGCGGGCGCGATCACTGATCGCTCACGCGATCATGGTAGGCTCGCGCGCATGGGTGGATTCACCGATCTAATCAAGGGCGAGCGCGGCCTGTTCGCGCTCGTGCTGACGGCCGCTTCGACCGTCCTCACCGCGCTCGGTCACATGACCATTGACGCGTGGCGGGACTTCAACCTCTACGTCTACGGCCTCTTCGTGTTCGGCAAGACGGCCACGACCGTGACGGGCCTGATCAAGGGGACGTTGTCGCCGGACGCGACGACGCCGACTCCTGCACCTGCACCTACACCTGAACCGCCCAAGTCCTAAGGAGGGCACCATGGCCAAGAAGGGATGGAGCCGCCGCGCTCCGAAGACCAAAGGTGAACGCGAGGCGCTGTACGCACGTTGTGGTGCGAAGGCCTTCCTCGATCCGAAGAACCTCAAGTTCCCTGTGATGGCCAAGGGCGGTCCGTGCGTGCTCGACTGTGCAGGCGTACGTGCAGCCAAAACGCGGGCGGCACAGTTCAAGCGCCGCAAGGTCGGTGCGAAGGCGAAGCGTCTCAGCAAGCGTGCAGCTTGTTCGTGGACGCATCGTTGAAGACATCGCGGTTCGCCGCAGAAAGAAACTCGATGCAGCTCGGAATCGACTACGCCTCCGTTGACGACAACGCACCGCCGAATTGGACGCTCGCGAAGCAGCCCAGCTCTGACGGGTCACGTTTGACGTTCGTGATCGCACGTGCCGCGTACGGCAACTGGGCCGATACGACGTTCATCCGCGACTGGAGCGGGATGAAATCGGCAGGCCTTGTCCGTGGCCCGTACTTGTATCCACGCTACCGCAATGGTCAGGGCGAGCTGATGCCGATCGCTTCACAGGTCGACGCACTGCAACGCGCGATCACGGCAGGTGGCGGGCTCGATCCCGGGAAGGATCTACCGCCTGCACTCGACATCGAATCGTCGGGTGGTCCTGTTGCGGCAGGCTGCACGGCCGAGCAGGCGCTCGAATGGTACCGCGAGTTGTGGAACGCGATGCGTGAAGCGTTCGGGGTGATTCCAATGATCTATACGAGCGCGCGCGTTTGGCTCGAAGATCTCGACAACCTGCTCGCACCGGATCTCGCGACGTCGCCACCGTGGCTCGCGAAGCCGTGGCCGTGGAAGATCCGGACGACGGCGCAGCGCAGTGTCTCGAAGGCGTTCTCAGGCGGTGCGTACGATCCGAATGTGCCGATTCCGTGGGGCGGTGGGAACTGGTGGATTCACCAGTACCAAGGTGACGCGATCAACTTCCCCGGCTTCAACAAGACCGTCGACATCAATCGGTTCAACCTGATGAAGGTCGGCGCGAAGGGCTCGCGCGTTTCGTGGGTACAGCGACGTGTCGGAACGACGCCGGACGGCGATTTCGGACCGAAGACGGAAGCTGCTGTGAAAACGTTTCAAACGAAGTACGGTCTCAGCGCGGACGGTGTCATCGGTCCGCTGACGTTCGCGCCGCTGTGTTGGGCGACGCCGTCCACGACCTGATCCTCGACGGGGATCGCGTTCGCGCGCAAATCGCTCTTGACTTGCCGAGAGCTGCTCGCTAACACTCGCAACTGCCCTAACTGTATGGATGTTGTGCCATCCAGTTAGTGAGGCGCGGTGAATACCTGCGTCCGGCGTTAGGAGGTTGCGAACATGGTCAACGTCAACAATCGCGAGAACCTGGGCCCGGCCGAGCGCATCATTGCCTCGGTTCTCGCCTACACCGATCACCTCTATCACGGTCGTCCCGGCATCGTCGTCGAAGACAAGCGCGCCAATGTCGGCGTGCGTTGGGAACCTGTCACGCACAAGATCGAAGGCACCGACAAGGTCGTCTACAAGCTGACCAAGGCGGGCAAGAAGACGCTCAAGACGAAGGTCGGCGTGATGCGGAACGTACCCATCATGGCCCCGCCGCACGACGGTCGACCGGTTGTTGTTCTACCTGTTCGCACGAAGACCGTTGTCTTCGACGGTGCACGCGAGATCGGTGAGTATCGCGACGCAGGTCTGTTTCCCGAGGTCGCCGCATGGATGTATCGCCAGGTCGCCGAGGTTTGGAAGCTCGACAATGAGTTCGCGGCGCGCTGGGCATCGTTCGCGTTCACGCAGGAGCATCGTGACCTCAAGGTTGTGCTCGCCGCGTTCATGCTCGTGCAGGCACGCAAGGGTGATCCCGTGCTCGACGCCGGGAAGGTCGCGTTCTACGACGAGGACTACCGTGACGTCGGCGAAGCGATGGCGTTGATCCGTCGCAAGGACGACAAGGAGCTGAACCCCAAGCTCCTGCTGCGCATCTACGACGTGTTGGCACTGCCGGCCGTCGCTGCGATCAATCGCGAGCTGGGCTTCGGTGTATCGACGCGCAAGTCGTTCTTCGGTCGCTGGATAGGCGTCGTCGAGAAATGGCTGCGGCATCGCGAGGACAACCCCAAGATGCTCGACGGTCTCGTCAAGGCGGGCTTCCGCACGACGGTGATCGATCTTGCGCGTCGCGTTGGCTACAAGCCGACGACGGTGAAGTTCTTCGAGACGTTGCGTTGGAAGCAGGCGCAGGCCAAGGACGGTCGGCGCGCGCTCATGATCGGTGTCGAGCTGGAGAAGCAGGCGACGCTCGAAGGCATGACCGAGGCCGAGGTCTGCGGCTGGATCGTCGCCGAGAAGCCGAACTGGAAGCGCATCACGGGCATGCTGCCGAAGTCGGTCGGTATCACGCGTGCCGTGGTCGCTGCTGCAATCGAAAGTAAGGCGCTCTCGGATCGCGATTTGATCATCGCGACGCCAACGCTGGAAGAACTAGGTCTGCTCGACGTACCTGACGTCAAGAAGCGTTGGGAGAAGGCGATCAAGAACGCGGAGGACTCGCGCGCGGCGAACATCGCCAAGAATGTCCACAGCAAGGAGGTCAAGGAGAAGCTCGTCGAAGCGGCCGACACTGCCGTCAAGAAGGCCGTGGAGGCGGTCGTGAAGAACATCCGCGTCTACTTCATGGTGGACGTTTCAGGCTCGATGCAGAACTCAATCGAGGCAGCGAAGGCGCACATCGCGAAGTTTCTGCAGGGCTTTCCGGTCGACAAGACGCACGTCGCGGTGTTCAACACGACGGGTCGCGAGATCACGCTCAAGCACGCTTCGGCGGCCGGTGTCGAGAACGCGTTCCGTGGCATCACGGCAGGTGGCGGTACAGACTATGGCGCAGGCGTTCGCACGCTGATGCACCACAAGCCGAATCCCGACGAGGACGTGCTGTTCATCTTTGTCGGTGATGAGGAAGCACACGCGTTCGATGGTCAGGTCACGGCATCAGAGCTGCGTCCGATGGCGTTTGGTTTCGTCAAGACCGTGCCCAACGGTGGTGCAGCAGCCTACCGTCACGCGCAGTACCAGGGCGAGAACAACGTCGCTGTACGTGAAACAGCGACGCGTCTTGGCATCCCGTGCTTCATGATCGACGAGAAGACGTTCGAGGACGCGTACGCGATCCCGCGGACGATTCGAAACCTGATCGCTGCGACGCCTGTCGGTCCGGCGCGTGCTGCAGCAGTTCCACGACTGACATTCGTGGATCAGATCCTGAAGACGGACCTGCTCAAGAAGCCGGCGTGGGCGTGATGACACTGGCCGAGGCGTTTCGTGACTGGCTCGACTTCGACGGTGCGGAGTTCGAGTTAGCGAAGTGCCTCGGCCTCATGCCCGACGTTCCGTGGCATCCGGTTGAACACAAGCACTTGTTCTGGACGAACAACGTCTTCGGCACGGGGCTCTACACGATGCTCGAAGAGTTGGTGACGATGGGCGTACTTGAACAGAACGACAACCAGCAGTTTCGCTGGAACGTGTCGTTCAGCTATCAACAGACTGCAGATCGCGCATCAGATCGGTGACGCCATGGGCTGGCAAGATCTTCTACAGCACGAAGATGAGCGCATCGAACTGCCCTGGACAGGCGGGCGTGCGCTGCGGTCCTTCACACGCAAGTGGACGATCGTCGGTGATCTGCCGCGCGAACACGGCTGGTACAGCTTCAAGCTGCTGAAGGGCCGTTCGACGACCGTCGATCGCGCAACCGAGAAGCAGCCGACGACGCTGTCGTACATGCGTACGGGATATCTTGTCGGTGATCGTTTCGCGACAGATGAATTCTCTGGTTCACGTGTCCGTAAGCTCGACGTCAATCTCCTGCCGCGTGTCCACCTGATCGAAGATGATCTCGATCGCTTTGCGCGTTGCCGTGTCGGACAAGCGTACCTCGACGGTCCGTTGATCTTCTGTCACCAGGAGATGCCGCTGGGCCCCGAGGATGACGTTCTACGTGCGTACGAGGACCGCGCTGAGTCTGTTGACACCGTCAAAGGCGTCACGCCGGGACTCGATGCCGTGTTTCGCATGGCGTCGTGGCAGCGGCTTGAAGCTGAGCGACGTCGCGCGGAACTCGAACGACTGCGCCTCGAAGAGGAGGCCAAGCGTGAAGCCGAAGAGCGTCGACAGAACCTGATCAAGCAACTCGGTGACGGTCACGGCCGACGTGAGATGGCCAAGGTCGACTTCGAGGCGGCGGCTCGTGCGGCACTTGCCGTTGGCGGCGCTGAGCTGCTCGATTGGAAACCTGTGCGTGGCCGCAAGGAGTGGACGGTGCGCTACCGGCTCGACGGTCGACGCTTCGAGTGTGTCTGCGACGAGAACCTGAGAATTATTGACAGCGGCATCTGTATGGTAGATCATCGAACTGGGATCAAAGGCGACACGCGGTTCACGCTAGAGAGCTTGCCCGGCGTAGTCCGACAAGCCGAGCGGGATGGTGTGCTCGTCGTGTTTCGTAATGTCTAAACGCATCGACATCGTCGGTCAGACGTTCGGTCGACTGACCGTTCTGACCCCGCCCAAGCGCGTCGGTAAGACGTCGCTCTACGTGATTCGCTGTCGCTGTTCATGCGACGGCAATATCCGTAACTACCGCCGCAACGACGTCGTGCACGGCAAGAGCAAGTCGTGCGGCTGCTTTAACCTTGAACGGATCGTTGAGCGCAACACGACGCATGGATGGAGTCACACACACGAGTATCGATGCTGGTTCGAGATGGAATCGCGTTGTCGTTACCAGAACCGCGCTGTGTACAAGCACTACGGCAAGAAAGGTGTCCGTGTGCATCCGATCTGGCGTGGCCCGAACGGCTTCATCGCGTTTCTGAACGACATCGGACCGGCACCGTCACCTGCACACCAAGTTGATCGGATCGAGAACACAAAGGGCTACCAACCCGGCAACGTCCGTTGGGCGACGCGAAAAGAACAGATGCGGAACCGGCCCGACAACCGCCTGTTGACGGCGTTTGGGCGCACGCAATGTCTGGCTGCGTGGGTTGAGGAGTTTGGAATGGCACGTGGAACATTGATTGCGCGACTTCGTCGAATGTCGCTCGAACAGGCACTGACACAACCCGTGAGGAAACGATGAGCGTTAAGCCTTCCTGGTTTGTCGCAGATGAACCTACACGTCTTGCAGGAGTGCAGCAGCTCATGCAAACGCTCTACGAACGTACACGTCGAAGTGATGCGTTAGAGCGTGTCGCGCAAGGAATCGCTGACGCGCAACGTCGCTTCGACGGCGATAGTACCTACGACAACATTGCACGCATCGCGCAACACCTGTTGCGTTTCTATGAGACAGCTTTCGCACCCGCGCCTAGATTGTCGTTCCTCACGGCAACGTACACGGAGGCGATCGTGCACGCACTCATGGCTGATGCGGCACGAGCGCGAGGAATTGAACCTGCACGCGGTGATCTGCTGCCGGTGATGATGTGTACGTGGTGGGGTATGTGCGGTCTCGCAACTTTTGAACCGTCCGCTGATCTTGTAGCGAGCTTGCTTGCGACGGACTGCCGTGGCCTTGTCATGGGTGACATCAAGTTTCCGCACGATTGCTTTGCTGTGAAGTTGCCGTTCGAATTGACATTCCTCGACGGGGCTCAGCAACCCATGAGGGTTCACACGATCATCGCGAGTCGTATTGCACGTTCGGAGTTCAACCTTCCAGCGTCGTACAGTTGGATGATGGTCGGTACCGACCCAGACGGATACGGCATCTACTGGACTAGCTTGATCCAAGCCGAAGACGCTGCAGACGTCGCACCGTTAGTCGGAAAACCTAACGACGCTGATCCGTTCCGAAGCAGTCGTAGAACACTGCTTAGCCTGATCTTCAACCTATGTTTGTACTGTTCGACGAATACGTCGCAGTTGAAGGTGCGTGAACGCGGCACACGATCACCGGTCACGAAGCTCTTACGGCCAACGGTGTGGGCTGTTGGATGTCCCGTGAAGCTCTCGTCGACGGTACGTGACGCGATCGTGAACGGCAACGTTGATTCAGCCCAGACACAAACTTGGCACATCAACAAACGCTTCATTGTGCGTGGGCACTGGCGCCGCCAAGTACACGGCAAAAACCGCGCCGATCGAAAACTGATCTGGGTGAATCCGTTTTGGAAGGGTGACGATCGTGAAGAGACGATCAAGCGAATCTACCGTGTGTAATTACCGAACTGGGATCAAAGGCGATGACCGGTTCACGTTGGAGTCGCTGCCGGCCGTCGTTCGTGAAGCCGAACACGAAGGCGTGCTGGTCGTCTTTCGGAACGTATGAACGACGTCGTCTATCACTGGGCCTGGTGTCGTTGCCAAGCCTGCACGGAGCAGAACATGAGCGTACGTATCGGTGAGGTCAATCCCAGAGTCATCCCCGACGCGATCACGGATGGTAAGATCGCAGCAGACGTTATTGTACAAGCGAGTCGCGCAGGTGTTGAGTTGCACACTGAGCCGAAGCTCACGCTCGATCCGATCCAGGCGCGCAACTATGCTGCGCTGCTCGTACGTGGTGCCGACGAGGTCGAGCGCATGCGCACAAAGCTTGAAGTGCCATGAGCGAGGAGTGGCCAATGGAGAAGGTCGCCGAGCAGTTCCGGCTCGACGTGCGTGCAGCGTTCGAGGCCGAGAACGCTGAGTGGCTTGCGGAAGAACGCGCAGGCATCGCGAAGGTCAAAGCTGACCTCGACGCCGAGGGCAAGCCACATCCAGACTGGCTCGTTGAACGCAACAGCTTCTATTGGGAGATCTACAACGGCTCCAAGATCCACATCGAACGCAATTCTGTGAAGGTACTCCTGCCGATTGGTTTCGCGGTCTATCCGGACTTCATCGCGATGTTCGGAGGTACGGCTGTGGGTTGGGCGAACCCGAGCGTGACCGCGACAATCGTCGACGGCAAGCCGCGAGTCGTGATCGAGTTGATCCTGATCGACTACTGGGACGACGAGCGCCAAGCGAAGTGGCTCGCCGAGAAAGCAAAGCCATGATGAACTTTTGGGTGGGGTGCGGCTATGACGTTCATACCCAGGCGTGTACTGCCGGGGACTCCAACGTCGTATGTGGTTATTCGGTCCGTCGATGTGTGAAGTGTGCAGCTTTCGTCGGCATCGCATCGACTATTCACTCAGCCGCTAAGTAACTGCGCCGCAACCCACCCACTTTTCTAAGCGTGAAGGAACGACATGAGTGCTGTCCAAACAACCTGCACGTTCAAGACGAAGTGCCCGCGCGAGGCTTGGTACTTCGGCGCCACGAGCGTCAGCAAGCAAGTTGAACGACGCGTAGGCAAAACGCGTTGCCCTGGCTGTGGCGGACGGTTCCGGCTGCGCGCGATCTACTGCAACGGTCCCGACGAGCTTGTCGGTTTTCAGATTCCTGATCACAACGTCCGCGTCATGCGTGCCAAGGGGTCACGACGCAAAACCTCCAGCAACGGACGAGGCCGATGAAACGCTACTTTCTCGACACTGAATTTCTCGACGATGGTGACAACCAACGCCTCGTACTGATCTCGATCGCGCTCGTCTGCGACGACGGGCGCGAGCTGTATCTTGTCAGCAACGAGTTCGACTACGACGAGGTCAAGAGCGACGACTGGATGCGCGAGAACGTACTGGCGAAACTACCGCCGACGCACATGCCTGCCGGTCCGGGTCAGCAGTGGCAGCCGTCGTCGAAGTGGCGGACGCGCGATCAAATTCGTGACGCGATTGCCGCGTTCATCGTCGACGAAGGCAACGGTGTGCGCCCGGAGATCTGGGCGTACTTCGCGAGCTACGACTGGGTTCTGTTCTGTCAACTGTTCGGCAAGATGATCAACCTGCCGCAGCACTTCCCGTGGCTCGTCAACGACCTCAAGACGTGGGCGACGCACATGGGCTACACCGGCAAGTTCAAGGAGCTGCTGCCTGACACCGGTCACCACGACGCGCTCTGCGACGCGCGTTGGAACCGTAACGTGCACAGGCTGCTCACGGAGAAGCTCACGGAGGCGCGCAGTGAGTGACGAACCTGAACAACTGATCGGCGAGGATCTTGGCCCGTGTCCGTTTTGCGGACGCAATGTCGCGTACTCGATCAACCCCAAAGACGGTCTCGCTGACGGACTCATCCATGAGATGCCGCTGTGCGAGAAGTTTCGTGTGTTGGCCGTTGAGGATTTCGCTGTCGCGATGCGCGAAGAACTGGAGCGGAGGCAACCGTCATGACTACAAAGAAACGCACCAAGAAGCCTGTCACTGACCAAGCGAAGTTGCGCAAGCTCCGCAAGGAGAACCTGCAGCTCCGCAAGGCACTCGCCAAGGCGTGCGACTGGGCGATCGATTCAGCCGACGTCATCGCTGACGAGGCGCTCGTCGATCCCGAGGACGGTGAGGACGAAGACTTCCGTGCGACGATCGCCGAGCTGCGGCTGCTGTCGAAACAACCTGAAGCAGAACGGCACATCGCACGTCGTAAGGCCCGCGAGGACGAAGCGCGTGAGAAAGCCGAACGAAAACGTCAACGCGCTGAAGAGCGCAAACAACGTGAAGCGTCACCGCCGTAGTCAGGCATCGGCATCGACTCGGACGGCGAGTACACGACCGACGGCAAGCGTTGGTGAAAGGAAGACCATGATCGAGACTGGTGTCGTCATCAACGTGCACGGTGAACCCATCTTCTGGCACGAGCCCGGTGGACGATCGGGCGGCGCACTGCCCGACAGTCGTCAGCTGTGGGACGTACTCTGGCAAGCGCAGAGCCACGGTTGGCTCGCCGGCTTCGCTCACAGCCATCCGGGTGGCGGTGTACCGCGTCCGTCACGCGAGGACGTGTCGTCGTTCGTCGCGATCGAGAACGCGCTTGGTCGATCGCTCAAATGGTGGATTGCGAGTTCAGAACGGACCGTGATCGTACGACGCTCGACGATGGATAGCGTTCCAGGTCGCGAGATCTATGCGTCGACAGAGATCATGGTACAAGACGAGCCGATTTGGGTGCCGGAACTGCGTCGGCGCTCGGGCATGGGCGCGCCGTACCGGTGATTGAAACCGTCATCCAACATTCACGAGACCGTACCGTGCGTATCGTACGGCGACGGCGTGCTACACACAGCTTTCAGGACTACATCGTCGAACAGTTGATCGACGGCACTTGGATTCGCAGCAAGAACGGCCCATGGGATCGCCTGTACAACGCACGACACGAACTGCGATCTCTGCTGCGGAATAGCTCTTGACTTGACAGACGCGGGTCGCTTACCGTCGAGTCTCACTGAGAGGATACGGTCATGGCTGACAACGATTTGGTACGTGTGATCAAGGACGACGAAGCACGCGTGAACATCACGTGGAAGCAGCAGAACGGCGAGCTTCCAGATCCAGTGTTCCGTGACGCCGCCGAGGGTGATATCCGTGCGTGGGTGACCGAAGCGGTCCGCGGTGGCGGTGTGCCGGGCATCCCGGCCGATCGTGACGCTGACTTTCGCGACTTCGTCGTGGATCGTTTCGGCCCGACTGAGGCGCGGCCGTACCACGTAATTTTTTTGCGTCCGAAAACGGCGTTCGGGTTGATCTAAGTATACGCCAAGAACGGCTTATGGTAACGGGTTAGACATGGGCCGTTCACCACTTCGCCCCGATCTCGACCAGGCACTAGACGTGATCGTTACGGCCTACAAAAAAGGCGCAAGCGTTGCAAGTTTGGCGCGACGCTTCGATGCGAACTACTGGTCAATTGCGACACGACTACGTAGAGCTGGAGTTCGGATCGTTTCTGAAGAAGAACGGTCTGAACGTCGACTTGACTTCGGTGCGGACGCGTTAGGACGCGCGAACGCACTTGTGTTGCGCGCGATCGTCGACGGACTCATGCTCGGCGACGGTTCGTTTCATCCAAAAGGCTACATTCAGATCGAGCAAGCTACACGACGGCACGGATGGCTCCTACACATCAAGAACGTCCTGAAGTCGATCGACGCTGCATGTCGGATCATCAAGATCCCGTCAAAAACTCGAACGATTGAAGGCCGCAAAGTCCAGAGCGGTGGCGGACACCTGCTCTACACGCCCTGCTACATCGAGCTGAAGGCTGAACGTGCACGTTGGTATCCCAAGGGCGTCAAGCGTGTTCCAGACGATGTCGTGCTCACGCCACTTTCACTTGCGTACTGGTTTGCAGGTGACGGCTCGTATGACGGACAGGGTGCGCTGTTCTTCTACACGAACGGCTTCATGCAGAAGCATGTAAAGCTACTCGCCTCACGGATGACAACGCTCGGGGTGGCAGCGCGATGTGTACCCGTACCGCAGCGCAGTAACGAGTTCAAGATCGCCGTGACACGGCGAGACGACGCACAAGCGTTCAAAGAAATCATCGAGCCGCATCTGCCTGCATGCTGCCGCTACAAACTCAAGTATGTACGGGCTGCGAAGATTGCAAGCGGCCCTCGGAGGCGCACGTGACCGAGAACAAGAAGAATGTGAGCTGGCGCGATCCTGCTGGATGTTCTGCGATTCGTGAGTTCACAGGAAGCGAACAGCTTCGTGACGATGGCAACTTCAAAGAAGCTGTCGTCGCATACATCAAGGAGCGTGACTACGTTTCGCTCGTCGAGTTGGAGCAGTTCCTAACGCCGAAGTTCGACACCAAGGGTGAACGGAACTGGATCTCGACCAAGTGCTCCAACATCATCCTGTGGTCAGGCGTCAACGACGCGTTCCTCGATCTACTGGATCAACTGATCGACGAGAAACGCGTCTTCCTGCATCCGGCAGATTTTCTCACTTATGTGATTGACGGTGGCGGGTTGAATCTGCCACTCGTCAAGAAAGCGTACGCATACAAGAAGCCTCATTGGCTTCCCACCTGTTTACGCGTGGTGCCGCGGTGATGCGCGCGATCGGCGACGTACGTGACCTGCAAGACGTTCTTGATGGCGTCTACCAAAGCACGTTGAGCACGTGCGGGTCACGCGCCGTTGCCATGGGCGTCGTCGAGAACACCAAAATCGAGTTGCTCAAGCGCGGCCTGTTCGTGACGTTCGACGGGCCGCGTGACAGCTTCGCCGAGCTTGCCGCAAAGAACCGCGCCGAGGGTGGATGCGGTTGCGCGCCTGGCACTATTCTCTGCCCCCACTAGCCATGATGCGCGTTGTCTCAGGAGCGTTGATTCGCGACGGCTATGTGCTGATGGGTTTGCGTAAATCGACCACGCTTCGCCCAAATCTCTGGGAGCTTCCGGGTGGCAAGGTCGACGCTGGTGAAGAACCACGTGATGCGCTCGCACGTGAGTGGCGCGAGGAGTGTGGTTGCGTCATTCTCGTCGGTGAGTTCATCAGCATGGCGATGCTGCAGGTCGACATCTCGTTCGTCATTGAACTGTACGAGGTCAAGCTGGGTGCACTGTCCGTCGATCCCCAGTCGCTTGACCACCAAGAGCTGCGATGGGTGAATCCACTGTACGCGGTTCGATCGATGCCGTGCTCGCCTGCCTTCTACCTGCACTACCAGCATCTGCGGCAACACATCGACCGCAGTTGGTCACCGTCGGCTTGTGACGTCGTCAGCGACAGCGGCTGCACGTACGAAGACTGTCCGCGCTGTCACCCACTCGCGCGACCAGTTCGGGCTCTACATGAGGTGTGGTGATGCATGATCTGTCGCGCGGTCGTCGTTGATTTCAACACACAAAACTTGTGGGGCACTCTCGTGTACGCACCAGACGCCCACGGTCACAACCTCGTTGACGCAATCTCAGCGGCGTTGATCGCGCGCTCGCAGTCCACGGCATACAGCCTTCGTATTCGCCACACAGGCAAGGAAGTCCAAGTGATGCAATTCCACTCGACGTCGTTCCACGGTGCGTTGAACGAATTTCCGTCCGTCGGACAACTCGTCGAGTTGCATCTCAACAGCGACCAGCGGCTCGTTGCCGTGTGGTACGACCAGCGCGAAGCTACAGCCACTGCGAGGTATCGATGAGCGCGACCGTCTTCCACACCCTGATCTGGACTGAGAACGCGACCGGCATCATGATGACGCTGGGACTCGAAGGGACGCTGACGACGCGCGAGGACGCTGACCGCGTCGCTGACGTCTACCGCGAGTGGTTGCAAGCAGGTTATGTGATCGACGGCGACCCGTCGCAGTCGTTCCGTTCGCGTGTCGGTGTCTTGGAGATGCCCGCGCCGGATCCGCGTTTGAAGCATCCCGAGCCACGGACGGACGTCGATCAGATCATCATCGAGATTCGCGCCCGCCTCGCTCGCAAGGTGCCGACGTGACGCGCCCAGCCTGGGATACATACTTCATGATCATCGCCGACGCTGTGTCGCTTCGCATGAGCTGCGATCGTGCACGCGTCGGTGCGGTGATCGTCGTCGACAAGCGCATCATGTCGACGGGCTACGGTGGCGCGCCTAGTGGCCTGCCGTCGTGTGACGAGGTCGGCCATGATCTCGTCGAGATCAACGGCCGACAGAGCTGCGTGCGGACAATCCACGCCGAGAAGAACGCCATCATCACGGCCGCGCGCTACGGCGTGAGGCTCAACGGCGCGACGCTCTACACGACAGCAAGCACATGCCGCGACTGCTTCATGGCGTCGCTGCAGACCGGCATCAAGCGCATCGTGTATGGATCGGAGTACGTCGGCGGCAAGGCGTTCGACTTCGTGGCGGCTGCTCGCGAGAACAGTATCGAGCTGCTGCACCTGCCGATCGCGGAAGCGATCAAAAACTGGACGCCGCCGCCACATGCGGTATCGGTCAAGCCGTGAAGACGCCCATCGACCTCCTGAAACCGAAGTACGACAGTGCAACGGAACACCTGAAGGCCGTCGAGGATGCGTTGATGGAGCAGTTCTCGATCGGCGAGACACATCGGGCGCAGGTGCACAAAGCTGTACACGAGGCGTTTCACGTCGGACATCGCACCACGACCACCGATGACTGGGCAGATACATGATGGTCAAGTGCCGCCGAACGGTCTGCATGAACGAGATCGATTCGATACTCGGCGGCGGCGTTCACAAGCACACGCTCGAACGCTACTGCGGAGTCTGTGCGCGGCTGATCAACCGTGAGAACGGTGAAGAGATCATCGTCATCCCGAAATTCAACGTGAATAGTCCCAACGTACAAACCGTCCCGAGGAAGTCATGAAGAGGATCACAATCATCGGCGTTGGTGCACTCGGCTCGCATGTCGCACAGTTTCTTCGCAACGAAGGCGAACTGCGCGTGGTCGACTTCGATCGCGTCGAGGCCAAGAATATGTTGTCGCAGTTCCACGGCAAGCCGGGCGGTGCCAAGCACAAGGTCACAGCACTGCACAACGTGATGAACTTCCTGTGGGGCGTCAAGCTCGACACGAATTCGAACAAGCTCGTCGAGAACAACCTGAAGGCGTTAATTCACGGCGAGTCTGATCTCGTGATCGATTGTGTCGACAACGGGCCGACGCGACGACTGATCCAAGGTCACGTACGGGATCACGGCCTGCCGTGCCTTCACGGTGCGCTTGCAGCCGGCGGTGACTTTGGTCGCGTGATCTGGGACGAAAGTTTCGCCGTCGACGACGCGGATGGCGACGCGCCTACTTGTGAGGATGGTGCACAGCTGCCGTTTATCGTGACGGTGTCGAGCTTGATTGCACAGTCTGCGCAGGTGTTTCTCAAGACCGGCAAGAAGCGTGGATGGTCGATCGCACCTACGCATATCGAGATGGTGTGATAGCTTCTGCAGTCGTGGCAGTGGGGATTGATCTTCAGACTCTCAAGATTTCGTCGTCGTGGATCGCCGGTCATGGCGACGTCATCGAGATGGGTTCACGTCTTGCGAGCGGTAAGCTGATCAAGCCGCGGAAGAAGCGCGGCAAGCCGATCTCCGAGACGATTCGGCTCGAACAGCTTCACAAGATCGAGCGCGCCCGCGAACGCCGCCGCGATGGATGCGCCGTCGGTCGCAGGGACTAACGTGGGCAAGCCTCGAACGATCACGGGACGCGTTGCGCATCGCATGGTCGACGCACTCGGGCAGATCTTTCACGTCAACTTCACCGACTTCGAATACGTGCTCATGCTCGGTGCTGCGCAAGCGACGCATCAAGGGCTCACACCCGACGACTTTGACAACGAGCGAGGCATCGACGCGTTCAGTGCAATCTTCGGGATGCTTACGAAGCAGGACGAACGTGGCCTGATCTACGTCACGCCGGAATGGCGTCGCGTTGTTATCTCGGCGCGACGTCTTACACCGCGGCGCAATGGTGAACGCTCCTGGCGTTGGCGTGCGTCCGGCAACGCACAGAGCGTTACGTATGCGCTGATCCCGCCATCATCCGCATCATCCTCTTGACAAGGTCAGCGCGTCTCGCTAGGGTGCTTCTCAGCTGGTCACCACCAGCGCCGTGCTTACAAGCGCCGCAAGGCACTTTCTACCATCAACGAAAGAACCCAGCACGACGCACTCGGTGACCGGTTATCACGCAGGATAAGGGAGCTGGGCTCCCGCTTCCCTTACAAGGAAAGTTACCCTCACAGCCTCAACTCGTCGTCCACGGGCGACATCCGCGACTGTGTACACGCTGGTTGGTTCGATTCCAACATCCTGCTCGACGCTCCGCTACGCTGAAAACTGAAACTCTCGGGGA
>Ga0180086_1000012_pt1 | contig 18681 bp, 14 predicted proteins | sample EasRiv760_16_10D_FD_121778 | JGI IMG/M metagenome (GOLD analysis project Ga0180086, IMG submission 121778) | Soil microbial communities from meander-bound floodplain in the East River, Colorado, USA - East River metaG ERMLT760_16_10D | ecosystem: Environmental > Terrestrial > Soil > Floodplain ... | reverse complement strand
GCCTCCGAGATCGTCGCCGGCGCAATGCAGGATCATGATCGTGCTCTGATTGTGGGTCAGACTAGTTTTGGTAAGGGTCTCGTCCAAAGCATCATTCCACTCGATTACGGCGCCGGACTGACTTTGACTTCAGCAAAATATTACACGCCCTCCGGTCGTCTGATTCAACGCGACTATTCTGACAACAGTTTTTACGACTACTACACCCACGGCGGCTCCAGGCGCCTTGATCAAAAGCAAGACGATACAAAACCTGTCGGACCAGAAAGGAAAACGGACACGGGCAGGCCGGTTTACGGCGGTGGCGGCATTGCTCCGGATGAAGGCGTGTCGGCGAGGACGATAACCGCGGCCCAGCGACGTTTGCTAAGTCCGCTCTTCGCCTTTACTCGCGAGTTGGTGAACGACCGCGTTCCGGGCCTGGCCGCGTACCAGGTCCCGGGAAGCATCAACTTCGGCCATGAATTGCAACCTAACGATTTCCCAATTTCCGATTCCGTGTTCAAAGCCTTCAAAGACTCTGTTGCCGGCGATGCCAGCTTCAAGAGCTTGTTGCCTCTCATCGATCACAACCGGGCGTTTATCGAGCTTCAGTTGCGCTTTGACATTGTCACGGCCGCCTACGGCCGGGTCATGGCCGATAGAGTGTTTATTACGACCGATGACCAGCAAGTCGCCAGGGCTGTCGACGTTTTGCCTCGCGCCCGCGACCTCGCAATGTCGGCGTCGAAACACCAGATACAACCTTAACAGCAGTAGGAAGGACTGACATTCCTGTCTGTCCGGCGGAACAGATTTTTCCTTTACCATTTTTCATTTGAACCACTCGGCAGTGAGTTACTGGACTCCTGGTGCCGGGCCGGCGAAGTTGCTTTGATGAAGAGTGTGAGTATGAGGCAGGCAGGAATGCCGGTCCTACGCCACCTCGTGTTTCAGCAGTAAAACAGAGTCTTGCGTCTAAAACCCCGGTGTGATATTGTCCCAGCCGGAAACGAAAGGATTGATGGCGTTATGGCGCGAACCGCAAAATCACTGATTAATACTGAGGAGCTTGGGCGCGCAATCCGCCGGCGGCGTGAGGAATTGGGGCTCAGTCTCCGCGATGTAGCCGATCAGACAAACGTTTCAGCCTCAACCTTGTCTCGAATCGAAAACGGAACAGGGAAACCTGATGCCGATAACATCGCCCGGCTTACTACGTGGTTGGACATGCCCCTGGAGAGAATTCTCAGTCGGGGCCGCGAGGACAACAACGAGGCAAAGGCTGTTGTCTATTATCCACACGAGTCGACGCCGGAAATCGTGGAAGCCCATCTCCGGGCCGACCGTAATCTCTCTCCTGAAACTGCCGATGCGTTGTCCCAGTTGTTTCGCGTCGCCTACTCACAGTTTAGTCGAACCGAACCAGGCGCTACCGCGCGGAAACGCCGCTGAGTCTCTCACGCAATCCGCAAGGTATAAGTCAACACATGATTGATTGTGAGTTACCGCCAGGCGAGAAATGGCGGCAATTCGAGCTTCAAGCTTTAGGCTTTCGCGATTTCGCGGGCATGCGACCTGGCGCGGCCCTCGATCCATTTCGCCTGGCGAAGTTTGCCAACTTGCTGGTTGTTGGCTTTGATCAGATCAAGGGGCTTAGCCCGGAAGCGCGGGAACATCTGCTCGGCTCGGGTTCAGAGAAGTGGTCAGGCGGCGCCTGTTCTCGTTCGCTGCCGGACGGCCGAAGAATCGTCATACTCAATCCTAATCACGGCCGCATGCGAACAAACGCGACCCTGATGGAGGAAATCTCTCACGTCTTTCTGGGACACCAGCCGAGTCGTCTAAAAGTGGTCGCCGAAAACGAAGGCGGCCGAACTATCTCCCGAGACTATAGAAAGGCCGACGAAGAGGCCGCCTATGCCACCGGCGCCGCGGCTCTTGTTCCTTTTTCCACGCTCCGGCGGTTCGTGCTTGAAGGTCAGACTTCGGTCCAGATTGCCAAACATTTCCGCGTTAGTCGTGAACTCGTCGAATACCGGCTGAAAGTCACACGTTTGTGGAGAACATACCGAGTCGCCCATCACCCGGCGGACGAGTCGTTACAGAACCGTGAGCGGTAGCGACCGGATCATACATTCAACTTGCAATCGACGATCTCGCTGGAACAAAGACCTATGACAGCCTTGAGTGCCTGGATCGGGTCGCTACTGCTCCCCGTTCTGTAACAAGCGCTTTCCTGCCAAATAGGTGGCCTGAGTTTCGGCCTGATTGCAAACTGCGCTGCTATCCAACGAATCGCAGTTTCATGCTTTGGCTCTGAACGCTTATACTTATGTTTTGCTTTTTCGGACCATCGCCCCACTGTGACGATCGCGGAACTTATTTATGAGTGAACAGATAAAGGAGCTGCCTCTGCCTGGTCTGACGACAACAGACAAGCTGCGAATGCTGCTCGACATCACTAAGAAAATCAGCCGCTCACTCGACTTGCAGGAAGTTCTCAATCTTGTGATGGACACGCTCGATTCTCTAATTCCCTACGATGCCGCTGGTATCTTCGTGGTGAAGTGCAGGGATGAGAGCGCAGTTGCGGAAGGCGAAGACCCATGCGTGTTTCAGGCGGAAGCAGTTCGAGGCTATGACATCGATGAGTTGACGAATCTTCACTTGAAACTGGGTGAGGGGCTCATCGGGCAGGTGGCGCTCACTGCCGAGCCGATTACTTCTCCTGATGTGAGAAAAAATCCGAATTACATTAATGCCCGTAGCGAGACGCGTTCGGAAATGGTCGCGCCGATCATTTCCAACACGGAACTGATCGGCGTCTTTGATCTGGAGAGCGACGAACTCAATGCTTACTCGGATGACGATCTTCAGGTTCTAATGCTGCTTGCCTCGCAGGTCGCGATCATTATCGAGAAGGTGATGCTTCACGAGCAGCTAATTGAAAAGAAGCGTCTCGAAGGCCAGCTCGAGGTAGCGCGGCAGGTCCAGTTGGGATTGCTCCCGGCGAAAGATCCGCAGTTGGAAGGTTACGACATCAGCGCTTACAACTTTCCCACAGAAGAAGTTTCGGGCGACTACTACGATTGGGTAAAGATTTACGACGATCAAATTGGGCTGGTGATCGCTGATGTTTCCGGAAAGGGCGTGCCGGCAGCGTTGCTGATGGCCTTCTTGCGTGCGAGTCTCCGTGCGGCTACACACATCGGTTATTCCCCGCATATCTCGATGGCGAAAGTGAACTATCTGCTCTGGGAATCCATCGAGCGAAACCAGTTTGTAACGGCTTTCTACGGCATTCTCGACGTCACCAACAAAACCCTTGCCTATACGAACGCCGGGCATAATCCACCGTTTTTGCTGGATAAAGATGGAAACTACAGCTTTATCGAGCGTGGCAGCGTACCCCTCGGAATGTTCAAGGATACTCGCTATCATGAGTATTACCTGACGATGGCGCCCGGCGAATTGCTTGTGCTTTATACCGATGGCGTGACCGAGGCGCAGAACGCGCAGGGTGAAGAGTTTGGGCGTGAGCGCCTGGCGGAAGCAGTGAAAAAGCATCGCGAGCTTGGCGCGCGTGAGCTAATCGCCGCGGTGCATAAGGAGGTGATCGAGTGGACCGAAGGGCTGGGCGCCACCGACGACGTCACCTTCTTTGTAATCAAAGCTCTTTAGAGTTTTCGGAGACAATGATTGTAAACTTGTTCGCCGGCTGGCTAAGTCGCAGGCTGCAGTTCTTTGCCGATCTTTGCGAATTCTATGCGCGGTTTGCGGTTAATTCTCTTTGAATTGCAATTTGAGGACTAACACAAAGTCCGAAACCGTGAAAGACGCAATGACTTCGCAGAGATACGCAAAGACGGGATCCGGGATTTTTCCGCGTCGATGACCTGAAGCTGTTTGGCAAACTAATGGGCGGTCAGTGAGCAATGTGCATGATCACCCCCCGGCGCCAGCGGCGCGCGGTAGTCTCCAAAGTGAAACTCCTGCTCGGTTTCGGCAAACGCGTAGACGTCGAAACCCAGGGCGTCGAGATAATCTGCCAGGTCATCGGGTGAAAGGAGATAGACGGCGGGAGCGAAACCCGCTTCAGCGCGAATTTCCAGCAGGCGCTCGAGCACTTCAAGTGGTGCAAAGCAGCTAACAGGATCCCTGTAGGTTGCCATGTTTGCCAGCGCCTCCTTTTGCAAGCTCAAGTCAGTAACTTCGAAAAAGCTACTCACTTAATACCTGTCCTTTGATGTACGCGACTCGCCCCGCGTTCGTTCAGTTAAGAAACATCTTTTTTGCTCACGAGCCCGTACCACCTCTTGGACGGCGTTAGTAAGGCAAAAGTTCCAAATAGAAAATGAGCTATCCAATCACACCAGACTCTCAACCGAACACGGCTCCGCAGTTAAACTTTATTGCTTTGCTGCGGCAAATGCTGAAAACCTCAGACAAAGTTAGCGATCTGATTTTTTCGCCAGGGCGACCTCCGCAGGTAGAACTAGCAGGCAGGCTGCAACCTGTCGGGTTTCCCGGGCTTGAAAAACTCACCCCCGCCCATACGACCAGCATGGCGAAACTGATTATCGGTAACCATTACAGTGCCAGCGAGAGTTTGGAAAAGAGTGGTTCGGCGGATCTTTCATTCAGCGCTCCGGGTGAGGGGCGGTTTCGCGTGAATATTTTCAAACAGCGAGGCACTTACGCCATCGTAATGCGCGTGATTCCTACGAATCCGCCTAACTTCAATGACTTCAACTTGCCCACGCAGTTGAAGGACATCGTCGACATAAAGAACGGCATTGTACTCGTGACCGGTCCAACCGGGAGCGGTAAGAGTACAACCCTTGCCGCAATAATCGATCTGATTAATGAAACGAAGTTTTACCACATCGTTACAATCGAAGATCCGATCGAATTTTTGCATGCGCATAAGAACTCCACGGTTCATCAACGCGAACTTCATTCCGATACACCGAGTTTTTCAATTGCCTTGCGGGCCGCTCTCCGACAGGCGCCTAAAGTTATTCTGGTAGGTGAAATGCGAGACAAGGAAACTATCGAAGTGGCGCTCGAAGCTGCCGAAACCGGCCACCTCGTATTGTCGACGCTCCACACGATTGACGCTTCGAAAACTGTGGACCGAATTATTGGCGTGTTTCCCAAGAACGAAGAGCGAGTGATTCGTACCCGAATCGCGCAGTCGTTTCGTTACATTGTTTCGCAGCGTTTGATTCCTCGCCCGGATGGTAAAGGTCGGGTCGCAGCCATTGAAATCCTCAAGTCGACGATGCGTACGCGTGAATACATCGAAAAAGGCGAATCAGACGGTAAATCGCTAATCGATGCCATGGAACAGGGCGATCAGGATGGAATGCAAACATTCGACGGCGTCATAGAAAAGATGGTTCGAGATGGGGTGTTGACGCAAGATGGAGCGCTGCCTTACGCCAGCAACATAAATAACTTACTCTTGCGCCTGGGAGATCTCAGCGGACAAGCGCCCGTGCGAAAGGCCCCGGCGGCCTCGCGGGAAGATGATTCAATGCTTGATATGATTGAAAGATAGTCGTAAGTTTTCTATTATCGCTTTGAAGGTCCGGCAAACTCTCCCCGAAATTCAGGTTCGCTACTCCATATTTCATCATGTTCTTGAAATCGGTTAGACGTGTATGCTTTTTCCCGGCACTGCTGGTGGTTTCCTGCCTTGCTCAAACTGCAACTGCGGGGTCCCCAAGCGGGCAGCCCGCCTGGGGTGCTGGGAGCGACGCTTACGATGGTGTTCAAATTGAGTTTCCCGCCAGTGGCCAGCTTCGAATCGAGAATGAGCTTGGCGATGTTGCGGCGGAGATCTGGAAACAAAAATATGTCTACGTTACGACAAGCGAAGGAGCCGCTTCGTCAAAAGGCTCGTCCGTAGTGATTGAAAATAGGAATCGAGGATTTGTTATTCGCGTTGTCCGGCGGCCGAACGTTTCAGGCGCCTACGTCGCTTCCCCTGTTCCGATAAACCTGACCATAAAGATTCCCGAAAGTGCGCACGTCGAGATCGCAACCGGCACTGGTCGAATATCGATGCGAGGTATGCCCTCCTCGGCGACAGTCAAGTCGGTCGCAGGCGATGTCAAGGTAGAGTTTTTGGAGCCAGCTAATGCGGATATCGCCGCGAGGTCTACCGGGGGTCTAATTAGATCCGAACTCCCTCAACTCCTGAGCGAGAACGGTCACGTTTTACAAGCACGGCTTGGGACGGGGGCGCAGGCACTGAGTATCAATACTGAAACCGGGAACATCACGCTGTCGGCAACAAGCGATACTCGCCGTCCGGTCGCATTGGAAGCAACGAACACGCCGCCGAATCCCTTAAGTGCCGAAGTCGCGACTAAAGCTGCGGGAACGCCTGCACCGGCGTTAGACACTCAGGAGGTAAGCGAGGGCGACATTATTCGGGTCGACTCTCAACTTGTAACGCTTAACATGAGCGTGATTGATAGAAACACCAACCGCGGTTTAGTGGGGCTCACTAGAGCTGATTTCAGACTCTTTGAGAATGGCGCCGAGCAGCGAATTCTTCAGTTCGAATCTTCATCTGCGCCTTTCGATCTGTTGTTGCTGATCGATCTTTCGGGGTCCACTCGCGACGTTGTAACACTCATTCGCGCCGCCGCGCTGCGCTTCGTCGATGCTGCCCGTTCCTCCGATCGCATTGGCGTAATTACTTTCGCCGGCCACCCTACAGTAATCTCTGCACTAACTCTGAATAGACAAGTTCTGCGCCAGCGCATAAGCGTTATGGACACGGCCGCCGGCGATACCAAACTTTACGAAGCGACGGACTTTGCCCTGAGTCAATCACTACAGGACACAAAGAATCCGCGCCGCACCGCCATCATCCTTATGAGTGACGGTCTGGACGGCAGTATTCCCGGCGTACAGGGTGAAGGCTCTAAACTTCTCTACAAGGACTTACTCAATCGGGTTCAGGAGTTTGATGGCGCGCTTTATTCCTTGTGGCTTAACACCGAATATGAAGCCCTGAGTCCGTTGGACACGCAGCCAGAGGCTTTCGACGCAGGTTACGATCGGATGAAAGAGATGGCGGATACCGGAGGCGGCGTCTTCTACGAAGTGGAAAGCCTCGAGGATTTGGCCGGCGCTTATGAACGAGTAGTGGCCGACCTCGGAACGGTCTACAGCCTTGCGTACCGTCCTTCTGATAAGACCCGTGACGGTAAGTGGCGAGCGATAAAAGTAAATGTTGCTCGCCCGTCTGCCGTCGCGCGCGGCAAACGTGGCTACTTTGCAAACTGAGCGGTGCTCTACTGGGCCAATGCAACTCTGCGGAAACAGAATCCTTAGCCTGCTTATCTGTCTGCTAATCCCGGCGGCTTGCCTCGGCCAGACACGCGAACCCGTTGAAACAATACGAGTCGATTCTGATCTCGTTGACCTCAAAGTCAGCGTTGTGAGCTTGAATCCACAGAACCCGTCACCGGAGTTGCAGCAAAATGACTTTCTGGTGCTTGAGGATGGAACGCCCCAGGATATTTCCTTCTTTGCTGCAGCTGACGCGCCTTTCGACCTCGTGCTACTCCTCGACTTATCCGGATCAACTAGAGACAAGCTCAAGCTCATTCGCAAATCAGCCAGGCGATTTGTTGATGAAACTCGACCGATGGATCGCGTGTCGGTAGTTACTTTTACTGACGTGGCCCAGGTTATCTGCCCCTTGACGCACGACCGTCGATTACTCAAAGACTCGATTGACGATGTTGAAAAGCCTGTCGGCGGCACAAATTTTTGGGACTCGCTGCGTCACGTACTCGCAATCTTGAACGCTTCGAAAAACACACTGCGGCGAAGCGCAGTGGTTGTCATGACCGACGGGGTAGACAACGCTCTGCCTGACGTACTTGGTCCGGGGTCCCAAACCAGTTTCGAGGATCTCCTGCGCGTAGTGCGTGATGAAGAGACAATTGTATTTCCTATCTATCTGGACACGGAAAAGGCAGAGCTTAGGCGGCACTCTACTTCACGAATTGCCTATGCCATTGCTCGCGATCAACTTGCGCAGTTGGCCGAAGCTAGCGGAAGTCGTCTTTATCGCGCTAACGAGTTGAAAGATTTGAATGATGTATACAAGCAAGTGATCGGGGACCTGGGCCGGATTTACAGCATTGGCTACCGTCCGTCCAATACGTTGAGAGATGGCAAGTGGCGCTCGGTAAGTATTCAAATCCAGGATCGCCGGGATGTCATGGCGCGCACTAAACAGGGCTACTATTCGAGAAGCCTTTCAAACTAAGGTCCGAGCAATCCTCCTCCGAGATGGTTACGCGAAAGGCTTGTAAATGACCGCAATAGGACTATAATCAGGGCCTCCCCCAACACGGTGAGCGTAAAACCGGTTCAAATCAAAGGAATAACTCCATGAGAAAAGCAGGCACTAGCCTTATCGCATCGCTTTTTGTTGCCGCGTTTGTCCTTTTCCTCCCGGTGACAGGCAGCACTCAGAACCAGGAAAAGTTTGTCATCTCGGCACGAGCGGGTGGAGTTAATGCCGTAACCGGCCGCGCGACGATGCGGCCTCATGGAAATTCGGAATGGCGACAGCTCACGATTAAGGAAGATCTGGAAACCGGCGACATCGTCAGAACCGGCCTCGATGGTCGCGTGGAGATGTTACTGAACCCAGGCTCGTATATGCGCATTGGCGAGAATTCCGAGTTTGAATTGGCTGACAACTCACTGGAAAACCTGGAAGTGCGTTTGATTAGGGGCACTGCCATCGTGGAAGTTACCGGCGCTGACGATGAGGATCTGTTTATTGGCATTACCACTCCGCACACGCGCATGTCTATCATTCGACGCGGACTCTATCGCGTTAATGTCGTGCCGGGCGACGCAACGGAACTAATAGTGAGGAAGGGCCGGGTAATGCTGGAAGGCTCCCACACAAAGGTTAAGGGCGGAAACAAAGTGGTGTTCAGCGGCAGCTCATTCTCGGTAGCTAAACTGGAAAACGCCGATAAGAGAGACTCGGACACTCTTGGGACCTGGAGCAGGGACCGGGCGCAAACGCTGGCCAGGGCAAACAGCAAGATCTCGGGACGGACGCTTACGGCTTTTGCCGCCAGCTTTAGAAACGACTGGTCTTACGCCGGACTCTGGGGGCGTTCTGGCTTTTGGCTCTTTAACACAGACTTTGGCTGCTACACGTTTCTTCCTTTTGGTTATGGCTGGGGGTCGCCTTACGGCGGCTCATATTCAAGATCCTTCTATGGCGGTGGGTGGTATTGCTGTGGACGGGGCCCAATTTATGGTAGCCCGGGAGTCACGGGCGGCTACCCGACTGGCTCAGGGGTTGGTGGTTCAGGCGGACCCAGTCACAATCCACCCCCAGCGCCGAGCTCACCCCGCGATTCTGATTCCCCCCCGCGGACAATTCACCGGAAGTCCGATACTTTGCCGGGTCTGCCATAAGATCTCCAAATGAGTAATAATTGATAGAAGTGAGCCCGTCTTTGAGTTAATCGCCATCTTTGAAGAGCCGGCCTAATTCAGTTTCCACCAATACTCTTATTTCCGATAACTTCAAACCAGCAAGCGCCAGGTGCGTTAGGGCGGTACCCATTTGACTGCGAAGCTGCTCTTCGGACGTCTCGTTCAGGAGCCGAGACGTCACCACCGCTCCCGCGCCATGCCTGATCTTGACCAGCCCCTGTTTCTGAAGCTGTCGATAAGCGTACGCGATTGTGTTGAGATTCACTCCCAGATCAGCTGCTACCTGTCTGACGGGGGGCAAAGACGACCCTTCCGGCAGTTCCCCGCCGGCAATAAGAGCCTTTATTTCATCCACAATCTGCTGATAAAGGGGTCGACGGTCTCTTTCGTCTATCGTAATATACATATTGTCTGTTGCACATATACACTAGACAATACCGGTTTGTCCATAGTTTTTATGGGTTCTTTATGGTAACTCTCACTTTCGGGTGAGTTGGTTCGCCAATACTAGCGCCGACCGGGTGAGGCCGGCGATGCCGCCCGGGTAGGTGGTGTCGCTGACGATGAACACATTCGGAAGGGAGGTCGCGTAGCTGGGTTCGCTTAGCCAAAAACTGGCGCGCGTGGGACCGATGCTACCAACCATGCCGAGCTTGCGGCGAGTGAGGTCGTAGAAGGTTCGCGGCGTGGCGGTGTCGATGACTTCGACAGAGCTGCCCAATTCCGGCATCGCAGAGTGTAGCCGCCCCCAACATAGTTCAAGGATCTGTTGATCCCTCTGCTCGAGCTCGGTTTCATCTTTGTGGAAGGTGAACCATTCAGCGACATCGGTAAAGGCGTGAACGGTCAGCGCTCGTTTCCCCGCGGGTGCTCGAGGATCCCATGAGGGCGCGGTCGCAAATAACAACTGGTTGGTCTCAGGATCATATTCCTGACCCTGCTGCCAGTCTGTCAGCGCCAGGACGTGATCTGAACCCAGTGACGCAGCCGCGTCTTCATCCACGCTGAGATAGAGAAGGTAGGCACCCCAACCGCGCAAGCCGCTCAACTGTTTGCGGATGTAAGTCGGCGTGCGAGTGAGACCAACAAGTTTCCCGTAGGTGTCCCAAATCGTCAGATTACTAACGATAGCTTTTGAGGCAGTAACAGTCTCGCCGCTCAATAGGTCAACACCTCTGGCAGCACCCCTGGAATCGTAAGAGATGCGGAGCACAGGGGTGTCAAGCCGAATCTTGCCGCCGCTTTGCACTATTGAGTCCGCCAGACTGTTTGCAAGCAGGGAAGCTCCGCCGTGAATGGCAAACATCCCTTCTCGAGGCGTGCTTAGCGCAAGCGCCGCATGAAGATAGCCGAGTTCTGCACTGGTTGCCTGGGCCAGGGCCTGCAGTTGAACGTCTAAGAAGCGACGGAATCGCGAGGACGCTCCGTCCAGATGCTGAAGGATCGACTGGTGGCCGGATTTGAGTATTTCCGCACCAAACCTTCCCTCCAGAAGCAAGCTGTAGGCTCGCCGCGACCTGGAGGCTGAAAGGAAATCCGGCGTTCTTTGCAGCGCCCGCCGCAGCGCTGCACTTAACGGGGCGAGCTTTCGGTAAAACCCGACTGCTTTCTCAGCGCACTCGGGAAAACTTCGGCGGAGGCTCTCTTCAAACTGCTCAGTATCGCCCGCGAGCGCGATCTCGGATTGATCGGGAAGACGCACCACATAACTTGGTTCCAACAAGCGAACCTCAGGGGCAGCAACCGGCAATTCCGAGAATACTCGATCGTGGATCTCGTTGGGTTGCCACCCTGCGTAGAGTCCATATCCTTGTTCAAAACTGAAGCCAAACTTATCGAAGCTTGCGGCGCAGCCGCCCACACGCGGCTCTCTCTCCAACAAACAGACATCGACGCCGCGTGCGGCGAGCAAGGCAGCAACCGTAAGCCCGCCTATGCCTCCGCCAACTACCACTACTTCGCAATCCATATGTCAGAGGCAGAAGTTAATCGATGACAACAGAAGTCCCGCAGCGGGAGCTACCTGGTCAGGAGTAGGCAAGAAACGATGAACGAAAGGCTCCAGGACCAAGAGCACTGCCTGAATTCCGTTGAAGACGAGGTGAATGACAATGCACGGAAGTAACCGGCCAGAATAGGCGCGAACAAGGGTCAATACAATGCTGAGAAGCGCAACGGCGGCGATTACACCGACGTTGGGCCAATACTGCGGGACATGAATTATCGTGAAGAGCGCTAGAACCAGGACCACAGCGCCACTAACTCCCAGGCGATCCTGGGAATGCGGATCAAGCTTTACACCAAACACGAGGGCCAGAGGCAGAGCAGCATACACTCCGACTGTCTTTCGTAGCGCTGAGTAGAGTACACCGCGGTAGATAAACTCTTCCACAAATGGAGCCGTAAATACGGCCAGAAAGGAAATCGTGTAGCGAGCCGCAAGCGAGCTGTTGATGATTTGCTCGAGTTGAGTAGGCTTCCCAGCTCCGAGCAACTTCGCCAGCACGCTCCCAATGCCAAAGAGTACGATTCCGAGCAGTACGCTTAGCAGTACGTCCAGCCACCAGGGGAATTGCGGTGGCCACTCCCACCCGATGGCCGCCCAGAAGGATTGCCGGCCAAAGCGAGTGACCAGAACCCACACCAGTAGAAAAGTGATTAAGTGGCTGGGAAACAGAGCCATGAGCTGAAGCAGAACAGCAGTCTTATCGTTGGTCGCGAACTCGACTAAGGCAGGCAAGTAATTGGGGACTCCGAAATTGATGCCCTTGTATGAAGCATAGGGAATCAGGAAAACCAGAGGCATGAAGACGACCAAAAGAATGCTGATAAACCAAACGAGCAACGCGCCGCGAATTCCCCAGGCGGGGTTGTCCGGATTTGCAGCCTGAATTTGAACTTTGGCCTGATGTTGGTCTCGATAGATTAGTCCCGGATCCAGAGTTGGAAGTGGGGTAGCTTCGTTAGGATTAGGCACGGTGGTTGAAGTGTATGAAGTTGTTTTGAGGGGGTCAATCGGAAAGACTCACTGGTTTAAGCCAGTCGTTTTGCAGTTTGCCGGTTCAAACTGCGGGATAGGTAGCCTCCAACATTGAAGGGCCGACGCGGGGCGCTGCGAGCATCACGCCGATTATGGTTTTGGCGTCTTCTATCTCGCGCGTGGTGATCATGTTCAGGGCCTGAGAGAAGGGAAGTCGTACGACGTCCAGAATCTCATCGTCTTCGAGTTGCTGCCGGGTTTCCGTCAATTCCGTTGCCAGGTAGACCCACATCTTCTCTTTGCAAAACCCCGGCGAAATAAAGAATTCAGATAACTTCTCGAGACGGCCGGCAACGAAGCCGAGCTCTTCCTCAAGTTCACGCGCGGCGCCCTCTTCCGGGACTTCACCCCGCTTCAAAGTCCCGGCCGGCGCTTCCAGGAGATAGCGCCCGGCAGGGTGCCGGTATTGCCGGACGAGCGCGATCGTGCCGTCCTCAAACACTGGAATGATTACCGCGCTACCAGAGTGGTGCACGACTTCACGCTCATAAGTTTTGTCGCCTTCGCGAATCGTGTCTACCGTTACAGTGAAAACGCGTCCGACGAAAACCTCCGTGCTGCTGAGAATTTGAGGACAGTCGCTTAAAGCCATGATTGTTCCTTTGTGAAAATGAGATTCATCGAGTTAGAAGAATTCGCGGTAGTGGTCCTTGTTTGAACTAATCTCTGTGCGTCCTCTGTGTTCTCTGTGTCTCTGTGGTGAATATTTATTCGCGATTGCCCACCACAGAGACACAGAGAACACAGAGGTTGCACAGAGAACTGAAATTAGGACACCAGCGAGACTCTCGCCGTGTTTGCGACCTCATACCTCGATCAGACGCGGACGGCAGCCTCCGACAACGCCGCTGCATTCATTATCGCCTTGATCTCTCCGACCAGATAGAGCGAGCCAGTCACGCAAATGAGCCCATCGGCTGGAGTGAATTCTCGAGCTTTCTGAAACGCTTCGCTGACCGATCGCGTTGATATGATTTTTTGAGGCTCGAGAATGCTCTCTGCTAGATCCTGCAATTTATCGATGGCGGCAGCCCGAGGGTTATCGGGCCTGGTAAGAACTAACTGATCAGCGCCGGGGAAGAGAATTGCCGCTATCTCTTCGAACCTCTTGTCGTTCATCGCCCCGAAAACGAGCGTCAACGGTGCCTTCACAAACTTGTCGAGATAATCGCGCAGCGCTTGTGCTCCGGAAGGATTGTGCGCGCCATCAAACAACAGAGAGGGATGGCCTGCATGCAATTCGAGTCGTCCGGGATGGCGAGCTGTTTCAATCCCTTTGACTATACTTGCTTTTGAAACTTCAAAGCCTCGTCCTCGCAACGACTCTGCAAGCCGGATCGCGACGGCCACGTTTATGATCTGATGCTCCCCACGCAATCCCAACCGCACCTCTTCGTATCGTCCTTCGCCAGGTTCGCTTGTTTCGAAGGTGACCGTGAAGCAGCCATCGTCGGTCACATCTTCAATATTTGCTTCACATTCATCCACGCTGGGCCGCACGTTACATTCAGCACACTGCCTCAGAATCACATCGAGGGCCGGCCTCGGCTGCGGGGCAATAATCGCAGTAACGCCCGGGCGAATAATTGCGGCCTTCTCGGCGGCGATCTCTGCCAGCGTTTCTCCAAGATACTCCTGATGATCCAGCGCCAAAGGGGTGATAGCGACCGTTTCAGCGCCGGCGACGGTGGTCGCATCAAGCCGGCCACCCAGTCCCGTCTCAAGAATCGCCAATTTAATACCAGCTTCTCGGAAGGCCAGAAATGCGATAGCCGTGACGTGCTCGAAAAAAGTCGGCAGAGCTTCCAGCTTCCCGTCAGCAACCAGAGTGTCGGCGGCTGTTCGAACCACGCTTGCGAACTTTGCAAAGGCGTCCTCCGTGATTTCGTTGTCGCCAATTCTTATTCTTTCCGTGATTGAAACCAGGTGCGGAGACGTGTAGAGGCCCGAGGGAATTCCTGCGGCACGGCAAATTGAACCGAGCACCTGGGCTGTGGAGCCTTTGCCATTCGTACCGGCAATTTGTACCGACTCGAAAGATTTGTGCGGATTGCCAAGGCTCTCAAGAAGTAGCCCGGTGTTTCTAAGGCCCAGCTTAATGGCGAGTGTCTCGTGTCCGAGGCTATACAGATAAGAAAGCGTTTCCTCAAAGGTCATTAGAGCCATAGCATTAACACCCCGCGACCTAAACCTCAAAGGAGGCGCAGCATTATTGGCCGCGGATCTACGAGGATTTACACAGAGATCTGAAAAAGCGTCTACTCAAATCGTTTGAGGTTTGCTTCTGATCCGCGTTGATCCGCGCAAATCCGCGGCTGAATAAGCATCGCGGTCCAGGCTGATTAGAATGTTGGTTGCGAAGGCGGAGTCATTACTTACCCGAGGCAGCGCGGGTGCGCAGACGTTCAATTTCCGAACTGCTGGAGATTTCCGGGTTCATCATGAAGTTGAGCAACTTGATTATGTAGTCACGTATCTCGCGCCGATCGACGATGGCATCGACCATGCCATGGTCGAGCAGAAACTCGGACTTCTGAAAATCCTTTGGCAGTTTTTGCCGGATCGTCTGTTCAATCACGCGTGGTCCCGCAAAGCCGATGAGCGCTTTTGGTTCAGCGATGATGACGTCTCCGAGCATGGCAAAGCTTGCGGTCACGCCCCCCGTCGTTGGATCGGTTAACACGGAAACAAAAGGAAGGCGTGCCTCGTCGAGCTCTGCCAGTGCCGCCGAGATCTTGGCCATCTGCATTAGCGAGAGTGCGCCCTCCTGCATGCGGGCACCGCCGGAGGTAGCAAAGATGACGACCGCGCCATGCTCTTTCAAGGCCCGTTCGATCAGCCGGGTTACTTTCTCGCCTACGGCCGAGCCCATCGAACCGCCGATAAAAGACATGTCCATCGCGCCCGCCAGCACGAGATGGTCGCCAACCTTGCCGCGGGCGTTGATTATCGCTTCGGGCAAACCGGAGCCTTTCTTTGCTTGCTTGAGTCGCGCGGGATAAGGCTTGGTGTCAACGAATTCGAGCGGGTCAATCGAGATGACCTCGGCGTCAAGTTCTTCAAACTTACCGTCGTCAAAAAGCATCGCCAGGCGTTCGCGCGCGCCGATGCGAAAATGATAGCCGCAGTGACTGCAGACCTGTAGGCCCTCTTCGAGTTCGCGCTTGTACAAGTGCGCTTCGCAGCCATCACACTTGACGAAGACATTCTCCGTCTTGACTACGCGCTCCTCGGGCGGAACAGCCTCGATTTGTTTATTTTTTTTACTGAACCAGGCCATACGGAACTTTGCTCTACATTGAAACGAATATCGGGTTTGAAAGTTTTTGGTATGGGCTAGAGCCTAACACAGAAAAGGATGAGGGATGAAGGATGAAGGATGAAAAGGGAGCCGAGCCGAGTCGCTAATGTTGGTTTTTCTTAGGTAAACTTCCACTCGCGGCTTCGCCGGCGCACAGTGCGGAAAGGCTCCGCCTCTCCGTAACCTTAGCCAAATTTTTTTGAGGCTCCACTGCTATTAGCCTTTCCGAGGCAGTCCTACTAAGCTGCCATTCATGCGCCTGATCTCCCGGGACTCGCCCTGTTACTTCTTGACAGCAGTGGCCAAGGATCGTCTGCCGGTATCTCGAACTGACGCGCTGCCGGGCCCGACGAAAGTAGCCGGTGGTCGAAGCGCAGCACAGACCACCGCACGCCTCACGTTTCCTTCCCCGAATCATTGACCGGATGGAGGTGTTAGTAATATGCTTCGCCCCTAGAACAAGGCAACGTATTGGAGCGAAGGGCCTACCTTCGCGCCCGCCAACTACATCGCTGCAGGCTCTTGATCCGTATCGCTTTAAGACCCCCGATGCCAGAGCCAATTCGAAGAGGGACACGAAAAATGAAGACTAACCGCTCCCGCCGAGCCGGTCTACGCAGGCTTGCAGTTATCAGTATGTTTTCGTTCGCGATTGCCGTCGCCTTATTTACTTTTAGAGTTTCGGCGAACCTCAACGGTTGCGGATTGAATAGGGCCTGTTTCGACAAACATCAGTCGTCGTCAGCTATTGATAGTTCTTTGAGTCTGCCTGGTTCAAGCCTCACGGGCAGAGTTGACTCGCTGAATTCCCGCCCTTACGCGAGCGCTCATCCGCGTGGCATATCAGATAACAAATCGCCTTTAAGAACAGACGCAGTCATATCATTCTCAAACCCCGCTCCCATCACAATCCCGACCGTCGGCGCCACCACGCCTTATCCGTCAACTATCAACGTTACCGGCTCTTTGAGCGCGGTGACGGATGTGAACGTGACGATCACAGGCTTTAACCATACTGATTCGACTGACGTTGACATGCTGTTGGTGGCACCAAACGGCACTACTAAGGCCTTCATCTGGTCGGATGTCGGCAACAGCACCGATGCGGTGAACGTGACGATTACGCTGGACGATGCGGCGTCGTCGTTTATGCCTATTAGCAATGCTTCTCAACTGGTCTCAGGCACCTTCAAGCCCACTAACAGCGGCGTCGGATCTGACGCGGAGTTGCCGGCTCCCGCTCCTACAATCGGCAACCCCACCCCCAACACGCTGCTCTCAGTCTTCAACGGAGTCAACCCGATCGGTACCTGGAGTCTATATATGGTGGACGACTCGGGTGGCGATGCCGGCTCAATCACCGGTGGCTGGACCCTGACATTTACAGGCACGCTCCCCAACCAACCGCCAGTGGTTGCGAACCCGATCCCAAACCAAGCGGCGACCGAGGGCAGCGCATTTAACTTCACGTTTGCTTCAAATGCGTTCAACGATCCAGACGGAGACGCGCTGACTTATTCCGCCACGCGTTCGGACGGTTCACCGCTCCCTGCCTGGGTAGCATTCACGCCAGGCACGCGCAACTTCGCGGGCACTCCGGGCGACCTCGACGTCGGGACACTTGGCGTGAGGGTGACGGCGACAGATACCAGCGCCAACAGCGTCTTCGACGATTTCGACATCAACGTGGCGAACACCCCCGATCCGCCCGTAGTGTCAAACCCGATTCCTGATCTAGTCGCGGCTCAAAGCACTCCATTCAGCTTCGCCTTTGCAGCTAACACTTTCACCGATCCTGATCCCGGCGACACTCTGACCTACACCGCCACGAAGTCTGACAACTCGCCGTTGCCCGCCTGGCTGACGTTCACTCCGGGCACCCGCACGTTTAGCGGAACGCCCGCGCCAGCTGATATCGGCACCGTCGCACTCAAGGTGACTGCTACCGACACGACTGCGAACAGCGTGTTCGACACTTTCAATCTGACCGTCGGTACCGGCACGACAACCACCACTTTCCCAGGTGGCGCAATTACAATCAATAACGTCGGAGCGGCCACGCCCTATCCCTCGACCATCAACGTTGCCGGCTTGACCACCGTCACCAAAGTAACGATGACGGTGACGAACTTTACCCACGTTGACTCTGCTGATGCCGATATGCTCCTGGTTGCACCAAACGGCACGACCAGGGCCTTCGTCTGGTCCGATGTCGGCAACGGCTCGGTGTCCAATGTAACGATCACTCTGGACGATGCGGCGGCGTCATTCATGCCGTCGGCCGCTCCGCTGGTCGCCGGTACCTTCAAGCCCACCAATAACGGAGTAGGAAGTGACGCGGAGTTTCCGGCACCAGCTCCGGCCATCGGCAATCCAACTCCCAGCACGCTCCTCTCTGTATTCAACCAGTCAAATGCCAATGGCGCCTGGAGTCTTTACGTCGTGGACGACGCAGGCGGAGATGCCGGTTCGATTGGGGGGTGGAGCTTAACCTTCACAACCGTGCTGCTTGGCAACCAGCCGCCCATAGTTGCGAACCCCATCCCGAACCAACCGGCAACTGAGGACAGCCCGTTCAATTTTACTTTTGCCGCCAACGCTTTCAGTGATCCAGAGGCCGGTCCTTTGACTTACGCGGCCACGCAGTCGGACGGTTCACCACTACCTGCCTGGCTGACGTTTACTCCAGCCACTCGAAGCTTCAGTGGGACGCCACTTAATGCCAACGTGGGCGTGCTGTCCGTTCGCGTTACGGCCACCGACAATAGCGCCAACAGTGTTTCCGATGACTTCAATATCAACGTCGCAAACACTCCGGACTCGCCAGTGGTTTCCAATCCCATCCCTGATCTGGTAGCCG
>Ga0180086_1000011_pt1 | contig 19140 bp, 35 predicted proteins | sample EasRiv760_16_10D_FD_121778 | JGI IMG/M metagenome (GOLD analysis project Ga0180086, IMG submission 121778) | Soil microbial communities from meander-bound floodplain in the East River, Colorado, USA - East River metaG ERMLT760_16_10D | ecosystem: Environmental > Terrestrial > Soil > Floodplain ... | reverse complement strand
GCGAGCGCGATGCCTTCGAGGTTGGTCTCGTCGTCGAGTACACGGACCGGTACGGCGCTGACCATCTGGCGAACACGTTCGTGGAAGGCGTCCAGCGACCAGTCTAGCTTGAGCTCGCTCGGCATGACTTCGGGCGTGCTTGTGATGCTCCACTGCAAGAGCGCTAGCGCTCGGTACCGGCGCTGGCCCGCGATCACGAGCCCGCTCTGGGTGATGATGAGCGGCGTGATGATGCCGGCCCGGACGATGTGGATCGCCAGCTCGACGATGTCATCAGCAGACAGCCCGGAATCGGTTCGTGGATTGGTGAACCTCTCGTCCTCGAGGCGGAGGCTCGATAGCGGTCGGGTGTCAAACATCATTTGCGTCTGGCCTTCCTGCGCTTGGTTCTGGATGCCTTGACGAGCTTGTCGATGTGGGCGTCGACGTCATCGGTGTTGATGAGCGAGTCGTGCGGGGGGTGCTCTGGATCGCCATCCGGTCCGCGAGGGTTGCCGTGCCACCACGGAGGCGGATAGGCGCGGGGCGTGACCGCTGGCGCGAGCACGAACTGGTTCAGATCGAGAGCCTGTATCTGGTAGTTGAGGTCGGCGGCTCGGATCGCTTGGTTGAGATCGGCGATCACCGTCGCGTCAGTGATGCTCGCGCCAAACCTCACGTAGACGCTGACCGGGACAAAGCGCGCGGTCACACGCCACCGTCCAGCATCGGACCACATACGTTGATGCGGATGTATCCGCCGTCTGGATCGGGGCATGCGATCACGCCGCAGGTCCCAGGCGGGAGCGGGCCGTTGCACGCGCGCACGGCGTCCTGGTCGGGCAGAAGAGCGCAGCACGGCGACACGTAGATGTCTTCTGGCACGACCGCATCATCGGGCTCTGTGACGGTGTTGTCGCCGCACCCGATGAGCGCAAGCGCGAGCACGAGCGCGAGCACGAGCGGTAGCGCGACCAACTCGCGGAGCGCGCCTATCGCCAGTTCGCCATCCTCGAGCACGAGCACGTCTCGGTAGGGCTCGTTGTTCATGTTGCGGACGCGCGGGAAGCGCCTGAGGTACTCCGCGATCGCCAGTTGACGGATCGTGCGGATGCGCTTGCCAACCGTCGTCACCTGACCGTCGTCGAGGACATACTGGTCATCCTCGTCGTATCCGGCATCGAAGATATCGGCCAGCACGCCGGCCTCGGCCACGAGCTCTGGTGGTGGCGCGTTCTTGGCGCGCTTCACGGCACACGCTCCACGGTGAAGCTCTGGTACCCAAAGGGAAGGGGACCGCTCGCGCGCGACAGCTTCATCTTGGCGAGGGCGATCACGCGTTCCTTGTCGGTGTCGTCATCGGCGTAGACCTCGATCGTTCCCGAATAGGTCGCGATCTGGTACTTGACCCTCCAGAGCACCGTCACGGCGTGCTCGCTTGGGTCAGCCGAACGCCGTGCAGGTGAGTGATTCTGGCGAACGCGTCATCGAGTGCGTCGGCCTCCGTCATGCCCTTGCCGATGATCCCGAAGTCGGAGAGTCCGGGGCACCTGACCCGGACGAGCACCGGGTCACGATGGTTCTCTGGCATGATCGACATCGCCATGCCACTGATTCCGAGTTTGGCTCTGGCGATGGCGAGTTCACCTAGTGTTGTCGAGCCGGTGATCTTCATAGTGTCCCTTTATCGGCGAGGATCTTGTTGGCGTCGTCGTGACGGCCTTCGAGTTTGGCGTCGTGTGCGATCTTTTCTGACTCCGACATCCGCGCGAACTCTTCGCGCATCGTCTTGTCGGCTTTGCGCTTCTTCCGGATACCGTCGAGCGTGGCCGTGGTCAGCGGGATGGTTGCGATCACCTTGCTCGGATCGCGGTGTTTGTCGACGTGGACGCGACAGCGAAACGAGATACGTGGTGTCGCTGCGTACTGGACCTTCTCGACGACGGCCACCACCGGGCGTTTCTCGCATCCCTTGGTCGACTTGCTTGGTCGCCAGTTGCCGCGATCCTTCACGGTGACGTCACACGAGTCGTGCCAGTCGCCGCGCTCCGGGTCGCGAAGCATGTCGAGCGCCTGCGCGCGATAATCGAAGAACACATCACGCGTCATCGCGTCACGGACCTTGATTGAGACCTCGATGTCTAGGTTGTCGACGGTCAGAACGCCGCCAAACGAGTGGCCGTGATCGAGGCGACCGTCGAAGTGAGCCGCGAGCGCGTCCAGTACGCGGCGGAGGTTTGGCTTTCTAGCCACTCGACGCCCCTGACGGTCTTGGTCCGCAGGCCCGGTATACTCTGCTCTTGGTCAGCCTGTTCTTGGACAGCAAGATCTTGCTGAGATGCTCCCACAAGACGTCGATCGTGACGCCGCAAGTCTCCGCGCAGCCATTGAGCCAGCCAATCGCGTACTCGACTTCGGAGATCTTTCTGAGGTGCGAGTAGTCGTCGGTGTCGGTCAGCGCGGAGAGCACCGGCACATATGGCCGCTTGCCCTTCTTGGTGCAGGCATCGGTCACCGCCTCCGCGTAGATGAGAGCTGATGTCTCGGCGTGCCTGTTGAGCTTGATCATGACCTTCATGCGAGAAAACCCTGCAGATAAAGATCCACGCCCGCCGCGCTGTTGTTGCCAAGCTCCCGGGCCAGCGCCTCGGTGACTTTCGCGATGCCTTCGCGGCACGTCTTGGCGGTGACTCGACCGGCCAGCGAGACCAGCCGCTTGTCGAGCGCGAGCGCGTCGCTGTCGTTACGCGGATAATCGCAGAGGTCGGTCATGACACTCCCGATCGCCATCGAGTCGTCGTCCAGCACGGACTAGACCTCCGCCGCAGCAAGTACGGGTGCCGGCACGTCATCGCCGTGTCCGTTCGCGATCAGCCACTCGGTCGCCGTTGTTTCGTTGATCACTTCGTACGACGGGAGCGAGCCCTGCCACTGCGACCACGAGTGCAAGACCCACGTCCCCTTCGCGGTGCGATACAGCGTTTCGTGTTCCCACTGGGATCCCGTCGCGTCGGACACGTGGTTGTTACCGTTCCACGTCGTCGACTCGTCCCAAGAGGTACCTTTGCGGTCGTCGAACCATGTGCCGTTGCCGAGAGAGATGCGTCCCATTGTCATCCTGCCTTTCGTTGTTACGGAACCCAGTTAGCGATCAGATCGCGCCACATGTCGTGACGCGAGAACTCCTGCTGCTGTCGCAGCGTCATCGACTGCCACAGGTCACGCACGAGCAGTTGCAGATCACCGACCTCCATGTCGGGATCGCCCTGCTCGCCGTGAGCGGTCGCTGCGGCGAGCACCTTGGACACGAACGACTTGCTCATCGTCTGCTCCATGCCTATCCGGTTGTCGCCACACGTGTGCACGTCGCGCGGATCCAGTCGGACAATTCCGACGCACCCGCTGCACTTTCCCATTTCGCACGTTCCGAGTTGGTCACACGAATCGTCAACGGCGACGTCGGCTCACCCGATCGCGGAGGGCGCCCTAGGGCGCGTCGCACCGCTTGGATGTCCCCGTTACGTAGCCAGACGACCTCACCACGCCGAACCGCTGACTCGATCGCGCGCTCCGAGAACCCCATCTCACTGAGCCACGATTTCGGCGCTGAGGCGCCAATCGATTCCACGGCTTGCCGAACTGTTGGCTTATTCGTCGTGGTCACGGAAGTCCTCGCGCAGCGCAGCGTTGAGTTCGGGAGCCGAGCACTCGGTGAGAGCGATAGCGATCTCACGGTCAAGCTGCGCCGGGGTCTTGCCTGCAAGGCGCGCTCGTTTCTCAGCAGCGAGAGCAGCAGCGACCGTACAGCCCTTGGCATGGCGGATACGGTCCCCGACAAACGTCTTGGTCCCGCAACCAGGGCAGGTAGTTGTTTCATCCATGTACTCACCATGTGGTTTCGTATACGAAATGTCAAGAGCAGGTGTAAGTCAGCGAACTCAGGCTTCTTGTGGCGACAACCCTCGGGACACACGATGGTTGATGGCGACACTAACGGCATGCTGGGGCTTCTTGTGGCGACAACCGGATAGGCATGGTCTGCTCCTTCGCACGTCGATGGTCTTCATGCGCACGCCTCCCTGCACGCGACGAGCCCGCATGCGCCATTGTGGCCGCTGTGATCTTCGTAGGAACCCGCGCCGACTTCCGGCCTGAGCACCCATGTCGCGCGCGTGCCTGGGGCGCCGGTCTTCTCGCAGAACCTGCGAAGCAGCGGGCCAGCTGGATCGGTGGCGCCCCAGTTGTAGTTGGCGGGTCGACCGCGCTCGACCGCGCACCAGCGCTTGACCTCGAAGTGCTGAACGGGCCGGCTTTGCTCGCGGATCCACGCGACGAACCGCGCTTGATGTTCGGTGGTCGGCCCTAGCGCCGCGCGTTCGCGCGCGGCGTGTTCCCACGCGTCATGTAAGCATCGGTCGAGCTCGGCGACCGCCGCACGGACGCGCGGATCGATATGGACCTCGTGCGCGTACCCGTACTGTGTGTCCCACGGCAGCACGATCGAGCCGAAGAGCTTGCGCTCGAGGCCCCAGAGGCCCCAGATCACGCGCTTGCCGCCGCAACCGCCACGGAGATCGTTGTAGACCAGAGCGAGAAACTTGTTGGGAGCGCGACCGGCGCGCGTGATCTTGCCGCTGTTCGAGTCCCACCCATCGGACGTCCAGAGGCCACGCGATCCGTTGTCGAGCAGCTCCAGCAGGAGCCGCTGACCGCGCTCGTGGCGCACGTACGACGCTTCACTCCGGTCTACATGATCACGTTCGCGTTCGCGGCGCGCGGTCGCGATCTGGATCAGGAACGGTTCGCTGCGGCTATCGATACACACGGTCGGGGCTTCGAGCCACGCGTCGAGCGCGACCGATGCGGCGGCATGCGCCATCGCCAGCGACTCGCGGACGCGCTCCACTGCGCGTTCGCACGTCACGATTGCTCTCCCCGCGTGTCCGAATTCGTCGTGCTGTCACCGGTCCAACGATCGTAGGTGCGGAGGCACACGCGGCACTCGCTGAGCCCGCCCTGCACGTAGATCTGGAACGTGCGATCGCCGCACTCCGGGCAAGCCTGACGCGGCACCGGGGAATACACGCAGACCTCCGGGCCTGCGACCGTGACCCACACCCGTCCGTTGTAGCTGACGCGCGCGACGACCTCGTGGGTGTCGAAGTTGATCACCCTGACGTCCGGCGAGTCGCTGGAGCCCAGTTCGTGATCGTCCCGATAGTCTTCCCATGCGCGCGACGCCGCAGCGAGCGAGGTACAGCGTCGCCAGATGTCGCGCGACGGTGGCTGTGCGCTGCGCGCGAACGCCAGCGCGAGCGGGGCAGAGTCAAGCCCGACATCATCACGATCGAGCGCGATGCGCGTGGCTCCGAACAACGGGCACTGTGTCATCACGACCGTGGCTCCTTGTGCGTCGAGGTGTCGTCGCACGCGCCGCACAAGAACTCGTCGTGAAAGTCGCACCGTTGACGGCTACTCACGGGCCACCTCGTCGGCCAACTCGCGAGCACGATCCTCGTACGCCGCAGAGTACGCCGTGCACCACGGTAGCCCGTAGGTCGTCCACGCGGCTTCCTCGGCCTGATCATCGACCAGCGCCTCGATCGCAACGCCAGCGGCCTTGAGTATCCACGTGGTCCCCATTGCGTTGATCAGCGCCTCATCGGCATTGAGCACGCCACGGCCGTACAGGGTGCTCGGGTCCGCTCCTTCACTGACTGTGGTGTCGCAGTCCTCGTGGGCCGCCTTGACGGGGTCAATCGTGTAGGCCACGGGCCACCTCCTCGGTCGTTGGGGTCGCGGGCTTGGCGGGGAGCAGCCGCTTGACGTCTTCAGCGGCAAAGCAGAACTCCTTGCCGCCGTTGGACGCCAGGATCGGGCGCTTGCTGGCGCGGGATCGGAGGCCGGTGACCTGCTGCGAGGTCAGGTAGGCGAGTTGATAGGTGATCACTGTGGCCTTCGTGGATCTCACCATGACGCGTGCCCGTTCCGCGTGGCGGGGCGCACGAACACATGGCGCTCCGCGTCGTCGATGGTCCACTGCACGCCGCGCCACTCTGGATCATGCTTGCCAAGCCGCGCGCGGATCGTTGACTGCAGATCGGTGAGGAGCGCGAACGCCCGCGAGTCTTCGTAGTCGTCACACTCGCAAGCCTGATAGTTGAGGCCCCTGATCGCGCCCATGGCGCGGGGCAGCGCGCTGTTGAGGTCGCGCGGCAACGGCACCGACTCGAACCTATAGACGGGCGCACCGTTGGCGGCCTCTTCGGCGCGACCCTGATAGCGGTAGTTCATGCTGCGATAATTCTCGTTCCATAGCGCCTGCCCGATTGCGGTGGCTGATGCGTGGTCCGCGTCGTAGCCGAAGAGCGGCGCCTGCTCGGTGCGCTGCGTGTCGACGCCTTCGAGGGCGCACCACACGGTAACGATCGCATCGATCGTGGCCTTGTCGACGATGTAAGCCGACATCTACGCGGCCTTCCCGAACAGGGGCGCCTGTTCGCACGTGGTGGGCGCAACGGGCACCGCTTCGAGCCCGCGATCGGTGTAGCGGTAGTTGACCGCGTCGTCGGATTCGGTGGCGCGGCTGTCCGTCGGCACGAACCACCGCATCAGCAGATCGCGCCCGCTGCGATCGGCCTCCTCGTGCGTTGCGAAGCGGAGCGCGTTGCTCGACCACACACCGCTGACGAGGACTTCGGGCTTGTAGCTACGCGCCATGGGACTTCTCCGTCCATGCAACGCCGTAGGTCGACAGCGGGAGGATGTCGGGCATCCCGTCGCGGGCGTGCTTGGGGAACGCCGCGCGGATCGTGCGGTAGCAGTCCGCGTCGACATGCACGGCGCGAAGCTTCGCGACGACGCGCACGGCGTCGCGTTCGCACAGGGTCGGGCCCACGAACAGCCCCGACGGGGTGTGCACCACGCGGAACCGATCCGACAGCGTGCCGTCATGATTGGGCGACGGTGCTGCAGACCAGTCGCCAGCGACGGCAACCGCGCGCACCACCATCGAACCGGTGCCTCCCCTGATCGTCAGCGTCACGTCGAGCAGCGCGCATTCCTGCGCAAGCGCATCGTTTATGTACCGCATTGGCCTGTCCTTCCGGTGAGAGTGCTTAGTAGTCACCGGGCGTCCCTTCCCGGGCACCGGGGAAATCCCCGGGCAATCGAGTCTCCTGCTTCTCACGTGCCGGTTTTTAGCGCAAGTGTTTCCGGGCACTTCTCACGCTGCGCACAGTGTGCGACGTGAAAAAACACCCCAGACCTACCATGTCACCGGGTATTTTCCGCCACAGATTGCGTCGCGCAACGAGCATGATGTAGGTCGCTCACGCACATCGAGCGCAGTCGAATCCGGATCGCTTGTGGTACCGCGCGCGATCTTTGGGACACCGTGCGGACGCTGCACAACCGCTAACATTCGGCGATTTGACACTACGAAGACGGGGTGTGCTGGGAGTGCACTCGATCGCGATCACCGGGATCCGCACGAGCTCATCGTTGTGGCACTTGGAGCTGGTGCCGAGCTCGAGCTCGGCGGTAGTGGCGATCACCGTGAGGGGACGGGTCCCCGATGGCGTAAGAGGCTTGAAACGTCCAATGGATCACCGTTCGATCAGCTTCCGATCACCGGGGGATTTCAGTAGGGTGTGGTTCTCTCCAATGACAGCCGACGATGACGACGAAGACAACGGTAAGCACAAAACTCCCATCGACGCGTTCGCGCGCGTGGAGCCAGGTCCTCTACCGCCAATCGCCCCCGATGGCGGTTTCATGGCCGGTCCGGTTGGCGCACCGCCGCCGATTCCGGCCGCGACGCCGCAAACTTTCGTCTGCCTCCGAGGTCCGTGTCGTCACTACTGGGAGATCAAGACGCACATGGAAAGCGGCAACCCCGCCGAGACCTGGGGAGACGACGGGCTCAAGGACGAGAGCGGCAAGCCCATCGCGCAGCCGCGCGCGATCAGCCGCACGTGCCTAGCACACCCGGGCACCGAGACCGATTTCACCGACGACAACGTGTACGCGTGCTCGAGGTGGGATCCGCTCACGGCGCGCGAGGTCAGCAAGCGCGACAAGCGCCGTTCGAAGTACTTGAAGCTCTACCCAGAACATCGATCGAAAGAGGACTGACCATGGGACTCGCCGAATTGAAAGCTGATGCCGTGCTACTCCGCGAGCGGTTCGCCAAGATGAGCGGCACCGACGAAGGCAAGAACGTCGATCTCGCTTTCGAGCTCGCCGAGAACATCTTGCCGATGTTCGAGGGCCTCGTGGATGCGATCAACGAAGAGATCGTCGAAGAGGTCGCCGATCTGGGCGAAGCCGTCGACGAGCTCGTGGATCAGTCGGGCGATGTCCTGCACCCGGAGACCGCCGTGCGGATCCTGCAGGTGTTCGAGATGGGCTCGATGCTCGCCAACGAGCTGGAGAAGATGTTCCCCAAGCTCGACGAGATCAGCCGCAAGCGCGTCAAGCAGGCGGTGAAGGCATACCGCCAGGGCGCGCAGGTGATCGGTGAAGTGATCGCGGAGATCACCATGCCGGTCGATCCCGACGAGCCCGACGATGCCGAACCCGGTGATGAAGACCTGCCAAACGAAGATGGTCCGGGTGATCCAGAACGGCCGCCCGATGACCACGATCCCGATGGCGATGGCGATGGCGATCTCGACGATGACGCCGATGCCATCAGCGGGGAGAAGTAGCCGTGGAAGTCGAGACCACCACCGCCGCCGAGCTCGAGTCGCCGATCTCGATGCCACCGCGCGACGACATCCCGGCCGAAGTGCCACAGCAACCGCCGCCGCTCCGCGCCAAGGCGCGCGCGATCGTGCCGCCACCTAGACCGACAGTCGACATCCGGAGCCAGTTGCAGACGCAGGATGACCAGAGTGTTCGCGACTGGATCGACAGCCTCGCCGGCGAGAGCGAGGTCAAGGTCACGATCACGCGCAAGCGACCCATGATCGGAAAGAACGGCGAGAACATCGGCGGCGCGCTCGAGACCGTCGAGGATCGCATCGACGAGGAGTACGTCCGAGAGACCTGGGGCGGTGGCGAGTTCTCGCTCAAGGTGATGACGCCGCAGCCCAACGGCAAGTTCACCTATTTCAAAGGACGCACGATCAAGATCGCGGGCCCGCCCAAGATGTTCGGCCAGGTCGTCGGCGAGAGCGCGACTCCCATCGCGATGGCCAGTAACGAGGACAGCCTGACCGCGCGCGCGTTCGACACGATGGCCGACAACGCCCGCCAGGCGCAGATCCGCGCCGATCGCATCGAGCGTGAGAGCCGGCATCAACCGCCGCCACCGGGTCTCGACCTCGCCGCGCTGCAGGCTCTTCAGGGACCCATGATCGCGCAGCTTCAGGCTGCCCAGCACACGATCACCAACCTCCAGCAGCAGATCTTGGCGCTGGCGACCAAGCCTCCCGAGCGCGACGAGTTTCGCGACGACATCATGCGCAAGGCTGTCGAAGGCGAAGGCCGGCGCATCGAGCAGCTCCGCGAGCAGTACGAGATGCGGATCGACAAGCTCCGCGACAACCACGAGGACGCGATCAAGCGGCTCGAAGACCGTCACCGCGAGGAGGTCGCGCGCATCGAAAAGCGCCACGAGCGCGAGATCGAGATGAGCGGCAAGTCGATCGATGTGCAGCTCGCGACGGTCAAGGAGGCTTCTGGAGCTCGGCTCGACAACTCGAAGGAGACCATCTCGAGGCTCGAGCGCGAGCTCGCGGCGGCCGCGACCAAGATCGCCGCGCTCGAGGCCAAGAAAGATCAATCCATCGGCGAGAAGGCCGAGGAGATCATGAAGGTCCAAGAAGTGATCGAGGGCCTCGGCGGCGGCGACAAGGACGAAGCGTGGTACGAAAAGCTCATCGGCGCGGTCGGCAATTCGGAGGCGGCCGTCAAGCTCATCAACAAGCTCTCCGGCGGCACGGCCGAGGGTGCCCCGCAGCTCCCGCCGCCTGGGGTGCCGTTCCAGACCGGCGACGGCAACGTCTATGTTCGCGACGCCGCCGGCAATACGACGATCGTCAACCACAACTCGATGCGCGAGCAGAGAGGCCTAGCGGCGGCGCGCAAGCGCAAGAAGGCGCAGCAGCATGCCGCAGCGCCCGGATCGGCGGTCAAGGCCGGGCTCGCTGATGACGATGATGACGACGACGACACTGATGGTGGCGGTGAGCAAACGGCAAACGAGAATGCCGCGCCCTCCGGCCGCAAGCCCACCGCTGGCGAGGTCAAGGCCGCGATCGCGTTCCTCGAGAACTCGATGAAGAATGGCACCGACGACGCCAAGGTCGCGATGGTCTCGCGAGCTGCGCAGAGCCTGGTGCCCGGCGACGTGCTCGCGTTCATTCAGAGCGTCGGGCCCGACGTGTTCTTCAACAAGGCTGGCCTCGACGCAGGGAGCCCGCTGACGACCGTGCGCGGCAGACAGTTCGTACGTCAGGTGTTCAAGAACCTGTTCGAAGGAGGTGCGTGATGCGCGATGAGTTCGCGGTTCACACCAGTAAGGAGATCATCCTCGAGACCGACATCTACACGATCCCCGGCATGCTCAACGGCATCGGTCTCGCGAAGGCCAAGGAGTTGGGCGAGATCTTCTCCGAAGCACTCAACCGCATCGAGTACTTCGTGCCAGCCGGCCGCGAACGTGCGCTGGTGATCACCAAGCTTCAGGAAGCGAGCTTCTTCGCGAAGCGTGGCATCGCGCTCGATCCAGCGAACCAGAAAAATGACCGATGACGTTCATCTCGATGACCGCGCGTCATCACATGACCGGTCGAGTGACCGCGCTACAGATCAACGGGTCGGCGGTCGACATCAACAAGTCGCATATCAACTCGATCGCCGTTGATCGGCTGGATGTGACCGTGACCCCGACGAGCGACATCGTGATCCGAGTTGCGCTCGTGCGATCTCCACCAGTGGATGGCGTCACGAACCACCCGACCGGCGAGCCCGTTGCCGATATCGGCATCGAGCTCGCAGCCGTGCGTGAGCTTCGCGATCGACTCACCGAGATACTTGATCAGTATGCCGATGCAGCGATCGGTACCGCGAAGCTCATGACAGACGCCCAACCGGAAGCGTAGGGCTAGGTGTGAGCTCGTTCCCTCACCAATCCGACTGCAACCGAACCGGCGGGAGCTTCAAGCTGTCGTCCGGTCAGACCGTGACCATCGAGGAAGGTTACGAAGTCTACGTCGATCTCAACACGGGGCGGCAGTCCAAGCATTGCAAGGCTTGCGGCGCGGTCGAGGTCAAAACCCTGTCTGGCGTCGACGAGATCGGGTCGTAGGATGAGCTTCGCGCCGATACCCAAGTGCATCCACGGACACCCGTGGAAGAGTTGCCCGACGTGTAATCCAGCCAACCCCAAGAGATTGCATCCGGCCGGTAACCCCAAGTAGACTCTTGGGGGCTTCTCTCTCCAATAGAAACGCCATGCCTGTTTGCTCGCTGGTCACCAAGTAGGTCGACTCGTGACGGAGCCCTTCACCGGGGCGCCTCACACCGTCGAGCACATCAAGCGGTTCGCGCTCGAGGCGCAGACGTACTATCCCTTGCGTCTGCTCGCCGAGGACATCGTCGGCCGCCTGGGTTCCAAGGACTTCGTCTCGGAGATCTTGGCGGTCTACTACTGGGTCTGCGCGAACGTCCGCTACGCCAACGATCCGCGCACCGTCGAGCTCGTGCGATCGCCGGCCGAAGTGATGTCTCGGCTCCGAACCATCATCGATCAGCTTCGCGCGAAGTTTGCCCACCAGAACGGGGCGACGTGGAAGCCTTCGCTCGACTGCGACGACATCACCACCTTGATCGCAGCGCTCCTGCTCGCGCTCGGTCGCGAGGTCAGAATCCTCACGGTGGCGTTCCGCAACGCGTTCTTTGCTGGCAAGCGGCAGTACCAGCACGTCTACTTGCAGGTGAGAGAGCCGCGTACGATGAACTGGGTCGTCCTCGATCCGGTCGCAGCCGACACCACACCCGAAATGCTTCGTCGAATCAAGGCGGTCAAGATCTGGCCGATCGCATGAAGGAGAGAGCCCGCTCATGAGCTTCTACCACCTCCCCCATCCGTGGGATCCCGGTTACGCGATCCCCAAGTACGTCATGGCCGAACCGCCCGAGCGCGGGACGTTCACGACGCAGTGGCTTCCCCGAGGCACGATCCCGGTGCTCGTGCCGGACTACCTGGCCAAGCCGGGCAAGCAGCTGCTCGGTCGCGACGATGCCGATCTGGGGTCTCTTGGCGGTTCGACGCTCAGGGGCAATAGCCTAGCGGGAACATCGCTCGCGGGCACCTCGCTCTCGAACGACACGCTGGGAGCTCGCGAGTACACGCTCGAGCCCTTGGGCCAGACGGAGATGGCCAGCTACGGCAAGCGTGTGGCGACAACGCTCATCGGCAAGATCAAGACGCTGCCAAGTCACCAGCGGCCAGCGGCGATGCGGCGCGCGATGGACGCGATCGATCCGACGCTGCACGCGCGCGCCGAGAAGATCGCGAACGCTGCGCGCTCCAAAGGCGTGCCGGCTCCTGCGGCGCTCCACCACGGGATCGCAACCGCGATGACCCAAGGGCTCGTCGCCGAGCTCGCTCAGACCGGACGCGGCCGCAATGGTCGGAGCCGGACTTCCCGCCAACCTGGCCCGCTCCACGGGTTGGCGGGTATGCGCGCACACCGTGCGCTTGGAGCAGATCCGATCATCTTCTCGGGAGCTGCTGGCCTTCAGGTCCAACCGATCCTATCGTTTGCGTCTCCGCCGACGGCGACGCCAGCTCCAGGACCAGCTCCCGGCAAGATGATCACGGTTGGTCCGTGGCAGTTCGAGGACAAGCAGGGCGCGACCCGGTTCGTCGGCTGGGCCGAAGTGCCATCGGTCAACGCCGCGTGGAAGGCGAAGGCCATCCAGCGCCTGGGCATGCTCACGAGTGGCAGCTCGCCGGTCGGGTTTATGTGGTCGGGTGGCCCGTCTCCCAAGGCGCAGGAAGTTCTGCCCCGCGTGTTCGGACCCGGCACATATGGTGGCTACACGCCGCTGCGCATGCTCGGCGGCGACGTGCCGCTATTCTCGTTCGATCATCCCAGCTGGGGACGCGCCGGCCTCTGGCTCAAGAGCGAGGGCAATGATCAGTATCCCGGATTCTCGCTCCGCATCGACAAGTTCCCCGAGAGCTTGGTCGCCAAGTTCCTCGATCCGTACTTCAAGCTCAACGCACTCGTGTTCGATGTCTCGAAAGACGCCGTCAAGGCCGTGCAGGACCTGACCTGCTCGGTTCTCGCGATGCCAGGCGCGGCACAGGGCGCAGCCGCCGCGAATCCTACTGCGGGTGCAGGTGTCGCGTTGGCAATGCAGATGTGCAGCTCCCCACCTCCGTCGTACCCGATGCCCCTTCCCTCCGGTGGCTCGATGCTCTTGCCGCTGGTGCTCGTCGGCGGAGGCCTCGCGCTGGTCTACGTCCTCACCCAGTAAGGACTCAACGCATGGCGACCTTCAAGACCAAGATGGCAAAGGGCAACGCTGCTTCGCCCGACCTCCGCGACATGCTGCTGATGAGCGGCATCGGCCAGTACAACGCGCTGATGTCGATCCCGTACATGAACATGCTGCCGGGCACGACGGAGCCCTACGCGCAGGGCGTGCAGCAGATGATCAAGGGGCTGCAGCGGCTGATGAACCGCCAGCGGCCCAAGCGAATGCTCGTCGAGGACGGCGGCATGGGCGACGAGATGATCGCCGAGCTCAAGCGTTACGCGGGACCAAGGTGGTACGACAAGAGCTGGGCGCAGCTGTATGCCGACGTGATCTCCGGCGAGCTCTGGCAGGGTTGGGTGCGCGAAGATCGCGGCGCCAGCATGGTCGCAGAGCACGGCGAGCTCGGCGCGTCGTTCGTCGAAGATCTCGTCACCAACCCCATCGTGCTAGTCGCCGGAGCCGCGGCAATCTGGTGGAAGTGGTTCCGGTAAAGGAGATCACCATGGCCGCGCTACGAAGCCTTCGCTACCAACGTGCACTGGGCGCCGATGCGTTGACCGTACCGGTGTTCATCTTCGCGACCAAGAACGCCAGCATCGCGACGGCGGTCCTACAGATCGCGATCAACCGGTTGATCTCGAGCTACGGCGTGTTCGCGCCGACCGCGCGCCTGATCATCGACGGTCTGTTCGGCGACTCGACGTACGGGGCCGCGCGCACGATGGCGATCGGTGCCGCGCAGGAGCTCGAGAAGGATCTGGGGCCCGGCGAGCAGAGCCCGCTCGCGATGACGATCCGTGATCTGACGAACACGTCGACCAAGGCGTTCGCCAACCGCGCGCAGCTCGCGCAGCACTTCAATGCGATCTCCGACTCCAAGGGCATCGCGCGATCACTGCTCGAGCCCGTGCTGATCCCGCTCGGGCAGCCCGCCCCGCAGCAACCGCCACTCCCCAAAGACGATCCGGGTGCACCGTCCGGCGGCATGTCGACCACCACGATCGCCTTGGTCGCGATTGGCGTTGGTATCGCCTACGCACTGCTCACCAAGAAGAAGGGACGTAAACGACGATGAAGGGAACCCAAAGCTTCGCCTATGGCGAGGACATCCAAGCGCCACGCGGCACGCGCACGATGCCGTACTACTTTCCGGTCGGTCACACGGCGTACAACCACGTGGGAGCCGACGACAACGGCAACGGCGTGTCGACGGCGGGCAAGCTTCTGGGCACCGTTGCGGTGGCGGCAGCCGCGTACCACGGCTATAGGCGCACCGGATCCATCGGCTGGACCATCGGTTGGGCGGTGGTCGGCGCGCTGTTCCCGATCATCGCGATCCCGGTGGCGGTCGCACAGGGCTACGGCAAGAAGAAAGGCAGCTGATCCAATGGGCCCGTCGTCTCCCTATTACCTGTTCGGCGCGCAGCGGCGCTACGCGTACGCGTGGCACGGCAACGCGGGTGGCGTGCCGCAGGGCCACCGCGCCGCCGAGACGCGCGATCTGGGCCTAGGCATGTCCGATCTGGTCGAGAGCGGGCTCGATCGCAACTTCGTGCCCTACCAGACGTTCGGCAAGACCCATGCTCACGCGCCGCGCGTCGGCGGGCCCGTCGTACTCGAGGGATCGGTGTCGTGCCCGACATTCACGGCAACCGGCGACTGGCCGCTGTGGCGTCCGTCGGGACCCGAACCGCACGATCCCAACGGTGACGGCCTGGGGATCTTCGACTCGCTGTCGGACAACGAGAAGAAGCTCGCGGCCATCGGTGCGATCGCGGCGGTCGGCTTCTACCTCTACAAGCGACGGAAGAAGCGGCGTCGGTGATCAGATGATCTACTCGGTGTGGAACCAGGGGAAAAGCTCTTACGACTACTACGAGGACGCATCGCAACAGGTGTCCTTGAACGTCGAGAAGCCATCCCATGTCGTCAACCGCACGCTGGGGTCGACGGTTGACCAGGCAGCATGGCCCTTGCCACTGGCGGCGCGCACGGTCGGCTCCGGTGATGCTGCAGTCGGTCGGATCGCCACGCGCAAGAAGCTGGGCGGGCTCGGCGACGATCTAGCCACATCGCCGACCGTCAAGGCCGGGCTTCTGATCGGAGCGGCGTACCTGATCTGGAAGTACGTCGCCAAGCCGGGACGGAGAAGGAGAAGGTCATGAGCTACGGCGCACACGTACCAAGGTCTGGCCCCCTAGGGGAGATCGACGTTCAGGCGATGATCGAGATCTCAGTGCTCACCGTCCAGCAGGCTCGGTTCAACGCGCTGTGGGCCACCACGGTTGGATCACGCACGACGGTGCCGACGGCGTTCGTGATCGACCTGCTCGGTGGCTTCTTCGAGGACATCATCAAGCCGTACGCGGAGCTTCGTAACCAGATGGTGAGCGAGTTGCCGCAGCTCGCTGCCGCGATCAACACCGCCATCGTGGAGCTCCCATTCATCATGTGGGAGCGCGAGCTCCAGCCAGTGCTCCAGCGTGCGCTGGACATCAAGCGCGGCGGCATCCTGGTGATGCCGATCTCGGGCGGTGGTCAGAGCCCTCGGCGATGGATCAGCGACACGATCGACGCACTCAAAGAAGGCTATGCGCAGCTCGCCGACATCCGGCTCAAGACCTACGTGCTCCGGAGCTTCCTGGCAGCGAAGGGATTTTTTGAAACCGTCGAGGACATGTTTCGAAACCTGGCCGACGCGATCGCGGCCGGCGCGGAGGCACTCTACAAGCCGGTGCGCACTCTCACCGACTTCATGAACGCCCTGTTCAAGGTGTCGATCGCTGGCGCTGGGCTCTATGTCGGCTGGATGATCTTCAAGCCCAAGCCCAAGCAGAACCCGGGACGTAGGCGCAGACGACGGTAGACGATGAGCCGCGCGGTCAAGAGGTACGTCGACTTTCACCAGCACGAGCCCAAGCGTGTTGGCGACTTCCATCGCGATCTGGTGATCCCCGATCGCATGGTGTGCATCGGTGACGCGGTCAACATCCTCTATCGATCGGACAAGAAGAACCCGACCACGGGCACCGACGAGGGATGGATCGACTACATCCACGATCACAAGGCCGGCGTCCGTGTCCACGTACCGATCAATGATGGATACGGCAAGGTCGCCGTCGTGCCGGCCTCGATCCGGGGTGCCAGCGAGCTCACGTGGCTCGGTCATTGCCTGGGGTTCTCGTTCGCTGATGACGACGGCGAGCACGAGGCCAAGGGCACAAAACCCCTGCCCGAGCTCTACACCACGGCCAACGGCAAGGCGCTGCTCGTGATCCAAGACAAGCGCAAGCTCTTGGCGTTGATCTGGGGCGGCCGTCTCGGTGTCGAGCCCAGAGGCATCGTCAACTAGCAGCAACATGGTGAGTACGACCCATGGATCCATCCCCCGCAATCCAGATCGCTAACCACAACGAGTGGTGGCAGTACGGCGCCATCGGCGTGATGGCGATCATCTTCCTCTACGGGATCATCGCGCTGTGGCGGCGCAGCGAGAAGCGCGACGAGAAGATGGACGCCGAACGAGCTCGCATGATCGCCGAACGCGAAACCTGGGTCACGCAGCGGACCCTGTTCGAGCAGCGAATCGAAGATGCCAAGCTCGAGATGCGCGCCGAATTCGACGAGAAGCACGTCGCGATCGTCGAACGGTACGACGAACTGTTCCGCCAAGAGCGCGAGGCCAATCGAGGCCACGAGGACGCGGTTCGTCGCGAGTTCGCCGAAATCGTCGAGGCGATGGCCACGCAGGCAACCGAGAGCGCGTCGGCCACGCTCACCGTGCTCAACAAGCTCCACGATCGTGTTTTGGGACCGAGGCGCCGCGGCGGTGCATGAACAAAGGTGATGACCCAAAGGTGATGACCATGACCACGCCCTTCTCCAAGCGCCCCAGAACCAACCCAGGTGCTGCTGCCGGCAGCGTATCCAACCAGCGCATGCAAGCCGCCGGGATCCGCGCGCTTGATGCCTACCGGGCCGTCGCGCGCAAGTGCCAAGTGGTCAACGAGGAGCTCGACGACGTGACGCCGGTCGAGGGCATCCCCGTCGAGGTCTCCGAGGAGAGTAGCCTGGTGACCTCGATAGAAGCCGCGATCGCCGAGAACAAGAAGTAGCAGCCCTTGACAAAGTTACGAGGACTTGGTGGGATCACACCTGCATCCGCTGTGCTCTCTCCAGCACCAGCTTGATGCAGGAGATCTTCGAACTTTGAAGGTCTTCTGCTCGCAGTCAAAGGAGAGAGCCAGTGCCACTACGATTCGTGAACCCAGCAAGGCGTGTGCGGCGTAACAAAGCCCGTCACAAGTCGATGCTCGCGGGTCCACGGTGGGGCACAGCTCGCTCGAAGCTGTCGAGCGCAGCGCGGCGAAATCCGCGCAAGCGCAAGCGACGGATGCCCGCAGCGCTCGCCGCCTACTGGGCGAAGAAGCGCGGCCTGCCCAAGAGGCGCAGGCGTAAGAACGTCTCCACGGGCGCGGCGCCCGCGAAGAAGAGAAAAGCCGCTCGTCGATCCACCACAAGAAGGAAGAAGAAGACCATGGCGCGAAAGAAGCTCTACGGAGCCGCCGCTCGAGCACACGCGAAGAAGCTCCGGCGCGGGAAGAAGCGGCGTCGCCGCGGAGGCAAGCGGCGCGGTCGCCGCAGCGGCCTGTCCAAGCGAAGCCGCGCGGCCCGCAAGGCTGCCCGGACACGGCGCGCGAACAAGCTCGCTCGTCGTGCGGCCGCTCGCCGTGGAGCAAGGCGCCGCAAGCACGGCGGGGGGCGGCGTGCGCGTCGGCGTTCGCGCAAGCACGCAGCGAACACGATGATGCTCAACCCGCGTCGTCGCCGTCGGCGTCGGCGCAAGAACCCGGCTCGCGGTCATCGGCGTCGCAGTCGCCGGCATCGCCGGAACCCATCTCGCGGTCATCGCCGCCGGTATCGCCGGCATCGCCGGAGGAACCCACGTCCGTCGACGCAGCGGAGCATGCTGCGTGCGCGCCGCGCGATCCGCAACCGCTACAAGACCGCGCTCGGTCGTGCGACGGCTCGCAGGTATCGCATGCGCTCGAACCCGGGGCTCCTCGGTGGCCTGATGGACGTCGTCAAGTCGACGCTGCCCATCGCGCTGGCGTTGTACGCGTCACGCACCGCGAGCTACAAGCTCGCAGGCAAGATCCCCGGCTTCAACCGGATCCCGGCGAACCTGCAAGGCACCGCCATGGCCATCGTGGTCATGGGCGCTGGGCACTTCGCGACCGGTCGCCGTGGACCCAAGTTCCTCCAGAAGCACCGCTTCGGTGTCATGGTGGGCACGGGCCTGAACCTGTTCGACAACGTGCTGTCGGCGTTCGCGCCAGCCAGCATCAAGAGCATGTTCGGGTTGGGCGACATCTACTCGCACGCGCTCAACGAGTACGTCGAGACCGGCGAGTACGTCGGGGTCGGCACTCCGATCGATGACGACATCACGCTCGCGATGAGCGACTACGTGGAAGTCGGCGTCGAGGAGGAGCTCGGGCTCGAAGAGGAGCTCGGCCTCGAGGAGGAGTTGGGGGGCGCGCTCGATCGCGCGTACCTCGGCGGTACGAGCTCGAGCTCCATGCTGAAGACCGTCCCTTCTCGACCGATGCTCGCTGCGGTGCCGCAGCGTTCGTTCACCAGGGAGATCCGCAGCACGGG
>Ga0180086_1000009_pt1 | contig 19951 bp, 14 predicted proteins | sample EasRiv760_16_10D_FD_121778 | JGI IMG/M metagenome (GOLD analysis project Ga0180086, IMG submission 121778) | Soil microbial communities from meander-bound floodplain in the East River, Colorado, USA - East River metaG ERMLT760_16_10D | ecosystem: Environmental > Terrestrial > Soil > Floodplain ... | reverse complement strand
TTGAAGAGTTTCCGGCTACTCACAGTTCCTTGTTTGACACACTCACACCAGCCACCTACAAGCTCGCGCGGCGGTAATGTGGACAACGTCTGGATGTCTATGACGACAGCGGCAGGTTGATGAAAGCTCCCAACAAGATTCTTTCCAGCAGGTAGATTCACACCCGTCTTACCGCCGACCGATGAATCGATCTGCGCAAGCAACGTAGTAGGAATTTGGATAAAGGGAACGCCACGCAAATATACAGCAGCAGCAAAGCCGGCGACGTCGCCGACAACTCCGCCGCCCAGCGCTACGACTCCGTCGCTTCGCTCGAGGCCAGTTTCACTCAGAAAGCGAAGTACCTTTTCAGTCGTTTGAACCGACTTATACTGCTCGCCATCGCCTATTAACCAGGGGGTAACGGAAAACCCGTCGGCTTGCAAGCTCTTGAATACGGACGAGCCATGGACCGAGAAAACTCTCTTATTGGAAATTAGGGCTATGCGCTGTGACCGCTTTCCGAGGTGGCCGCGCATTATCCGGCCGGCTTCCGACAAGATGCCACGGCCGATTATTATTTCGTATTCGTGCGGTCGCGCTTTTGTGCGAACTTGCAGCCGCGGCAATGACCAAACTCCTCTCGTCGCGTCAGACAGGTTGGGCTGAGCAGAGCTCCGGTTGAGAGTGTATTCGAGTTTGCAGAAGCGTGCATTCCACAAAGCCGCCTGAACCTGTGTTCGCAGGTTGGCGAATGCGCGAGCGCGGGTGAAATTGGAGTTGAAAAGTGCTGCAGACAAAGCGAATGGGCGCGACAAACGTGGGAGTACGTCGCGCCCATCCATATTTGTGGTCACTGTCCTCACCCCAGCAACCACTGAGACGGAGGATTCACCAGCCGTCTCTTCTTGCCCCACAATATACATCGCAACGCGCGTGCCGTGCAAGGCGCTTTTTGTTGAGGAATACGGAGATATGAATTTCCTGTGGTTCTCTCCAGGACCTTCGTCGAGACAGCGAAAAGTGCGTCGAACTACTCGACAAAAACAACGTAATTATTTCAGAGTCTGGCGTAAAATTTTCATGATGAGCCAGTCTGAACTCCCAGCTCTTTTTGGATCACGCTTGCTAGTTCCTTTGCATGTTTTTCGATTTCATCCTGGCTCTCGCCCTCAATCATTACGCGTGCCAGCGATTCGGTTCCGGAATAACGCAAGAGTAACCGCCCTCGAGAACCTAGCACGGCCTCTATCTCACGCGCAGCGTTTTGGATTGACGGGACCTCAACGAACGGCTGCTTAACCTTGACCTCGACGTTCACAAGTATCTGCGGAAACGTCTGAAAGCCTTCGGTAAGTTCGTGAAGTGCCTTTCCTCCTTCAGTCATTGTTCTCAGTATACATAGCGTCGTGATCAGCCCGTCCCCGGCGAGGCTTAAGCTGGGAAATATTATGTGACCTGATTGTTCTCCGCCGAGGCTTGCGCCGAGCTGCAGTAGTTCTTCCAATACATATTTATCGCCGACGTCTGTTCGAACGAGACGTATTCCCTGAGACTGGAACGCAAGCTCGAGTCCGACGTTGCTCATGACTGTCGCCACCACTGTATCGTCGTTCAATTGGTGGCGTGCCTTCAGATAGTTAGCGAAAACCCACAGGCTGGCGTCACCGTTTATTAGTCGGCCTTTGGCATCTACAAACAAAGCGCGGTCTGCATCGCCATCGAATGCGATGCCAAGATCCGCATTCTGCGTGATCACTTGATCCTGAAGCGATTCGGTATGGAGAGAACCACAGCCTAGATTGATGTTGCGGCCGTCCGGGGTATTGTTGATTGTGGTGACGGTTGCTCCCAGCCGCCCAAACAACTCAGGCGCCAAACTCGAAGCCGCGCCGTTCGCGCAATCGAGCACGAGTCGGAGTCCTTCGAGGGACATGCCGCGACCAATTTCGCTCGCAAGGAATTCCAGATAACGAGCTCGCAGGGCGTTGCCTTCAATCGTCCTGGCTTGGAAAGTAATGAAAGATTGATTGTCGGCGCTAGCGGCGGGTGACTCGCGTCGGGAAAAAACATCGCTCTCGATGAGGCGTTCAGTGGCGTCATCAAGCTTGCGTCCGGAAGGAGCAAAGATCTTGATCCCATTGTCTCGATATGCGTTGTGAGAAGCGCTAATCACCACACCCGCAGCAGCCGGCAATGTGCGGGCCAGGAAAGCAACTCCAGGCGTCGTAATCACACCGGCTGTTTTCAACTCTGCACCTGCCCTCGACGCACCTGCGACCAATGCCTGCTCAAGCCATTCGCCCGACTCGCGTGTGTCTCTTCCGATCACAATCAGCGGCGCGCGTCCTAGTTTCTCTTTGAGGCGGGTAGCAAGGGAGGCGCCGACAATCCCAATCGTTGCGGCATCCAGTGGAAACCTTCCGGCCTCGCCGCGCATACCATCCGTGCCAAAAAGTTTCTTCATCAAAAAGGAAAAGGGTAGGTGTGGGTAGAACTACTGACGATGTGCGGGCGCGCCCATGCTGGCCAGATAAGGCGATCCCTCCGCGGTGGCAAATCTGAGATGGACGTCGCCACGCTTCTTCTCGGCAACTTCAACACGAATGTCTACCGCCGGATCGAGTATATCGATCTTCGGATCAGGAAGGTTGATTTCGACATGGGAGAGATTGAAACTTTCCTTTTTGCCGTCTAACCAGACGGTCTCGGTCATAGCTTTGTGAAGAGCATTTATCCGGTCAGCTGGCCCGCGCAACCTAACCGTCGCCGGACTCACGCTGACACCAACGACCTCATAGCCTTCTGGCAATTTGCCCTCAAACTTAACCTCCACCTCGACTGGCACCTCTATAATTGGCTCGAGCCGAATGGGAATCGTGGACGGATTAAAACCCTCGATCTTTACGTCTTCCCGCAAATCCATCTTCACGCGATCGAGCGAGAGCCTGACGATCCTTTCGCCAGCTTTTTGATCACCCAGATCGACGGTGGCTACCAGGTCGCGTGGCCCAATGCGATCGAGCTTGTCTGGACTCCCATTGAGAATCACTTCGACCCGGCCGGGAGGTTCGTTGCTTATTTCCAGTCCATCAGGTCTGAGGAAATTGAGCTGCACACCAGAGACGCGCAATGTCACAGGCTTGTTTTGACCGGTGACCGCCAGCCAAAGGACGACCGTTATTGCGAGGGCGAGCAACTTCAAACCCCAGTCTTCGAGGAACAACTTGCGCACCCATCGTTCCAGCGGAGTTGGTGTCCGCGGGATGGGGATTGCTTCTATCTCCTCTATGTCCTGGAATGGCATAACTAAGTCTCAAATTTCAGATCTCAAATCTCAGATACCAGGTTCCAGATCCTCAAACCCTTAAACTGACGCTACCTCTTCAGTCTCACCATCTGGTTCGTCGTGCTTTTCCAATTGTTTCGCTTTTTCCCGCTTTGGCGAAACCTCAAGTGCTTGAGAGATTGCGGCTCGGAGCTTGGGCGCGTCTAACCCACGCTTAATCTCACCGCGCTGCACAATAGAAATCAGGCCCGACTCTTCTGAAACCACGACCGCAACTGCATCGGTGTCTTCGGTGACGCCAAGGGCGGCTCGATGCCGAGTTCCCAAATCTCGCGAAAGGCGCGGATTCAAAGTTAACGGTAGAAAGCAAGAAGCGGCGGCAACACGATGCCGGCGAACTACAACGGCGCCGTCATGGAGCGGCGACTCCGTATTAAAAATGCTGACCAGCAGATCGTAGCTCAGCTCCGCATCCAGTTTGACGCCGCCATCGATAATGTTTTTCAGTCCGATGTTGCGCTCAATCACAATCAGCGCCCCGGTCTTGGTCGAAGCCAGCGTCGTGGCAGCGAGAACTACTTCGTCATACACGCCTTCGCCGAATTGCCCCAGGTGCCGGCGCGTAAAAGGCATGCGAAATCGATTGCCGAAGGTGATTAGCGCCTGCCTGATCTCGTTCTGGAAGAGAACGATGATGGCCACGCCTATGTAGAGCAGTCCACCGCGCAGGATGAAAGCAAGTGTTTCGAGGTCTTGTTTGACTGCGAGCCAGTAAAGGAGGGCGAAAGCTCCAAGCGCGGCGGCCATGGGAGCGGCGCGAGTTCCACGAACAAGTTTCAAAACTGCATACACAAGCAAGAAGACAAGAATGACGTCCGCGATATGGCGCGGCTCACTAAGCCTTCCCAGGTACTCCGTGTATGGCAGTATTACCAACATCTCTTAGTTTGAAATCCTGGATTTGCGATTTGCGATTCAGAAGCAGCAATTTAGTTTCACCAAACCGTAATCGAAAAATCCTCGATCACCTTTTCAGCCAACGTGCTCGGACACGCATTCCTGGTCGGGGCTTTCGCTTTGGCGCGCAGTCTCCAAGAAAATCATTTCAACCTTTGGTTCCGCTCGCTTAATCAATTCTTCGACCTCTTCAACTGTCTTGACGATATCGCCAGTCACGAGATCGTCGCGAAGGTTTATGTGGGCGTTAATCAAGATCTGTTTCGGCGCCAGATGCATTGTCAGGAGTTCGACCACTGTGACTACGTTCGGATGACTCTCAATCGCCTTCACGATAGCGCGCACACTCTTCGGACTGGCAGCCTCACCCAGCAACAATCCGCGTGACGTTCGTGCCAGAACAAACGCCACTACCGACAAAACCAATCCTATGAAGATCGACGCAAGTCCATCCCAGAAGGCTCCGTCGCCCGGACCGGTGTGATGCTCCGTGAGATAGAGTCCAGCGCCGGCGATAACGATACCGAGCAGCGCAGCGGAATCTTCAAAGATTACAGTCTTCGCTGTTGGATCTTTCGACTCGCGAAGATATGCAAAGAACGTTAGGCCTTCGTGGTGCGCCTCTTTCACTTCCTGGTAGATTGCCAGAGCGATTGACCCGGCTTCCAGTACAAACGAGATGCCGAGTACCCAGTAAGCCCATTCCAGGTTCTCCGGAGGATGCGGGTGTCTGAGCTTTACAACTCCTTCGTAAATCGCATAGGTCGCTCCAACTCCGAAAATGAAAATCGCAGCAATAAAAGACCAGAAGAAGCGCTCTTTTCCGTAGCCGAAGGGATGCTTCTCAGAAGCCGGGCGCTTGTAAAACCGCAATCCGAGAAGCAGAAACACCTGATTAGTGGTGTCTGCCGCCGAATGGAGCGCCTCGGCCATCATACCCGCAGAGCCTGTGATGAGCGCTGCCCCGAGTTTCAAAACCGCAATTACTGCGTTGGCAAAGAGCGCACCCAGTACTGCAAGCATTAACGATTTCCTTCGGTTACGAAATGGATAGCTCCGCTTGGATTATCGCGAAAAAATGGCACTGTGGCAATGGCGATGAGGTTGCGGAATGGTTATTACTGGGAGGCGGGCAGGCGGAGTCATGAAGTGGGAGCCTTTGCTTTCGGGCGCCGCCTGATTCTCCCACTTCGCAGAAAGCCTACCAGCTGTCCCTGAGCATTGACTACAGCGATCGAGCCAACACCATTCTCCTTCATCAGCTCCTGAGCGGAATCGAGTGTGACGGAAGGTTCGACAAAAAAACCTGGTCCGACCGGGCGCATGACGGCTTGCACCTTTGTGGTAGCCCAGCGTTCGCGTGGGAGTGATTTCAAATCTTCGAGTGACAGGATTCCATGGAGGCGTCCCTTTACGGCAACGGGAAAACTTGTTTGCCGGTGAAGCGGAAGAAAGTCATCCACTAATCTCGTGACAGTGAGCCCTGGCTCGATCGCCACGGGCGGCGACATCGCATCAGCCACTGTGGCCAGCCCGACCTCACGCGCGCTCTTAACAACCCTGGCCGCGGTATCGAGTAAGAAGAGTCCGACCAGAATCGACCACGCGCCCATGAAGTAAGGCTGGGCCGCCCTCCAGTTTGGCGCGATCAGGATGTAGATTCCGAACAGGACAAGCATGCCGCCGATCAGAACTCCGCAGATACCGGCCTTGCGTGTTGCTTCAATGATATTTCCACTTCTGCGCCAGAGAATGGCACGCAAGACGCGGCCTCCATCCAGCGGATAACCGGGAAAAAGATTGAAGAGCGCGAGCAGTAAGTTGCCCGCAGAGATCAAAAAGAAGACAACGACCGTTGCTTCGTAGTTCCCCAGGGCCGCGATCTTTGCACCGACAAAAGCAAGTAAGGCAAACAAAAAACTGGCCGCCGGGCCAGCCACTGCGATGCGAAACTCAGCTCGCGGATTCTGAGGCTCGGTCTTGAGACGAGCTAAGCCGCCGAAGGGGTGGAGAACGATCTCTTCAATCTCAATACCTTCAGCCCTGGCCATCAAGGCGTGCGAGAGTTCGTGGCCAAAGACGGAGAGGAAGAGTCCTGCTGTGGTAATCAGCCCGAGAATCCATGCCGTAGCCTGAGCGTGCGGCGGCACGCGGACGTTGACAACCTGAATGGCGTGGCTTTGCAGATTGCTCTCAATCAGCCAAACACTCAACGCGACAACAGCAAACCAGCGATAGTCTATGCGGACCGGAATGCCATAGACGCGCGCAATTGTCAGTTGCCGTTTGATTAGCTCAGCAAAACGCATAACGAAGCTTGAAGGAGTTAACCGCCAGGGCGCCAGGAGCGCCAGGATGACGCAATAGCCTGCTAAGGAACTGTACCGAAGACTGGGAGCTACTCCAGGGTCACCTTTTCTTACTTAATGACTTTTCGTCCTGGCGTTCTCTGTGTCTTGGCGGTTATTGCAGTTAACGCAGAGGAAAAAACTAAAAGGCGCCGCTGGCACGTTGCCAATCAACTTCCCACAAGATAACCGGTTGCTCGCGATTCTTGACTGTAATCGGGTCGCGGGGATGCAGTTTATAGCGACTGCGGGCGGCTTTGGCGGTCGCATCGCTAACCAGAATCTCACCGCCCCTTGCATTCGATTCCAGCCTTGAAGCAGTGTTGACGGAATCGCCGATGGCCGTGTATTCAGACCGGCGCTCAGAGCCGATGTACCCGACGGTCACTTCGCCGGTGTGCAGCCCGATGCCAACGCCAACTTCCGATAGACCTTCCTGGCGCAGTTCCGTGTTGATGCCGAGAAGTCGACGTTGCATTGCCACCGCGGCGTTTAGAGCATTTGAAGCATCTTCGGGCGTGGTGGTGGGCGCGCCGAAGAGAGCCATCAAGCCGTCGCCGAGATATTTATCGAGCGTTCCGCCGTGAGCAAAAATAATATCCGTCATAGCGGAGAAATATCGGTTGAGCAGGCCGACAATTTTTTCGGGAGGCGCATGTTCAGAAATACGCGTGAAGCCGCGAATGTCAGCAAAGAGTATGGTGATTGTCTGGTTAACGCCGCCGAGCTTGAACGACTCGGGATTCTCGAGCATCTGTTTGACGACATACTCGGGCAGAAACCGGCTGTAATTGGCCCGCGCCACTTCCTCGCGTGCGAGACGCTCGTGCGCGCGAGCGTTTTCCACGGCAATCGCCGTCTGCGCGGCGACGGCGCTAATCAGTTCAAGGTCGTCAGGCTTGAAGGCAGCAAAAGGATCCAGTCGATCGGCATAGATGGCGCCGTGAACTCTCGACTCACCAACCAGCGGAGCGCAGATAGTAGAACGAACTCCCTGAGACACAATCGAATCGACTCCGGCAAACTCTTCGTCAGAGGCAGCGTCTTGTGAAAGCAAGGCCACTCGATCCCTCATCACTTTTCGCGTGATCGTACGGCCGATTGACAGCTTGCGCGCGTGATTGTTGAGGCTCTCATCACGAGCGCGCATGGCAATCGGATTCAACTTCACATCCTCGGGGTTCTCCGTGCCATTGCCTTCAGCCAGAAGCGCCACAACCCGATCAGCCGGAGTAGATCGGAAGATAACGTCAGTGGCCTTGGCAAATATCGCCTCGAGATCGAACACCGATCCTAAGGTTTTACTCATCTCATAAAGCGCTGAGAGTATGTTTGCTTTTCGTTGCAGCGCTTCGAGCACTTTGTCTCTCGCCGGGCTGTTCGCGGACGTTGCCACACCTTCGCTGGGCTTCGAGTGCAACACCGTCTCCATCACATCGTTGGCAGAGACGACGAGTTGAGTGTGGCCCAGAGGCTTGTCGTCATAGCGCACGTCGGTCGTGCGCTCTTCCTCACGTTGTTCAAACCTCAGCGTGCTGGCGCCGATAGTTACCCGATCGCCGTTTCTTAACTGATGTTCGTATTGCGCCCCGCCGTTAACGAACACTTTGTTAGCGCTGCGTCGCAGTTCTCCATTGATGATTGCGCCGTCCACCAGCGTGAACGTGCCATCCTCGGCTGATTTGACGTGCGCGTGATAGCGCGATGCGCGGGGGTCATCCAGAACTACGGTATTGTCAGGGGCGCGGCCGATGGTGCAAATCCCCTGGGGTAGAAAAGTGTATTCCCATTGTCGGCCGCTTGCGTCGGTGATCTTCAGAAGTGCCATAACGAATTAAATCGGATTTCGGAAGCCAGCGAGAGGTCCGCCCGCCCACGCGGGCTGCGGCGTTCCCCGGGTTTGTCACTGAGACAGAAAATGGCTAAAAGCTCGAGGAGCAACAATCTGCAACTATTCTACTCGATCCTAACATGGTTTAGGCGTGACAACTAAATACGTGTAGCGCGACCACCGAATACAATTAGCGGGACAAGGGTCGCCGTATTGAGTATTATCTACACCTCCTCGTAAGCTGGATCCGCAGGATTGCTTTTTATGAGTAGCCACCCTCGCTACGCAATAGTCCTGGCCCTCGCCTTTAGCTACGCCGGTCTCCCTGCGGCGTCGATCTCCCAAACAAAGACGCAGAAGAAGACCCCGATGGGCAGTGTCTCGGGCCGCATAACGATTCATGGAAAGGGCGCGCCCGGGCTCATCGTCGGCATGCGCAAATCAGATTTCTCGTCACAACCGGCCCCGACACTCAAAGCTACAACCGACCAGGACGGCAATTACCGAATCACCGAAATACCCGCGGGTAACTATCAAGTGTCGCCGATGGCCCCGGTATACGTCGTCTCGGATCTGGTTTGGTCCAGGGCAAGAGGCAAGACGCTCCTGCTCGCCGAAGGCGAGGACGTTCAAGGAATAGACTTTTCGCTTGTTCGTGGCGGAGTAATTGCCGGCAAGATAACTGATGCTGACGGCCGACCGGTTATTGAAGAACGTCTAACGATTGTGCCGGAAGATCGGAATAACCCGCGTGGTCAGATGTCTCCTCCAATTATCTCGGGAGCATTTCAAACGGACGACCGTGGCCTCTATCGAATCTACGGTATACCGGCCGGCCGCTATAAAATTTCTGTGGGAATCGCCGACCAGGACATTTCTTCAAACGTTCGTTTTGGGCGAATTGTATACAAGCGAACTTTTTATCCTGACGCTGCCGATCCGGATGATGCCAGGGTCATTGAAGTGCACGAAGGGACTGAAGCCACAGATATCGACATCACAGTCGGTCGAAGTTTGCCGAGTTTTGCGGCGAGTGGAATAGTGGTTGACGGTGAAACCGGACAGCCAGTGATGGGCTTGAGGTTTGGGCTGCGACGAGTGGTCAATAACCGCGAAGCCGGTGTCATGGGCATAGTCACAGTGTCAAACAGCCAGGGCGAGTTTCGCGTGGAAAACGTAACACCCGGAAAGTATGTGGTCTTCGTTTCGGCGCAACCGGGTAGCGAAGTGCGTGCCGATGCGGTGCCTTTTGAAGTGCTCGATCAGGATGTAACCGGCCTCCTCCTCAAGACCCTCAAAGGACTAACAATTACCGGTAATGTCGTGCTTGATGGCGCTTACGACAAGCACGTCTTCGCCAAACTTGCGGAGTTACGTCTTCAGGCTTACGTCCGTAGTGAGACCGCCTACTCAGGTTTCTCGCAAGAATCTGTCATCAACGCCGATGGAGGTTTTCGCCTGGGTGGCCTGGCGCCGGGAACTGTAAGTTTTCCCCTGAACGCTCAAGATCGGCGTCCGCCCGTGAGCTTTGCAATCTTGCGTGTCGAGCGCGATGGAGTTGTTCAGCCGCATGGTGTCGAGATCAAAGCCGGCGAACCGACGCTCAGCGTTAAGGTCATTGTGCGTTATGGAACGGGTTCAATTCGAGGTGAAGTCAAGTTGGAAAATGGCCCGCTACCTTCGGGAGGGCGCGTTGTAGTTTGGATCAAAAGGTTGGGTGACACCGAGTCGAACTTCAGGCACTACAATCTGGATGCGCGCGGACACTTCCTGATAGAGGGAGTGTCGGCCGGAAGTTATGAGCTAAACGTTAATGCAAATATTCCAGGACGCGGCTCGCCGCCGAAGGCTAAGCAGCCAATAGAAGTATCGGAGGGAACTGTCACCGATGTCGTTGTAAGCCTGGATCTAGAATCGAACCCGGGTCAACTCCCAAGCCCGTAAGCTTGCACACTGCATTGGGATGTCCATGAGTCTCGCCAAACAAAACTTGGATACGGCCTTGTTCCGACTGCTCGTTGGCCTGACTCTGCTTTTAACGCTGTCCGTCGGAATTGCCGCCCAGGCTCAGGAAGACGAAAGCAAAAGTGCTGCGCCAAGGACGGGCGCACTCAGTGGGCGCGTAATCAATGAGAACGGACACCCTGTCTCCCATGCCACGATTTACATAACTGCTCCGATGGCCCTTCCTCAACCTCGTATAACTTTCACGGATGAAGGAGGAAACTTCCAAGTCAGCGGTCTCGATGCGCTGGTTTACAATGTCGGGGCTTCATCCCCGTCTTACATCACGGCTCCGCGCGAGCCGGAGAGCCTGCCCCCCTATTATCGGATCGGTGACTCGGTGACGATCAGTCTGCTCAAAGGAGGTGTGATTACGGGAACAGTCACATCCGCGACGGGTGGTCAAATGGTTCAAACTGGAGTACGGGCCATCCTTATACGCGACGCTAATGGGAAGCCACCAGCCAGTCCTCGATTCCCGGCTGAGAAGTCAACCGACGATCGAGGCGTTTATAGAATTTACGGTTTGACACCTGGCACATATTTAGTTTCGGCGGGCGGGCGCGGTCCTTATGGGTATTCTACAAACGCTTACGACACCGATGCGCCAACTTATGCCCCATCCTCAACACGCGATACGGCGGCAGAAATAGTCGTGCGGGCCGGCGAAGAGACAACTGGTGTGGACATTCGTTATCGCGACGAACCGGGCCACGCAGTCAGTGGCGTTGTTAGCGGACCAACTGCACCAAACTCTTTTTCATCAACCAATATCAACCTGACGCAAATCATAAACCTTGTTCCTCAAGCTAACGCTTTTTCGTTTCAGTCATATAACAATGGATTCGCGTTTTATGGAATAGCGGATGGGGATTACGATCTGATTGCGCAGTCCTATTTTTTAGGTCAGGGTGAGACGACTGCGTCGGAGCCCCGGCGCATAACGGTGAAAGGCGGCGACATAACCGGAATTGAACTTGTGCTCAAAGGACTCGCGTCGATTAGCGGGCATGTGACTTTGGAAACCTCGACCGCGGCTGAGTGCAAGAACAAGAGGCAGCCCCTGTCTTCAGAAACTTTACTGGTGGTGCGTCGAAGCGAGAAAAACACACCGAAAGATCAATTAGCATTCCAAAATACTTTCGCTCAGAGCTCACCCGATAAGTCCGGTGATTTTGTGCTCCGGAATCTTGCACCCGGCCAATTTAGTTTGAATGTGCGGTTCTTTGCGAAGTACTGGTTTCTCCGTTCGATTGCGCGTGAGGCGACCGCGGCCCAGCCCGCAACGGGAAGGGCTGGATTAGCCAACCGACAAACGGACGCAGTGCGAAATGGGATCAGCTTGAAGTTTGGTGAGCGCGTTAGCGGGGTGACCGTCACGCTTGCGGAGGGCGCCGCCTCGTTTCGCGGAGCGGTGAAGCTGGCAGAAGGCGAAAGCGTGCCTGCGAAACTTTACCTGCAACTTGTGCCGGCGGAAAAAGAACACGCCGACGATGTATTGCGATTTTTTACCGCAATGGTGAATGCGGATGGGACGTTCGCGGTCACCAACCTGCCACCTGGTCGCTATTGGGTGCTTGCTCGGGTTGCCGCCGACAATGAACCTCAGTCTGATTCAAGACTGCGTGCGCCCGAGGAAGCCGACACGCGGGCGCAGGTTCGGCGCGCTGCCGCGGCCGCCAAGACAGTCGTTGAGTTTAAGCCTTGTCAAAACGTATTGGACTACCAGTTACCATTCAGGATTGCAGCAGTCAAAAACCAGCGAGACCACGATTGATTTCAGCAATGTGCGTTGCCACACTTTCATCCGAGACATCACTAATAGTTGAAAGTCAAGGCTGAAAACTAAAAAGGGTTTGTTCCATCGAAGTTAGTCATTGAACAGCTTGACGCTTAGTGACAGCAGTTGCTAGACTCAAAACACTTACCAGTTAGGGCCCGGCGCTTTACTGCGTCGCTCGGATTTCCCCCAGACCCGCGCGTGCGGCGCAGTCTGATTTTCAAACTCAATGGAGGTGCTGCGTGGGCTTCAAAGTCGGCCAGAAGGTTGTTTATCCAAATCACGGTATCGGGACCATCGAGCAGATTGAACAGAAGCAAATAGGCGCTACCCTACTCCCTTTCTATACGCTTCGGCTCGCTGCTAACAACTCCCTCGTACTCGTCCCTGTTTCAAATGCAACGGAAGTCGGTCTCCGATCGCCAATCTCTTCCGGTGAATGCGAAATGCTTTTCAAGGTGTTAGCGGATGATTTCTCGTTTCCCGCCAACGACTGGAAGGACCGGTTTAAAGACTTCTCCGAGAAGATGCGCACCGGTGACATTTTTGAAGCCGCTGATGTGCTCAAGCACCTGACCTATCTCAGTCACCTCAAGCCGCTTTCATTTCGTGAACAACGGATGCTCGAGCGGGCTCGTTACCTGGTGATTTCTGAATTGGCCGCTGTTTGCCGCCAGCCGGAATGCAACATCGAACCACGCGTAGAACAGGCTCTCACTCGTGCTTGCGTAAAGCACGATCGCCGGCCGGCGCGCGCGCGCGCCGCAGGGGCCGCCGCCGGTCACTGACCGCGTCCACCGCACGCGGGATGCCCGCGCGGGAATCCCGGTATTGGTTTGGGGCACTTTGCCGGAACGGCGAAATCTCAACAAGCTCGGAAATCAGTGGATTTTTCAATAGCCTTCCGTAGCAGCTGGCAGGCGTGTGTGCCTGGCCAATCCCTCGCGTGCTATAATTCCCGGCCTGAATCAGCTTCCGCCTTTACCAATGGACGAACCTGGCAGTAATCTCACCGACAGTTTTCAGCGAAGAGCTTTCCCAGCCACGCTGCTTCTATGATTGCACTCCTAAAATTGGTTGCGATCGCGCTTCTTGTTGCCACGAATGGGTTTTTCGTGGCGTCAGAATTTGCGCTCGTTTCCGTTCGCCGGGCGCGGCTTGAAGCCCGCGCAGCCGCCGGCAGCAAAAACGCACGAGCGGCGCTTCGCCTGCTTGATAACCCAACCATCTTCATCTCTGCCGTGCAGTTTGGCATCACTCTCGCTTCACTAGCTCTGGGATGGATCGGTGAACCAACTATTGCTGCTCTGCTCGAGCCGATTGCTTCAGGCATAGCCTCGGAAGGACGTGCGGGATACGTGGCTCACGTGCTGGCGATTGTCATCGCCTTCTCGTTAATCACATTCCTGCATATCGTTCTGGGCGAGTTAATGCCCAAGATGGTGGCGCTCGAACGCGCCGAGAGGATTGCCCTTTTCTGCGCGCGTCCGCTGGAGCTATTCGCGAAAACTTTTAGCGCGCCCCTGTGGATCTTCAACTCGGTTGGATCGGCGCTCGGTCGTCTTATTGGCCTGAAGTCAACTCTCGATCATGCGGCCTTTTACACCGAAACCGAGTTGCGCCAGTTGATCGACGTTGCCCGCGACAGTGGCTATCTGCGTGCGGAAGAGAGGCGTTTGATTCATCGGGTGTTTGAGTTTTCCGATACTTTGGTGCGCGAGGCCATGGTGCCTCGCACCGAGATGGCCGCGATCCCGAGTGATAGCTCGCTGGAGCGGATCACCCGGGCATTCGAAAAGTTTCGTTATTCCCGTTTACCGGTCTACCACGAATCGCTCGATAACGTGATTGGCTTCATACGCAGTAAAGATGTCATGCCCTATCTGGCGCATCCAGAAGAGTTTCGTCTTGAGGATGTGTTACAGCCGCCGGTGTACGTAGTTGACACCGCGCGACTTGAGGATGTCTTGCGGCAGATGCAGAAAGCAAAGGCGCATTTCGGTTTCGTAGTCGACGAACACGGCGGACTCGAAGGCATCATAACGCTTGAAGATTTGCTGGAAGAAATTGTGGGTGACATTTCTGACGAGCACGATGAAGAGGTTAATGAACAAATCGTGCCCCTGGATGACAACAAATATGTGCTTGCAGGCGGACTGGCGGTGCGGGATCTTAATCGCCGGCTAAAGCTTTCCTTGCCTGAGTCCGAAGGCTACACAACGATTGCCGGTTTCCTTATGACCGAAGCGGGCCACGTTCTTAAGCCCGGCGATAAGGTGAACTACAACGGACTGCGCTTCGAGGTTGACCGGGTCGAGCGTCGCCGCGTCATAAGCGTGCGACTCGAATTGCCTGCCGATTCGAAGACCTCTGTTGCCGAGGTGACGAGTGAAGGCGCGCGTGCCGTCGGATAACTATTCCACCTTTCCGCTTCCAACACTTCGATTCCTACCGTGACGATGATAAAGTTGCGGGGTCGCTAGAGTCTGCCCAAAGTTGTATGCTAGCCGGGAGCCAAATAAGATGAGCTGGATTGAGGAAATTCACGCGCGCGAGATTCTGGATTCACGTGGTAACCCCACGATTGAAGCGGAAGTAACCTTGGTTGGCGGCGAAGTTGGTCGGGCCGCGGTTCCGTCAGGCGCATCTACTGGCGAACATGAAGCCGTGGAGCTGCGCGACGGGGACAAGAAGCGTTACGGCGGCAAAGGCGTTCTGAAAGCCGTGCATAATGTCAACGAGATCATCGCGCCCGAAATCAACGGGATGGATGCGCTCGATCAAGCTGAGATTGACAGCGCGCTCATTGCCCTCGATGACACGCCAACAAAGAAGAAGCTTGGGGCAAACGCGCTACTCGCCGTCTCTTTGGCTACTGCACGCGCCGCCGCTACTTATCTTGAAGTTCCACTCTACAAGTACCTCGGTGGCCCTAATGCACGCACGCTGCCGGTACCGATGATGAATATCATCAACGGCGGCGCCCACGCCGATAACAACGTCGACTTTCAGGAATTCATGATCGTGCCTGTCGGTGCCGAGAGTTTTAGCGAAAGTCTGCGCATTGGCGCCGAGATCTTTCACACTTTAAAGGCAGTGCTCAAGACCAAAGGATACGCGACCAGCGTCGGAGATGAAGGCGGCTTTGCTCCAAATCTTCGCTCTAACGAGGAAGCGATCGACACGATACTCGAGGCGATTACTCAAGCCGGGTATGCTGCTGGTAAAGATTGCCTGCTCGCGCTGGACCCGGCAGCGAGCGAGTTTTATGAAGACGGATCGTACATATTCAAGAAGAGTGACCAGCGAAGACTTTCAAGCGATCAGATGGTTGAATTCTGGAAAGGATGGATTGAGGAGTACCCTTCAATTATCTCGATTGAAGACGGGATGGCTGAAAACGATTGGGACGGATGGAAGACTTTGACGGACGAGCTGGGCCAACGCGTACAACTTGTGGGCGATGATCTGTTTGTGACCAACACCGAATTCCTGCGGAAAGGAATTGAGCTTGGTGTCGCAAATTCCATCCTGATCAAAGTGAATCAGATTGGCACGCTAACAGAGACTTTGGATTGCATTGAGCTTGCCAGGACTCACGGGCGTACCGCGGTCATCTCCCACCGTTCCGGCGAAACCGAAGACCCGTTCATCGCAGACCTGGCGGTAGCCACCAATGCCGGCCAGATCAAGACGGGCTCGCTTTCTCGCACTGACCGGATCGCCAAATACAACCAGCTCCTGCGCATCGAGGAAGACCTGCGAGAGATTGCGCGCTACCCCGGCCGCTCCGCGTTCTATCAGTCGAAACCGACCGTTTCAAGTAACGCCTCAAATCAGGCCAGGGAAGCCGCCGCAAAAAGCTAAAGGAGCGGGAAGTAATAAATGACGGAAGCCCGGGAGCGCGAATGGCAGCGAGGCGAATACACAATCAGCACCGATAACAACCGCCTTGATATTCGGATAATCCACGACTTCATCTCGAACCAATCTTACTGGGCACAGGGTCGCCCGATCGAGACTGTGCAGCGGGCCCTCGACAATTCTCTAAACTTCGGACTCTATAAAGGCGATCAACAGATTGGCTTCGCGCGCGTCGTGACGGACTATGCGACATTCGCATGGATTGCCGATGTTTTTGTGCTTCCGGAACACCGCGGAAAGGGCCTCTCCAAATGGCTGATGGAAGTCATTCTGTCGCACCCAGAATTGCAGGGCTTTCGCCGCTGGATCTTGGCAACCAAAGACGCACACAGTTTGTATGCGCGCTTCGGCTTCATCGCGCTGCATCGGCCCGAGCGCTGGATGGAGCGTCCCGATCCGAGTATGGAGGAGAGTCCCGACTATTGGAAAAATGAGGTTTCAAGTTAAGACGGTCTCAGGGGTTACATTTGAATCAGCAACGCGGTCCACTGGCATTAATAATCATTGACGGTTGGGGATACTCTCCGCGGCGTGAGGGGAATGCTATCGCTCTGGCCGCAACGCCATACTACGACGAGCTCTGTGAAAACTATCCGCGGACATTGCTGGAAGCATCAGGCACGCGCGTGGGTTTGCCTGCGGGCGTAATGGGCAATTCGGAGGTGGGACATTTGAACATCGGAGCGGGACGCGTGATTCGGATGGACGTTTCGCGAGTTGGTCACGACATCGCGACCGGCGAGTTTTTCCGCAATGAAGTCTTGCTGGCGGCGATGGACGGCGTTAAGAAACGAGGAAAAGCTCTTCACCTGATGGGCCTTATTTCTGATGGTCAAGTGCATTCGTCACAAGAGCACCTTTACGCGCTTATTCGACTCGCGAAACAGCGCGGCCTTGAGCGCGTCTTTGTACACTGCTTTCTTGATGGCCGCGATACGCCTCCTTCGTCCGCCGCCCACTACGTTGAGGCGCTGCAGAAAAAGACCGAGGAAATCGGTTGCGGCCAAATCGCTTCCCTCATCGGGCGCTACTACGCAATGGATCGCGACAAGCGCTGGGAAAGAACCGAGCGTGCCTACGAGCTCCTGGTAAAAGGCAAAGGTGAACCAGCGACTGATCCGGTTGCGGCAATCCTACGTTCATACGAGACAGGAATTACTGACGAGTTTATCGAGCCAACTGTGATCGTTAACGCTAATGGCGAGCCAATCTCGACAATTCAGGACGGCGATGCCGTTATCTTCTTCAACTTCCGGCCTGATAGAGCGAGACAACTCACAGGGGCACTGGCGATTCAAGGCTTCGAGGAGTTTGACGCGTCCGGCCGCCCGCAGATAGATTTTGTCTGCTTCACAGTCTACGACCGATCGTTTCCGCTACCAGTTGCTTTTTCTCCCCGCGAACACAAAAACGTTTTGGCTGAAGTTTGGGGAAAGATTTGCGTGCACAATTATCGTCTGGCTGAGACGGAGAAGTATGCCCACGTCACTTATTTCTTCAATGGCGGCGTCGAGAAGGAATATGCCTGCGAACGGCGCCTGCTCGTCCCGTCACTAAAGATTTCCACTTACGACCTGCAGCCGGAGATGTCGGCTTTCAAGGTAACCGACAAGGTCTTGCGCGGGATCGAGGAAAGAGAGACGGACGTCTTCATCGTCAACTTTGCCAATCCTGACATGGTGGGCCACACGGGCAAGTTAGATAAGACGATTGAGGCGTGCCAGTATGTTGACACCTGCTTGGGTTGGATCGCCGAAGGCATTCGACAAGCTCGCGGCATTACTATAATCACCGCAGACCACGGCAACGCAGAACAGATGATTGATCCTAAATCTGGCGGACCGCACACCGCTCACACTACCAATCCGGTTCCGTTCCACTTGATCGACGAAGCGTCTCGGGGATTGAAACTGCGCGAAGGCGGCGCGTTGGAAGATGTGGCTCCCACTCTGCTTGGTTTGCTTGGCAACGAAAAACCAGAAGAGATGACTGGGCGCGACTTGCGGGACTTGGATTGACCAGGGGTTGCCGACTAAAACGTGATTAGACAGAAGAAGTTATTGGAAGATTTGAGAGTGTTTGATCCTCGCAACATCCTGGTAATTGACTTTGGCCAGCTCGGCGATGTCGTGCTCAGTTTGCCCGCACTGGGAGCCATCCAAAAACGATTCCCGAGAGCGCGGATTACAGTGGCGGTGGGAAAGCCAGGGGCGGAGGTTGTTGGTTTATCCGGTTTCGCAGACGAGACGCTGGTCGTGGATCGCGTTGCGCTGCGCGATGGCTTCAAACCTCTTTCCATATTTCGCCTTTTCAAGCTTGTCAAAGATGTCAGAGAGAAGAAGTTTGATTTCGTCATTGATCTTCACAGCCTCTCCGAGACCAACTTGCTGGGTTTCCTATCCGGAGCCCCAAAGCGGCTCTATTCGCGTCGGCCCGGGCGCTCGTTGGATTATCTGGCAAATTTTCACCCCCCGCCGCCTGTCGAAACCGATCATCGCAAGCGTCATCTAATCGATCGATATCTTGATGTGTTGATCCCTCTCGAGGTTGAGAATGCCGACCGTCTCCCTGCTCTTAAGACTCGACTATCCGATGCCGTAGCGCTCGAGCGGATCCTGGTAAAAGCGAAAGCCGACGCCGGTGTACCACTCGTGGGACTGTTCCCCGGTGCGGGTCATCCCAGTCGCCGCTGGCCACTTGAACAATTTGCCAGCCTCGCTGATTTCTTGATCAGAAACGACCAGGTGAAGATTTTGGTTTTTCTGGGGCCCGAAGAACGTGCGTTCATCAAAGACATTCTCCAGCAGTTTCCGCCTTCGATTGTCATTCTCGATCAACTCACCATTCCCCAGCTCGCGGCGGCCCAGGCGCGGCTGGCGGCTTTCGTTTCAAACGATACTGGTCCCATGCATATTGCAGCGGCAGTTGGCACACCGGTGGTGCTCCTGCTTGACAAGCGTGCTCCCGAAAGTTATTTGCCGCAGGGCGATCGCCATCGTGTGATCTACAACAGCGTGATCAGCGACATTAGCGTCGATGAAGTCTACGTTGCAACCAGATCGATTCTGGCGGCCGGGCGGACAGCAACTCTCTTCGCGAGTTGAGAGCGTCATAGTTTTGTAAGGACTTTGTGGTTCTCTACAGTGAAGCGCCACTCAAAACCTTGAAGAAATGAATAGCAATTACATAACAACGCGCACTGTGCTCGCAAAGAGCTTGTTGATTATTCTTCTGATCGTATCAATTCTGTTGTTGCTTAGACCCCTGAGCATCGGTACGGCGAAAGATAAAGTCAAGAATGAACTAGCGAAGCGACCGGCAGTTTCTGAGAAGAAGCCCGCTACCGCGCAGCTTACTGATTTAGCCGGAAGCATTGACAGCGCAATTGATCAGAGTGAACTGGCTTCCGCGCGTTGGGGGATATGCGTGATTTCCATGTCTGACGGGTCGACCCTTTACCAGCGAGACGCCGACAAGCTTTTCACCCCAGCTTCGAACATGAAAATCTATACAACGGGAGTCGCCCTCGATCTTCTCGGCGCCGACTACCGCTGGCGAACTGTTGTTTACACAAACGCCCAACCTGATGCCGGCGGCAGGGTTCAAGGCGACCTCATACTTTACGGACGAGGAGCGCCTGATCTCGTGGCGCGTAGCAAGGATGACAGTAAAGGATCACTGGCAAAACTCGCGGACGATCTATATGCGCGCGGCGTGAGACATGTGAGCGGTGACGTGATCGGAGACGAAAGTTACTTCCGTGGCGATTCTTTGGGAGATGGTTGGCAGTGGACGGATCTTCAGTGGTACTTCGGCGCGGAAGCAAGCGCACTCACAGT
>Ga0180086_1000008_pt1 | contig 21033 bp, 29 predicted proteins | sample EasRiv760_16_10D_FD_121778 | JGI IMG/M metagenome (GOLD analysis project Ga0180086, IMG submission 121778) | Soil microbial communities from meander-bound floodplain in the East River, Colorado, USA - East River metaG ERMLT760_16_10D | ecosystem: Environmental > Terrestrial > Soil > Floodplain ... | reverse complement strand
GAAAAGAAGATTGCTTCGATGAGAGACTTGCTGCCGATTCTTGAGCAAGTGGCCAAGTTGGGCAAGCCGATTCTGATCGTCGCGGAAGACGTTGAAGGGGAAGCGTTGGCAACCCTCGTGGTTAACAAACTGCGCGGCACAATTAACGTGGCCGCTGTCAAAGCTCCCGGCTTCGGTGATCGTCGCAAGGCCTTGCTCGAGGACATTGCAGTCCTGACCGGCGGCAAGGTGATCAGTGAAGACCTCGGCATCAAACTCGAGAACGTCAAAGTCGAAGACCTGGGAAGCGCCAAGAAGGTCACGATCGACAAAGACAACACGACCATCATCGATGGCGCCGGCGACACAGACGCCCTGCGCGCCAGAGTAAAGACGCTCAAAACGCAAATTGAAGACACCTCGTCAGACTATGACCGCGAGAAACTGCAGGAGCGTCTCGCGAAACTCGTTGGCGGCGTGGCAGTGATTCGCGTTGGTGCGGCCACTGAAACTGAACTTAAAGAGAAGAAGGCGCGCGTTGAAGACGCGATGAACGCGACCCGCGCGGCTGTTGAAGAAGGCATCGTGGCGGGCGGCGGCGTGGCCTTGATTCGCGCGGCCAAAGTATTGGACAAGTTCAAAGCATTCGAAACTAATGAAGACGGCGAAACGATTGGCGATGAAGACGAGCAGATTGGCGTCAACATCATCAGGCGCGCGCTTGAAGAGCCTCTGCGTCAGATCGTACAAAACGCCGGCAAGGAAGGCGCAGTGATTGTAGAGAAAGTTCGTGCCAGCAAAGACCCGAACTTCGGCTACAACGCCGCCACTGAAACTTTTGAGGACCTGGTGGCCGCGGGGATTATCGATCCCGCGAAAGTCACGCGTTGCGCGTTGCAAAACGCCGCATCAATCGCGGGCTTAATGCTAACAACCGAAGCCCTCATTTCTGAGCTACAGGAAGATGATAAGCCACGGGCAATGCCCGGCGGCATGGATATGTAAATCCCAACGTCCTTTAGCAAATTGGGAAGCTACCATGTTCGCATGCGGCTTCTGTTATGTCCCCAAAGGGGAAAAGGTAAGAAACTATGACTATGAAACTTTATGTCGGTAATCTCGCGTTCCAAACTTCGAGCGAGGAGCTCCAGACACTGTTCGCGCAAGCGGGCACGGTCGAAAGCGTATCCTTGATTGAAGACCGCGAAACAGGTCGTTCACGCGGCTTCGGCTTCGTTGAGATGTCAACGAAGGAAGAAGGCGCGGCTGCTATCCAGCAGTTTAACGGTAAAGACCTGGGCGGACGGGCGTTGAACGTCAACGAAGCCAAGCCACGCGAAGATCGCGGCGGCGGTGGCGGCGGTCGCAACGGCGGCTCGCGTTACTAATCCATAGCTCGCAAATAATTGCGACTGATAGGAGCCTCCGGTGGGATATTTCGCCGGGGGCTTTGTCTTTGTCGATGCTACTGAGCTGTTCAGCCTGCTCGATCAAGGTTGAGCAGTGTGAGCAGCAGCACGTTGGCGCCGTTTCGGATGTCTATAGCTCGAGAGAATTCACGAGGCGAATGGCTGATGCCTCCGATGCTGGGAACGAAAATCATGCCGACAGGAGCGAGTCGGGCCATGTCCTGGGCATCGTGGCCGGCGCCGCTGGGCATTAGCTTAGTGCTCAATCCGAGTTCTTGCGCTGATTCGAAGATAGACGCGCGAACGTGCGGGTCGGTTGGCGCTGGCGTGTTCACGTTGATTTCTTTGAAGTCGAACCTGGTATTACTCGCCGAGCCTATTTGTTGGGCTGCGGCGTAGATCTTCCGGTAGAGCCCCTGAATCTTCGCTGCTTCTAGATCTCGGAGTTCCAGGGACAGAATAACCTTGCCGGGAATGACATTCGGTGCGCCGGGGAGCGCCTGGATTCTTCCCACCGTGCCGACCTGCCTTCCGGGAATACTGGTAACAATGCGATTCACCGCCTCGATAAATTTCGCCGCCGCCAGGAGTGCATCCTGGCGTTTATTCATCGGCGTGGTGCCCGCGTGATTGGCAAAGCCTGCTACGCTGACGTCCCACCAGTTGATTCCTACAATACCTTCGACCACTCCGATGTCGATCTTTTCAGACTCGAGGATGCCGCCCTGCTCAATATGCAGTTCCAGATAAGCCGCGATGTCGCCACGGTTGCGACGCACGCCAGCGAGCTTAGTCGGATCGCCGCCAATGAACTTAATCCCTTCGCGAATTGTCTTACCGCTACGGCTCACGAGATCCAGTTCCTTTTCAGTTAGCTCTCCATCGATCGCGCGGCTGCCAATCAATCCGCCCTCTTCATTCTGAAAGATGATCACTTCGAGTGGATGCCGAGTAGCGAGACCGTGTTCCGCAAGCGTCTGGGCGACCTCAATAGAGCCCAGGGAACCAACTACGCCGTCGTAGTTTCCACCTTCAGGAACGCTGTCGACGTGCGAGCCCATTACCAAAGGTGAAAGATTGTTAGCGCTTCCCGCACGCCGGCCGATCATGTTGCCGGCAGCATCGATATGCACGTCCAGCTTCGCCGCGCGCATTAGTCCCAGCACGTACTCGCGTCCCTGCCGATCGGCTTCGCTGTAAGCCAAGCGGCTGACGCCACCTTGCGGGTTCTTGCCAAACTCAGCCAGTGCCTTGAGGTGATCGTCGATGCGCGCGCCATTCACACGCAATTGAGACTGTAGCTGGAAAGGCCGAAGTGAAACTGCGCCTAAGGTCAGTAAGAAGGATTGGTTGAATCGCCTCCGGTTAATTATCATTGGATCACCTGTTGACGCTGCGGGATTAGTAGAGCCACGGATCTCGAAATGGAGCGCTGAGCGTATCCCATCAGTTTGCGGTGATGCAACAGACAGGGGCCGACCCTGGAATTATCCTAATTGGCAGCGCTTCCCGTTCACCGTTAAAATCCAATCGACCAGGGTTGTAACGTAAATACATCGACTAAACTGTTGGCCGAATAATGGAGTAGCAATCATGAAGCGACGTCACTTTCTTTCATCTTCTATCGCGTTGGGCGCATTTGCAGCGTTATGGAGGTCGCCGTTGGTGTCGGCCGGCTTGCTGCAAGAGTCCAAAAGCAATCGTGGCAATCATCGTGGCAATGCGGGGAGTTCACCAAAAGCTAAAGGAATCAAAAAAGTGATTAAGACAAACGAAGAATGGAAACGCATCCTCACGCCGGAGCAGTATGACGTAACGCGGCAAAAGGGAACCGAAGCGCCCTTCTCAAGTCCGCTGAATGAAATCTACGAGCAAGGCATTTTCGAATGCGTTGCCTGCGAGCTGCCGATATTTAGCTCTAAGGCTAAGTTTGACTCAGGCACTGGCTGGCCGAGTTTCTACCAGCCGATCGCTAAAGAGAATGTGCGTGAAGAAGTAGACAACAGCCTGTCGGAAACTCGTAACGAAGTATTATGTGCGAGGTGCGATTCCCACCTGGGACACGTGTTCAATGATGGCCCACGACCAACCGGCCTGCGCTATTGCATGAATGGTGTGGCGCTTAAATTTGTGAAGAAGTAGCAAGTTCGTTCAATGCCAGTTGATAAATGCTCCGCAGATTACGCTGATTACGCAGACCGGCCTTGGAACACCTCCGTACGTCAATGCCTCTTAAGAGTACGCCGGCTAACCTTGTCTCTTCCCCCGTGAAGCCTCATTAGCCCCCAATTGTCGCATTTGTCGCATTCGAGCTTTCGTTCAGACAGCTACGAATCTCAGTGCACCAACTTTTACGAAACTATTACCGACGGATTTCTGATTAGGGATTACGATTGACCTTTAATCCTCGTTGGCGTTTGTCTCAATTGGTTTCAATCTCCTCGATTGCAAGGTCTTACTATCGGCGAAGGAGCACGCGATGAAGGTTCTGCTAGTCAACCCGGAATTTCCCGATACGTATTGGAGTTTTCGTCATGCACTGCCGTTCGAGCGTAAGCGGTGCGCTTTTCCGCCGCTCGGGCTATTGACTGTCTCGGCGCTGTTGCCCAGGTCCTGGGAGCGACGATTGGTTGATTTGAATGTGCGCTCGCTGAAGTCTTCCGCCATCGAGTGGGCTGACATTGTTTTTGTAACCGGCATGCTGGTACAGAGAGAATCTGTGCATGAGGTTGTCAGACGATGTAAGCAGCGTGGTAAGCGCGTTGTCCTTGGTGGACCGTACGTCACCACCACGATTGAAGATTTGCCGGCTGTGGATCACATTTTTCTCGGCGAAGCTGAGACGACGCTGCCGCAGTTTATTGAAGACCTGGAGCGCGGCGAGGCAAAGCGAGCGTATCAGGCTGCTGAGCGGCCGCCCCTGGCAACGACGCCGGTGGCTGATTTCCGCCTCGCGGACATGAAACGTTACAGCGCCATGTCGGTGCAGTATTCGCGTGGCTGTCCTTTCAACTGTGAATTCTGCGACATCATCGAAATCTACGGGCGCGTACCCCGCACAAAGAGCAATCAACAGATGTTGGCCGAGTTTGACGCGCTGCTGCGCCTCGGGTGGCGCGGCACCGTTTTCATTGTCGACGATAATTTCATAGGTAACAAAAAGAATGTCAGGCGACTATTGCCCGAACTGACGGAGTGGCAGGAAAGGAACGGACATCCCTTTTCGCTGCTAACCGAGGCCAGCGTGAATCTCGCTGACGACGAGGAGCTCCTCAGCGAGATGCAGCGCGCCGGCTTTCGCCGTGTCTTTCTGGGCATTGAGACCCCGGTTGAAGAGAGTCTCAAGGAAGCTCAGAAGTCGCAAAACCGCGGAGACCTGCTGGAGTCAGTTAAGAAGATTCAAAGTTATGGGATGGAAGTGATGGCCGGCTTCATTGTCGGATTTGACAACGATCCGCAGGACATCTTTGAGCGACAGATCGATTTCATCCGGGAGAGCGCAATACCGCTGGCAATGGTCGGCTTACTCACCGCCTTACCGGACACTCAATTATGGCGCCGGCTGGAGAAGGAAGGACGCTTGCTGGGTGAGAGTTCGGGAAACAACACAAATTGCGCGCTAAACTTTGTGCCGAAGATGGATGCCACGCGCCTGGTGGAAGGATATAAGTCAATCATGCGCACGATCTATAAGCCCAGCGAATACTATCAACGCGTGCTCGCTTCACTTAGACGAACAACCCAGGAATTTCCCGAACCGGTTCGCGTGAAGATCATCAGCGGAGTAGCGGCATTCATTCGCCTGGTACTCAAGTTGGGCGTGCTGGATCGCGAGCGCAAGGAATTCTGGCGCTTCCTCGCACTCACCGTCCGACGCCATCACGACCAGTTTCCACAGTCGATGCGATTGGCGGCCATGGGTTATCACTTTCGGAAGTTGAATGAGGCCTATGGTAAATGAGCTGAGTTGTTACTCCGTAACCGGCAATGCTCGAAATATAGTCAACCCGTTCAGCCGCTTCAACACTCAAGCACTATTGCTTTCATCGTTGATGATTTCATAACACCCGCACGACACTGCTTCCAGGCCGACGCGATCAAGGACCTTGAGGCGGCCGCGGCTGTAGCCAATCAATTTGCGTTTTTGTAAATCCCCGGCTGCCCTGCTAACGCCCTCGCGCCGCACGCCCAACATGCTGGACAGAAACTCCTGCGTGATCTGAAACTCATCGTTTACCATGCGGTCATGTGTCATCAGCAGCCAGCGTGCAAGACGCGCGTCCACTGAATGAAACTGATTGCAGACAGCGGACTGCGTGATCTGCGTCAATCGCGAATGGGAGTAGCGCTGTAAAAGGCGTGGCAAAGCGCCGCCGTTGTTACACTCCTTGCGAAACGCGGTTGCTTTGATCTTCATGGCCGAGCCGGCGCCCTGCACCACCGCGCGACTCTGCGAAGCGTTAACTCCCATGAAAATAGCCAGACCAAGTATGCCCTCTTTGCCCACCAGACCCACCTCGATCGTAGCGCGCCGGTTGTCCGCGGCGAGCAGAGAGATAATGCCACTGTTGGGGAAATAGACGTCACTAATCAAGACGTTGGGCTGGTAGAGAATCTCCTCGAATACCAGAGGGACTTCTTCTAAGTGGCGCTGGAGTGCCTGATAGTCTTTCTTTGGTAGGGCAGCAAGCAACCGGTTTGCAATAAGTGGGCTTTTTGTGGGTGACATGGGGAACTCCTTATATTGGTCGCTTCGTGAAAGACAGCAAGCGGCAAGAGGAAGGGTTTGTGGAAACGACTCCCGATGTCGAATGGGAAACTGGTTAATGCATAAATGCTAGCAGAACGCATTGCAGCGTTTGATATTCATCCCTTTCACTATGCACTGCCGGGGTAAGCGAGTCTGTGCGCTGCCGCACATATGGTAGGGGGAAACTCAGGCGAGCAGGCGATCGTACTCGGTTCTGACAACCTGGTAGCATTCGCAGACGCCGGACTCTAACCCTTTTCGGTCGAGAATCGTCATATCGCCGCGAACATAGCTAATGTAGCCTGCGTTTTGCAGGCGTTTGGCCGCGTGAGTTATTCCTTCGCGGCGCACGCCCAGCATGTTGGCAATTAGATCTTGCGTCATAATTAATCTGTCTGACGGCAAACGGTCGTGGCTCAACAGCAACCAGCGGCAAAGTTGCTGATCCACTGAATGCAGCCGGTTGCAAACAGCGGTCTGGGAGATCTGCGTAATCAACGCCTGCGTGTAGCGCAGACATAGATTATGAAAACGGCCACCGCGCGTGAACTCATCTTTCATCATCTCTGCCTTCATCTTGAAAGTCTTGCCCGCACTCTGCACTACTGCCCTGTTGGGAGTGGTATCACCGCCCATGAAGATAGCAATGCCTACCAGGCCGTCGTTGCCCACCACGCCGATTTCAGCGCTTGTGCCGTTTTCCATTATGTAAAGCAGGGAAATGATCGCAGTTGTCGGGAAAAAGACATAGTCCATTCTTTCGCCGGATTCATAGAGGACCTGACCCAGCGGAAGCGAGAGGGGTTGTAAATTAGGAAGCAGGCGCGCCAACTCCTCATCGCTAATACCGGCGAGCAAATGATTCTGAAGCGCTTCTTCTATGGTAGCGGTGGCAGCCATGTCCCTTTTCCAGGCCGTAGACGGAAGTTGCCTTTCACAGCGAAAGGAGAAAACCCTTGCTCATGTTGGAATCCCAGTTTTCTTGCGTCAAAACAATCAGCGGAATCATGGGGAAATACTATAACTTTCTTCTATGTGCGTCAACGCACAGACAAGGTCCTGGACCAAGGTCCACGATGGCGCCGGCCTCAATGAATTCCCCTATCGAGGAGGCAACCATGCCAACTACTACCCTATCCCGTGTGCTTTGCGTTGACGATGATGAAGACGCTGGCGAGATGTTGAATTTGCTCCTGAAATCGCATGGAATTGAAGTTACGTGCGCGCGCTCCGCCGCTGAAGCTTGGCTGAAGATCAAGGTGGAGTGCTTCGACCTCTATCTGCTGGACGCCTGGTTGCCCCAACTCGATGGCTTTGAATTCTGCCGCCAGATTCGCGAATCTGACTCCAATACGCCAGTTCTTTTCTATTCGGGCGCTGCCTACGACGCCGACAAGCAGAAGGGGATTGCAGCGGGGGCAAATGCTTACGTGACTAAACCAGACGTTGAAGGTCTTATTGAAACGACGGTGGACCTAATTGCAAAAGCCAAAGCTAATGACGTCGCTGCGCCCTGGGTCGTTAAACCAGCTCCATCCAACCGAGAACTCACTTTCTGCTCAGTTCTTCAGCGTTAAGACCGTCCGCGATTGATCGCAGGCAAATCAGTAGATCAAGCAAATGGCTCCCAACCCCACCTCATTTCGGGGTATGTGTGCCAGCGCACAGACCCGCGTGACATTCCCCGCTAGTATGATTCTTAAGAAATCACCTTCGACACTGGAATCCCGGCCCTTCTCTCTTTTGTGTCTTCCGTTGTTTCTGAGAGACGACTCTTGAGGGAACCTGTGGCGCCTGGCACGCCACACCCCCATCATTCAACAGCATGTTCGGGTGCAGTTTTGATACCCGGGACCGTAATTTTTTTGGCAATCCAGATTATGAAGCGATTGACCTATGCTCTCGCAGGGTACAACAGTTGCTCTAGCGAGCAACGAAGGAGTAATTATGAAAACAAGTAGTACGCAAATCAGAATCGGCGCAGCGATAATCGTATGGTCGTTTCTGCTTATTGTTGGCATCAGTCTGAGCCCTACAGTGCAGGCGCAGTATCCCAATAGCGGCGACGTTCAAAACCGCCCCGATGATCGCTACGACCGCAATCGAAATCAGCGTGGACGAAACTGGGATAACTACGGTAACTACGGCGGCTCTTTCGACCTTCGCCAGACGGCTCTAAACGCCGGTTACAACGAAGGCATGAAGGACGGCACGGCGGCCCGGCAGAAGGGCAGAAGCTCCGACTACCGCAACCGAAGCACCTACCGAAAAGCCACAAAGGACTACAGTTCAAAGCTTGGCGATCGCGGGCTGTATCAACGCTATTTTCGTGAGGCTTACGAGACTGGATTCAACGACGGTCTGTATCCACAAGGTGGTCGCTATGATAACAATCGCAACCGCGATTGGAACCCCAACAATAACGATCAGAATCGCCGCGGCCGCAACTGGGATCGTTACGACAACTACGGCGGCTCTTTCGACCTTCGCCAAACGGCTCTGAACGCCGGTTATAACGAAGGGATCAAGGAAGGCCACAAGGATCGCAACAACAACCGCCGCTCCGACTTCCGCAACCGGAGCGCGTACCAGAAGGCCACCACGGACTACAGCTCAAAGCTTGGCGATCGTGGGCTCTATCAACGCTATTATCGGGCAGGCTACGAGAACGGTTACTACGACGGCCTCAACGGTAACTAGAACCTCTTTGATTGCCAGGGTAGTTTTTGTTTAGTAGACGAGGAACGGTCTGGCTCCGGCTCGACCGTTCCCGGCGTCTTTCGAGTCGCGGGTGACCTGACGGCAGGTTGCAGGAAAAGTCCTTTCGATGTGGAGAGCGGCAAAGCGTCGCTGGATCTCCAGGCGTAACACTTAGCGGATGTTCGGCGCTGTCGCAGGTTGCAGCATCATCCGAAACCCGCAAACATGAAAGCGAAAGTCAAAACTCATGAAAGTCAAACTCATTAAGAAAGAGGATCGCAACGGCCCGGCGTCTCCCGTCGAAGCAGAAGCGAGCGCCGATCCGAAAGAATGGTCTACGGCAGTCAAGTCATGGGTCAAAGAATTTCAAGAAGATCGCCGTGATGAATCGCTTGAGGCTTTCGACAGCCTGTTTAGCGACTCAACGCCGTAGCCTTGCCGACTCAATCTCCTCGAAAACTCTATCGCCAACCAAGCGCCGGAAGCTTGCCAGTCTGCCTAAGGAACTGAAATCCAAGAAAATATCCTTATGAGTGCGCTGGCGCACATACAGGCGAAGTCCGCCTTCTTAGGCTGCGCTGAAGTGTTTTTGCTACCTATCTTGATTTCCCGAGATGATAGCTTGCTTGCGTGAAAAGGCCCGATGGCGAAATCCGCCTAAGCGAGTTTTCACCGGTGGACGAAGGGTGGATCTCAAATGGGGGTGCGATTCACCCTTCAGTTTTCTTTGGGAATGAAACCGTTGTAAGTTGCGTCGCTCTCTGGTTCGGAAAGAAGGAGCTTCAGTGGCATTAGCGCAAAGGTCCGCCCTGAGAATTGTCGACCGGGGTCCGCGCAGTCTCGATCTGGAGGGGTTGGTTCCGTCGATTGCGGCGGGGGACGAACCGGCCGTTGCCTGCTTCTACGACGCCACTAGTGGCCTGCTCTTCGGACTGCTGCTACTAATCCTGGGCGACACCGCGTCGGCCGAAGAAGTGTTGTTGGAGGTCTACGCTGAGGTGAGACAGCACGCCGCCCGCTTCGACAAAAATCACGAAAGCTTATTGGCCTGGCTAATCACGATCGCTCATCGGCGCGCGCTTGAACATCTCTGTTCAAGCAGCGGGGATCAGCAATTCGCGATCTCAGTTGAACTTGCCGGGCCGGGTTCGGGCCAGACCCGTCGCTTTGGTATCAGCAAAGCCGCGCATCGAAGACTGGTTGGCGCTACGCTCGACGCTCTTTCGCCCGCGGAGCGGAAGATGATCGAGCTGGCCTACTTTTCCCGCATGACTCCACGCGCAATCGCGATGAGACTGCGACAATCGCCCGATACCGTAAATACCGGCCTGCAATACGGAATCTCGCAGCTTTACAATTTGTTCAAGAACCAGGGATTTCTCGGCGAGGCTTAAGACGTTGGATGATGAACGGAATCGCGGTAGTTAGGCGACTACCAGCCGGGTGCTCTCTTCTCTTGCAGCCATCAGCTTAACCTTCTTTAGTTCCGGCCCTTTGATTCCGAAGTAAGTAGCCATCTGCACAATCTGTTTGGGATCTACGAAGTCTCTGGCGTCTGAGCAGAACTTTTCCAGCGTCGGGCCAAACTCACGACACGTCATGCTCTTTGGAATTTTGAGGCCGAGTCCACATTCGCCATCTTGCTTGTACTGCAAACAGAATTCACAAACTATCATTGCGCTCTTTTCTTAGAGAGTTTTAGATGCCAGCTACGATTACTACGCGGGCCGAGTTTCCACGACTCAGTGTCCAACCGGTATTCGCTGAAAACGTGTCTTGCCTTCCGGATCCTCCCACGAAATATCCAGCACATATGGTTTGACTTCGCCCGCTATCACTTTCAGGCGCGCCAACAGATCGGCGTCGGCATCGGCAATCTTCCCATTAACCCAGGTCTTATGAGAGAGAACCACATTCTCTTTTGGCCGAATGGAACCAATTGCGTCGAATCTAATGTGAGCTTGTGAAGGCCCACCGCCCGGAGTTTCCAGGTCTTTTAGGAAGACCGTCAGAATCTCCACGCACTTGAGAGCGTGGTCAGCGTCGTTAATCAGCTCCAAACGAACATCGGTTTCGACATCGATGAATCTAAACGTTAAAGGCTTCGCAATATTGGTACTCATCTTTGCTTCTTTCTTGCGCGTTGGCCAGGCCCGTTCCTCTTGGCGGCTTTCTTCACGAGCGCTAGCGCGAGAACGTCACCCGGTTGGCACTTGAGTGCCTGGCACATCTTCTCCAGCGTTTCGAAGTTGATGCCAAGTGCCTTGCCCTTCTTCAAACGCCAAAGCGTGGTGTGGCTAATACCGGTCTCTTTAGCCAACCAATAGAAGGTTCGTCCGTGCTCTGCCAGCAACTGGTCTACCCGAATCTCAATCATGAACATATCCACGCGCACTACAACTACTTACCACATACGGTCAATAATGTCCATCTGCAATATATGCTGCATTTGACATATACACTCCTTTACCGTAATGTCGAGCAGTGATTAACCTTTACATTAATGAGCGCCGGGCCGGAGATGTGACTATACTTGACTTGAAAGGCAGGTTGAGAGTTGGCGGGAACACGGTAGCGCTGCACAAGTCGATACGCTGCCTGGTCCTCGAAAAGAAGATTCTGATTCTCCTCGATCTGGCAGGCGTTACCTATATCGACTCTTGTGGCCTGGGAGAGCTGGTTGCGAGCCAGGTCTCAGTAGAGAACAAAGGTGGGGAAATCAAGCTGGTAGGTCTCACGGAGGCGCTTCGTGAAGTGTTGACGGTGACCAGGCTTCTGACAGTCTTCCATGCCTACGAGAACGAAGCAGACGCAATCCGAGACTTTGCTGACCATGTCTCAGAGGTCGAGAAACGCCAGCTCGCCCTGGCTTAATGCGGGTCTCAGCAAAAGCGGTCGTCAACATTCCTTGGCGGCAAACGCGTCCTGGAGCCGACTTTTTTGATGGAGGCTTGAACGTGACGGATATTCTTAAACAATCAGTGGCAGAGAATGACGCTGGTGCGGCGCCTTTTGTGCCGAAGTCCTCGGCTACGTTGCGCTGGGCTTTCATCAACGGGTGGAAAGTTGAGCCACAGTCTGACGACCGAGCGCCTATGTTTGGCGCGGTCGCTCCCAGCACCGGATCGCCCTCGGCTCGTCGCTCACGCGCGCGCCGGAGACATCAGGCGATGTTCAAAGAATGGTCACAAGACCGACATGACTAGTGCAAGCTAACGGGCAGCCAGCTTAACTGCAACCCCCGCGGCCGCTGATTCGTAGCCTAGTATGGTATATTGAGCGTGTAGTTGTTCTTCGAAAATCTACTCTCGACATCAGGATTTGCGTGTAGCCTCCTTCTCCTTGTGCCGTCTGTTTGTTTTTTCAAACTCGACCAGTACCAGGAAATTCTGATGTCTATCTCCACGACCAAAACCCAAAAGAAACACAATAGCGCCAATGTCGACGGCGATGTTTATGGTGAAGTGTGCGCGCAACTCACCCAAGACTCGAATGCAAGACATCGGGGTCTAAACGGGGGCTAGTTAAGAATGAGGAATAGATAATGAGCTATGCGAGAAAAAATATAAAGAATGTGGCAGGATCGATCATTGGTGTGTTTGTAGTTGCCGCGATCGCTATCTGGCAGTTTTACATGTTCGTCACATTTAAGAGTGTGCAGGGCGGTACGGGCCACCTGTGGTGGGCTATTGTCATGGCTGTCCTGGCTTGTGTCGCGGCCTTCCTGGTGTTTTCAGTTTTCGTGCGCCACGACACCGACGATGATCTGCACATCACTTCAACACGGCGCGCGTAACCGTTAGATTGATAGAGGCCATGTCGATGAAGAGTTTGTTTGCCATGCGACGCGCCAACGGCGATTGGTTTGCGCTCGATGATCAGGGCAGTTTCCGCGTTCCGGTATTTCACAGTAGCGGCGAGGCGATGGCGGCGCGTTTGCGTGACGCGGGAATGGAATGCTTCAGGCCCGTCGTGCTCGACGCTGCGGCGTTTAAGAACCTTACGACCACGGATGAAGGCAAAGCCTGTTTCTGGTTAGTCGCAGATCCGCTAATGAAGTTGAGCCGCGGTCGTCCGCTCGACCATAAGCAGCTTGAGCAATTCATGAGGAACGGAGAAGGAAAACCAGCGAAGAGTGGGGTGAGCCGATGATTTCCTCATGCCGATCACTGTGGCAGGGTATTGCAGCTGTGGAGCATACGCTGTCCCAACTGCAAAAAGTCGGCGATGAATTGGCTGCAACTGTTTGGCCGTCGCAGTTTAGTATTACCCGCGCTTGTTCTAACTCGTCGGAAAGTTTCTATAGCTCGAGTGGAAGGCGCGTCTGAAGATTCGAGAACCCATTAGTAAATTCGAAAGGCTTGAGAAAAAACAACCAATGATTAGCACGGAAAAATTAAATGGCAACAGTTTAACGGGAGTTGCGAATGAGGGGACCTGGCCGGGGATAGATTCCCGGTTTCGTCTAATCATCGTTGCTGGTTTGAGAACGAAACAACTGCTGCACGGCTCCAAGCCGCGCATCGAGGCCGACAAAGCAAGGCGCCGGAACACAAGCATTGCGCTGGAAGAAGTGAAACGCGGGCTGGTGCACTTCACCAAGGTTGAAAAAGAAGAAGTGCATCGCGGACACGGCGGCGGGCTCGACTGAATCGGAACAATAAAGATGGCGGGAATGCCAGCTGCGGTGGCCACTTTATGATTGGGTTCCACGCAATTGATAATAGCCGAACTGTGAGCAAATTATGGCGACAACGATGAGTGGACTGCGGGTGTACGTTAATTCCTCGAGCACAGATCTTCCGAGCGATATTGGCATTGATGCGCAGGATATTAAGGTCGACAAGGTCTTCTACAGCCGGCGTGGCAGTGGACCGATTTATCGCTGGCTATATGAAAAGAAGCTTGCTCACTGGCGTGCCTTGCGTATTCACCCCACGGACTTCCAGTCTCACAAACTGAGCAACGCTAGTTGGAAATCAGTGCCCGAGACATTGCAGGCGCAACTAGGCCAACACTACCTGGATTAGATGAGCAGATCGTCCCTTTCCTGCCGGGTTTGCAGGCGATGACCCTCCTACTCACAAGTGGTCATTGATCACTCCTAAATTCTAACAGTCATTGACCCTTCGCCTGGATGATGTGGCATCAGATCCGGGCGCTGCTTCCGGGCCCGAGTGATCCAGAGCTGATCATGGCGGGCGGTAACTGTTCCTTTTCCTGGACGCGACAAAGCTGCATAGCCGGTATGTGTGTTAGCGCACAGACGGTAAAATGATACCTGCCTTAAATTTCCTTAAATCTGCCCTGGAAGAGAAACGTCGGGCAAGGGTTGTTAGGCTTCCAGCGCGTTTTCCAAGTCCATCTACAGCCTCAACCTGGTGATCGGAGGTCCTGTTATGCCCCTTAACCTGCACGGCAAAGTCACCCGTCTACGATTTCGGGCATCGATATTTATGGACAACACGGTCCGACAATCCAGTCGTATTGATGGTGGAAGATCAGGAAGACGCGCGGTCTGAGATGAAGCAGGTCCTGGAACTAAACGGCTACCGCGTGATTGATACCGACAACGGGCAGGACGCCGCCAAGCGCGCCCGATTTATCTCTCCGGATCTAGTCCTGGTTGATTTGGAGGTGCCTCTGCTTTATGAGCTGGTAGCGGCGCGCCAGATCATTAAGAGCGCACAGCTTGGCATTTTGCCTGTTGTGATCGTCACTCGTGAGGACACGGTAGCCCCGGCCGCAATGATGGAAGTGGGTGTTCGTCGCAATGAGTACGTAACCAGACTCTCCGATTACCAGCAATTGGAACATCTGCTTGACTACTTGCTTCCCAACGGACCTCGAGTGGCCTGAACCGCCACCCCAGCGGGGCTTTCCCCGGCGGAGACCCCGGTCTTGATTTCCAGTGATGTTAAGTACGTATTGAACTGCAAGTGGCGCAAGCACGATCCCAATCACACGAGTGGCAATGTGTACCCAGCCTTCTCCCAGCCGCGCGCTCGAACGCGAACCAGAATGAGAATGCATGCACCTCACTCCCGGTAGGAGAGTACGGTGCTACCAACGAGAAGAAAGAATATTGCCACAATAAAGGCGATCACTTCTGCTCGTCGAAGGATTGCCTGGCAGCGGGCCGGTTGCATGTCCCTGGTAAGCGCAATTGAGGATCGGCTTTCGCCTTCGGCATGGTCGGATTCTTCCAGGGAGGGCCTATGATTCTTTGTTCGTTAGCCGGAGGAGTCGTGGCCGATGCCGTGGAGAGTGAGCACGAAGCGTGACAGACATTTGGGAGCCAAGCGAAACAACCACTCACCAGGATCACGTCATCGCCCACGTCCTGGGCGCAACGTTTCTCGGGTATTTTGTTTTTGCGGAAGCGCTGTATATTTTGCTGGACATAGGGTTCATCTGGACAATCTTTTTGGACGGAGAAATGGGATTGCTGCCCCACCCGGTGGCTGCGAGTGAACTCGAAATGGATGACACAGCCAAAGAGCAAATCAAAGCGGACATCGATCTCCTGCTCGGCAATGACGCGTCTGTCGCCCAGCTGTTGCGACTTAAGCCACCACCGGTTGAGTGTCAGATCAAAGAGGTCAGCTTTTTTGCCGCTGGAGAGCGAAGGCGGCTGATGATTACCGGCGAGGAAGCCAACCTGACAATAGAGACTTCCGTTGCTACCGCGGAGATCCTGGTTTATGAGTCTTGAGGACAAAGAAAACAAAGACGCTGATGAGGGCGCTAAACTTGAAGACGCTGCCCAGCGAGAGTGATGAGTGGTGAGTGATGAGTTATCCACAAAGAAAAGCGCCGCGATCACTCGACCGCGACGCTTCTTGTTTCCTGGTAACAAGTGAAGGATGAGTTCTATACGACTTAACACGCCCACTCATCACTCATTACTCATCACGACAATCTGGTTGTCAACCTGCTTCACTCCGTTAATGGCTCTGATCGTTTTATCAAGCTGCGACTTGAGCGCTTCGCTTTTGACTGTGCCCGTCAGCGTCACCTTGCCATCCAGAACAGTGGCGGTAATTCCCAGAGCTGAAAGCGTTGGGTCGTCGCTAATCTTCTTGTCGATAGCTGCCTGTACCGCGCCATCGTCCGAAGTGGTAGGCGGCGCTGAGCCACCGCCTAGAGCCGGTTGGTTGATAATCACCGGAGGCTGATTCGCGGCGGGTGCTGGTTGCTGAATTATGATCGGCGGTTGTTGCTGCGCGGGCTGCTGCTGCGCGGGCTGCTGCTGCGCTGCAAGGTCGGCGTTCATTGTGTCAGTTTGTTGGCCGCTCATTAGAAACAACACCACTATCGTTATAAGCGCAATTGCTACTACGACGATTACCCCAACGGTCGCCCCGGAAATGCCACCCCGATCGTTGTGTACAGCTTCCGTGTGTGTGAGCTCACGCCTTGAAGTTGGTGTTTCCACTACGACCCTGCTTCTTTTAGCCTGCTCATCATCGTATGCCATCTGTTACCTCCTGATATTTTAGACAACTAGACTTCTGAAAGGTGTGGGGCACTCACAAAACTCCTACGATGTGGAAGAGCAATCCCTATTCCCGGGCAAGCAATGGGTGTTGTTCTGAACGAGCTTCGAGAAAACTCAAGCAAATCGAAGGTCTCGTTGCTTCCTTCGCTGGGTAAAGCAAATTGCGCGTATGCTTTTGAGTCTAGCGTGGCGGGGACTTGTTTAGATCAAGACACAGACGGCAGACGGCAGACGGCAGGGGCAGACGGCAGACGGCAGGGGCAGGAAGGACAACATTTTCCATTTGTCATTTATCAGTCGTCATTGGCATTTCGGACTGGGGGAATCGGACTGGAGGACGTCACAATGGAAAATGGCCATTGATAAATGAGAAATGGAAAATCTTAGCTTCTGCCGACTGCCTCCTGCCGACTGATTGACTGTTTGCTGTCTGCTGTTTACTGTTTGCGCTCAAATGACCACGGCAATCATTCATCATCCAGTCTTCAAGGAGCACGATACGGGTCCACATCATCCGGAGTCGCCATCGCGTTACAGCGTGGTGATGAAAGCCCTGTGGGAAGACGCGGAGCTCTGGCCAAAGTTATTAGAAGTGCGGGCGAGGGAAGCGCTACGAGGGGACGTACAGGCATGTCACACGCCGCAGCTTTACAAACAGATCGACCGGGTAGTGAGCGAAGGGACCGGCTACCTCGACGCCGACACCGTTGTTTCAATGAAGTCAATGGCTGCCGCATTACATGGCGCCGGTGCAGCGTGTGAGGCTGTTGATCTGATAATGCGCGGTGACGTAGCCAACGCATTCGTGCCCGTGCGTCCACCGGGTCATCACGCGACCGCGGAGCGAGCTATGGGATTCTGTCTTTTCAACAACGTGGCTGTAGCGGCTCGTTATGCGCAGAACCACTATCCGGAGATCGAGCGCGTCGCTATTGTTGACTGGGACGTGCATCACGGGAATGGAACGCAGGGCATCTTTTATGACGACCCGACGGTATTCTTTTTTTCAATACACCAATACCCGTGGTATCCGGGCACGGGTGCCCGAGGCGAAAGCGGAGTTGGCCGAGGCGTTGGCTCCACGTTGAATGTCCCCCTGCGTGCGCTCACGCCGGCACGGGAGCAGAAGCGGATGTTTGATGCAGCGCTCGCTGAGATAAGCGGCAAGTTCAAGCCTGATCTGATAATGATTTCCGCGGGCTTTGATTCCCACCAGGGCGACCCGCTGGGTCAGTTGCTGCTCGAGGACGAAGACTTTGTTTCACTGACCCGTACGGTCAAGGAGTGGGCGAAGGACGCCTGTAACGGGCGCATCGTTTCGTGTCTTGAGGGTGGCTACAATCTTGATACTCTGGGCGAAACTGTTCGCGCGCATGTGAACGAGTTACAGGCAAGGACCTAAGGCCCGCCTGCCGCGCGCATTCGAATAGACAGAGCAAGATTGATTAGCCCTGAGTGCGGCAGTCAGTTCGCACTCTTCCGGTGTTCTACGAGATGGCGGATCACGTTAGCCAGGGCTTCCGCCAGCTTGTTTTTGTCGCCAACGTGCAACTCAATTTCCTCCTGGTTGATTAAGATTTTAGCGGCGTTAAAAATACCGTCACTGTCGCGAAAAGCCACGGTCTGAATGTCGGCATACTTGATCTGACCCGGCTTGCTCGAAATGTTATGCCAATAGATCACATCTCCCGTTAGTAGTAGACCATCCTTCGCTCCTCCGAAAACTGTGTTGTCGAAAAAGAGGAGTACGTCTTTTGGTGAAACACCAGGAGCATAAGCGCTGGTGGCGTTAGCGAGCTTGTCGGGCGGAATCGCTTCGCCAACATACAGATGGGAATCGGGGCAGTCTTTTAATAAGTTCTGAATTTCTACCAGCAGTTCTGAGGAATCACCGCTTTTCTTCGAAGCCCTCTCTTTTCGCTTCTGCGACCATTTTTCAACCACTTCTGAAGGATCGGGCCGGTTGTCAGAGTAATGCCTGGTATCGCCAGCGGACTTCCTATTAGATGTCGCCGGCCGTTTTCGAGGACTCGGTTGTTCGAGGGATGCGGCTCTTACTTTCGGAGGACCGGGCTGTTCTGCGGCCGTGGCCTTAACCTCTGAAGGAGTTGTCTTAATAATTGCTTCCAAGCCCTGGATGAGTTGTTCGATATGCTGACGTAGATCTCGCCCCGCACGGATCTCTGCCGCATTTCGAAAGGCGATGCTTTGAATAGCCGCCGGCAGATCGGCCGGGGAAGGCATTGTCGCCTCTTCAACCAAAACCGGGATGACCGGAATGTTGCGCTTAAGTGCGGACTCGATTTCTATAAGCACATAATCGGATGGATCGTCGATGCGCCTTTTGCCCTGACTATCAACCGGTCCCATCCACTGATCTCCGATGATTACCAGCAGTACGTCACACTGGCCGACAGCATTTCCGATATACTCGCGAAAATCGACTCCCAGCGGAATATTGTCCACGTCGAAGAAGACAGAGTTTGGCCCAAAGTGTTGTTGCAATTTGTCGCTCAAAGTAGCGGCGAGATAGGCACTATCATGGCGACGATATGATATGAAGATTTGTGCCATAACGTTGGGTGAAGACCTATAGCAATCGTGCAGCGCGTATTCTAACTCACATCCGCACTCGACCAGGCCTTTTTTAGTGGGATTATCAGTCGAGCGGTTGCTCTTGAGAGGCTCCGTCTTAAGCTTTTCACGAGTCTTACCCACGCTCCAAAACACCCAGGTTCAAATTAGACTTTGAACCAAGCATTCCGGTGGAGTAAACTCAGCCCCACTTAAACCGTTTCGGAACGCGAGCACCGTAGGCGAAAGACTTGAGCGCCAGCGCTCCTGCCAATCCCCGTGGGGTTAACAGCCATTAGAAACGGAACGATGGATTCGCTTGCGCGCCGAAGAGAGAGTGGCGAGACCTCATTCCCACTCATGGAGACAGCCATGCCAGACATCGAGATCACTTGCGCGGAATGTGGAAACGCTTTTCCTTTCACCGAACGCGAGCAGGAATACTATCAGGAACGCAACCTGACTCATCCGAAACGCTGCAAGCCTTGCCGGGACGCACGCCGCTCCAACTTCGGCGGGCCAAAAGGAGCTGGTAGCGAACGTCAGAGATTTGAGATTACCTGCGATCAGTGCGGGAAGACCGACACTGTGCCCTTCAAGCCTTCGACTGGCAGGCCCGTTCTGTGCGGTGATTGTTTCAGCGCAAGTCGAGCAGCACAGCCCAGAACCTGAGGTTGTCCCAGTCAAGTTGAAGCCGAGCTCGAGAAGCCGTTCACTGCGAAAAGGAAATCGGGATACGAGTACGCTGCCTGGATGCCCGCTTTGTTGGTCCGAGGCGTGCGCCCTAATCACAACTATGAGTTACGAAACTATTCAACTGGAGATGAGCGGAGCGGTCGGCGTTATCAAGCTAAACCGCCCAGACTCGTTGAATGCTTTAACCACGGAAGTTGGTCGGGAGTTTCAGGGGGCCGTTGGTGAAGCTCGTGAACGCGGCGCGCGGGCGATAATTGTAACCGGAGCGGGTCGGGCGTTTTGTGCCGGAGGCGATCTGCGCGAGATGCAGAGAATGGCCGAGCGAGAAGGAAAAGCGGAGGCGTTTTTCGATGAGCCCTTACGCTTGCTGAACGAATGCATACTTCTTATTCGTCGCGCCCCGGTGCCGTTCATCGCCGCGGTTAACGGCGCGGCTTCAGGCGGCGGCTGTAACCTGGCTCTCGCTTGTGACCTCGTGGTAGCTGGTGAGAGCGCGCGATTCAATCAGGCTTTTATCAAGATAGGACTTGTTCCCGATTGTGGTGGCAGCTTCATCTTGCCGCGGCTGATAGGTTGGAAACGCGCCTCCGAACTGATGATGACAGGCGAAGTGGTGACGGCCGGGCGCGCGCTGGAGATGGGGATGATTAATGCGGTTGTCCCCGACGACGAGTTGCTGGCCAGAGCGTTGGCAATGGCTGAAAAATTGGCCCAGGCCCCGACCGTGGCCATCGGACGAATTAAGGAATTGTTGGAAGCGAGCGCGACGAATGATTATGGTGGACAACTGGAACTCGAAAGAAGGGTGCAAATTCAATCCGGGCTGACAAAAGATTTTAGAGAAGGTGTCGCAGCCTTTATTGAGAAGAGGCCACCGAAGTTTGTTGGGGGATAGGTTCTCAAGGTGTTTTGCCAAGGTTGCGAGCCGCTGGTTTGAACTGGCGGCTCTTTTATTTGAGTTCCGAGTTTCGAGTTTCGGGTTTCGAGTTCTGAGTTCCGAGTTTCGGGTTCCGAGTTCTGAGTTTCGGGTTTCGGGTTTTCGATGCCCACCTCACGTCTGGTGTCAAACCGTTTCGCGAAACAGCAGGGTTAAGGACTTAGAACTCGAAACTCGGAACTCGAAACCCAATTTGTAGAATGGACTCACTAACCTACATCCAGCTCTTGCGCCGCAATCGTTCTTTCAGACGACTGTGGTGGGGACAAGTCATTTCCGAACTCGGCAACTGGTTTAATTTCATTGCCGGCTTGGGATTGGTGCGCATGGTGTCGCATGGGGATCCGGCAGTCACCACCATTATGCTACTTGCGCGGATGGTGCCCTTCACGTTGTTTGCACCATTGGCCGGCGCATTTGTGGATCGCTGGTCGCGGCGAATGGTGATGATCGTCAGCGACGTCGCGCGCGTTGCGGTCGCTCTTGG
>Ga0180086_1000007_pt1 | contig 21058 bp, 17 predicted proteins | sample EasRiv760_16_10D_FD_121778 | JGI IMG/M metagenome (GOLD analysis project Ga0180086, IMG submission 121778) | Soil microbial communities from meander-bound floodplain in the East River, Colorado, USA - East River metaG ERMLT760_16_10D | ecosystem: Environmental > Terrestrial > Soil > Floodplain ... | reverse complement strand
CAATTGAAATTTCTTCTCTGTGCAAACTCTGTGTCCTCGCAGGGTGCACAGAGCAAAACTGAACCCAGTGCACTACCTCTAATTGAGCCAGTTTCATTCAGCCCAACGCCGCGTGCTAAACTCAAAATTAGTTACTAAATGCGTTGTTAGTTTGTCCGTAGTTCGACGAGAACTAGCTGCTGACCACTGACCACTGGCCCCTGACGACTGACTACTGACAAATGACTTGAAACGAGATTCGCGAAACTTTTCTGAAGTACTTCGAGCGGCGTGGACATACACGTGTGCGCTCGTCGCCATTGTTGCCTGCGAACGACCCGACGCTGCTCTTCACCAACGCGGGCATGAATCAGTTTAAGGACGTGTTCCTGGGTTTGGAGAAGCGCGACTACGTGCGTGCCTGCTCTGCACAAAGATGCGTGCGCGCTGGCGGCAAGCACAATGATCTTGACGAAGTGGGCAAGACCGCGCGTCATCAAACTTTTTTCGAGATGCTGGGCAATTTTTCGTTTGGCGACTATTTCAAGGAAGACGCAATCAAATTCGCCTGGGACCTTTTGGTGAACGAATTCAGGTTAGATCCGGCGCGGCTTTGGTTCACTGTGTTCGAGGGAGACGATGAAGTCGGTCCGGATGAAGACGCGGAAAAGTTCTGGGAACAGGTCGGCGCGCCACGTGAACGAATCCTCCAGTTCGGACGCAAAGATAATTTTTGGCAGATGGGAGAAACGGGACCATGCGGGCCTTGCAGCGAGATTCACTACTACATGGGCGACGATCCGAGCGACGCTGAGAACAGCGCGACGAACGTTAACGGTCCCGGTGACACAATCACAGAAATTTGGAATCTGGTGTTCATGCAGTTCGATCGTGTTTGCGTGAAGCAAGACGAAGAAACTAAACAATGTCTTGAATACAGACTCGATCCTCTGCCCGCACCTTCTGTTGATACCGGCTTGGGACTTGAGCGTCTCGCGGTGGTGCTGCAAGACGTTAAGACAAACTACGAAACGGATCTGCTTAGCCCGATCGTCGATTTCACCGCCGGGCTGGCGGGACGCGATTACGAACCGGAAACGCAGGCAGGTTTTGCGATGCGTGTCATCGCCGATCACGCGCGCGCGACCGCTTTCCTAATAGCGGACGGTATTCTCCCCGGCAATGAGGGACGCAACTACGTGCTGCGCAAGATCATGCGGCGCGCGATTTATCAGGGCCGCCACGCCCTCGGTTTCAAGGACCACTTTTTCTACGAAGTAACGGACTTCGTCGCCGATCAGATGCAGGAACCTTACCCGGAGCTCGAGGCGCAACGGGACTTCATTGAGAAGATGGTGAAGCTGGAAGAGGAGCGCTTTGGATCGACAATGACAGTCGGCTTGCAAAAGCTGGACGATCTTTTCGCTCAGACTCCGAAGGATCAGATACCTGCCTATACGGATCTCGCTCGCCTTTACGATACGTTCGGCATTCCACGCGATCTTATTCGCGTCAGCCTGGAAGAACGCGGTTTTGCGACGAATGAAACGCAATTTGGCGAATCGTTCGATGCTGCTTTGCAGGCGCTTCAACAGACAGGCGCGACGCAAAAGGTTGAAGGTAAAGCAAAAACAAATCCCGTTTACGCTAACGTCGCTAGCCGCAACGAGCGGTCTCAATTCAAAGGCTATGAAACAACCCGGGTGGATGATGCGCGAGTTGTTACCCTGATTAAGGGAGGCAATGAAGTTCAGGAGTTAAGCGAAGGCGATGAAGGTGAAGTTGTTTTGAATCACACTCCGTTCTATGCCGAGAGTGGTGGACAGGTTGGCGATGTCGGTAAATTGGTTGGCACGGCTCAACCACCCGCTAACGCAGGTGGTTCTGACAAGAGCGCTGACATGAGCGCTGTCGTTCTCGACACCTACTCACCTGCTCAGGGTTTGATTGTCCACAAGGTCAAAGTTGAAAAGGGAACTTTGAAAGTGGGTGATACAGTCAGTGCCGCAGTTGATGTTGAGAAACGCGATGCCACCCGCCGTAATCACACCGCGACACACTTGATGCACGCGGCGCTGCGCGAAGTCTTGGGCAGCCATGTCAAACAAGCCGGTTCGGTAGTGGCGCCGAATTATCTTCGGTTCGACTTCAGCCATTATCAGCCCCTGACGCAAAGCGAAATCGCAGAGATTGAGGACCTCGTTAACTATCACATCCTGCGCAACGAGCCGGTGCAAACGAATGAGATGGCTGTTGAAGAGGCAATGCGTTCGGGCGCGATGGCCTTGTTTGGCGAGAAGTACGGCGAGAAAGTGCGCGTGCTTTCAATCAAAGGAGCTGGTGGAGGCGAAGACATCTTTTCGAAAGAACTGTGCGGCGGGACGCATGTGCGCGCTACGGGGGATATAGGGCTTTTCAAAATATTAGGCGATGAATCGATCGCTTCCGGTGTACGTCGTATACGAGCCGTCACCGGCGCCGGCGCTTTCCAGCGTTTCCGAGAGACAGAAACAATAGTGGACAAAGTCACGGCGGATTTGCGCACATCGCGATCTGAACTACCCAACGTGGTCGGCAAATTGCAAGATGAACTGAAGAAAGCGCGACGTGAAGCTGATGAGCTGCGCATGAAGATCGCGACCGGAGCCGTTGGCAGTTCATCTGGAAATGGCGGCGATGCGCGCGAGGTTGCGGGAGTGCAGGTACTAGCGCGTGAAGCAAGCGGGCTCGACTCCGCCGGCATGCGACAGCTTTCCGACACTTTGCTCGCTCGAATCAAGTCGGGCGTGGTTGTGCTGGGCCGCAGCAGCGACGGCAAGGTATCGCTGATTGTTCGCACCTCCGACGATCTCACTCACAGAGTTCCTGCCGGAGAAGTCATCAAGGAGCTGGCGCCGATCATCGGCGGCAAAGGCGGTGGCAAAGCAGACATGGCTGAAGGCGGAGGCAGTCAACCTGAAAAACTGAGCGAAGCTCTCGAAGCGAGCTACGCTATCATTGAAAGACTTCTGAGTTAGACGATTCGAGAGCAGACAGACTTAAGCGCGACCTTCTCACTGGGACCGCGGGCGCCCTCGCCCGCAAAAGCGAACGAAGTTCGCTCAGTCCTCGGGGAGAGTCCTCCACGTGAACCGGCCCATCAAGTACTTCTTCCCAGTCAATGCGGGCGAGGGCGCCCGCGGTCCCAGCAATTCGCTTGACGCCCACCCTTAGGTTTGTCGGACAACGGATAGAAAAAAGCGCGAGCAACGTTTGCTGGAAAGACGCGCTCGCGCTTTTTTGTGGCTTGTCTTCAACAAGCCTCCCCCGCACAACCTCAGCTGGTTCTTACATTGCCTTCTGTTTGTCGGTTAGCTCGACACCCATTTTTTCAAGAGTTACTTTATTTAACGTGCCGGTAACTTTGAGGCCTTCGGCTAGCTGATACTTCTTCAGGCCTGCGCGCGTGTCTGGGTCGAGTTTTCCTGTCTCCTCCCCTGCATAGAAACCGCGGTCCTTAACAATCTTTTGAGCTTGCTTGATCTGATCCTTGCTCGCTCTAAAGATTGGTTTCCTGGGAGGCTTGGGCTTCGTGGCGCTGCTGGGATTGGTGGTAGTGGTCGAGCTGTTCGTGTTCTGAGCCATCGCCACTGAAAATACAAAGAGAAGCAACAAAACTATCGAAAGTGTTTTTTTCATATGGGTCCTTCTTTTTTAGTGAAGACGCGTAAAGCGGCGCGCGGCATTACTGAATTGTTGGCAAAGCGCGCGTATCATACAAACTCTCGTCAATAATTCAATCGCTCGGTACTCAACCGGGAAAACGAATAATTACAAGCGATCTTGCAATTCGACTTCACCACCAAGTACCGCATAGCCACGACGAACTTACGAGGGCTCCATGCACTTACCTTTACCTGGTTGGGAAGATGAAGAATCTGACTTCGCCGAACCTCCTGCCGAAGGCACTACTGACGCGCTTGAGCGGTAGGGACCCACTGCTCATATCAGAACCGGAAGCGGACCGGGGTCCCCGCGCGGGCAGCCCGCGTGGGGTGGTGGTAGCGACCGGCCTAATGCTCAACTATTGGTAAGGATGGCTCGTCTACGTCCGCTGAGCTACAGAAGATCGTGACACTCGAGTTGAGCGTTTCGCCGGTCGCTACCGCTGTCGGTTCTGATACCCGTTTTCAGGCTTTCGATTCCAGGTCGCGGGCTGGAACCTGAACTGGACTCAGTTGGTAACCGACAACGGCATTCTTCTGGTTTCCTTCCCTCATTACCACGAAAATGCCAGCTCATAGGCAGGAAAACCAACGTGTTGGCATTTGTTTAACCGCTATGCTATTATCGTCGCGGTCTTATTGAACGGCAAAAAGAGACCGCGCCTGGTAATTACTTCACGCCTGGCTGCATCTTCAGCGTTAACAGGTTCCGGCCCCGCAGTTCAAATAATCGTTGCTGCCCCAGAATAGAATCGCATGAAAAAATTTCCCCTGACTGCTGCTCTCCTACTCATCTTCGCTGCGTCGGCTTTTGCGCAAATTGCATCGGATGGTTCAGGCTCGTCCACTTATCGCGTAGACAACTTTGACCTGGCGGGCGGTGTGCGCGTCGTGACGCCACTACCAGCACCTGCTGCAAAAAAGCTCCGCAAGGGACGCTTGCTGACTTCGAATAATCTAAACTACTCACCGTCGCGCGAGCCCCTGACTCAGACTACGAGCATGAACTGGGCGGGCACGTTAAGTGGCTTCACAACCGGCGACGCTACTGTCGACAGTTACATACTAGACTCCGGCCGGCGCAACTCAGTCGATCCGCTGCTGCTTTACGCCATCATGCATCAGGAATCAACGTTCAAGCCTCGCGCCATGTCAAACAAAGGCGCGCGCGGTCTGATGCAATTGATGCCCGGAACAGCTCAGCGTTTCGGCGTCTCCAGCATCTGGGATCCGCGCCAGAACATTGAAGGTGGCACTCGCTACATGCGTTTCCTGTTGGATTTGTTTGATGGAGACGTCAAACTGGCCCTGGCTGGCTACAACGCCGGTGAAGGCGCGGTGATGAAATATGGTTATCGCGTTCCGCCTTATAGTGAGACGCAGGAGTATGTGCGAAGAATTAGCAGGCGCTACGACTTGATTCGCGATCCGCTGGCGTTCCGCTATGCAAACAGCTTGACGCGTGATCAACTCGCTGCCAATCAACGCAAGGAAGCGGCGCCGTTGACAATCTATGAGCGCAGTGTTTTCGCAGTGAGGCTCCCCGACGGTCGTTTACAGTTGGTCACACAATAAATTTCCCGCATACGTCGGGACGAAATAAGGAGGCGAGGCGGAGAATTCCGGCCTCGCTTTTGTTTTGTTCACTTGTTCAAACGAAGAAGACGTTCTGAGTTCAACCTTTAGGTAGTTGATTGCCAGGAGGGCAAGCTAAAGCCTGGACTCTAAACTAACTGACTGGTTGCGTGATTAGTGCAGGCAGCGGCGTGACTACTCGAGCTGCCGGCACACACAGCACCGGACATGGCGCATTTCTCACGACGCGTTCGATGTCAGAGCCGAGTACGGGAGTGCCGCCAAAAAGGGAAGCGTGAACGCTGGTACCGATGACGATCAAGTCTGCGTCCTTCTCAGCGGCGAAGCGCACGATTTCTTCATAAGGCCGGCCTTCGGCGATGTGTGCCACGGCCCGAGCGCTATCGCCGCGAGCAAGCTGCCGCATGCGTTCCTGCACGTAAGTACGTAAACGAGAAAGCGCATTCAGGCCACCTTCGGGAAACATCACCGCAATTTGTTCCAGGTAGTCTCCGATCACATAGACCGCATGAAGCTCCGCTCCCGTTTGATTTGCCAGTTGTGTCGCCACCTGGGTCGCAGCGGCGGACGATGGCCGAAAGTTTGTCGCCAGGAGCACTCGATTCAAACGAACTTCGCTGTGATCACCTCGGTGTTCTACAAAATCATGCTGCGGCGGACGAATTGTCAGCACCGGGCACGGCGCCTCGGCGATGATCTCTTCAGCCGTTGAACCCCAAAGAGCGCGCGACAGCCCCTTGCGACCGTGTGTCACGACGGTTACGAGATCGATGTCAGAGTTGCGCACTGCTTTCGCAATTTCCGGCGCCGGCTCTCCCTCGACGATTACCGGCTCAACTTCAAGGCCATTGAACAGTGGGTCGGCCAACAGATCTCGAACCTCGGTTCTTATTTGTAGTAACCATCTGTTGTCCTGCTCTGCGAAAATACGTTCCGGCAAGGTTAGTAAATTGGCGGGTACGTTCGCGCTCTGCACGCTAAACAGTACTACGCGTCCGCCCCCACTGTGGGCAAATGCCGCTGCATACTTCAGGGCCGCGCGCGCATGCGGTGTGAAATCAGTCGGAAATAAAATGTTTCTAAACGGATACATGGCCAATTCGAATTGTGAATTTGGATTTTGAAGAGTCTAACAAGAAAAAAGTTGACGGGGAAGATGTTGGGCTGGGTAAGGGTAACGGGTAAGGGGTGAAGGAGAAGCAGAAGATGCCGTTTCCCCTTTCCCTTTCCCATTACCCTGCTGATGCCCGGCTGTTGTTTTCCTCTGGATTTTCCGCCGCGTTCCGTGTCAAACTCCGCAAGCATTCCTTCAAAGCCCGGGGCAACAGCAAGCAAAAGATCCAATCTAAATCCATCTTCGGAGGCGACCGTTTTGCTCAAAGGAATCTTTCGCACCAAGAACCTGGACGACATACTGGCGGCATTAGGCGAACAAACTCACTCGCTCAAAAGGACGCTCGGTCCGTTGAATGTAACGTTGCTGGGCATCGGCGCGATCATCGGCGCGGGCATCTTTGCCACCGTCGGCACCGCCGCCGCGGGCGATGCAGCGCGCCCGGGCGCTGGTCCATCGCTAATGGTCTCATTCGGGATCACGGCCGCCGTCTGCGCCTTTACCGCGCTCTGTTACGCAGAAATGGCAGCGATGGTGCCGATATCCGGTTCGGCGTACACCTATTCATACGCGACTTTGGGAGAACTGGTCGCGTGGATCATAGGCTGGGACTTGATCCTCGAGTACGCAATTGGCAACGTGGCGGTGGCTATCAGTTGGGCAAACTACTTTCGCACGTTCTTGGGAAGCCTGGGCATCGACATTCCACAATGGCTCTCTACTGATTTTCGCACAGCCAGAAAAATACCGGGACTGATAGAAAGTGCGCCTCACATTTTCGGCATTCCCATAGTTTTTAACCTGCTAGCGCTGGGCATCGTGGCCCTGATCACGATTGTGCTGGTCTGGGGCATCAAAGAATCGGCGGAGTTTAATGCGGTAATGGTAGGCATCAAGATTCTGGTGCTGCTCTTCTTCATCGTTGTCGCGCTTTACTTCGTTTCGCCCTCGGCCATGGTTACAAACTGGCGTCCCTTTCAGCCAAACGGATGGGCAGGTACGCTGGCCGGAGCCGCAGTCGTCTTCTTCGCCTACATTGGGTTCGACGCAGTTTCAACTGTTGCGGAGGAGACTAAGAACCCAGCCAGAGATCTGCCTATTGGCATCATTGCCTCACTGATCATCTGCACTGTCTTTTACGTGATAGTAGCCGCAGTCTTCACCGGTCTTATTCCTTATCCTGAACTAGTAAAGAGGTTGGCAACGGAGCAGGCAGAACCGTTGACAATGGCGCTGGACCACGTCGCTCCGAACGCTAACTGGGCCACTGGCATAGTCGCTTTCGGATCCGTTGTCGCGCACACGGCGGTACTGCTCGTGTTCCAACTTGGGCAGCCGCGCATATTTTTCTCGATAGCTCGCGATGGAATGTTACCGCCCGTGTTTGCGAAGGTGCATCCGAAATTCAAGACTCCTCACGTCACAACGATTCTGACCGGCCTTGTTGTCGGCGCGTTCGCGGCGGTGATGAGTATCGATGAGATGGTGGACCTGACGAATATTGGGACACTGTTCGCATTTGTGCTGGTGTGTGTCGGCATCACCATTTTGCGCTACAAAGATCCGGCGCGACACAGGCCCTTCAAAGTTCCTTTTGGCGCCTGGTTATTACCGATGATGGGCGCGGTTTCGTGCCTCTTTCTGATGTACTACCTGCCGCCTACTTCGTGGTGGCGCTTCATTGCCTGGTTGATGATAGGCCTGTCGATCTATCTTTCCTACGGTTACGCGCGCAGTGTGTTGGGCCGAAAGTTTGGTCGACCTCCGACTACAACGCCGGGGCTAAAGATGGCCGGACTGGGCTTTTTTCTTGTCGCCATCGGCCTGTTCACAATCCCGCATGATTCCAACCTAAGCGAGCTTTACGGAAAAATGATAAGCGGGATGGATGAAGGCAAGCGCACAATTTTCGCGTTCACCTGCATTGGGCTGGGATTGGTTTTGGGAATCCTTGGATCGATCGTAGGTACTTCGCAAAGGTCGACGGGTGAGAAGCAAAGCTGACCATTGCCCTTTCAGGATCGCGTAGGAACTAATGCATGAACGCCCTTCCCATCATCATCGGCGCGCTCTGCGTAATGGCAATCGCCTATCGCTACTATTCTGCCTTCATCGCAGCCAGGGTACTCGCGCTTGACGACTCGCGCCCGGTGCCGTCGCAAACAATGTACGACGGGCACAACTATTACCCGACAAACAAATGGGTGCTGTTCGGCCATCACTTCGCGGCCATCTCCGGCGCCGGTCCGCTGATCGGCCCGGTGCTGGCGGCGCAGTTTGGCTTCCTGCCCGGGCTTTTATGGTTGGTGATTGGTGTTTGCCTCGGCGGCGCCGTGCACGACTTCATGATCCTGGCCGGCAGCATTCGTCGCAAAGGAAAATCCCTGGCGGAAATGGCGCGCACTGAGATTAGCCCGCTTTCCGGTTTAGTGGCGGGAATAGCCATCCTTTTCATCGTTGTCATCGCGCTCGCGGGGCTGGGTCTGGAGGTTGTGAATGCGCTCGCCGAATCGCCGTGGGGCACGTTCACAGTCGGGTTCACGATTCCACTGGCGCTCTTCATGGGGCTTTACATGTATCGCTTCCGCAAAGGCAAGATTGTCGAGGCGAGCTTGATCGGAGTCGTTGGGTTGCTGGCCGCAGTTTATCTCGGTGGACGCGTTGCTGACTCATCACTGGCAAACACGTTCACTCTGTCGCGCAATGCGTTGATCATCTTGATGGCGTTCTACGGCTTCATCGCTTCGGTGCTGCCCGTTTGGATGCTGCTCTGTCCGCGCGATTACCTCTCTTCATATTTGAAGATTGGAACGATCGCTTTCCTGATCATTGGCGTGATCCTCGTGCATCCAAACCTGAATATGCCGGCGCTCACGCCCTTCACCGCCGGCGGTGGACCGGTGATTCCCGGCAAGCTTTATCCGTTCGTATTTATCACCATCGCTTGCGGGGCGATTTCAGGTTTTCACGCGCTGATCTCTTCGGGCACTACGCCGAAGATGATCGCCAAAGAAACTGATGCGCGGATGATCGGCTACGGCTCGATGTTGATGGAAGGCATCGTCGGCGTGGTAGCGCTAATCGCCGCGACGTCTCTCTTTCCCGGCGATTACTTCGCCATCAACACCGCGCAGAAGACTGACGCACAAAAAGCTGCTTACGTGCGAATGGTTGATGAACACAGCGCCCAGGGATTCAATCTACAGCCGAGAGAAATTGATAGATTGGAACAGGAGTCAGGCGAGAAGAACCTCCGTGGCCGCACCGGCGGCGCGGTGACGCTGGCGCTTGGTATTGCCAAAATCTTCGACGGTATTCCGGGCCTGCGCGGTCTGATGAAGTACTGGTATCACTTCGCGATCATGTTTGAAGCACTTTTCATCCTCACTACGATCGACACCGGTACGCGGGTAGCGCGCTTTCTGGTGGGCGAGTTTGGCGGGCGATTCTATCGCAAACTGGAAGAGCCAAACTGGTTGCCGGGTTCAGTTGTTACCAGTGCGCTCGTGGTCACGGCCTGGGCGGCATTTATCTGGTCGGGATCGATCTCAACCATCTGGCCAATGTTCGGCATTGCGAATCAACTGCTGGCGGCCGTGGCGCTCTGCGTTGCTACCACCATCCTCATCAATTCGGGCAAAGCGAAATATGCCTGGGTAACCTTAATTCCGCTCAGCTTTGTCGCGACGACCACTCTGGTGGCAGGTTGGGAATCGATCACAGACATCTTCTGGCCGCTCTCTCAAAAACCTGAGACGGCCTGGCAGGGTTACATCAACACTTGCCTCACCGCGACTATCATGGTCGCCGCCGTAATTATTCTTGCCGATTCGATTCGCCGTTGGTTTGGCATCGGTAGGCGACCGGAAAGCATCGTCGAGTTGGCCGAAGTGGGAATCTCGGGCTGACTTTGGAGTGCGGCTTCGCCGCCGCACAGTGCGGAAAGGCTCCGCCTTTCCGGCGTCCTCTTTATTCTTTGAGGCTGCGCCTCAACTGGGAGGCGTAGCCTCCAGTAAGTTTTAGAGACGTAACGGTAAGGCAGAGCCTTACCGCACTGTGCGGCGGCAAAACCGCAGGCGTAGATTGAGTGATACGCAACAGGCCTGCTGATCGGGATAGTCATCATCCTCCCGGTTGGACAGCCCGCCCGAAAATCGGCAATAATACGCGCTTCTTAAGAAGACTATCCGCCAACACCGTGCGCGCTACAGAAGCAGTTCAGGTGTCGAATTGTGGATACGAGCAGGGTTGGCGGGCATCAATCTCGCCGCTATTTAAACGACCGAAAGGAATCACAAAATCGTGGAATCATTGCTGATCTCAATTGTCAGCCTGCTAACAGTTTGCTTGGCAGCATTGCTTATCAGAAGGAAAACCAACGCCAACATGGGTACTGCCCGCTTGTTTCCAGGAGGTTTGTCTCTACATAACTCGCGCGCTCGGCGCCACGCGCTGACCTTTGCCGCTGCGCTCGCAGGCCTCGCGTTTTCTGCATCGCCCGTGTTCGCTCAGTCGGAGGGCGGCGAAGCAAGTCTGAGATTGCCTGATCTGTCTGACGTAACTTTCTTTGGCGGCCTCGATGGCCATAGATTATTAATGGGCGGCCTTGTCGTTTGCCTGCTCGGGCTGGGCTTCGGACTGGCGATGTACATGAACCTGAAAAAGCTGCCGGTGCATCGTGCGATGCGCGAGATCTCGGAGCTCATTTATGAGACTTGCAAGACTTATCTGATTACGCAGGGCAAGTTCATCCTCATCCTGGAAATCTTCATCGGCATCGTCATCATTCTCTACTTCGGCGTGTTATCGGGAATGGAGCCATTCCGAGTCGCCATCATTCTCGGGTTCAGTCTTATTGGTATCGGAGGAAGTTACGGCGTCGCCTGGTTTGGTATCCGTGTAAATACTTTTGCCAACTCACGAACCGCATTCGCCAGTCTTGAAGGCAAGCCGTTTCCTCTTTATGCAATTCCACTAAAAGCCGGCATGAGCATCGGCATGATGCTTATTAGCGTGGAACTTTTTATCATGCTGTGCATCCTGCTGTTCATTCCCGGTGATTACGCCGGACCTTGCTTCATCGGCTTCGCTATTGGCGAATCGCTCGGCGCGGCTGCGCTGCGCATCGCCGGCGGCATCTTCACGAAGATTGCCGACATCGGCGCCGACTTGATGAAGATCGTCTTCAAGATCAAGGAAGACGACGCGCGTAACCCGGGCGTGATTGCTGACTGCACCGGCGATAACGCGGGCGACTCGGTGGGACCCAGTGCCGACGGCTTTGAAACCTACGGCGTCACCGGCGTGGCGCTGATCACTTTCATTCTACTCGGGGTGCCCGACACAAGGGTCCAGGTGCAGCTGCTGGTCTGGATCTTCGTCATGCGCATCATGATGATTGTGGCCAGTGCAATCTCTTACTTCGTCAACGATGCGATTGCCAAAGCGCGCTTTAGTCGCGCGGACGAGATGAATTTCGAAGCGCCGCTCACTTCTCTGGTCTGGATCACGTCCATCGTGTCCGTGGTGATCACTTTCATCGTTTCGTATCTCACGATTCCCACGCTGGGTGGCGATGCTACTCAGTGGTGGAAACTTGCCACGATTATTTCCTGCGGCACGCTGGCGGGGGCAATCATTCCTGAACTGGTCAAGGTGTTTACGTCAACTGACTCGCGACACGTCAGCGAAGTAGTCACCTCTTCTCGCGAAGGCGGCGCCTCGCTGAACATTCTCTCGGGTTTGGTCGCCGGCAACTTTTCGGCCTACTGGCTGGGCATCAGCATTGTCGGTCTGATGTCGATTGGTTACTACGTCAGCACGATGGGGCTGGACGCGTTGATGATCTCCACCTCGCTGGTGCAGGTGGCCCCGGTTTTCGCCTTCGCGCTCGTGGCCTTCGGGTTTCTCGGGATGGGACCGGTCACTATCGCCGTAGACTCTTATGGCCCGGTGACTGACAACGCGCAATCCGTTTACGAGTTGTCGTTGATCGAGCAGATCCCAGAGGTCGAGGCGGAGATTCAAAGAGACTTTAATATGACTGTGAATTTCGGGCGCGCGAAGCATTTGCTGGAAGAAAACGACGGCGCAGGCAATACGTTCAAAGCGACAGCCAAGCCGGTACTCATCGGCACCGCCGTAGTTGGCGCCACGACCATGATTTTTTCGATCATCATGGTGCTGACTGATCAGCTAAGAGACTCCGTGGCGCTTAACAGTTTGTCATTACTGCATGCGCCCTTTGTGTTGGGACTGATCACCGGCGGCGCGGTGATCTACTGGTTTACCGGCGCTTCGATTCAGGCGGTTACGACCGGCGCCTATCGCGCGGTGGAGTTTATCAAAGCCAACATCAGACTCGAGGGTGTTGAGAAAGCCTCGGTGGAAGACAGTAAGAAGGTGGTGCAGATCTGCACGCAGTATGCGCAGAAGGGTATGTTCAATATCTTCCTGACCGTGTTCTTTTCCACGCTCGCTTTTGCTTTCGTCGAGCCGTTCTTCTTCATCGGTTATCTGATCTCCATCGCCGTGTTTGGGTTGTATCAGGCGATCTTCATGGCCAACGCCGGCGGCGCCTGGGACAACGCGAAAAAGGTGGTTGAAGTCGATCTGAAAATGAAGGGCACGGCGCTGCACGATGCTACAGTTGTCGGCGACACGGTGGGCGATCCATTCAAGGATACTTCATCAGTGGCTTTGAACCCGGTGATCAAGTTCACGACACTGTTTGGCTTGCTGGCTGTGGAACTGGCAGTCAGCTTAACTAATCGAAACAACGGCGATACCACGTTGACTCGAATACTGGCGCTGGGCTTTTTCCTCGTTTCAGTATTCTTTGTCTGGCGCTCGTTCCACGGCATGCGAATCGGAACACTGCAAGCGCAAGCCGCTTCGGTTGGCGTGGGACACCTGCCAAACGACTAAGTGAGTTTCGAGTTCCGGGTTTCGAGTTTCGAGTTTAGAATCTCGGTAGCCTTCAAGAAGGCCGCGAACACCGAAACGCTAAACCCGAAACTCGAAACCCGAAACTCGGAACTGAATCGAGGTTAGTTACCATGAGCAGCTCTTACACGGATGCCCGGGCCGACACCCTGATTGGCGCCGCGCTGGCCCCGCTGGACTGGACGCGATCTGTTTCGCTGGTAGTAGCGTTTAGCCTGCTGACGGCCCTCGCGGCTCAGGTCGTCATTCCTATTGGCCCGGTGCCGATTACCGGCCAGACATTTGCAGTCTTGCTAACCGGCGCGTTGCTGGGCTCCCGTCTCGGCGCCATGGCGATGATTGTATATCTGATCGAGGGAGCGAGTGGGCTGCCCTTCTTTTACGGCGGACATGGCGGCCTCGCGCATCTCCTGGGGCCAACGGGCGGCTATCTGGTGGCCTTTCCCGCTGGCGCTTTCATCACCGGGGCTTTTGCCGAGAACGGCTGGGACAAACGCTTCGCGACGGCAGTGGTGGCAATGGCAGTTGGTTCAATCGTGATCCTGCTTGCCGGCCTGGCCTGGTTTTCGCTGCTAACGCACACCTCTCCGCTGGTTGCTTTCCAGGTCAGTGTGTTGAAGTTTATCCCCGGCGACATCATCAAGATCCTGCTGGCCGCAGCCGCGCTTCCAACCGGGTGGGCGCTGTTGCGTCGCCGCGGTTCGGCCGACAAACCAAACCTATCCTAACCAGCCAATCGCGTTCGCTTGAGCAATTCCTGAAAGCGCGGGTTTATTCGAAGACTGTCCCACACGTGGTCAACTCTAAGATAGACCAGGTCATGATCGTGCTCTCTATAGGCCCTTTCCAACCAGTCCAGCGCGTGAGACGTGTCTTTGAGTTGAGTATAGTAATATCCATTCTTCGGCTGGTTCGCAAAGACCGGTCACGACTAACCTGCTTTCGCGCTACAATCCGTTTCATGCACGTCCTCAAAGTTCGCTCCCATCAACGCGAAGAACTGGTCGAGTTCACGGATGAAGTGCAGCAAAAGCTGACGGCCTCCGGCGAACAGGAAGGCGTGGTCGTGTTGTATGTGCAACACACCACTGCCGGATTGACGGTAAACGAGAATGCTGACCCGGACGTGCCGCGCGATATGCTCCATGCTTTTCGCACTCTGATACCCCAACACGGGATGGGCTTTCGCCATGGCGAGGAGAATTCTGATGCGCACATCAAAGCTACGCTGGTTGGTTCGTCCGTCACCATTCCGTTTGCAGATGGGAAACTGCTGCTCGGGCGCTGGCAGGGAATTTTTCTTTGCGAGTTTGACGGTGGACGCGAGCGCCAGGTGATAATGGTGGTGTGCTGAGGTTGTTTGGGCTCCTGTGTCTTTGTAGATCGAATCGCCTTCAAGTACCTGGCGTGGTAGTCGTCATTCCCGCTCGCATATTTGCTCAAAACATTCTTCGCGCAATCCTAGCCGGGCTTTTTGCGCTCTTTGTTGTGAGTCGCAGGATCCTTGGCCCCGTAAGCTGTCCACTTCTTATAGTTGTATGCGTTCCATGAATCGAAGATTTTCGCCGCCTTCTCCTGGTCCGCCCCGGTGCAGTTAAGTGCTTTGTCCTGGAGTCTCCATTTCTCGTCGTAGGATTCTCTGCGCACCGGAACCAATTGGGCCAAAGGATACCGCTGATTCCGACGTAGTGTGGCCCTTTCGTTATAGCGGAAGAATTTCAAGTTCATCCAAATGTCATATTGCATCCAATCAGTCTCGAGCATTCCTTCCTGGATGCGAAATGGCTCGTTGAAATTGAAATTTATTGGGCTGCGGACTTGCAGGCACCAACCCGGAGGCGTCTTGAACACACAACCTGTCCAGATACTGACAATATTCATCTCGACGTAGCCGAAGTGATACATCTCTCGCTGGTTGCCGCGGTACTGATGGTGCGGCCGGGTCATATCCTCAATAACTGCTTGCTCCTCGTGAGCGTATTCAGACAAGACTGTGTAATCAAAGTAGCCTGGCATCCTGTTTAGAGCCTGCACGTCCGGATCATTGTCATACTTGACGTCGTAGCTTCCCTTCTCATCTACCGGCTTATAGACGATATCAATATCCGCCGGCGGATATACCCACCACCCGGCCTTGTTGGCATAAAGAAAGGGCCCGCACCATTTGAGGGCGCCGGGTGGCGCTTCTCCCAGCAGTCTTGCGTCAGCCGGGACTATTCTCATTCCGTTCGGATGCAGCCGCCAGACTTCTAAGGTAAGTTCCGATTCGGTCATTCGGCACCTTCGAGAACCGGACCATTCGCGACTCTACTCAACCAATAAAGGCTAGACTATTCTAGATCCACTTGATGGGCACAGGCCCGAGCACCCACGTGACCAGAACGTACTTTTCTCCGTCGAGCACCGGCTCAGCAGAGTGTAAGTATTTTGCGGGGAAGAGAATGGTCTTACCGCTTTGTGGAATAGCACGATAGGAAAGATTCGGAAACCAGGTGCTACCTCCCTCAAAGTCGCTGTTGAGATAACAGACAACACTGAAGTAACGATCTTCCATGTCCTGTCCCGCGTCTACATGAGCCAGATAACGGCCGCCGCGTAGATAACGCACCAGCTGCGTCCCAGAGTGTTCGAGCAAATCAACTCCCCAAAATTGTCTGATGAGAGGCTTGATCGTCGAAGTCATCTTGTCGGCAAAATCCGGAAGCATTCGGGTCACGCAATGCTCCGCTAAGATGGTCGCCGCGCGAACGTCCGATTGGGGTGCTGAGCTAAAACCCCCATCGTCTGCTTGCACGCGAACCGTAGCGCTCTTCCAATCGTCGCATCTTCTTACGGATTCGAGAATCGATCGGCAGGAGCCCGCATCGTAAAGCGGCACGGCCAGAATTCCCTCAGCTACTTCTTCGTAGGACATTTCAAATTTAGTACGGACAAACACACGAGTAGAGATCAAACGCAACCTCGCTTGCCGATTTGTGACGACAAACTCTGTAGGCTTAAGACCAGGTCGATAGGCGCGGTAGGCACGTCTATCGCTTGCCGGATAAGTGCGCTGCTCCCCCCTATGCTCCCGATCCTGGACCCGGTACTCCGGTTGGCCCTGGTCCCGGTGCACCCGGCTCTGGTTGGCAGTCCTTCGCCATAACTCCACCGTAGCTATGCAACTCGTCGGGTAGAGCGAGAACCAATGACGCCAGCAACTGATCGGAAATCGGCTCGCCATACTCACGAAAGACTTTGGATAAAGCAGCCAGACTTTCAAGGCGCAGTCGATTGTTCATCTGAAATCTTAGGCGAAGTCCAGAGATCTCCCTCAGAGATTCTTGGGGTTGCATGGGTGTTATCTCCTTTTCGTTCTATGACCCGAAAATATCCGCAAAAACCGGACTGACACTACCGTAATGCGAGGCAGGAATGCGCGGGAGTGTAGCTGGGACTAGCCAGCATTACAAGGCATCCAACTCCCCAGCTCGCTCGCGTTTTTCTTCGGTGGTTGATCGACAGAATCATACTGACGCCAACCATTACTTTAGCTGTTCCGCCAAATAGAGAGTTGCAAGCGTCCGACTCAAGACGTAGGTGTATGACTTTCCGTCGAGAGTCATCTGGAAGCCAACTGGTCCAAGAATGCCGGACGGATCAGCCGGGACCACTTCCTTCCACAATTCCCTATGTCCAGTCAATGCATCCAGACGATAGATCTTGATAGGCACTTCCTGAGTCCGATAGACATAGAGCGAGCGGCTGTCAGCTGCCCACCGGAAAGCCGTCTCGTCATTACCGAGATCAACAATTGGAAGGGGTTCACCTCCTTCAACCGGGTAAATCAGGGGCTTTTGCGTCTGGTCCTTGGCGACCACAAACTTGCCATCTGGAGATAGCACCGTTCCGGTTACGCCTTCCGGCGTGATGGGCTGGGGCGGCCCACCGTTAATCTCCTGGATGTAGGTGCGCATGCTGTGCCCTTGTTCTCGTCCCGTGAAGATCACTCGCTTTCCATCAGGTAGCCAGCTTCCGCCGAGACCGTAGATCTGGATTCCAGCTTGCTCAATGCGTTTGATCTCACCAGGGCCGGTTGGTAGAAGAATAAGTTGGGAAGGAGTTGAGAGAGTGGCGAGTACCCACTTTCCATCGGGTGATAACGACCAGACGGCGCCATCGCCAAGCTTAACTGGTGGGGTACCATCCATCTTGCGCAGGTAAACTGTATAGTTCGTTCCACTGCCCGCGCCAAAATGAGAAAAGATAAAAAACTTGCCGTCCGATGAGAGACCTCTGACGGCGACATGATCCAGCCATGACAGGTCGCGCTCCTGGCTTTCACCGGGCGGGAGCGCGATTACCTCGCTGTAGAATCGAACGTCGCTTAGGAGTACTTGTCCCTCTCGCGAGATGTCATGAATCATCAGGTTAGTAACCGACCGCGCAATCACTCGCTGTTGTCCAGAGAGCGTCACCGCCTGCAGGGAAAGTGCCTCGCCTTCCCTGGCAGCGGTAAACCAGATCTCATCTCCCCCGGGTGACCAGGCTAGACCTTGCTCGCGTGACCACTCTTCGGAAAGCGTCTTCCTGGTTCCAGACTTATCCACAACTGCTACCCGGCCGCGATCGTCCCACTGAACCTCGTGGTCGAGGAAAGCCACCAGATCACCCTTAGGCGAGATGCGCATATGGCTGATCCAACCATCCGTCTCATACAACACGTTGCCGATCGGAAATTCCAGCCGGCTGCGGCTGTTAACATAACGTACCACTGCAAGGTTCTGACCATCCGGTGACCAATCGGCGTACTCCACATCTTCGAGCAGCTCTCGCGGCGCACCTCCACTGAGCGGCACGCGGGCGAGAGTGCCGCGATTCGTGAAGAGGCCCTGATATTGACGATTCAACATTACAGCCATCTCTCCGGTCGAAGAGATCGCCAGGATGTCTGCATTTGTGAGGCTTAGGGAACGCGATTCGACACTGCCTCGCCGGGCCGAGAATAATTCACTCGGGCTGCCGTTCCAGGCAGCACTGTAGACGATCGTGCCTCCGTCCGGAGCAAACCTTGCCGACCAGATCGTTCCCCGACGAAAAGTGAGCTGGGTGTAGTTAGGGAGTTGCGTCTTACTGCTGCCGCGGCCAAGGAGAAACGCACCAAGGCCGGCGCCCAGGATCATCAGGACCGCCAGCCACGGCCACCACCTTCGCAGTTGCACCGGATTGCGGACCCCTGCCATCGCTGACCGGGATAGGGTTGAACCAGAGATAGTAGATCCCGATGCAAGGGCTTCGAGATCAAACACCAGATCTTTCGCTGACTGGAAACGATCATCCGCGCGTTTCTCGAGACAATGGCGCATGGTGCGCTCGAATACCGGTGGCACATTGCGATTCGTTGCCGTCAGTTCCGCAGGCTCCTGGCTGAGGATGGCGCTCATCGTTTCGATCGGTGAGTCTCGGTGAAAAGCTCGCTTGCCCGAAAGCATTTCATAGAACACCGCGCCGAAGGAAAAGATGTCCGCGCGATGATCCGCAACTTCCCCGCGCACCTGCTCCGGCGCCATATAACCGATGGTTCCCAAAACAACGCCCGGCTGCGTGTCCAGGCGCATCGTTTCAGACTCAGGGTCAGACCCAAATTCGCCCAGCGGGTTAGTCAGCTTTGCAATACCAAAATCCAGTATCTTGACGTGTCCATCTTTCGTTATAAACAGGTTCTCAGGCTTTATGTCGCGGTGAACTATTCCCTTGGCGTGCGCCGCCGACAATCCGCGCGCAACCTGCACTGCATAGTCGATACTCTTGCGCAAAGGCAACGTGGCGGTCTTCAGCCGTTGGCGCAGAGTCTCGCCTTCCAGTAACTCAGAAACTACGTAGGGCGCATCGTTATGAGTGCCCACGTCGTAGATGGCAAGTATGTTTGGGTGATTTAGCGCGCCGGCAGCTTTCGCTTCCACCGCAAAGCGTTTCAGCCGATCGGAAGCCCGGGCGAGATCCGGCGGCAGGACCTTGATAGCCACCTCACGATCGAGGGCCGTGTCGGTTGCTCGATAGACCTGGCCCATGCCTCCCTCGCCTATAAGCGACTGGATCTCGTATCTGCCGAGACGTGTGCCGGGCTGAATGATCACGGTTGCTGGATTTGTACCGTATGTTCGGATTGGCGGCGGTTGCAGATCGGGGGCATTCTAGATAACTTCGGCTCAACTTGCCAGAGTGTTATAAAGGGAGTGGCATGATCGACACCCGTGAGCAGTCGTCGCCAAAAGATATCTACGCGAGATACGACCGCGTCGCTCCTCATTACGATGCAGCGATGCGTCCGCTTGACCGCTGGTTTCTGGCGCGGCTGCGGGCAACTACTCTTCGTTACCTGCCTGAAAGAGCGCGTGTACTTGAATTAGGAGCCGGAACCGGACTGAATTTCGTTTTCTATCCAACAGACACAGTGGGAGTCGCGACCGAGCCGAGCAGCGGAATGCTGCGGATGGCGAGGGAAAAGGAAAAGCCAAACCGTGTGCGGCTGATCCAGAGTTGTGCTGAACACCTGCCATTCAAAAACAATTCTTTCGATGCGGCATTTGCGACGCTGGTCTTCTGTTCGCTTGCGCGCCCCGCAAAAGCGTTCTCGGAGTTACGCCGCGTAGTGAAATCCGGCGGCACAGTGATTCTCCTCGAGCACGTACGCCCAGGCGGCTTGCTGGGGCCCTTTTTTGACTTGCTAAATCTAATCACAGTTCCACTCTTCGACGACCACTTCAATCGCCGCACGGCGGAAGAGGCGCAGGCAAATGGCCTTGAGTTGATCAAAGTTGAGCGCAGCCTGCTGGGGATTGTTAATCTGATTGCCTGCCGCGTATGAAAACTACGATGAAAACCTTTTGGTCTTTACTGATCCTGGCAGTGGTTATAACGACGCCGGTTTACTCTGGCCAGGACAGCACGCCGGCCGCGCCGCAAGCTGCGAAGATCGAAACCTCTTACGACAGCAGCAAGGACCGCACCACGGTTAGACTCGCGCCTGTTCTTATCTCCGGCGAACAGGACAAATACCGTAGCCTTCATATGAGCCCCGCGTTTAGTTTTCCGGGGCACCAGCGGGTTGCGCCTGCCATAGTAGACTTTGAACTGCAGACGGTCGTGAAGGGAAGATTAAGAACAGACCTCTACGTAGTTTTCATCATCGACGGCGAAACGGTTTTTCTAAGTTCCAACCGCTGGGCCGTCAAACGCCCCGTTCCCGGGCGCGTGTGGGTGGGCGAGCGTCTTGTCTTTCGCATGCCATATGAGACGTTCGTAAAGGTCACGAAGGCCAAAGATTTTCAGATTAAATTTGACGCCGTGAAGTTTTCGGTGGGCGAGACACAGAAGCAGGCCTTGCGTGAGTTTTTGACGTACATGAAGCCGAACGACTAGCGCGTGGTCTACTCCTCACTGAGGGCCTTCATGATCTCGGCAAACTTCTCCACATCGGCGCGGGTTCGCTCCATCGCCCGGCGGCTGTCAAGGTAGGCTGTCCAGACTGGGGTCTGCGTGAGCGCTTTGGTGGTGTCCTCATCGAGCGTCTGGGCCATGAGTGCGATCAAATCGCTGACGACGCGCGTGTGCTCGAGAAGCGATTCGATAATAGTATAAGCGAGGCGTGCCTGTTCCTGATCGAGGTCACGCGAAACAGCTCGCGGCATTGACGGATCGACTTCACCAGCCATTCAAATCAACCTCAGTCATACCAACT
>Ga0180086_1000006_pt1 | contig 21383 bp, 26 predicted proteins | sample EasRiv760_16_10D_FD_121778 | JGI IMG/M metagenome (GOLD analysis project Ga0180086, IMG submission 121778) | Soil microbial communities from meander-bound floodplain in the East River, Colorado, USA - East River metaG ERMLT760_16_10D | ecosystem: Environmental > Terrestrial > Soil > Floodplain ... | reverse complement strand
GCAACCATACTCTGTCTCTGGATCGACTTGAGACGAGACCCGTGAACATCGACCCTGACCAAATCCGCTGCGGCACAGACGACCGACAGTCGCTCACCCTCGGGGCCTCATCGCTCCGCTGGATAATCCTCGATCTCAATTGGATGATCGAGAGCTACCCCAGCGGGCCGAACCTGAACGCGCTTAAGGTTGAGCAGGCCATCGAGACATCGCTGTTTTACTGGATGAGCGTCTGTCCGTTGAAGATCACGCGGACAAGGGACCTTGCGGTTGCGCACATCTTGATCCGTGCGGCTCCATTGCCCGTCAACATCGCCGCAACAGCCCAAATGCCCGGTACGGATTGGGCAACGCAGAGAATCGTTAAGCTGAACTCGCTCATGAAATGGTCGGTTGGCATATCAGTCAACGAGGTCAAGCTCGAAAACGTCTTAGGTCACGAGTTCGGGCACATCTTTGGGCTGACGCATTCACAGAATCCAGCGGCCCTGATGTACGACCAACTCGTGAACTTTGACCGCCCGCAAGCGGAAGATAAAGCCCGCATCATCGAGCTGTACCCAGAACCATTTACACCTCCACCGCCACCACCACCACCGCCCCCGCCGCCGGTGCGAGACGAGCTTAGCGTTGCGATCGTGACCCCTGACAACAAAACCTATTCTGGGAAACTCCAGAGGGTGAATTAAACAAACCAACTGCGGTGGAAAAACGAAGCTGATGGATAGTCCGAAGACACACCCTCACAACCATCAGATAAGTGCCGGAATGACACCCGGCCCACCGCAGTAGGACACAACGAGGAAGCACGGGACGCGCCCCGCCGTTCGTTTTGGAAACAGTCGCGGGCGGCGGGGTTTTGAACCTATGACGATCGACGAGCAGCACGAACGAACGAAAGTTGCCGACCTTATCCGGCGAGCGACAACCAATCCTTTTAAGCTTGGCGGACGACCAAAAGGCAACCGTTCCGACTACATCAAAATGTACATGAAGTCAGGCGACGTTGACCGGCTCGAAAGACTGGCGAAGAAGACCGGGCTACCGAAAAGCGAAATCGTGCGGCGTGCGTTAGCTGAATTTGAGGCGAGACAATGAAACCTACATGGCAATCCGATTGCGGGACTGTCAGCCTTTACTTGGCTGATGCGGTGGAGGTGTTGCCATCACTCGAGGCTGAGAGTGTAGAAGCCGTTATTACCGACCCACCGTACCCCAAGGAGTTTGATGCGGTGTGGGACACGCTAGGCGACTTGGCACCTCGAGTGATTGTTGACGGAGGGCATTTGCTGACGCTGTGCGGACACTATCAGCTACCTCGAGTGCTTGAGGCGCTTTCGAAAAATCTGCGATACCACTGGCTGTGCATCCTGCCGAACGCTGCCGGCATCACGCCGATCATGCACGGCTTTGGCGTAAAAGTTAATTTCAAGCCATGCCTGTGGTTCGTAAAGGGTAAACGCAGTAAGCATCCCATCATGGATGACCAATTATTTCGTGCCGGAAAGAGTTGGAAGAAGCATCTGCACGCATGGAATCAGCCGATCGTGTTTGGACCAATTGTCAAACTTGTCCATGATAGCGGCACAGTTCTAGACCCGTTTCTTGGAAGCGGAACAAACGGCGTTGCGTGCGTCCAAGCCAGCCGGAGATTTGTTGGTATAGAAAAAGACCCAGCAACATTCAGACGTGCCAAACGCCGCATTAAGGAAGCCCTCAACAGCCAGCCATTATTCAAAGACCAAGAACCACAGCTAGTGCAAGGGGCTTTTGCATGACTATCACCGGACAATTTGACATCACCCTGGTTTTCCGTTCGGTCACGCCGGATGCCAAGATCATCCTTGTGGCTCAGCCACACGTTGGCATAGTTGGCGAGCACTACATGCACAAATTGCAGTTCGACTACGACCCGAGCGGACCGCGTGGCAGTGGAGTGTTTAAGACTGTCCTGGCGGGAGGCTCGTCGATGCCGGCTGGTCTTACGTTGTCTCCCAATTGCATCATCGAGGGCGATGTCACGGCGGACCTTGAAACAACCTTCAGGGTTGAGGTGAGCGACTGATGCCAAAGTGTCGAGAAAACCGCCGACGAAGGAGCCAGCGACGGCTCACCAATGAGAGGACGTGGTTGGCTTCGGTTGCCAAGCGACTTCCTTTGAGAAGCGGACATCGACCGTACTACGAAGCCTACGACGTGCGGAGAGACGGTGTTCGTATTCGTTGGCGTGAACGACGAACAGCGGAGTTTCGTCGGATGTTTTCCGAGGTTCTAAAAATGTGTGAAGGCGTGACCGTTGACCTGTCAGCAATCCAGAAGTAGATGCCAACGCTGCTCGACATCCCGTTGAAGTTTGAAACCAAGCGGCAAACCGCCAAGCCGCTGCGGTTCTTCGTCGATAATCTGTTGGTCACTCAAACCACCGACGACGACCTGGAGCAAATCACCGGGCACCTGAACCACCTATTTGCCAAGACGACTGACCTGCGATTCCAATACGCTGGCTTTGAGATTGTTCCCGACGACCACGTAATTGTAGGCGACCCGTCACTCAGCTTCGACGTGCGGATCAAGCCAGGCAACCCCAGCATGAGCGGTGTGCGAAACGATGCCATCGTGGCCCACACGCCGGAAGTTCGCAGCGACAACTACGGTCTGTGCGACACGATTGCCCATGAGGGACTGCACATCTTCGGTCTGTGGGAATACAACGCGAATTGGACGATGCGGGATTTCAGCGGCGTAACTCCGCTGGCCGACATGCTAGACGGGACTGGGCACTATTGGGACTCGCGCCAACTCCCGCGACTCGACCCGCTCATGGGCTTTGGCGGCTGGGGGCCGGATGGAAAACTTATCATCCACGACATGCAATCGTGGCTCGATAAAGCCATGCTCTGCCCGCTGAGCTCGTTCGTGGTCAACGGGATCGTGAGAAGCAATGACTTCCTCGACACACGCGGGTCGAGGCCGACGAATCCGGTCACGGTCGAAGTACGGACTGAGCCTAATGCGATCGTGGATATGTACATCATCGCGCAATCGCCGCGGACGCAGACGCTTGTGTTCCCCTGGCGGACGAAGATTGCCGATGCCGACGGCGTTGCGACATTTCCTTGGGACGGTGAACAGGTCATTGCCACGCAGGGCAACCACGCTCGACTATTCCGAGCCGAACTAATGGGCCGCGTCGGCAAGGAGTGGCTCACCTGGGCCGACCTGTGGGCTGGCAAGGTCATGCCGAACGGCGGGGCTGAGGGAGACTGGCATTATCACGGGCACTTACCAATCACGCTTTCATAATGGTGAGTCTGTCCAGAGAACGCGAAGCCCTGATCCTGGCCAATCTAGACCTTGTTCGCATCCTCTCGCGCCGGACCCCAGATCCCGAGGAGTTTTTCTCCATTGGCCAACTGGCCCTGGTACTGGCAGCCGGCAGGCATGACCTTTCCGTGCCCCAGGAAGCCTTCAGGGCCTACGCCTCGCGGGCCATCTCCAGGGCCATCCTTGACGAACATCGCAGGCTAGCGGCCGAGAGAGCGTTAATGGCGGGCACTATACCGCAGGTTGTTGAGCCACCGGAGGAAGACTGGTCTCTAAAGGATTTATCTCAGGAGACTCAGAATCAGTTGCAGCACCAGGAGACTGGTTTGTTTGGTCGTCCGATTGGTGAGCAACAGAAGCGTAAGAAGCGTGCCCGTTTACGGAAACTGGTTCGTCAAGATCTGAATACCCGACAACCTGCTCGCCGAGCTTGATCCCGACATTCTTGACCCCCCGGTACATTTCTCGGTTCTGGCATTGCGGGAAGCCCAACCACAGCGCGTAGATGCGCTCCCTGACCGAAAACTTGGTGTAAGGCTTGCCTGTGTTTGGGTTTACGTGTCCCTCATACTTGATGAGTTCGGTCACGTTCTCGATTGACTTGAAGTGCGAAAGCCGTTCCATGAGATGCTCGGCGAACTTGCGTTCGTCGATGTCTGGCACCAGCTTTTTAGTCTTATTGCTGGCCTTTCCGGTCCATTTCCAGCCGTAAGGTCTGAACCATGCACAGCGCTTGAGGCCCAGTCGCTTGCGGACAGCGAGCCCCTCTTTGGTCCTGTCCGAAATCATCTCGCGCTCGAACTCCGCAAAAGTCAGCAGTATGGAGAACATGACCTTTCCGACCGGCGTGCTCATGTCCAGGCCCATGTTGATGATATGGACCGAGATGCCGCGGTCGTGGAACGACTTGACGGTGCGCCATCCGTCAAGTTTGCTGCGGAACCCGCGGTCGAGCTTAGTGATTATCAGGTGGTCTCCACGTCTCAAGAACTCATTGAGCTTCGAGCCAGCAGGGCGGCGGAACAGTGGCACGCCCCCTGACACGCCGATATCGAAGAACGGCGGCCAGCGGAGCTCCAGGTCTGCGAGCTTTCGCTTGTGGTAGTCCTGGAACTCATGGATTTGCCCGGCTTGAGTGTGGATCTGCACCGTGTCGTCTTTGGACTGGCGCCCGTAGCAGAAGACGTGGCCCTTGCCCGCTGGCCTGCCCGGTAGCTGGGCCAGGAGACCGCCTAGCACGTCCTCGATGTTGTGTTGGACATCGGAGACCATGCGGACCAGGGAGTCGTCGCTGGCCCCATCCAGGGCGGAGAGTTGTTTGGCGAGTTCTGGGAGAGTGGGTGGTTTTTTCATGTGCTGGCCCCAAGTTCAGTAATCTCACGTAGCGTCATGCTCAGCATTCGGTCTAAATCCACGGCCGGTGGCGGGTTGCTGAGACGGCCGGTGTACTGCTTTGCCAACTCAAGAATATCGAGCGGCTTGCTTTGGTCGTCGTGGCCACCTCCATTGAGCTTTTCGTTGACGGCCATTACGCAGATGTTGAAACATTGTCGAGTGTTCATGCGCTGGCCCCAATAGGTCTTGCTGGCCCCATCGAATTGTAAAGCATAATCCATCCATCGTCGCGCCGCCGTGACGGCGCGGAGGGGAAGGGTTAGCGTTTTGTTTGTTCGGCAAGTTGTGCCAAAAGTGCCCTGCTAGGCATTAAAACGCTAGAGGAACACCCGCGCCGACAGTCGTACCATACTCCACAGTACAACTGCTCTTGACTCTGGTGCTTTGCGGGTCGCAGCTCCATTTGCCCGTGGTGCTGACATCGCGGAAGCTGCATTAGTTCGGTCGTCATCGTTCGTCTCCAGGTTAGATGTTCATAAACCCCACCGGGACGCATACCGCACCACGAGGCGCGATAGAGGCTCCCGGCGGGTCGCCAAGTCAGATAGTGGTCTGACTCGGCTTAAACGGCACAGACGATGGTTTTGTCGCCGGCCTGAGGTTCGTAAGCGAGTCCATAGCCGGTATCAAACAGCTCGCGGCCCTGTGGATCGTAATATCGCGGTTGGTAGGCGTTCTGGTTGCGGCTGGCGATCCGCATCGCTCCACGGTAGCTTGTTGCAATGCCCTGGCACTCCAGTGTTCCATGCCAGTATTTGACGACGATTTTCATGGTCATTGCTCCACTAACTGAGGTTCGTTCCCGCTGTCCGAAATGGTCTAGCGGGTGGCGACGCTCGCCAGTAGCGCCCTGAGTGTGAGGCAGGGCGTTGACTGGTGGGCGTTACTCGCGCTCATCGTGGAGCAAGTACAGATCGTCCTTGCGATTCTTGCGACCCGGAAGCCATTCGAGCGACAAGCCGATGGCTTGGGCAATCTTCTCAACGCTCGACATTCCGCAAGCGCCATCAATGAGTGGCACGGTATGTCGTTCGGTCGGCACTTTGGACGATGCCGAATAGAACGCCTGATAGCGCTCAAGGCCAAAAGACACGCCAGCGTCCTCAGCTTGCTCTACAGTCTCGCCTTCGTGGTCGTCGTGGCTCAAAGTGCGATCAGTGCAATCGACGCCGATAACAGCCTTGGATGGGTCATAGTTCGGATCGTGGAACGTAAGCCCGTAGAAGTAGCGGCCATCGTCGATCCGCTTGCCGTCGTGAGCGTCTGGTCGTGTATCCTGCCCACAATGAGGGCAAGGCGCGTAATGTTCAGCCGAATCAATCACCCCTTCACCGCAGTGCTGGCAGTCGCGGTTGATGCAAATAGCTCTCGGCTTGTCGGCTGCTTTCCAATGCGACTGCTCCGGCATGTCTTCTGGCTTCAGTGACCGCAAGCGATCAGCGTAGTGCTTGGCGATGAAGTCACCTAGCACAGTACCCTTCATGTCATATCCGCCGCCGTTGCATCGCGCGACTCTGGACCCATCGACATAAAGAGTGCAAATGTTGTAGCCAGCGGTATCCCGCGCACGGCTCACGGTCCAGCGAAACTCTAGGGAACTGGTTTTCGGTTCTGTCGTGGTCATAATTCAGGCTCCACTAAACAAGAGGTACTAAACAGCGCTGGCCCCAGTGGCTCAGCGCCCGCAAACGGTCGCGGCTTCCGCCCACCCGCAGGCGAGCGGTAGCGGGGATCGTCCTCGCCTAGGACGCTGGCCCGTATGGTGACTCCATGCCGAACAATTCAACGAACTTGTCATTCGGGATAGCTACCAGCACTTCCTCACCGCCGATCTGTTCAACGATCGTCGATGTGGCTTTTGTACGATAGAACCGCTGGCATGATGTCTGCCTACGCTTGTCGAGCAGTTTGAACTGCTGACCTTGCGGCCAATGCTCGCCAATCTCCTCGGAGTATGGGGCATTGTGGCTCCCGCTAGGAATCGTTTTTTTCAGTGTCACAATCATGAGCATCTCCCACTATCCAGGGTTAGACCACGCCGGCGGAATGCCATAGCGCTGGCCGATAGGGCGCCGAGGTGAAGCGGCGTCGTGGTCGGAGAGCGCTAGCACTCGCATGGACGCCAGAGAATCCGCTGATTTCGCCACAGCGAGTAGCAGAGCTGAGCTAAGGCGATATGGGAAGTCGGGCGGTCCATTGTCCTGGCGTCAAGATATTCCACGCCGTAGCACCCACAGAGTGATTCATCGGCTGCTATCCGCACGAATCGGCCATCGTTCCAGACCTCAAAGCGGACATTGCCCACAGAGAACACGAAGCCGAGGTGATTCGGCCAGTTTTCTAGCTTGCGAATCGTAATCATCGTTTTGGTCCACCATTCAAGAGATAAGTGAGCGATCGGCAAAGCGCCTGACCGCGGGGGAACTAGCGGTCTACTGGTCCGTGGTGATCTTCGTAGCACGGCTCGCAGACGTGAGCCTTATAGGCTGAGACGTAGCCAGTGGCAGGGGCCTCTTCGCAGTAGTCGCAGAGTCGAGTCGGCAAACTGTGGCCGAGAAGCGTCATTGCCGATTCTGGCGACAGAGCACCTGATAGAACCTGTGGCATCGCCTTAACGATTGCATCGTGCTCGGCTGTTAGTGCGTACCCCTTGCGTCCAGGGACATAGACACCAGATTGATAGTTACGCTGGCCGATTCGCTCAGCGGCTTGTCTCAATGCTTCGTAGGCTTGCTCTTTCGTCATCGTTTCACCCACTATTCCAGAGGTTTCCCGCGACAGCCGAAGTTGACTTGTCGCCACACTAGCCAGCATGGTACATTATCCATTCGTCTGTGTCAATAAACTTTCCATAGCGAATCCAAGAAAATGACAACAATGTCAGAAAAGCCCAAGAGACACAAAGGACGAATCTGCTCTTTTCATCTGTATCCTGCCGACGAAGCAAACCTCGCCGAGATCAAACAGGCCATCGGTGCCACAACCGATGTAGAGGCCCTGCGACGAGCTCTAAGAAACTTCGCAGAATCTCTGAGACGATCAACCCGTAAGTGAACTGGACACCTTGGTAGATAGGACTAAACCGACTGGCAACCGAGGTTCAATCGAGCTCCAAAGAGCGGACAAGCAAGGGCTCGGCTCACTGCCCAGGTACGACACAAGACCGCAACCAAGCGACGCCAACCAAGCCGAGATCAGCTCGCAAGCAGCTCGGTGACAGCGGGGAACTATCACACCTGCTGATATACAAACCCCCTAAATGCTAATGGTGAGTATGTATATGCAATTAGTCGTAAGCCCTTATGCCGTAAGGACTTATTGCAACGCACGTAATCGTATGACGTCATCGGTACTCAATAGCAATAGCATGCTCAATACCCTACCCCTAGGCCCCCAGCGGCCAACCCACTTACAGTCACATACCCCTCCCAGAGTTTTCGCTGTTTTGGGTTTTACCCTGATTTGACGGCCATTCGTGGAAGTCATCGAACACTTGAGCGAGGTGGATGTCTTGCATGTCATTAGCGGCTTGAATGGAGCGGCTTGACTGTTCTGGGTTTACGTCATGGTCTCCTATTCCGTGTAGGATGAACGCGGCTCGGAGTTGTTCATCGATTGGGATTGGTGGTTTTGGGTGTTTTTTCATTGTTTGGTCTTTGTGGCGTTTACAGGGAATCCCAGTCAACCCTCCGCCCCCCGGAAGTTTAACGTCGTTTCTGTACGGACGCTACGCAAGTTTTTGAAATGAACTTACTTAACCTCACTCCTCAATATCGATGGAGTGGCGTCTTTATTGTTGCAACCGGGGTTTCGAAGCGCGTCGGCACTCGGGTGGTTTCCTTAGCTACTGCACCCCTCGCACCAGGGTTCGAAGTCCCCTGGGATTTGCGTGGATAGCTCCGCGTAACCTTTGTTGTAGCAATAGGTTCTCACGGTTTGCGTTTCGTTAAACGCGGGGTGGGTTCACACCGGTTATCCCGTCGGACAGCACTTCGAAGTCGAGATGTGGCCGGCTTGTCCGATCGCCGGTGCGGCCGCCATGTTCGGGTGGCTGACCTGACCCGTTCTTCGGTTGTCTGCTAAGTTGCAGTCCTAGAGGGCGGATGGTGGTTAATCCGCTGCGCGAAGAACGTGTTACGGCGGTCTCGGGTCGCCGCCCTGCGTACCAAAAGAAAAAGGCCGCAGGTTTTTATGCTGGCTTAAAGCACCCTGCGGCCTAGTGTGCCATTTCTGGCATGTGCGTGAGATTGCTTGTAAGCCAGCCGTGAAATAGCCTACCCGCCATCCGCGTCTTGGTCAAGTCGACCAGCAGATTCGATCAACTGACCAGCGACGAAGTAGAGGATGCAGCTCGATGCCAGCAGTGCTCCCGCAGAATTGCCGCCTTCGGTCAGCCAGACGCCGCAGAAGCACACTGTGGCGATGGTGAGCACAACTCCATACCACCGCATGTATGCGACTCGGCTCATGTTTTGTTGCCCCATCATGCGGGCGGCTCAGAGCGAGATGGGCTTGGTCCCGATGCCGCACTCATACCAAGTAAGGATTCGAGGGTCTCGGGTGGTCCGCAAGGCAGACCGTCCTCGCCAACTCTGACTTCTAACGAACCGGCGCCATTAATGAGGGCTTCATTGATTGCGTCTCTCGCTTGCTCTGTGGCGCCATGCACGATTGCGTCCGCTTGATGGAACGCCTTGAGTAGCTCCACAGTCGCAGCGTTCTCGGGCATGTTGCCGAGTTCACGCCATGCACCTTTGTAGGCGTGGACGAATCGTTCCAGGGCGATACGGTCGATGTCGGCGTCAGTCATGGCTCATGTCCCCAATTGGGGACTCTCCAGCTTCCGCAAGTTTTCCAGTGCGAATGCAAGCATCATGCCTTCTGCGTAAGTCCCCTTCCTGCTGCGCACTGTCCATATATAAGGTCCGCGGCACTTAATGAGATCGAGCTGTTCGTCCATAATCAGCTTGTGAATCTGGTTCTGAATGTCGGCGTACAGCTTTTCTTTCCCAGTTCTCACTGACCATTCCCCTTATTCAGAGCCAGCAAGAACCGCTCCCAAGCCGCAGGACTGGTGTGCCAGCCGCAGGGACGCCACACGACCTCTAAGTGAATCACCTCACCAGTGAGCCGATTCCTTGAGCCGCGCTTGTAGTATTGCCACATCTGCGAGCGACCACGGCCACCTGGCAATCTTCGCTTCGCTTCCGTGATCGGTATCAGGGTTGGGTCAACTGGACTCAATGGCACGCCTGCAATTCCTGAGTTTCTATTAGCCTTTCCCAGTTTACCTAGTTGGTTTTCCATACCGCAAGCCGACTTTTGGCACGTTTTAGCTACGAGCGCACCTATAAACCGAGACGCCGCTCACCTTTCGCGCAGTCACCCCGACTGCTCAATGCCAAAGAAAGTTAAAGCCGACCCCCAAGAAGACATCGAGGACGACGACCTCGACACCGGCGAGGACACCGAGCCGGAATCTAAGTCTGCGCCAGAGGAACCCGCTACCTCCTCAGAAGGCGACGGCGGCGAAGGGGCACCGTCTCCCCCGGAACCGCCACCGCCTTTCTGGTCCAAGCTCGGCCAAGAGTACGCCGACCTGGATGAAGAGACCGCGGCAACCAAGCTGCAAGAGCGACTCCGCGCCGCAGAGGAAACACAGCAGCGCGAGCGCTACTTTGCGTTTCAGGCACAGCAATATCAGCAGCAGCTTGCCCAGCGCGAACAGCAAATCCAACAGTGGCAGCAGCAACAGGCTTACGCCGCGCAACAACAGCAACAAGCTGCGACCGCATGGAAGGCGCCCGAGTACGATCCGCGCTGGCTGTCGAGTGTGAAGCGCGACGAGCAAGGCAATCTTGTTCCGTTGCATTCCGGCATCGACCCGACGCTGCCCGCCAAGATTCAAGCCTACGCCGAGTGGAAAGCTGAGAACGAAAAATCCTTCTGGCAGAACCCCGGCGATTTCGTGTGGCAGCAAGTCCAGCCACAAGTTTCTCAGTATCTCCAACAGAACATCCAGCAGGCGATCGCCCACGACCGGGCCATGCGTGAAGTGCAGGACTGGGAGCAAACCCACAGGCACATTCTCTTTGACCAGAACAACCAGCCCACGGTCGTCGGTCGGCGCATCGCGCAGCAAGCTCAGATGCTTGGCGGCGATAGCCCCAACCGTCAGGCATGGGACTCCGCGCTGAAGATCGTCCACGGCGAGCTGGTCATTCAGCAAGCGCAGCAAGCGGACCCGAACAAGGTCAACCAGACCAAAAAGATGGACGTGCTCAAGCAGGGCGCCACCCAAACCAGAAACCGAGATGGAACCTTCAAGCGCCCCGAGACGCGCCGAGCACCGAATCCAAAACTCGACATCGAAGACCGCATGAAGCAAGCCTTTGCCGAAGCGGGTTACGACGAGAACCACGTCTTTGCAGATAAGAACTGACCCGAACCGTGCCAGTAGGCACAGGATATAGCCGTGGCCGAATGGGCGAGAATTGTCAACAGCACCATCGCAGATCATCTGCGTGGTTTTGAAGACCTTGTGATGCGCAAGCGGATTCTTCTCCGCCGCTTAAAATCCGCCGGCAACATCAAGTACAACGTCTCTGGCGACGGGTTTACCTGGCGTCCGAAAAAGGCGCAAGCCAACATCACCGTGAACAACGGCGCCCAGCCGATCACGTTCCAGCCGATCAACCGTTTGGACACGGCGACTCTCGATTACGAGGGCTACGTCATCACGGACGCGATGACCAAGCGTGAGCGGTTGAAGAACCGCGGCCAACCAGCCATCGTCAAGATCTGGTCGCAGTTGACAGAGATGATGATGGGCGACCTGGAAGATCGGTTCAGCGAGGAGTTGTATATCGACAGCTCCGCCGCCGGAAACTCAGGCCGCATCAGCGGCTTCGAGACGATGTTCGCTGCGACGCAAACTATTACGCAGACGACCACAACCTCTACCGTGGCGCGCACGGCGAACGCTGCCGATATGTTCGCCTACCCGAGCGACACCTACGCCGGGATCTCCACGATTCTTGGCAACGAAGGCGGTGCATGGCCTTACAACTGGCCGGAAGGCAAGGGCGACGCCGAGTTCGACTACTTCAGTCCGATCATCGTCAACTACACCTCGACCGGTTTCGACGGTACAGGAGATTCGTGGGGTGAGAACTGCGTGCTGGCGACTCGCGCCATGCTGCTCTACACGAACCGCAACATCGCTTCGTCCGGCACGGTCGATCTGGTACTGATGGACACGAAGATGCTCCGCCTCTTCAAGGACAAGAAGGACGCAACCGAGCGCGTGGTTGTGAACCAGGGGTCGAAGGACCGAGAGTTCGGCATCGAAGGCGACTCGTTCTACCAGGACGGAGCCGAGATCGCCCACGAGTTCGGCATCCCGCCGTTGGTGGCCTACGGCATCAACATCGAGAAGTGCCAACTACTCTCCATGCAGGACAAATTGTTCGAGGTGGAAGGGCCGGAATACGACATGCCATCGCGCTCATGGCGGGTGTGCGTGGATTTCTTGGGCCAGTTGAAGTTCTACAGCCCACGTCACTTCGGCAAGCTGGTTACGCTCGCTTAATTACCTTTGACCCCAAAGACATAGCCATGTATTCAGACCAATTACCTTTTGCTCGTGGGAAGGTGTTCGGGGTTACTGCCAACACCGACGGACCCAGCTGGTTGGGCAACGAGTGGATCGTCGAGGACAAAGACCCGGCCGACCCGGTGAAGAAACGGTCCAACCGGTTTGTCACCCTGCGTGCCGTGCGCAACAGTTCAACCGTTGCACTGCTTCCCAAGCGCGTGGTGCGATACAAGACCACCACCCTGCATACCGAGGTGGACGGCTATACGGCGCTCACGTCGCAATACTTTGCCGGCGTGGTGGACGAGTTTCTGCCGGCGGCAGGCGTCCCAGTGGGCGACGTGTTCTTCATTGCAGTCAAGGGACCGACGCTCTGTCTCACGGACATTGCGCCTTTGGCGAGCGTGATTGCCGAAGACGACCAGATGGTTGCGTCCACGGCCGCCGCTTCCACAGCAGCAGCGACTCCAGGTACGGATGGCGGGCGAGTGTCCGAAGCCGCCTTCACCGGCTCAACCGCCGTGCTTGGCGAACAGATTATGAACCGCGTCGGTCGTGCGCTGTCCGCAAAAACTACTGGCAATACGAACGCGGACATCCTGATCGACCTAAGAGCTGATTACTGAGTAACTCCCGATTTGCCGCGTGCAACCCCGAGCGCGCAGTAAGTTGGTTCTCGAAACAATTCGACACTCGACGCTGCGCGAAAACCGTAGTGTCTCGGGGCCGTACTCTCGTGAGTGCGGCTTTTTTATTGCTATGAGGTTTTATGATCGACCGCAAGTTTACCTTCTTCGTTGGATTCCCGGCGTACTCGGGAAATGGCGGCTACAGTGCCATCCTTCCGCAGATCATGTACTGGTGGAAGAACACGTACCACAAGATGCGGTCCGACCCGCAGGTGCATTTAATTCACGAATGCACCTATCGGGACACTCCGATCACGATGGTCCGTAACCAGATGGTGCTGCACGCACGGCGCGCTCAGGCCGACTACTTACTGATGGTCGATTCTGACAATGCACCGGACATCGAGCCGGACGGCAAGCCCTTCTGGGACACAAGCTGGGAGTTTCTAAAAAAGCATTACGAGAAGGGGCCGGCCCTGATCTTTGCGCCGTACTGCGGCACGCCGGAGTATGAGGCTGCCTACGTTTTCAAGTGGACGAACCACTCCAACGAAGACCAGCCGGAAAAGTTCAAGTTGGACATGATGACCCGCGAGGAAGCGTCGCTGTGGTCGGGAATCGTCGATGTGGCCGCTGGTCCGACAGGTCTGATGCTCATCGACATGCGGATGTTCGATTTAGTCGATGCCCCGTACTTCTGCTACGAGTACAAGGACTTCACTGAATCTGAGAAGGACACGACCGAGGACGTGTATTTCACCCGCAACGTCTCTATGAACGGGATCATCAAGCTCGGATACAACCCGGTGTATTGCAACTTCGACGCCTGGGCCGGCCATGCCAAACAGAAGATGGTCCGCAAGCCACGACCCCTGGCAGCCAGCAATATCGCCGAGACGCTGCGGCATGCGGTTCTTGGTGGAAAGGTGCTCGGCGAGACGATGGTGGTTCTCGGCGACAAGTCCAACCGGGATGAGACAGGGCAGAAGGCGAAGCCGAAGCCGATGAATCGGCTTGCCGTTCCAATCAACAAGCATCTCTACGAAGGGATGCCGCTGTCCGGGCCGCCAGCCGCGCCGCCTGATTTTCGAGTCGGCGTCACCGCTCGCCCCGAGAGCCAAGACCCAGAAGTGTTCCGTGAGGTCTGCGAAGAAAACTGCTACCGCCTACCCGATAAGTTCCCCGAAGGCGCCGTCATCATCGACGTGGGCGCACAGATTGGTTGTTTTGCCTTGGAGTGCGTAAAGCGGGGAGCTTCCCAGGTTATCTGCTTTGAGCCTGAACCAGAGAACTTCAAACTCTTGGTGGAGAACACCCGGAACACACCAAGGATAATGCGCGTAAACGGCGCGATTTGGCGATCGGACATCGACGAAAAGGTACGATTATACCCAGCGCCGCCATCTCACACCGCTTCCCACCGTGTCGGTCCAACTCGCAACGGTGAGGCCATCAAGTCTATAGGTTTAGACAGCTATCTAACTGAGCCTATCCACCTCTTGAAGCTCGACTGCGAAGGCTCCGAGCTTCCCATCCTGGCCACCAGCAAGAAGTTGCACATGGTGGATCAGATCATCTGCGAGCTGCACCACAGCATCCCCGACCATGAAGGACCGTGGACCACGGTGCAGGATTGCCTGACGCAGGCCGGTTTCGAGTTCGAGGTCGAGCGGAATCCAAAGTGCAAGGTGCTGTCGGTAATTTTCGCCAAGCGTAAGCCAACGCCAAAGCACCCCAAGCTCCGCTCGCTAGTTCAAGAGTTGGCATACGAACTGGGGGAACAGCCCAGGGTCGTCACCATTGAACCGCCCGACGGAACGGTGGCGATCGAGTTAGCCGATGCCGGAGCGATGGTCTACACCGTCCGGTCTGAACTGACGCAATCATTCAAGGATGCCGCAGGAGAGCGACTTGGCGACACCATCGACGCACTGATCGGCGACGAAGTTGGCTGGTCGAGGCGGTTCGACGCCAAGGCCCACCTGATTTATATGAACGATTGTGTCGGCAGGTGCGGAGGCGACTGGCTCGGGAAGGCGAGTCACGTTTTTTGTGGCAACGGATTCCAGATGGGATATGAGCAGAACGTCAAGTCGCTCCCAGGCGAGTTCCGCACCGAGGGCGACTTCTGGTGGAAGGTCATCCACACACCCATCGAAGCAGTGGTGCATTGAGTGAGCGACCGTCTTACCCAACGCTGTTCGACATGCCGCAAGATCAAGCCCTTGCGCGCGCAATACTTCGACTTCAAGAACGTCGCTGAGCAGACATTCCACAACGTATGCCGGGATTGCCGGGCAGAGGAACGCAACAGGGAACTGGAAAATCCGCAGATCCCGATCGAGAACCAATACCTCGAATCGCAGCGGGCGCTGATCGAACAAGAGAGGCTGCAACTTGCCGTGGACAAGCAATTGCTCATCCAGGCCGGCTTGCGCGAGATGTGCCTGTTCAACGTGGAAAAGATTCTCAGCTTCCACAACGCGGGCGGATCGGTTCCTCACGCTGCCGAGATGGTCGAGGCGTTCTCGCACATCTTCGGTGGTCCAATGGGAATTGCCGGACAGATGGCGTGTTTGTACTACGACGAATCAACCAAGCAGTCCGAACGCATCCGCATCTTGGAGATGATTAACCGCACGATCCTCAAGAACACGGAAATGGGCGGAGCGAACAAGCCTGCCGACCTGATGACGGACGAGGATTTGGCACGCGAGCGGGAGAAGGTGCATACCAAACTCATCGAATTGAAGGTGCTCAGCGACACCACCAAGGAGGTGGCATGAGCATCCCCGAGCGAAAGCAAGGAGACTACACCAGCGCTTACCTTGAGAACCAAGCCAAGGAGCTGGACACCGAAGCCTTCAAGCGCAGTATCTCCACGCTGAATCTCTATAAGCCGATGGAGCGGCAAGAGAAGTATCACGCCTGCAAAGCAAAACGGCGCATCGTAGTTGGTGGCAACCGGTCAGGAAAAACCATCGCGGCCTTGATTGAGTTGGCCCGCATCGCCACTGGGACCGACCCCTACGACAAGTTCCCGGCCGAGAACTGCAATATCGTTCTTGTCGGCGGGAACTGGACGCACTTCCGGCTCACCCTGGTCCCCAAGCTACTCAAGTCAGGTCTGTTTCGCATTATCCGCGATAAAGAGAGTGGTGAGTTCCGAGCCTTCGATCCTGTCGCCGACGCCGGACGCGAACAAGAAACAAAACCGTCACCACCGCTGATTCCCAACCGGTTCATCAAGAAGATGAGCTGGGTCAATAAAGCCAAGATGGAACTGGCCAGCATCGAGTTTCACAACGGCTCGATGCTGTACTGCTTCTCCAGCGACGGCGTGATTCCCCAAGGCTTCGCAGCCCACTACGTCCTGATCGATGAGGACGTGGAGCAAGAAGAGTGGGTGGATGAAATGCAGGCCCGCTGTGCCGACGCCATCGGAACCAACCGTACCGGCGAAGTGATTCAAGGCGGAACGCTCGATTGGGCGGCCATGCCGCATTCCAAGAACGAAGCACTGCTGGGACTTAACGAACGCGCCGAAGCCGAATTGAACAGTCCTACTCCGCGCGTGGTCTCATTCTGCTGGGACTTCCTGGGCAACCCGCACATTTCAGAGAACGAACGCACCGAGACCATGCGGGACTGGGCGGCGCGTGGCGACGACGTGCTCCGCATGCGTGCCTACGGTGAGTTCACGATGGACTCGGTGCGGATGTACCCGAACTTCAACATGGCCATCCACGGCATGACGACCAAGGAACTTGGCGAGTTGTGCAAGTCCGAAGAAGAAATGCACCAGCCGCCGATGGATTGGTGCCGCTTCATGGCGGTGGACCCCGGCCACGATACGTGTGCTGTCTTGTTCGCAGCCATCCCACCATCCGAGCAATTCATCTTGTTGTACGACGAACTCTACATCCGCCAGTGCAACGCGGAGATTTTCGGCAAGGAAGTGGCTCGTAAGACTCAGGGCTATTCCTTCCGGTCGTTCATCATCGACTCCCACGGTGGCTCGCTCACGGATTTCGGTTCCGGTCTGCGCCCGCGTGAGCTCTACAGTCGTGCCTTACGAGAGCAGCACGTCCGCAGCGAACTCACCGGCTATCAATTCGTGGACGGCTGCGATGACAAGCAGATTCGCGCCGATGCCGTGCGGGTATGGCTGCACTCGATGGACAAGAATCCATATCTGCGGATTCTCAAAGGACCGCTACCGAATTTCCTGAACGAGATCAAGCGCTACAAGAAAAAGACCGTCCGCATCAATGGCAGGACAGTGGTAGTGGATGAACCGGTCACTCGCGGAGCGGTGCATCTCATGCAGGCGCTGGAGTATCTCGCCGCTTACAAGCCGAAATACGTGCGACCGATTCAACCGAAAAAAGCCAAGAGCTTCGCCTACACCCGCTTGATGCAGAAACGCAAGAAACGCCGACCAGGCAAAACACTTAACTTAGCCCCCGGAGGTTGACCATGACCGCAGTTGCAGAACTACCTGTCGAAACGACCGAGCTGACTCAAGAGGAACTTGCACAACTGGAGCGGCAACGGTTCGTGCCGCCGCCTGTCAAGAACGGCAGCTTCGTCAAGTGGTTCCGAGATGGCGACCCGAGCAGCGAAGGCTACATCGCCTACGTGAAGAAGGTCGGCGAACGGGGCATTCGCGTCAAGGTCATCAACGACGACGCGCCGTGGGATCTGAACTCGGTCCACCACATCACCGACCCGGAGTTGAAGCATCGCAAGGCGCTGGGACGGAACTACGGCGCATGGGACTACCTGCCACAAGACAAGGACAACGCCGAGCGGTTTGCCGCTTTGGAAAAGACGATCGAGACCAAGGAACGCATGAACAGCGAGCGGGTGTCGGCACTCACGAAGCGATTGGAAAAGCTCGAAAGCGACTTGGGCGTAAAGGGTAAGTGAAAGTTAAGTGGCATCATCCAAAGAACATCCCCTGAAAAGCCTGTGTACCCAGTGGCGCTCCGCCATTACGTCAGGCATCAAGAAGAAGCGGGAACTATTCCAGGACTCCGCCGACGAGGCGATGCTGTTCCTGGACGGCCCGCACAACTGGATGTTCTCGGAGAAGTATTCCAAAGCCAAGGGCTCAGGCTACATCCCCGAGATGCAAGAGGACGAATCGGACGAGAATATCCGCGCCCCATCGATCCAATTCCAGATCAACAAGGTGGCCGAAGTCCGCGATCTGTTCGGACCATCCCTCTATCATCACAACCCGACGATTCTGGTCACGCCCCACGACCCACCGATGATCGGGCCGGAGGCGCTGGGCATTCAACCGCCGCCCATCGACCCGATGACTGGTCAGCCGCTCATGGTAGACCCGATGACGGGCATGCCGATACCAATCGACCCGGCGTGGCAGCAATACCAAATGCTCGCCATGCAGCAGCAGCAGGCGGCGATTACCAATCAAACACGCGCCAAGCTGATCGCCTATGTGTTGAACTACTTTCAACAGGAACTCGACAAGAAAACTGAATCCCGCAATTCAATCGACGAGGCGCTTATCAAAGGCGCCGGCTGTCTGTGGCAAGAACTGATTCAGCGAGATGGCCATAGTACAGCGATGGTCGGCAGCTTCTACAAGGACGTGAACGATCTGGTGGTTGACCCTGATGCAAGGCATTGGGACGACGTGAAGTGGGTGGCGCTACGCTGCGTGCATCCATTCTGGGAAGCAGAGCGGATGTACAACCTTCCGCCCGAGTCTTTGAAAAAGTACGCCAGCCACCAAAGCTCAAGTCAGGAAGCCGCTCAGGAAAGCAACCCAGACGCCAAGCACGACCAGGCCAACGGCAAGAGCAACGACCTCTTAATCTACTGGAAAATCTGGTCCAAGATGGGCATGGGCGACCGGCTCAGAGACCTTACTCAGAAGTTCGATCAGACATTCGACGAACTTGGCGACTACTGCTATCTGGTGATTGCCAAGGACTGTCCGTTCCCGCTGAACATCCCGGATGAACTGCTAGAGATCCCGGCCGAAGAAGAGGGTGAGGGGGAGTCATTTGCCCTACCGCGTGAACCGGTCATGGAACCGGTGATGGACCCGATAACAAAGCAGCCGGCTGTAGACCAGACGACAGGGGAACCCGTCGAGCAACCAGCCATCGACCCGGAGACTGGGCAACCTCAGACACAACTCAAAGAGGCGGTGTTCCTCGCGGCTCAGTGGCCGATCCCGTACTGGGCGGATGGATCGTGGCCGTTTGAGATGCTTGGTTTTCATTGGAAGCCGGGACAGGTCTGGCCCATCAGTCATATCAAGCCGGGCATCGGAGAACTGCGGTTCATCAATTACATGATGAGCTACCTGGCGGTCAAGATTCGCCGCAGCTCGCTCACGAAGGTAGGGATTCTCTCTGCTCTCCAAGATAAAGCACGAGAGGCACTTCTGTCCGGCAAAGATTTTGACGTGGTGGAGATTGAGGAAGCCACCGGCAGAAGCATCAAGGACATCATCTCGTTCCTCGAAGCGCCCGATTGGCACCCTGAAATCTGGAACGTCTATCAGGCGGTGTTCGACCTGTTCGATAAGCGGATGGGTCTCACCGAGCTGATCTACGGAACGTCTGGAGCCCAGCTACGAAGTGCCGCGGAGGCCAACGTCAAGCAGCAGAACATCTCCATCCGACCTGACGACATGGCCGGCAAGGTCGAGGACTTTATGTCCAGGGTTGCCGCAAAAGAAGCTATGGCGGCCAGATGGCTGCTACAGCGCGAGGACATGGAGCCGATTCTTGGACCCTTGGGCGCGCACGTCTGGGAACAAACCATTCTCTCGACCGACGTGGAAACTGTCGTGCGCGAGTTTGACTATGTGATTGCCGCAGGCTCAACGCGCAAGCCAGATACCGCGACGCGCGCTCAGCAGGCCACAGAAGCGGTACAAGTTTGGGGACCAATCGTACAGGGCTACATGGGACAGACGGGCGATGTGAACCCGATCAATCAACTCGGTCAGTTCTGGTCGGAAGCCACGACGACTCCCTACGTGCCGCAGTTCCAGCCACCACCGCCACCAGCACCAGAACAAGGCGGTCCGCCTCAGGAGCAAGCCGCATGAGTTACGACCCAACAACAAAAACTCGCACAGTTAAATTGCGAGTCGTTCCTAATCCAAGCGGAAAACTTCCAATGCCACATCGCATTGTGCGACTGCCGCCTGGGTCCACGCGAGAACTGCCGCCGAAAAAATGACCTACGACGACATTTACCAACTCGCACTCTCTCAAGGCGCATCGCCGCTCTTTGCTGACTTACTCGCCTCGCGCCAGCCTCCGGGCGCAAGGGGGACCGAGAAAGCCTACATGGAGGGCCGCAACAACAACGAAGACCTGAACAAGATGAATGCGACGATGCGCAAGCATCTTCTCGACGAAGCAGCCCACGCCGGGGTCAGCATTTCGGGAAAGACGTACTGCTCGGGGTTGGCACGCTACCCGAACGACCCCGGCGCTTGGGTTTCAGGGCGAGACGACGTGCTCGACAAGGTAAAGCGCAACGGTTGGTCCTGTGAAGGCAACGTCAATTATAAACCCGCCGAGACCCCCGAAGCGCTGCCAAGAATCCGCGAACGCAGGGCGAAAAAGCTCGCCAAGAAATAATGTTCCTCAAACTCGTTTTAACAATGGCGATTGCCTGGGCCTCCGAAAGCAGCAGCGTCACGGGCTCCACAAGCCTGTCGGTTCCATACCCGTCTGGGATTTCAGCGGGGAATATGTTGGTGCTCTGCATCGAGGGCAAGTCCAGCGGTGCGACCGCACCAACGGCCAGCGGATTTGTAGGTGCGGGCGATAACTCCCTTATTGTCGGCAATGCTGGGGCCTGCATTCTGATCCGCGAAGCCACCGGGAGCGAGAGCGGAAACTTGACCGTGACCGCGACGGATTGGACGCACACGCTGGCCAAGATTATCCGGCTCACAAATGCCACTGGCGTTTGGGACCAGTCGGAGTGCGTGCAAGGCTCTGACACGATCAGCGGAGGAGTCTACTCGGCGCTATGCAACGACTTCGACCCGCCGGACTTGGATAGCGGTGATTACTTTGTCGTGGCCACAGGTCTGGCGAGCGAAACCGGCCTGAGTCCGCCAGTCACGAGCGGCCACGCCATCACCGCAACTGGCCTGACGGTCAGCAGCGCGGATATTCGAGAGAGCACGGACATACTAGACGAAGGCAATGGCGCGGCGGCCATTATCACCCTGCACTCCGCCACCGCTGGAAGCAACATCACGGTAGCGCCGACTTATTCATTCAGTCAAAGCAGCGTCAACGCAAATGGCGCGACCGTGCTACTTCGGCTGCGTGAAGGTGAAGGCGTAGAGCCGCCAACCGCGAAGGATTGGCTGCACTACTTCCGGCAATACAGTGGGGCGGCATAACTATGTGGTTGAAGCAATC
>Ga0180086_1000005_pt1 | contig 22209 bp, 35 predicted proteins | sample EasRiv760_16_10D_FD_121778 | JGI IMG/M metagenome (GOLD analysis project Ga0180086, IMG submission 121778) | Soil microbial communities from meander-bound floodplain in the East River, Colorado, USA - East River metaG ERMLT760_16_10D | ecosystem: Environmental > Terrestrial > Soil > Floodplain ... | reverse complement strand
GATCGAAGAGCGGTAACTCCCAGAGATATCGTTGCGAGCCGGCATCCATGAGCGACACGAATGTTTCGTGCGTCCATGCGTTGACCAGCGCGTCGTCCCACGCCGACGTGAAGTAATCACAGCGCGCGTACCAGTTGAGGACGAACATCGGCCCGTCATGCGGCTGGAACATGAGCCAGGGCTCGCTGTCGATGCGGCCGTAGCGGTTCGAGTAGAGACACCTCACGCGCCACTCGCGATCAGCTTCTCGAGCTCGCAATGGGCGTCGTCGCTTGTGACTCGACGAGGTTCCTCGATGAGCATGACGCGGCCGTAGCAGAACCTGCAGCTGGTGCCGCAAAGGTTGCGGCTCATGATGTGAGCTCGATTTCGGCGAACGGATAGGTCTGCTCGCGCGGCGTTCGCCAGCTCGTGCGGCATGGCCTGATCTCGCCGCGGCTGAAGTGAATCTTCACGGTCAGCGATCGACCGTCGAAGACAAACGACAGCAGCTCGCCGCAGGCGTAGCAGTGAAGTGACATCACGATGGCCTCACGATCGCGTGCGGCACCCTCGATGGCGCGGTGTCGTGCACGACCCACGCGTTGGGCCACGCACCAGCTCCGTGGAAGGTGCGATACCACCAGGCAGCAAAGCACGCCGTCCATCGATAGCGATGCGTCGAAATCACCGTCGGGAAGTCGATCGGGTGGCCGTAGCCGTAGACCTTGTAGCGCTTCATGCGGCGTCTCCGAACAGGGGACCACTGCCGAACGTGATGAGTTTGGCGCGCGCCAACCGGCTTTCGTGGAAGCACTGCAACGCGATCGCGACAGCGTCTGAGTTGCGTCCTTCCATCATCGCGTCGAGGTAGACAAGCGACGCCTGCTTGACCTCCTCGACCGTCCCGACCACCTGGAGGTCATCGGTGCCGATCTGCTTGCAGAGTGCGCCTGGGGTTGCGCCACAGGCCCCGCAGAGCCGTTCGAACGGGTTCGGGTTGCCCGTCATGTTCGCGAGCTCGTCGCGTGCCTTGGCGACCTCCGCGAGCCACTCCTTGTATGGCCAGTGTTTGCGCGGGCCGAACGGGTAGGCCTTCGAGACGAGCTTGAACAGCCGGCCCGGCTCCTTCCAGAGCAGCTGATTGTCCGCGATCACCTTGCGGATGACCTCTCTCGATCGGTTGCGCCAGCCGGACACTTCTAGCCCTCGGCCTCGTCGGCGCACCGCAGGAGCATCGCGCAGTACGCACGGATCTCTTGCGGGGTCAATGGATCCTTCTGGACCGGCTCGTCGAGCATCACGCCGCGTGTGCCATCGCCGAACGACACGATCCGAGGCTTCTCGATCATGCACGGCTGTGCCTCACCCAGTGTATCGATCAGCCACGTAGCGTAGTACTTCACGAGCTCCGCATCGAGCTCTGGACTCGGCCCGCCGCGAAGCACGAGCTTGGCTGACGCCAGGATTGTCGCGAGATCTAGGGGTGTCACTTGAGGGTGTCTTTCGTTGGTGATGCAGGTGGTGCGATGCGATCGATAACGACAAGCGCATTGCTGATCGTTTCCCATTCGAGGACCGCGAGGCTGGCCTCCACAACGCCAACACGATTGGGATCGAGATACTGATCGAGCCAGTCGCCGACGGTCTCAGCGAGGAAGCGGAGCGCGGCTCGATCCTCGACAGTGAACATCACTGGAGGTCGTCCTGCAGCGCGCGCAGCATCGACCGCATTCCTCAGTTGTCTGGCGAATTCATCGACGCTCTGGTTCGAGTACATGTTCGCTTCGTTCTGGCGCACCGCTTTGTGGAACGGGACCTCGAGTGCAGCCTTGAACGAAACCGGCGGGATGCGGCCATCGATCTGTCCGGAGAGTCGGATGAAGAAGTCAGCACGCTCTTGGCTCGTCGCGTTCTCGTATTCGGTGATCACGGCTCGCCCATTCATGATCGCGAACCACGTGTTCAAGATCTTCGAGGTGGGCCAGTTCGAGAGGTCAGCTGGTAGGGTCACGGCAGATGCTCCGGGAAGAGGAGGTCAGCAGCGCGCACCATGCCGCTTGATGGATAGGTCACAAGGCCGATGGTGCGGAGCCGTCCGCGCGTGTTCGTGAAGTGACCGCTGCTGCCCCGCATACCCGCTGCTTCGGCGAGCTCTGAGCTGGTGATCTGCTCGGGGTAGAGCCTGATCAGCACATCGAGGATCCGGGCCTGCGCGGACTCGAGCTTGTCGAGCACAGCCCTGTGGAGCATGGCTCGGGTGAGCGGGATGTCAGTGGTTGGCGCGATCGCGCGACCGGCATCGGTCAAGGTCAAGGTCCCGCTACACGGATAGTCGACGAGGCCGGCGGTGCGCAGCGCTCCACGGGTGTTCGTGAAGTGGCCGCTCGTCGACGAGTAGCCGGCCAAAAACGCGACAGCGGTCCCGTCGCTCTCGCGCTGACCGGTCACCTTCTCCATCCACGCCAATGCCTCGAGGATCTTGAGATGCGCTTTTTCGAGCTTGAGCTCGCCCACTTCGAGCGTCGGATCGCGAACCGCCCTGCCCTTGGCGGGATCGTAGCCCGAACGCTTGATCACGATCCTGGGCATCGCATGCCCGTTCGTTGCTGCAGGGTTGAAGAAGTCGGCCTTTGCCGAGTCGTTCTGTCGCACCGCAATCGTGAGTGGCAACGGGATCTGCTGGCTCTGCTTGACCGCGTCTCGAAGATCGATCAGGGCTCGCGCAGCGCCGTTGAGCGAGCTGGAGATCGTGCTCTCCATCTTGGTCGCGCGCAGGAGCACCTTCTCGGTGCGGTTGATTAGCGCCTCTGCGCGTGCGAGATGCTTGTCCTTGAGAACGGGCACCTCGACCCTCTTCTCGACCGTCTTCTTCTCGCTCAGTTTGGTCTCGAGGCGAGCGCCTGCAGCAACCGCGCGCGTCGTCGTGTCCGATTGTGCCGCAAGTCTCTTCTCAAGATCGGCGACCTTGGCCTTGAGCACCTTGGGGTCGTTGGCCTTGGCTTGCTCGACGCTGGCCGCGATCCGCGCGCCTAGGCGCTCGATGTCGATGGGCGCGAGCACCTTGGCGACCCTCTTCTTCTCACCAGGTTTGGGGGTTGCGCCCGAGGCGAACGTGTGCCGATCGCGGACGGTGACGCGTTCCAAGATGTCGCGGCCGGGATGCCAAACCCACGCGTCGCCACGCGGCAATGACGGCAACGACTCGATCATCGCGGCGCCAGCGCCGCGCGTGTCGTGGCGCTCGACCCACTTCTCCACCTGGTCGATGTCGCCGTGGTAGGTCATGCCCATCGCGACCAGCATGTCGATCTGCGACAGCACGTTCTTGTTGAGCACCGCTGCACGCTGGCTGATCAGCGTGCAGCCAATCCCCTTCTTGCGACCACGCCTGACGATGTTGTCCATCGTGCCTAGGGTCTTCATCTCGTCGCCAAACGGCCGCTGCGGCGCGAAGATGTCGGCTTCGTCGACGAACAGGTGCAGGGCCGTGCGGTTCTTGCGATAGAGCGTGTCGAAAAAGTCGATTGCGAACCGGAGCTCCTCGCCCTTGGTCATATTGTCGGTGCACACGATCGCGGAGAAATGCTCGGTCGCGATGGCTTCGGCGAGCTCCACCCCGCCCCTAGGATCGAGCGGGACGTCGGCGTGATCACCGCCAAACACCGGGATCGCGTAGGCCGGGCTCTTGCCGTCGCGCGAGCTGCGCAGGCCGTACCACGCGTCGGTCGGATCGAAGATCACGACCTGCTGTTTGGCATCGAGGAGCTCTTCGGCCTGCACCGAACCGGTGTGGCTCTTGCCCTTGCCCTTCTTGGCAAGGATCGCCTGCGTGTCGGTGACAAAGTCCAATGGCAAGGTGAGCTTGCTAGGGCTATTGAAGATGCGAAGCACGGAGGTCATGTCGGAGAGTCCTTTGCTGAACGAAGCACGTGCTCGCACGGCATCGCGTAGACGTTGCCGTCGATCTCTGCTTCGCCGCGCACGGGCTCCTCGCAGGTGGGACAGAGGCCCAAGAGCAGGGCATTGAGCCGGGTGGTCAGCGATCCCGGTTGCTGAGGAGCTGGCGGTTCGGGCACGTCGCGGTGTTCGCACGGCTTGGTGCCGGTGAGACCGCGAATGACCGCGCACGGCACGCGCTCCTCGGAGTCGCGCATCGTCGCGACATCGACGCCTGCGTGGCAGGTTTGACCAGAGCCAGCGTAGTGGATGCAGAACCGGGCGCTGTAGGGCTCACGTGCCATCGGCTACCGCCTTGGTCGCCTTCTCACGATCGCGCTGTGTGCCGGCCTCGTCGATGGATGAGGGGCCTGGGCCGCGCTTCCAGATGGCATCGCGGCACGCGGCGGAGCACGCCCACACGATGTAGACGTGGCCCCTGCGCGTGCCCTGCGTCCGGTCCAATGACTCAAGGTAGAACCAGAAGTCAGGGCACGGACGATCCGGACGGCGGCGTCCGTGCGTGCCGCAGCAGTCGCACTTGACGATCGCGTCACCCATTGTTCACCGCCGAGCTCCGACCAAGCAGCGGAGCCACCCCACCTTCAAGAACGGGTCGCTCGAGTTCTCGGATAGGTAATCGTCGTCGGTGTGGAACATCCCGCGATCGAGGTATTCCCACGTGTATCCCGTCGGACGTACCGCCGTGATCACTCGATAGTGGAGCGTTCCACCGTCGCTCGATCGCATGTTGTTGACGAGCACGTCGCCAACGGAAAAGCGCGCCTTACCCATGGCGACGCACCTCCTCACGGAGCGCGATGCCCAAGAGCTCTTCGACCGTGCGCTCGACTGTTTCGCCGTAGAATCCGCTAGCGGTCAGTCGCTCTAGAGCGGAGTACTGCTGAGGTGTCAGCGTGACCCATCCGCCCAGGCTCCGGTTTGGCTCCGACGTCCTCTTCGAATTCTTCGACGAGGATTTCCGTTCGTTCGTCCTTCGAGACCCTTTGGATGTAGATGTCATCTAGCCATTGCTCCTTGTCGTCGACGATGAGAGCCATCCCGATCGCAGCGTCGAGGAGTGGTTTGCACCCTCCGACGAAGTTCCCCCGATCGAGCTGGTAAGACGCGTGCTTGGTGTAGCGGGTAATCGTCAGTCGCCTGCGACGCGTGGTTGCCTTCGGAATCTTGCCGTTCACCATCCCGACCATCACCCACGTCGTCATCCGCGCCTTGAGTTGGGTGTAGCGGAACGGGTGGCGGAGCTCGCGCGAGAACGCGTTCTGCGACGGCGTCTTCTCTGCCATCACGATGGTGCCCAAGGTCTTCACGACGTGACCCCATGCACATCCGGCACATCGTCGTCGGTGTCCCAGTCATCGACCGCGAGCCACGACCACAGAAACATCGCGAACGCCATCGTGATCACATCTTCTCCCAGTGCATCGATGACCCGCTCTTCATCCGCAACCACCCACGCGCCAGCGGCAACAGATCGGGCGGCACGGCCTCACGAGGTAGCACCACGAAACGCCCCTGTATGTGCGTCACGGGACCGTCGTACCGCTTGGGTTCGTCGAGCTCGATGGTGCCCTGATCATGCCGGTAGATGTTGATCTCAGACGTTCCGGTGCCATCCGAACGCTCGATCCAGACCGCTAGTGCGTTCTGGCGGTCGGCGTGTTCGCTGACGCGCGTCGAATGCGCGATCGTCTTGTCTGTGAGGAGTGCGTACACGTCGGCGACGATGACGCTCGCCTCGGCCTCACCTGCAAGCGCGACCACGCGGAGCATCTCCGCGTATCGGTCTTTGTCGGCTTCATCTTCGAGGCTCGCGCACACCATGATGAGAAGACCCAGGCCATCCTCACCAGGGATCGGGGTTCCGGTCAGCGGATCCTTCGTGATGATGATCGCCACGGTCGGATAGACGGTGCCACCCGCCTTGAGAGTATCGGTGGCGCGACCGACCAGCATGTCGCGGAGATCATCGGTACGCTTGACCAGATCGGTCATGGGCGACCGCATTAGTCGTCGTCCTTGTCGTTATCATCGTCGTCATCACCATCGTCTTCATCGGGATCGGGCTCTCCCTCTTTGGGGTCGATCTCCTCGAACAGCGCCTGAGCAGCCTGAACGGCGCGTGCGGCAAGCCCGATCGCGTCGTCGATACCTTCGAGCAGCTCGCTCCGGGTCTTGCCCTTGGCGTCGCCTTCGGGATCGATGAACAAGGCCAGGGCCTCGTCGAGCCCGTCGGTCGCGATTGCCAGAGCGCCGCGGCATGCCGCCAGCCGGGCCATACAGAAATCACGCGCAGCCGTGCGCTCTTCTTCTTCGTCTTCACGTCGTCCCATGTTGTCAGTCCCTGTCGTTGGAGGTCTGGATCGGTCGGTCGCTACGCGCAGACGATTAGCTGTCGCCGCCGTCGCTTGGTCACACGGGAACGAGCTTGATGACAACGATCTTCTCGATGTCCAAGATCTTCGAGTCCCGGCTGCAGTGATCGCACGTCACCTTGGCCCCGCGCTCGAGCCCCTGCTCGCCCCAGCCGGTGCCGCCCATCTCGGAATCCGCGTGGGCTCTGAAGTCCAGGGTTCCCTGGCAGTGCGGGCACGGGACTCTGTGGATCGGTCCCTGCGTGGCTTGCTTCGTTGGTGGCACGTTCGGCCTCCTCGAGGATCTTGGTCACGAGGTCATCAGCGGACACGCCGGCATCCTGCGCCCTTTCGAAGTAGTCGGCCACTTCGTCGGACACGACCATGCGCACGCGGCCGTCAGCGCCAAAGCACACGGCGCCGCTTCCTTCGATTTGCTGCCACGTCACCACCCATTAGCTTCTACTCACCGGCCCGACACTTGTCAACAATGTGTCGTAGGCCAGGGATCTGCTCCGGATTACGCTACCCGCTGTGGCCCGGGATGTGGAGCCCGCTCGGTGTCCGGCTACCGGGCTCGAGCGTGACGATCTTCTCGCCTTCGACCGCGATGGGTGCCTCGGTGATACAGATGACATCGTCGGCGCAAAACAGGATCGGAACGAGCACGCGCTGCGGCCGAGCCACGGCCGTCGCCTTCATGTCGGCCTGGATAGTGATCCGGTAGATGTTGCCCAATAGTGGACGATCCGCATCGGGCATCACGTACTTCTCGAGCTTGCCGGGCCCGAGCGGCTGGCTACCCGGCGCGCGCAGCTGGATCTGAACTTCGGCCTTGGCGTCGACTAGTGCGTTGAGAACGTCTTTGAATGCCATGCGATCTCCCGGAGGGTGTTGGCCATGAGCGGCCCGACGGTCTTATAGCCGAACCTGGCCTCGAGCTGCGCGCGTTCTTTCCGGAGATCATCGATCGAGAGTGGCTCGATCAGATCTCTGTCGGCATTCATCGCGTCGTCGTAGAGTGATCGCATCTGATCTGCGATCGCAACCAGATCGGGATCTCCCCACATCTGTTTGCAGTCGACGCCGAACGGCAGGCTCACCGTGGTCGCCTGAAACGTGTTGCCGTCGCGCTCGACCAAGCGGTTACGCGATTCTCCGCCAAAGCACGGCGTCATCTGGTGCGGCACCGATCGATGCAGGCCGTAGTTGTAGAGGAAGTCCTCCTGGCCACCCCACATCGGTGCGATGATGTGCTTGCCCATGATCGCCGCGCCGAATTCGCCGAGCCCCCAACCCTCCGCGCGCGTCGCGGTCACGTAGCAGTCAGCGTCGACGTAGAGCTCCACGAGCTCTCGTTCAGTGAACGAGACGTAGTCGGGGATGTGGAGCTCGGGCAAAAGATGTGGAGGTCGTCCGCTTCGGGCGACGAGGCTCCGGATCTCGTCGAAGTCGGGCTTGTCGATCATGAGCGCGAGCTGCACCTGGTCGACCTTGGTGAACGCATGGAGGTACGCGCGCAGGAGCCCCAACATGTTCTTGCGCTCGCCCCAGGCGCCAATCGAGATGAACCGGAAGGCATCCTTCTCGTCGCGATCACGGACTTCTGGAAGCGGCCACCACGCCTCGTCAAAGCAGTGCGGCACGACGTGGATGGGAGGACCTCCGCGATCAAGGGTGGTCAACCGGTTCTGCTCGAGGATCCCCGAGCGCTCGACAATCGGGCTCCACCCGGAGTCCTCGACGATTTCGAGCTCGTACGCGTCGCCGATCACGCTCCGGCAGAAGTCTGACGGCACGATGACCGCGTCGTAGCCCGCCAGCGTGTGCTTGTACGCTGCCGGCAGCGGCTGCGTCTCCCAGGTCGTGAGCGCGATCCGCTTGGCCCCGCCATCCCGGGCCTCAGCACTCGCAGGCCTTAGCGTCTCCAGAACGCGAAGAGTCGTGTGATAAATCGCCACATCCGGGACACCCACGACGTCGTCGTAAGAGCGGGCGAGGGAGTCAAGGCTTTGGTACCTGGGCTCTGGGCTGGCGACCCCTTCGCCAAGGCACGCGATCTCGAGCTCGACGTCGTCGACTTGGTGGAGCGCGAGGAGGTAGTCCCGGGCTGCCCGGCCAATACCGCTAAGCTTGGCGTAGTGGCAGTAGTATCGAATTCGCATCCCATCTCCTTGAGCACCAGGGCGATCGCGTCTGGGGTCGGCGTGATCTGTATCGCGGCCACGCCGCACGACACCAGCAGATCGACGTCCGTGACGTTGGGGCAGATCACCCGGTCGTACTTGCGGAGCGCGGCCAGCTCGTTCTCGTCAGGCAAGGGCATCGCGCGCACGATCGCGATGTTGGCCTTGCAGCGAGCCGTGTAGAGCCCGGCGAGCGCGGTGGCGGGCTCGTAGGTCACGACCGGATCTCGGCCTGCGAAGGGCCCGAGCACGCGGCGCAGCTCCGGGTCTAGCTCGGCAGATGTCGAGAACGCGCTCGCAGGCGTCCGCATCCCCATTGGCATGCCAGAGCTCGCGCACACGATGTTGATGAACGGCAAGGCCATCGGCGTGGCGAACAGGCTCGACACGTCGTACCACCGCTTCTCGATGCCAAACGACGCCGGTCCAATCGGCAGGGCCCTGACCTTGGCTCCCGTGTCTCGGCAGGCAACCAGGTAGTGGTAGCCCAGGTCCCCCACCGGCCCTGCGGCGACCGCGCAGAAAAACCGGACCATCATGGAAGCGACCGTATCATGTGATAATGTCGCTTCGACCGCCAGCTCCCGCTTACATCTCAAGGAGATCGTCATGGCCTTTACCGGTGCCGCCACAGTCCAGAAAGTCACGGAGAACTGCATCCGCATCACGGGGCTCTCGCTCGCGGGTGCCGCAGCTGGAACACTCGGGTTCAACGACAAGACCGTCCTCGCGGATGTCTCGCTCGGGCTCTTGCCCAACTGGGAGCCGTACGAGCTCGAGGGAGTCGTGTCGCTGCAGGATGCGGTCAAGGTGAGTATCGAGCCCGCCGACGACGATGTCGTCACGAGCGTGCCGATCTCGATCATCAAGACCGGGACCACGCACCTCGACTTCCTCATCACGCTCCACAACGACACGGCCGCGACCTTGTCGCCCGATCTCGAGATCTACGTCGAGTTCGCGGGCCACTAGTCGACAGAGGCGAGACAGAAGCAGGAGCACAGTCGATCTGAATCTAAATTGGCCAGAGGGCGCGGCGGAGCCTGATGACGGCCGAACAATGTGCCGAGTCGTGTGCACGCGACGGAGCCAGCCAACGAAGAATGTCACGCCCGCCGGCGTGCGTTCACTATTTATTCTTCGAGCATGACGCGATCGAATCAACTCCACTGTGGCGAGCCGTGGTGTCCCCACTGCATCGAACAGATCGAGTCGATCGCGCACGACGCCGAGCTCGAAGGACGTCACGACGAGGCGTTTGCGATCCGTCTCCGCGAGTTGGGCGTCGTCGTCGAGGTCAAACACGAGGTTGTTGGTCGCAACACGTTCGGATGGCTCACACCGTTGCCGCGATCGCAGACATCCGAGCCAGCAATCACGAAGCTAGCGCGTCCGATCTATGTTCCGATCCGTCACGACTGGGCATTCCGGCACGAGAGCGGTGAAGAGCAGGCGCGAAAGGAGTGGTGGCACCGATGGAACGCGGTGTGCTCGCACGCCGGGATGCCGTGCTTGCCGTCTGCGTTCAGGTAGTGACGGCGACCTTGGTGCCCATGCCGCCGGTCGCGAGCTGGACGGCGAACAGCGCCAGCGCTGCGCCCGCGCCAGCATGACGAAGCCTGGAGCTCCGCACCACGAAGCCAAGCGCGAATACGCCAACGCTGAGCCAAGCGCCGGTCTTGACCGCGCGATCGGTCGCGCCCGGCTCGATCTCGTTCGCGCCGACGGCCATCAGATGCGTGACGCCTCTGTGGCCTGGACTTCCGTACGAGACCTTCATGGTGCTCCTATCATCTCACGGCCTGGGTTGATCGGTGACCGCGACTCGTGCCGCGAGTTCGGTCTCCCACTTCTCTATGCAGGCAGCTCTCGAGCAGATGAGACCGCAGTCGAGCGGTGGCTTGTCGCCTTCGTAGATCGCGACCTTGGTCGTCTTGCAGACGATGCAGAACAGATCGTGTGTGGCAGGCTTGTCGTCGGGCATGAGATCTCCCTAGATGTTACTGAACAACAGCGATCGTCCGTCGTTGCCGTTACCACCACTGGTACCACCGTTCGCACCCGCTCCGCCGACGCCACCCGTCACCGCGATCGCCGGGAAGCTGCCATCGCCGACGACCGCGATGACATTGCCACCTGCGCCGCCACCGCCACCGCCCGCGCTGCTCCATGGATCGGCCGTGCCGGCGCCAAGACCACCATTGCCACCCATCGCCTGGATCGTCACGCCCGAGCACGTCGGGGAAGCCACGGTGACGTAGCCACCACCAGAGCCACCACCGCCACCCGAGGCGCCTTGACCGACATGCCCGGCCACACCGTTGAACTTGCCGGCACCACCACCACCACCAGCGGGGCCGACCATCGCGGAGAGGCCGCTCGTTTTGGCCGCGATCGCCCAGAGTGCGGTGTCAACGCCGCCGGTTCCTGGGGTCGCGGTCGTGATGCTGGTCGAGAGCCCGCCTGCACCACCCACGAAGTTGTCCGGTGCGATACTATCGCCACCTGCAGCACCGTTGGGCGCGGTCGGATGGTTGTTGGTCAGCGGCATGGTCGGACTAGCGGCAGCCCCGACGGCGCCGACTCCACCTGAAGAACCCGCGCCGCCGTCCGACGAGCCAAGCAGCGGTCTGCCGACGATCGACAGGCCGGTACCGCCGGCACCCGCCGCACCACCACCAGCGACGCCGTTGCCGCCATTGGCACCGTTTCTGCGGATGATGCAGGTCGCCGGATCGGCGCCGACAATCGCGGTCTTCGCGAAGATACGAAACCCGTTGGCTTCAATGATCGCGTTCGCGTTCATCGTCAACGTGTCGTAGAACATGTCGCGCGCGAGCGTCGTCGTGCCTGCAACGATGGTGACGTTGCCGTCATCGCCGGTTCCAAAGATGCCGCCGCCAGCGCCAGCAGCGTTACTTACCGGTGTGATCTGGTGGACGGTGCCATCGCTCGAGCGAGCCCACAGCTGCGTGATGCCAGCGTCGTCCTTGCCGTAGACCATGATCCGAGCGGCTTCGGCAGCTGGATCGGCAGCACGCGTGAGAAGTCGTAGGAGTTTTCCGCCAGCTCTTCGGATGATGCTGCTCATGATGTACCTCTGGTGCAGAACAGGATGACCTCACCAGCCGCGCCTCGATCGCTCCGGCGAAGCGCCAGCGTGCCGCCTATCGCCACGGTCTTGGTGGCGTTGGCGATGCCGGTTGCGCCATCGCGAAGCCGGCCCTGTGCGGCCGACGGAAACGCATCCGATAGCGCGACACCACCGCCGCCAGTGGCGCTGCGCAATTGAACGGTAGAGCCGCCAATCGCCGTCGAGATCAACACCTGGCTGTCAAGAATGCGAAACCCAAACGGTGCGTTCGCGTTGTAGATGACGACATCGTCGGCAGCGCCTGGCGCGGCCGCCACGAACGGCTGGCGGATCACGAGCAGCGCCGAATGCGCGTCGAGGTCGAGTGTGGCGCCCTGGGCAAACGCCGACCCTGTCCACGTCCAGAGCGCCTGATCGATGCGCGGCTCGAAGAACACGTCGCCCGCGTAGTCCGTGCCTTCGACGAGCAGGGTCTCGGTACCAGGACTGAACGACCCGTCGTTCTCGAAGTCGCAGTAGCCGGCTCGCTTGACCACGCTGGTCGCTGTGTCGATGACGACCTGCTGCTGCATCTAGATCGCCTCCTCGTAGCCGTTCACCCAGATGTCGGTCGCTCCAACTCCCGCGAAGTTCGCGTACGCGATGTTTTGCGTCGCACTGGTGCGCATGCGATCGGCGAAGTCGTTACCGACCAAGATCGCGCTGTGGACATCGACCGAAGCGGGATCGTCGTAGAACAGCGCCAAGACCCCGCCAATCAGCCGCATCTCGAAGCTCCCGTACTGCGAGGTCGGTGGGATGAGGGTCGCGCAGGCGACCGCGGTGACGACGGCGGCCGCCCCAGCGGCGAGCACCTGCCTCCCGCCAGTGGCATCGCGGTACTGGATTGATCGATAGGGGCCGGCGGCGAACTGGAAGAAGTTTCGGATGTCGCTCGCGGCGTTGTTGCGAAACGATCCGACGCGGCGAAACGTGTCGTAGCCCGCCGGTAGTGCCGGCGCCGTCGAGCTCGTCGAGATCAAACTCGCGATCACGTTGGCGCCCGTCGAGTCGCCGATGACGAACGCGAAGTACCACGTGTTGGCGGCCTCGGCACCGGCATCGAGCCCGTTCACGCCGGCCACTGTGAGATCGGCGGTCAGGAGCGCGCCGACGATGAGATCGAACGTGTCATCTGAGCTCCGCGCTTCTCCGGTGCCAATCGTGACCGTCGACGCCGAACCAAACCCAAGCGTCACCCCGGTCACGTAGCTTGTCGGATCTTGTGGTGGCGTCAACTGATGGACGGTGCCGTCCGAGGACCTGGCGAACAGCTGTGTGATGCCCAGCGAGTCCTTGCCGTACGCCAGGATGCGATCGGCTTCAGCGGCCGGATCGAGCGCCCGCTTGATGAGTCGCAGGAGCTTGGCTCCTGCTCTGCGGATGACGCTGCTCATGTGGTCTTGACATCAGCGTACGCTTCGAGATCGGTCGAGATCGGCAGAAAGCCCACCGTCGTGGTGAACCGAAATCCGATCAGATCGCCGGCGACGTAGGTATCGATGCCATCGGCCTGGGTCGCGATGCCGCCTAGCGCGTTCAGAACGCTCGTGTGGGTGATGACAAAGCCCGTGCCCACGCCGTTGACGGTGACCTCGACGTCGAGCTGCCCCGCGGTGATCGCCTCGGTCAGCCTGGTCGTCATGCCGACGAGCGACCCGGCTCTGATGGCCTTCCATGTCGCGAAGTTCGTCGAGACCTGGGCCTCCATGGCGATGTTGGTCTGGTTGGCAGGAACGTCGTTGACCGCCCACTGTTCGGAGAGGTTGGTGATGCCGCCCGCGACAGCGATGGGATCATTGGCTGCACCGAGCGACAACGAGCCGGTGAATGGCACCGTGGTCTTGCGGCCAGAGACATTGGCGCGCACGAACTGGCCCGTGATGATCTCGTTCTGAAGACCGCCCTGGCCAGCGAACTGGAGCACCGGGGCCCAGTCGACGCCGTCCTCGGAGACTTCGGCCAGGATCCGAGCTCCGGCGAACACGCCGCCTGCGATGAACGTCATGTCGGAGCCAAACGCCGACACGTTGATCGCCGGACCCGGACCGTTGAGCGCCGGCAGCGTGATCACCGCGAACAGCGAGCCACCGTCGTTGCCGCCGACATCGATGTTGGCCGCGAACGGCACGCTTGTCTTGCGGCCTGACACATTGACGCGCATGAACTGCGCCGCGCATCCGATCGTGATCTTGCGATCACCGGTTCCAAACACGCCTCCGGGAACCGGAGCGAACACGACGCCGCCGTCGGTGGAGGCCTCGACAGTGATCGTCGCGCCAGCGAAGTCGCCCACGACCGCGATGGTCTTGGGGTTGCCCATGCTGGACACATCCACGGCCGCGCCTGGCCCGTTCATCACGGGCAGTGGCAGATCGACGAAAACGTTGGCCATGGCTCGAGTCTCCTCTTGGCTACCTGGGCTACTTGCGCTTGCGCAGCTTACGAACGATCAGAAAACCGGCGACACCCACGCCCGCGAGCGCGATCAGCAGTGGAGCTCTACTGGGCGTGGCGGCTGGCGTCGCCGCCGAGAACTGGGGCGCGACCATGAACTGACCGGCGGTGAGAGCGCCCATGCCGTCCGCGCATTCTGCGCAACACGCACCCACCGCGTGCCGCTTCGACGACGGTATGGCGATCGCGCCATACGGCGTGCGCACGCGCTTACTGGGCGGTGGCGGTGGCGGCGGAACCGGAACTGGCGTGGTCGCCATCAGCATCCCGTATTCGGCGGTGCCATCGACGGGAGATCCTTTGAAGTAGCTCATGCTGATGCCTCCCGGAAGCTGTCGTGCAGCCAACTCATGAACTGCGACGGTGACATCTTGCGGATGTCGAGGTCGTAGGAGATCGATCGCGCGTTGCCCAGCGAATGCTGACCACCGCGCGTGTAGTGGATCGCCTGCGGCCGGAACCACAACCGGAACTGACCGTGCGGTGCGGTAGCATGCGGCACCTTGAGGTTTCTGCGCACACTCCAGCCTCGTGACTCGAGCTCGTCGAGCAGCGAGCTGCGAGCTTCCGCGTAGGTTGCAGGGCGACCGCGCTTGGCGTGCGGACCGAAGAGCTCGCGCGGAATGTCACCGGTCGCCTCGAGCCCTGCTGGTCCAGACAGCGCCCGCAGTACTGCTGCATCCAGATCGAAGGTCGTCGCGATGTACTCCGGCAGCGTTTTGAGCATGCGGGCAATGACCCAGGCGTCGGCGATCGCGACACGACGCGCCGCCTCGGCGTCCGAGTAGAACGACGGACTTCGATAGGTCGTCTGCATGGTGCCGCCACTGCCAGCAGGATAGAACACCTGGATCTCGAAGGTCGAGTTGCCGGCAGCGCCACCGGCCTGCGCGCCGTACAAGTGAACTCGCCAGTGGACTTCGGTGATCGGACCGTCGGCCGGCCGATCGATTGGCGAGAGGATGAAGGCTCCACCGAGCGGAGATCCACTGCTGTCCGCCCACGCTGCGTCTCCGAGCCTGAGTTCGTGCTCGAGCAGGAGGTCCTGCGCGATGTTCATCGAGTCGATGCCGGGCTGCCGAATGAGATCGCGGAACATCATGATCGCCTGCTCGCGATCGCGCGCCGGGTTGCCGTGGACGACCCCCCGAACTCCTTCGCCAGCTCGCGCGTAGACGGTGCGCGCGGCGATCTCCTTGGCCCTGGGTTCGCCGCGGCGCTGGTAGCCTCGCTTGATGTCTTCGTACATCCGTTCACCCTTGGCGGTGAACGTCGCCGGGTTGCGATGCGCCTCGACGTACGCTGCGCTCGACGGGTAGCCGACCGCCCTTGCCACCGTCGGATGCGCGCGAGGGCGCCGCTTCTTGACCTCGACATCGCGGACACCGCTGCGACGGAGCTCATCGGCGGCGTGCTCCGCATCGTCTGGATCGGCGAACACGCCTTCGAGACCGGCATCGCTATGGAGCTCGTAGGAGCCGGAGGCGTTGTCCTTCAGTTCAGCGACCGGAACGCACAAGGTCGAGCCGCACGAGCAGTCGCGCATCTCGAGCGAGCAGTCGTTGCCCTCGTCATCCTCATCCTTCTGGACGCCGACGTACTTGAGCTTGGCCCATGCTTGTCGATCGCGCTTGAGCGCGGCGTGATCGATAGGGCAGCGCGGACGCGGCGGGTTGTCTTCCTGGCTACGCTCATCCAGAACGCGTCGGATGGCCACAGCAGCGCACGCCGCGTAGCCCATCTTCCACGCAGCGTATGCCTGATCGGGATCGCGCCCCTCGTCCTCGAGATCTTCGAGGTTCTGTTCGAGCCAGCCGTCCTCGAGGCCGTCTTCTTCCCACTGGGCCATCGACCGCGCGACGATCTGTTCGGGCGTGCCACCGCCTTCGATGTCGAAGTCGTTCTGATCGAAGACGTTGCCGCAATCCTGATAACCGGTGTCGCGATAGTCGGCGTACCCCGGCACCGACACTGACATCACGTGCGCTCGGAAGTCTCTCTCGCCAGATGCCTTGCGCTTCCACCGCCACGGCTTCTTGCCAATCGAGAACTCCCACATTCCAGGGAGACCATGCGCGTAGAGGTCCCAGAACCACTCGTAGCCCGGGGTCACCCAGTCACGGTTCAACGTCGCCAGCGCCTCGTCAAAGATCTCGACCATCTGCTGGTAGGTCACGTCCCAGATCTTCGCGCGCGTATCCCGGTCCCACGGGAGCACCAGCACGCTGTCGGGCTTGGAGGCTTCCCACGTCGAGATGTTGAGCTCGTTCTTGAGATCGAACAGCGTCTGACGGCCGATGGGAGACATGCTCGCGCGCACGCTGTCGGGGTGCTTCTCGATCTGAGAGCCAACCTTGCCGTACGGCAGCGCCGCTTCGATCAGCGCGTCGCGCACAGCCATCTCGCGTTCGAACGCGAGATCGCCATCGCGCCCCCACTCAGCGCCCTCCCCTGCATTGCGGCGAGGTGCAATCACTACACGTCCCTCACGACGTTGTTATCGATCGCGACCTGCCACCTGCAGCACGCGAGCCCGTCGAGCCGCTTGAGATCGGGCGTCTCTTCCCAGGTGCACTTGAACGGCTCGACCGAGAGCCGACCGCCGAGGCCGTCGGGAAACGCCTGCTTCATCTGCTCGTTGGTCCATCCGGGGAACGTCGGGACGGGCGAGCTCACGTCGTACGACAGACTCTTGTGGCTCTGATCGATCTTGAGTCCGACGGTGCGGCCGTTGATCAGGCACAGAGGGCAGATCAGATGGACGTACATCGGCTGGCCGGGGATCGCGTAGATGTCGGCCTCGAGGATGATCTCCTTACTGGTACCGGTGACCCGGTAGAGCAGCATGGGATGACCCAGCGCGGTGCGCGTCAGATCGTAGCCGGGGGACACCCCTCGCAGGGCTCCGCCGGTCGGGTCTGGCGCGTCGCCAGCCACGTGGAAGGTCTCTTTGAGGGTCTGGTCATGGGTCATTCAACGAGCCTACGACAAGCGTGCGCCTTCTAGCGACGCCGCGACCGGTTCCGCCGCCGACGACGGCGCCGGCGCCGCGCCGGGTTCTGCGTGGGAGCCTGCCTTTTCTTGAGCATCAGGATCACGAGCAGGCCAGCACCGCCAATCGCGACCGGCAAGAGCCACGGCGGTGTCGTCGACGGGGCCGCGACGTACTGCTGCTGCGGCTGCTTGCCGGCGACATAGCCACCGACGATGCCCTTGAGGAGCGAGCTCGCGAAGTCGCCGATCTTGTCGAGCGTGCCGCCCGAGCCCGAGGCCGTGCCACCGGGGGAGTAGTCGCCCGCCTTGCCAGCAGCGTAGTGCTCGACGCACGGCTGGAAGTCCGCCGACGTGACGCCGAACTTCTGACCGCAATACGAAGCGGCGGCGGTGCGCTCCATGCCGCCGACGGCTTCGTAGTTCGAGTAGCCCTGGCGAGCGACGAGGATGGTCTTGTTTCCGTTGTTCTTCATGTGATCTCCCGCGAGGGTGCGTTACTTGCGCTTGCGAAACAGAAGGTAGCCACCGAGCAAGATCCCGCCGCCGATGAGGAGCAGCGGTAGCTTCGACTTGGGAGATGGCACCGTTACCGGAGTGGCAACGATGAGATCGGTCTCCTCGAACGGCTCGAGCGGAGTTGTGACGAACGTGCCGCCTCCGTTCGAGGTCGTCGTCGTGTACACGGGCGTGGCCTGACCGATCCCGGTGCCGATCTGTAGAGGCAACGGTGGCGGCGGAAGCGGCTTGACGGGGAAGGTCGTCGGCAGCTCGACCGTCGTGACCGGACGCGGCTTGGTCGGCGCGGGCTTGGTCGGAGGCGTCCGCGGCGGGTGCACGGTGAAGCCGGTGGTGATCTTGGTGCCGATTGGCAGGAGCAGCCCCCTGCTACCGCCGACCTTGGTGATCACCGGCTTGACACCGCCACCGTTGCCACCGCCGTTGCCGCCCGGAGGCCTCGGCGGAGGTGGTCTGTCCTCGGGAAGCGGGCGTGGTTCGGCTTCTTCCTTCGAGATCCCCATCGCGACAAACCGCGTCGGACGTAGATCGCGGTCGCCGCGTCCGTTGCCGAGAACGCGTGGCGCTGGCGCCGATCGAGGAGCGGGCGCGGCCGCCGCGATCGCTCCCACACCCTGATAGCGGTCCTTGAAGTACATGCTGCCTCCACGGGCAAAGCCGGCAAGAGAGCTACCCTCACCGAAATTCTTCCACGCGCGCACCGCAGCGTGCTCGGGTGCACGAGCTGGCGCACCGCCACCCGAAAGCCCCTGGCTGACGACACAGTTCGTTCCGAAGATCGTCCGGCCGTCGAGCTCGACCGTGCACGCGCCGGTCTGCGCTCCCTCGGGCACCACGACCGATCCACCAAACGGCGACATCATCGCGATTGCTTGCGCGGGCGCCCCCGCGAACCGCACCAGGACCTGGCCCTGAAACGTCCCCGAAAACGGTCCGGTCACGTTGACGACATCGCCGACCTTGACGTTGGTCGGAAACAGACCGGCTGGCTGCGTCGGTGCCTGTGCTCCAGGCGGGATGCCGGGCGTGCCGGGCCCGGGAATCCCGAACGGTAGATCGGGAGCGTTGGGTAGCCCGATGATCCCCGGTTGAAAAGGCGAGCCTCCCGGTTGACCAAGCGCTGCCCGATGACCATAGAGACCACGACGGTGACGCGCACGGCTCGCCAGGTAGCTCATGGCTTCCCCAACACGTAACCGATGCCGACGAGCCCACCGATGATGGCGATCGCACCCAAGGGCACCAGCCACGGTCGTGCGCGCACGTACACGACCGCTCGCAAGGGCTTCACCGCGCCGCAAAGCCCAATCCCCTGCACCGGGACCGCTGGCTTCGCCGGAGCACCGGGCATCACAGGACGCTGCTCGAGCTCGTGGAGCCTTAGGACAAGGCTTGCCACTTCGCCAAGACATGGGTCCTGGACGACCTTGGTCGCCGCCGACAGGACATCGGTGATGCCTCCCAGCGGTTGATGGCGGCGTTGTCGGGTCAGGTACATGAACGAAAGGTTCCTCGAGTTGCCCGTCGACAAATAAACAGCAGGCCAGCTCTCCAATTTTCTGTCTGCGGCCACCGTCAACGAGCAACTCCAAGAACCGTCGGAGTGTTGTCTCTACCGTCCCTTCTTCAGTGCCAAGGTGACGCGATGGCCGACGCCCATCTTGTCCCAGACGATCCAGCCCACGACGGCGATCGCGCCGATCTTGAGCCAGAAGCCGGAGTCCGTGCACTTGCCGGCCTTGATGCACTCGAGCTTTTCTTTCTCCTTCGCGACATCGGCTGATGACCGGATCGCGCTGGTGATCACGAAGGCGATCGCGCCAACAACGATCACCAGCGGCCACATCCAGACGAAGCCCTGAGCTCCGACGGTGGGCGTCTCACCGGGAAGCTTGCCGGCGATCGCGATCGCGGCGAGCTCGACGGCGGCGTTGGGATTCTTGGTGACGTCCGGCGATGGCAGGCTCTGCGGATCGAAGACTTCGGCCAGGAGCGTGTAGAGCTGCTCCGCGAGCTCTGTCTCGCCATCGATCCGCTGCGTGCGCAGCCGCAGCGCCATCACCGCTGCCGGCGGCGCGCTCGCGCCTGGGGTCTTCAGGATCGGGCTCTTGATCGCTGCGGCGTTGCCGCTCGCGATCGCGTCGTTGATGCGGCGGTACTTGAGCCACGACTTCAGGCTCGACCGCATCTTTGCGAGCTCGGTCTTGCCCGACACCGCCTGCGCGGTCGTGATCGGTGCGTTGGCGGCCGCGCGCACCAGCGCTTCGTCGACCGCGCCCATCGCGCCCATCTGGTAGCTGGGACCGCCGTAGATCTTCGCCATGGCTACCTCCGCCCCCGCGCGCGTGGTCGCCGCCGCTTGGGCTTTCCCTTGTAGTAGATCGACGCGCCGACCAGGCCCACGAAGCCAAGCAAGACCCACGGCTCCTTGAGCCTCGAGAAGAAGCTCTCCGCGATCGATGTCGCGACGAAGAACGCTTCATCTCGAGGCCCGCCTTCGAGCTCCGGATCGGTCTTGTCGAACATCGCGACGTAGGCGAGGTTGCCCGGCCTGGTGGTCTTTTCGTCGTAGATCGTCGCCAGATCATCGAGCGTCGACGCCGGCGTGACGACCATCGGCGAACCGTTCTTGCCGATGCCGACGAACACGAACGGCGAGATGATCATCGCTGCGGCCGCCGTGCGCGCGGTGTCCGCGTAGCGATCGCGAGACCAGTCGGCGGGCGCGACCGCGCCGAGCTCCGCCTGGCCATAGTTCCAGAGATCGCCGCCTTGCGAGTGGTAGCTCATCGGGACCTCCAAACCAGCACGCCGACGACCAACACGCCGCCGACGCCCAGCGCGATCTTGGTGTTCTTCGACATGCCTCCAGCTGGTGTTGGCTGGATGGGAGTACTCGGCGCCGATGGCGTGAGCCATCCCTTGATGAAGCCGGGGATCAGCGATGACACGTCGAATGGTGCGGCCGGTGTCACGGATGCCGTGATCGCGGCGTTCTTGGCCTCGACCGAGTCGAACGTCGCGACCGCGTAGCTCGAGGCCGGGTACTGGCTCGCGAGGTCGGCACGCAGCGCCGCGGCACCGCGCGAGCTCGAGCCCGAGGCCGCGATCATCCCCGCGTTCACGCCCGTCGTGGCCGTGACCGTGTACCAGGTGTCGCCTAGCGATGATGCGTGGTAGCTCATCGGCTACCTCACATGTTCACGACGCGGTAGCCCGGGAAGCCGACGTAGAGCTCGCCTCCGGTTGCGGGAACTGCCGCGGCGCCATCGAAGAAGATGTCCTCGAAGGTGGGAAAGAACTGGATCACGGTGTTGGGAGAGAACAAGGTCGGGACAGGCAGCGGGATCAGGTTGTCCGGCCGGCTGAAGATCGGGCCGACGGCCTCGTTCTGGAAGTTGCGCTGCGATCCTGAGTCCACGACCTCGTACGACAGATCGATGCGATCGGGGGTGGCGCTTTGCTGCGTGGGCAGCGGCCAGCTCGACACCGGGCTCCACTGCCCGAAGTTGGTCGCGGTAGCTGGCGCGTTGGGCTTCCAGATCGCGAACGGGTAGTGCGTCGCAATGAACGGGCCGTCCTGCGAGATGAGAAACGACAGCGGCGTGCCGCGGAGTCCGTCCTGCGCGCTGGTGAATGTCAGCCGGTCGCCCAGCGTGTAGAAGATCCGACGGCCTGGGATCGAGTCGATCTCGGCGGTGATCGATCGAGGCTGCTCTTCGCAGGCCTTGACGAACTCCTCGTACTTCATCAGTACGCGGTTGTGTTGTTCTTCGATCGACTTCTGCTTGTCGATGATCCTGCGAAGGACTGCTTCGAGCTTGCTCGCCATCGTATCTCTCCCTCAAGAAGGGGTAACGACCGGTCAGGGTCGTCCTCCACGCTTGCACGTGGGTTGTTGGTGATGCGCGAGGCGTCGGCGGCTGGTGTCCGGCCGCCGACGACTCGAGCTTGGGTCGTCGTCGGCTACTGGACGTCGCGGGTCTGGAGCCCGTCGATCATGAACATGATGACCATCTGGTCATCGGTCGCCGCGTTGTTGATGATGTCCAAGACGTCCGTCGTCCCGACGCTGAAGAATTCGGCGTTGACCGAGATGTTCTGGCGAACCGGGATGATGATCGGCCGCGCCAGCTTCAGGATCGACTGCTGGCTCGGGTAGCCGTTGTTGAGCACCGACGACGTCGTGTCGGTGCCGTAGATGCCACCGCCCGCCGGGAAGTACCAGCACGGCGCCACGAACTGCGGCTTGTCGCCGAGCGTGAGCGTGAAGTACAGCTGCGAGACGACCTGCAGATACAGATCGCGGTGCGTGGTGCCATCGAAGTAGAGCCACGCGCGGAGCGCGAGGATGACGTAGGTCTGGTCGCTTGCCAGCTGACCGGGGACCTGCAGGTTGGTCAGCGGGAGCTGACCGACGTTGGCGTTGCCGAACAGCCGCGTCGATGGGCCGATGGCAACTGCAGGCGATCCGGTGCTCCGGACCAGGGTGTCCCAGACGGGCTGGTGACGACGTTCGCGAACTCCGTGTACACGAGGCATAGCTCTCTCCGTTTTGTGCCCGTATTGGGCTGCCGTACGTTTGATTCGCCGCGGTATTGCGGCTGGCGGGTGCCTCCCGCCGTCGGGG
>Ga0180086_1000003_pt1 | contig 23404 bp, 23 predicted proteins | sample EasRiv760_16_10D_FD_121778 | JGI IMG/M metagenome (GOLD analysis project Ga0180086, IMG submission 121778) | Soil microbial communities from meander-bound floodplain in the East River, Colorado, USA - East River metaG ERMLT760_16_10D | ecosystem: Environmental > Terrestrial > Soil > Floodplain ... | reverse complement strand
GCGGCGGTTGGGCGAAACGCTTGGTGGCGATCGCGGTCGCGAACTTATTGCCGAAGCCAACGCCTGGATGCTCAATCAAAACCTTCAGAATCCCGTGGCCATGACACGCATGATGACGCCGGGCTTTGATGCAACTTAGCTGATGTGGACCCTCAAAACGCTCAGGCAACGTCGATCGCTTCTTGCCTGGGTCGAATCCCAAACCAGTCGCGCGTCCCTCTCGTCATGGCAATAGCCGCTCGAATAAAGAGTCTGGCAAAAAACCCCAGCCTGGTTTTGCGGACGTTATCGGCGGCGATGCCCTCGGGATAAAACGAAACGAACGCCAAACATGCCACAGCATAAGCCACCTTGCCCCCCAGAGGCATTGTGCCTATGGCGCCATTGCGCGTGCGCTTGATGATAGCTTTCAAGTGATAAAAGCTGCGCCAACTCTCATGCACTTCCTTCTTCAGGTCGGCAACCGCGATCGTCGGATGTTTGATAGCGACATCGGTGTGGTCGTAGTCGAGCCAAAACTTATCCCGAACCATTTGCACCGCGTGTTTCGGCACGTAGTCAGCCTGATCGCGGTTTTTCCAATCGCGCATCATCTCGTGGTAATTCCTGGTTCCGGGATATACGCTAAAGACTGGAAACTGGGCGAAGGCCGTGCCGGAAGCCATTGCGAATTCCCGCATGGTCCGCAGCGTAGACACCGTGTCACTCTCGAGTCCGTTAATAATCGAGGCCAGAACCAGAATCCCGTGACTCTGGATCTTTTGAATTGCCTCAGCCATCTTTTGTCCCACCGGGTTCCAGGTTTTGTTCACGTTCCTTAAACCTTCTTCGGTGAACGACTCCACTCCGATCAGCGCTGCACGGAGACGCATCTTGCTGTACATCGCGTCCAGGTATTCGTCGTCACTGATACATTCCGCTGTCATTTGAGTAAAGGCGAAGAGCGACTTGGGAACACGCCGATCATACTCTTCAAATAGTTTCAGTCGATCTTCCCGCACGCTGGCGAGCAAGGCCTGAGTTTGCGGATTCTGTTCTCTGGCGATACGGCCCAGCGTAGCGGGCGTGAAGTTGTCGTCAGCGAAAAAGATGTAACGAAAACCCATAGCATGAAGCTCGTTTGCCTCCTCGATAATCTGATCATTCAGGTGCATGCGTGGAGTTCGGCCATCAGTCACCCAGACAGAGCAAAAGCTGCAATTCTCAGGGCAGCCCGCTACGGTCTGAATGGAGCCCATCAAGTACTTGCTTGGATCCAGAAGATCCCAACGAGCTTTCGCCATCAGTTCGCCGGGCACTCTTCCCCCGTCATAGACGCGTTGCAGCCTGCCTAACAGAGCGTCCTCTACGATTTTGCTCCAGATGAGATCACCGCCGCCCTTAACAACGGCGTCAGCTCCCAGTTCCAACGGCTCTTCCGGAAATATGGTCGGGTGAATGCCGCCGACGATAACAGTTGCTCCGCGCTTCTTTGCCTCACGGACTACGCGGTAACCCGGCCGGCAATTTCCGGTGTGGATTCCGACACCGACGATATCACCTGGCGCTACGTCTTCAGGGTTAAACTGCGTAACCGGTTCATCGATAACGACCGGGTCACCCACCAACTCTGTGGGCGTTGCGCCCGCGATCACATAGAGCCACCGCGGGGTGATGACGCTGTAGCCGATGGTCGCATTTGCGGGGTTTACTAATATGACCTTGGTCATAACGCATTCTCCTTTTCAGTTATGCGAGTCGATTCGGGCGCCTTCTTTGCGGTTTGTCCTTTTTGAATTAAAGAGCTAGACCGCAAAGGATGCAAAGGTGAAAGAAAACGAGATTTCGAACACCGTCATCGGCTGCGCAATGCGAGTTCATTCGGCCCTGGGACCTGGGTTGTTGGAATCTTCTTCTACGGCTTGTTTACATTACGAGCTCGTCAAGTCCGGATTCTTTGTCCAAGTTCAAAAGCCCTTGCCCCTGGTTTATGAAAGCGTCAAGTTGGAATGCGGTTATAGAATTGATTTGATGGTGGAACGGATGGTAATTGTCGAAATCAAATCAGCGGAAGCCCTCAACGATCTTCATCTAGCCCAGGTGTTAACCTGCTTAAAGCTCTCGGGTTGCCGGTTTGGAGTCTTGATGAAAGAGTTAAATGACGAACGAACAAACTACCTGCCGAAAATAAAGGTCGAGTTCCCGGGCTCAGGCAGCCAGGTCGATAACTTCCTCGATCGCTTCGCGCCGCTGCGGCTGTATCCCCCAGTCATACGTCCTTCTTGTCATGCGAATAGCTGCGCGCACAGAAAGTCTGGCAAATAACCCCAGCTTAGTTTTGCGTACGTTGTCGGCGGCAATGCCACCGGGATAGAGCGAGGCGAACACCAAACATGCCACGGCGTAGACAACCTTGCTGCCGAGAGGAAGCGAGCTCATCGGGCCATTCCGCGTGCGCGCGATTATCTCTTTCAGGCTGTAAAAGCTGCTCCAACTCTCCTGCGCTTCCTTCATCAGGTCTTCAGTCGGTATGGTGGGATGTTTGACTGCCACTTCGGTGTGGTCGTAATCGAGCCAGAATTTGTCGCGCACCATCTGCACCGCGTGTTTCGGCACGTAATCAGCCTGATCGCGATTTTTCCAATCGCGGATCATCTCGTGGTAGTCCTTGGTGCCGGGGTAAACGCTATAAATCGGAAACTGGGCGAAGGCTGTGCCCGAGGCATTTGCGAACTGCCGCATGGTTCGAAACGTGGCTAGCGTATCACTCTCGAGTCCGCCAATAATTGAAGCAAGAACCATGATCCCGTGACTCTGAATCTTTTGAATTGCCTCCACCATCTTTTGTCCCACCGGGTTCCAGGTCTTGTTCGCGTTTTTTAATCCTTCTTCGCTGAACGACTCCACTCCGATGAGCGCTCCGCGGAGGCGCATCTTGCTGTACATAGCGTCCAGGTATTCGTCGTCACTGACACATTCCGCTGTCATTTGAGTAAAACCGTAGAGCGCAGGTGGACCTAACCGATCATACTCATCGAATAGCTTAAGGCGATCTTCTCGCACGCGCTCAAGGTTGGCTCGCGTCGCCGGGTTTGTTTCTCTGGCGATACGACCGTGCGTCGCGGGAGTGAAGTTGTCGTCAGAGAAAAAGACGTAACGGAAACCCATCCCATAAAGCTCGTTTGCCTCCTCGATGATCTGATCGTTCAGGTGCAAGCGTGGCGTGCGGCCATCAGTGACCCAAACAGAGCAGAAGCTGCAATTCTCAGGACAGCCCGCTACGGTCTGGATGCAGCCCATCAGGTACTTGCTCGGATCCAGGAGATCCCAACGAGCTTTCGCCATCAGTTCTCCCGGCACTCGCCCGCCGTCGTAAACGCGCTGCAGTTTCCCAAGGTGAGCATCTTCCAAGATCTTGCTCCAGATGATGTCAGCGTTTCCCTTCACAACCGCGTCAGCACCCATTTCCAAAGGCTCTTCCGGGAATATGGTAGGGTGAATGCCGCCGACGATAACGGTTGCTCCGCGCTTCTTTGCCTCGCGCACCACCCGATAACCTGGCCGGCAGTTTCCGGTGTGGATTCCGACACCGACGATATCGCCTGGACCTACCTGGTCAGCATCAAACGCCGTGACCGGCTCATCGATAATGACCGGATCACCTGCAAACTCAACTGGCGTTGCACCCGCAACGACAAATAGCCACCGGGGAGTGATCACGCTGTAGCCGACGGAAGCGTTTGCCGGGTTTACTAGTATCACCTTACTCATTACGCGTTCTCCTTTTTACTTATGCGCGATCCATAGTCCAGTGCCGAACGTGCGAGTATCAGACAATAATGCCAGTGAATAGTCCTGATTGGATTAGCGAGGATCAGGATATGTTTAAAAAACGCGCCCAGCGTAATAGCACAAGGCAGCACTGTCAACACCGAGGGGCTTTTACATACAGACGATCTGCCCGGAATCGAGCTATTAAATAGTTATTACGTAGTGTTTTTGGACATCCTCCTCGATTTCATTGGTACTGGTAAAGAGATGGCAACCCCTAATGCCAGCGTTCGAATTTTGCAGCTTCTAATCATGGATACGTTTTCGGTTGGACCAGATTGCTTCCCTCCGCCCTGGTCCAGCAAATTTAATTCCCAACCTTCACAAAGACCGTTGGCTCGTCCCAGGAAAACAAGACTCCTCTTTCTCCCGAAGTAATGATCTTGAGGTGCTGAGGTTTGAGGTCGTCGAGAAGTACTTCATCTCCCGCAATTTTCCCTGGAAAGACTCCGTCCCTGACGCAATGCGCAAACGACTTGGCGTCGGGGGACCAGATGATTATTTCTCTGTTCTCGTTCTTAATACGAGCCCAAACGAAGCCTCGGCTCTTATCCGGTTCCAGGGTGCTGGCAAACAGCCACCCACCTGATTCCCGCAACTCTACCTCGGCTGTTTTCATGCCTGGATTACCGCGATTGTCATCTTCCAGCCAGAAAACTTTGAGGACTCCTTTGTTCGCATCGACGACCTTTATCTCTGCCGCGCCATCAGTAGTAACCCAGTGCCCTTCCCACTCCTTCGCCACTATCCTGGCAGGCTGTTCTCCGACTGGACGCTTGGATATGACTGGATTGCATCCGCAAACAGTCAGCAACAAGACTCCAGCAATGGCGAGTGTCGCATAGTGTGTTTTTAAGTGTTTCAATTTCATGGTTCAGTTATCCCTTCGCGGACGAAAGCAATTTGCCATCCAACTAAGAATTGCACCAGGGAAATTCGACCTCATGCGCTCAGCGTCACTGCGTTCGCTGCATGTTTGCATAAGGGAGTGTGGAAGCCTCTTACCAGGAAGCGGCCTTAGTTGGGCCGGCGTTTTAAGTTGAAAGAGGCAACAACCCCCGCGTGATCAGACGGCCAAAGGCCTTCCGGCGTGCGAGCAGACCGGCGGTTGCCGATGAGTTTGATCTCCTCCGGGCGAACATTGCCCCGGAACAGCACCAGGTCGATTCTTTGCGTAGGAATGGTAGATGTAGAGGAGTCTCCAAGGTGAAGCGGCCACGTATTGCCCGATTCGCCCTCGTGGAAAAGAGTCCAGAGGTCGGAGAATCCAGAGCTCAAGATGATCCGGTAGCCCGCGTTCTGCGTGGGGTTGCCAGTCGGTGAGTCGGTATTCAAATCGCCCGCAATGATCACGGGCAAAGGCGTGTTACAAGGTCCTTGGATCAGTTCGCTTGCTTGCACAGCCTGAATGCCAGGGTGAAACGACTCCAGGTGAGTGGTGACAAAACGGAAACTCTTGCCCCGAATCTTCCCGTCAACTGAAATCCAACCCCTGGGTATCGTCAATGGCCCAAGAATAGGGGTGATGAACATCAGGTTAGTTGTGAAATGCTGCGCCTGAATATTTGAGAGCTTGAGTTCTGACGTGTTTAGGTCTGTGCGCGCGAGCACAACATCCCGGTCCGTGAAGCGGATATTAATTCCGAGCGCGCTCGGGGCTTCAGCTTCAAACTCAGTGATGATCGCAACTGGCGCGTAGTGTAACCCGCGAGCTGCTAGCGCATCGAGCAATGACTGCAAGGCGTCAAACGTGACCGTGGTTGCAGGTCCACCAAACGGCCCCGTTCGCCAGATACTGGCTTCCTGTAGCCCGATCAACTCAGGCCGGGCTGAATCGATCTCTTTTGCTATCGCTGCAGCGCGCTGTGGAATGTCGCTTTGCTGCACCTGAGTGTAGGCGGCAGCTACCGCGTTCGCGAACTCTGGGAATGAGGTGGCGGCGAGGATTGGACCGAAGTCGGTGCCTAAATACATGTTCCGAGTGATGACTGTTACTTGTCGACCTCGGGCGTTGTCAGATGAATCTCTGTCGTCGTCTGCGAAACGTGCGAATCCCGTACTACTGAGCAGGGCGACGATGCACAACACCAAAAAGGTTCGTAACATCAATTTCTTCATGTGAGTTTTCATCGCTAATCCTTTCAAAAGATCCGTTAAGCTCTCAGAAAAAACGGGAGAACTCCGAGAGGCCGTCAAAAAGATGATCGCGCTTGTTTTTGACGATGAGAGTGTGAACAACTAATGCAATGTTCACACCGCAAGGAATGTTGGTCACGGCGGACGTTCCGCCGATGGTCCCCTACCATTCGGATTTACGAGGGTGATGGATATGACGTCATTGAGCACAGCGTTCTCCTGGTTAAGCGCCTTTAAATCGTTCCGGGGCAGGGACTACTTGCTTCTGCTGAACCCCGGAGGGGCGAAGATCATGCCAGAAGCAGAGCGCTTGGGTGGAGTCGGACTCAGCGAAGCATTTCTCAAACCATCTCAAGGGCAGGGGTGCAATACTTTGCCTGCGAACGTCACCGAAAAGCTGCGCTTTAGAACAATGTAAAATCATCGAACAGATGGTCCTTCACATGTTTGACTACGATAACCGCAACGACGACTACTGCGATTCCGACTCCGATCGCGATTTTTGTCCGCTTGGACAAATTATTACCCTTGGGCTTCTGGATTTGTGATTTGGCCGCCGGAATCACTTTCCCTGCTTTCGCATCCTCGACGAGCTTGAGCATCTTGTTTTTCAACTGCTCATTGGACTTTGCGTCTCCTTTTGCCGGAGCTTCAGAAGAAGCGTTGGCCGGTTGGTTATTCACGGCGGAGTTAGGCGTGTTATTTGCAAGGGCGGACGTTCCTCCAAGGGCGCAGACAATCGCGATAATGATCACGACGGATGTCAGTTTCTTAAACATGAGCTTCTCCTTCGGTTGTGGGTTCAAATCAGACCCAGGGATATCACATTTGGTTTCAGCCCATTTTGGCTCATCCCATAACGCGAGAAATCACGCGGAAACCTATCGTGAGTGGCTGATTAACTTTTGAAAGGAACTGGCAAACCTGGCTGTGTGAGGGTTTGAAGGGATACAATTCGCCAGCCCATGAGCGCAATTTAGCCAATGAAATGAGACAGTTTCTATGGCGACCCTCCCATCAGATGAAGTAACCCAGTTCCTAGTGGACTGGGGTAATGGGGATGAGACCGCACTTAATAAATTGATCCCTCTTGTGTACGCCGAACTGCGTCGCATGGCGCACCACTATATGGCCCGCGAGAATCCTGACCATACGCTTCAAACCACGGCCCTCGTCAACGACGCCTACCTTCGTCTCATCGATCAGAAACGCACAAACTGGCAGAATCGGGCGCAGTTCTTTGGAATCGCCGCCCAGTTAATGCGACGCATTCTTGTAGATCACGCCAGAAGTCATGCTTATGCAAAACGTGGAGGTGGAACAATTCAGGTTCCGCTTGACGAAGGTGCCGTGTTAAGCCCGCAACGCGCAGCGGATGTTTTGGCGCTGGATGAGGCGCTGAATCAACTCACAACAATTGACCCGCGAAAATGCCGGATTGTCGAACTGCGATACTTTGGTGGCTTTACAGTCGAAGAGACGGCCTCCTTATTGCAAGTATCTAACGTGACCGTGATGCGTGACTGGAGCTTAGCCAAAGCATGGTTGCGCCGCGAGATCAGTAGGGTCTAGCCGTATCAGAGTTGCCTTTCGTTCTGATAGTTTCGCCTGCGAGTTCTCGCGTTACCATAGTGAGACCTCGCGTTACCTAGTGACAGGACAGATGACTCCCGAGCGCTGGCAACAAATTAACGATCTCTATCACTCCTCACTGGAGCGAGAGCCACTTGAGCGTGCGGCTTTCCTGACTCAAGCTTGTGACGGCGATGAAGAGCTGCGCCAGGAAATCGAGTCTTTATTGAATTCTCACGAGCAGGACGATGGTTTTATCGAACAGCCCGTCGTGGGAGCGTTGGCGCGGCTGCTTATCACTGAGCAGACCGGGTCCCTGACGGGTATGGACATCGGCCACTACAAAATTCTCACCAGTATTGGCAAGGGCGGGATGGGTGACGTCTATCTGGCGCAGGATACAAAACTAGCTCGCCAGGTTGCTATCAAGCTATTACCGGATCGCTTTGCCCTGGAAGTTGATCGTGTCCGTCGTTTTCAACAGGAGGCCCGCGCCGCTTCTGCCCTCAATCACCCAAATATTCTGACCATTTACGAGATCGCAGAAATAGAAGACAGACCTTATATCGTTGCCGAGTTTATTGACGGCCAGACGTTGCGCCAGACGATCGCCAGCGGAGAGTTGAAACTGAACGAGGTGCTGGATATCGCCATTCAGATTAGCAGCGCTCTGACAGCGGCACATGCCGCGGGCATCACCCATCGTGACATAAAGCCTGAAAACATCATGTTGCGACCCGATGGTTATGTCAAAGTTTTGGACTTCGGCTTGGCTAAACTAACTGATCGTCACGTCTCTGACTCTGATCAGGGTGCAACTACGCAAGCTCCCAATACAAACCCTGGCGTTGTAATGGGTACGGTCAGATATATGTCGCCGGAGCAGGCGCAGGGCCTTGCTGTGGACAACAGGACCGATATTTGGAGTCTTTGCGCGGTGCTTTATGAAATGATTAGCGGGTGCGCGCCGTTCGAAGGGGCGACGCCGAGCCACGTGACAGTTTCGATTCTGGAAAAGAAACCGGCGCCGCTCGCGCATTATGCTCCTCAAGTTCCACCCGAACTGGACTGGATCATCAGCAAAGGCCTGCGTAAAGATCGAGAAGCACGGTATCAGACTGCGAAAGACATCCTGGTTGATTTGCGCCATTTCAAGCAGCAGATTGAGATCAATGCTGAGCTGGAACGCTCCCTTGCTCCGGATGTGCCCAGCGCAACGACTGAGTCGAAAGACAGAGTTCAAAAAGAAGGCAAGACCGAAAGGAAGACCGTTGGCTCCTCAAATGAGACCGCGGTTTCGTCAGGTAGGCGACGATCCCGCAAGATCACCAACTCGCTCGCCGTCCTGCCGCTCACTAACGCCAGCGCCGATCCGAATGCGGAGTATCTCTCTGATGGCATCACCGAAAGTATCATCAATAGGCTCTCGCGCCTTCCAAAGCTGCGAGTTGTACCGCGCAGCACTGTCTTTCGGTATAAAGGACAAGAAGTCGATCCGCAACAGATAGGTCAGGACTTGAATGTGCGTGCCGTGCTGACCGGGAGACTGCTTCAGATGGGTGACCGTCTGATCATCAAAACAGAGTTGATTGACGTGCTGAACGATTCGCAGCTTTGGGGCGAGCAGTATAACCGCAAGCTATCAGACATCCTCGAACTCGAAGAGGAGATTTCCCGGGAGATCTCGGAGAAGCTACGGATCAAACTGACAGGCGAGGATAAGAAGCGACTCACCAAACGCCACACCAGAAACACGGATGCATATCAAGCGTATCTCAAAGGTCGCTATTACTGGAACCGGCGCACGCCGGAGAGTCTGCAAAAAGCCATCCAATCGTTTGAGCAGGCCACCTCTGTAGATTCGAATTACGCACCGGCATACTCGGGTTTAGCCGATAGTTACGCGCTACTGAATTACTACGGCATCTTCCCTTCGAAGACAATTCGGCCGAAAGCGACGACGGCGGCAGAAAAAGCGCTCAAAGCCGATGAGGTTCTGGCTGAAGCCCATGCATCAGTGGCGCTCGTGGCCTTCTGGTTTGACTGGGAGTGGGTCCGGGCGCAAATTGAATTCGAGCGCGCTCTAAAGTTAAATCCGGGCTATGCCGCAGCGCATCAATGGTACTGCTGGTATCTGGCAGCGATGGGAAAGTTTGAGCAGGCCGCTGATGAAGGTCATCTCGCATTGGAGCTTGATCCACTGGCGCCGACAATCAATCTGGCCCTTGCCAAGTATTACTTTTTCGCACATCGCTATGACGATACGATCGAGCAATGCAAGCATACTTTGGCTCTTGACGAGAATTTCATTGCGGCCCACTACTTCATGGGTCAGGCTTACGTTCAAAAGGGCATGTTCAATGATGCCATTGCGGCATATGAAAGAGGGCTGCAGGTGCTCGGCGACTTGCCCCTCGGTCGATCGGTTATTGCCCGTGCTCGCGCCCTCGCGGGAGACAAAGCAGCCGCGGAACAAACTCTTGCCTCTCTTCTCGAACGACCAACGTCCAATAAAGTTTATGTCCCAGCATACGGGATAGCCCTGATCCACACCGGTCTGGGTAATAAAGACGAAGCCATCGAATGGCTTCATAAAGCTTATGAGGAACGCTTTGTCTGGCTGGCATATCTAAACGTCGATCCCGTTTTCGATGGTTTGCGTACCGAATTGCGGTTCAAGCAACTAATTGATCGCATGCATTTCCCACAAATTAACCGGTAAGACAATTGTCACGTGACGAGATTTGTATTCTGCTTTCAACACTCCTGGTGAGAACGTAGTCGATCGATAAGGCCGAGGTCAGTGGTTTTTAGAGTTTCGATGTGAGTTCTCTGAAAGCGTCTGAAAGTCTGGCGCACGCGTTTCCCGTGCTCACTGAGTAGCGGCGAAAGTCGAAAGTCGTCACTTGCGCTACCGCCAGGCTGGCCGAGGTGAGAAAGATTTCATCGGCTTCGGCGAGATCGGCCAGTTCGTAAACACCCTCAATCGTGGGAATAAACTGCTTGCCTGCCAATTCAATGACCGCGGCCCGCGTTATGCCGGCAATCGCGCCAGTGCTGAGGGCAGGAGTCTGAAGTGTGCCATCCTTAACCCAGAAAATGTTGGCCATTGTCGTGGAAACGATCTCGCCGCGCTCGTTAAGCATGACGGCTTCGTCAAAATCTCTGCCTTGCGCCTCTTCCCACGAAAGCACCTGCTCCAGATAATTTAGACTCCTGATTCCAACGAGAGGCGAAAACGTGTTGAAGCGATAAGGTGAAACAGCCAGCGACATTCCCGCCGGCGAAACCTTCTGCGCTTCGCTTGTCATGATCAGCAGATCAGTCTTGCGAGCGCCTTCCTTTCTTGGTTTCCAGACGTCCCGTCCACTGCGTGCCAACAGGATTACACGGGCGCGCCCGTTCCGCACCTGGTTGACGGCGACGAGTTTTCTGACAGCCTCCCCAACATTGCGTTCATTCGCTCCGGCGCAATCGACCTTCAGACGTTCGGCGTGATCCTCGAGGCGTCGCCAATGTTCGGGCCACAGGAAAGGTTGGCCGTTGTAGATGGCAACTGTCGTAAACACTCCGCGGCCATACAACATCGCCGACGACACGGGTGCCACTCGAGCCTTTGTCGCATCGAGCATCACCTTATTGAGATAAATTACGGGGTGCACAATTGGAGTCTCGGCTGAAGTTCAGAGTTAGGGCTTTGGCTTGTGTTTGCTGACAACAGCAAACTAAAGTTTGTACTCTGAACTCCTCGAGTCTAACTCTCGAACTATTCTCGACCAGCGGCCATCACTTCAGCCTCGAGCTTTTTAGAAAGCGAACTACGCCAAACGTTTTCCATCGCGCTAACTTCAGCCGAGATAGTCTCTTCTTCGCCCAGTTTTATCAGCAGGCTGTTACCGCCGACATGACCTATTACCGTGAACGGACACTTCTCGCGCTCGGCAATATTTTCTATGGCAGCGCGCGAAGACGCAGGGAAACTAACGATGATTCGCGATGGCGATTCGCTGAAGAGCATGCTCGCCGTCGGCAGTGAACCAGGCAGCGAGGCTGGCAATGTAATCCCGGCCCCGATAGCCGTCCGACCCAGCGAAGAAAAACAACACTCAGCCAGCGCTACGGCAAGTCCGCCATCGGAGCAGTCGTGGGCGGATGCGAGCAAGCCGGCTTCCGCTGCTTCGAGACAAACAGTCTGCACCGCGCGCTCGGCTTGCAGATCGATTTTGGGGACTACGCCATGGGCAATCATCTCTTCAGTCGAAAGCCCGTCGACAACAGCGGCATATTCACTAAGCGAAAGATCATCCGCCGTTGTCCCGAGCAGGGCAACTACGTCTCCTGTTTGTTTGAACCCGGGTTGCACCACCCGGTGCACGTCCTCCACCAGGCCGATCATTCCAATCACGGGCGTCGGCAGAATGCCGCGTCCTTCTGTTTCGTTGTAGAACGAGACATTGCCCGAGACTACCGGCGTATTGAATACGCGACAGGCTTCAGCTATGCCGTCGATAACTTCGGAAAACGACCACATTACTTCCGGCCGCTCCGGCGAGGCGAAGTTAAGGCAGTTTGTGATCGCGAGCGGGCGCGCGCCAACGCACACCACGTTGCGAGCCGCTTCAGCGACAATCAGCTTTGCGCCTTCGCGAGGGTTCGCGGCGCAGTAGCGCCCGTTACCATCGAGCGTCATCGCCAACGCCCGGCGGGTTTCCTTAATTCGCACCACGGCGGCGTCTGCTCCAGGCAAGACAGCGGTGTTGGTCCTGACCATGTGGTCGTATTGCCGGTAGACGAATTGTTTGGAAGCAAGGTTTGGGGAAACTAATAGTTTGAGAAGGGCGTCGTTATAGTTTTGATCTTTGATCTTTGTACTTTGATCTTGGATCTTTGTGTTTTGTTCTTCGGACTTTGGACGTTGGACTTTGGACGTTGGACTAGTCATGGGCCGCTCGTACAGCGGCGCTTCGTCCGTGAGCGCGGAGACTGGAATGTCGGCAACGGTATCACCTTCGTGAATCACGAGCATGTTGTGACCTTCACGCACGCGACCAATAACTACGGCGTCGAGATCCCACTTGCGAAAAATGTCGATCACTTCCCGTTCGCGTCCCGAGTGGGCCACGATGAGCATTCGCTCCTGCGACTCGGAAAGCAACATCTCATAGGCCGTCATGCCTTGTTCGCGTTGCGGTACCAGGGACAGATCGATTTCCACGCCGGTGCCCGCGCGCGCGGCCATTTCACATGAAGAAGACGTCAGGCCTGCCGCGCCCATATCCTGGATTCCCGCTACCGCTCCGCTGCGCATTGCTTCAAGACAAGCTTCGAGCAGAAGCTTCTCGAGAAACGGATCACCAACTTGTACCGTCGGGCGCTTTGCGAGGGCTTCGTCGTCAAACTCCGCCGAGGCCATGGTCGCGCCGTGAATGCCATCGCGTCCCGTTTTGGCGCCAACGTAAAGGATGGGATTGCCAACTCCCGTTGCCTTACCGAAGAAAATTTGGTCCCCGCGCACCAGTCCGAGCGCAAATGCGTTAACAAGCGGGTTGAGCGAATAAGCATCGTCGAAAGCGACCTCGCCGCCGACGGTGGCAACGCCAAAGGCATTGCCATAATGCGCAATGCCGCTTACTACGCCAGCCAGAAGTGAGCGATTGCGGCGTCCGTGTTTAGGGTGATCCAGCGAACCAAAACGCAGACTGTTCATTGAGGCAATCGGGCGCGCTCCCATTGTGAAAACGTCGCGCAGGATTCCGCCAACACCGGTCGCTGCTCCTTGAAATGGCTCAATGAATGAAGGGTGATTATGCGATTCGATCTTGAAGGCAGCACACCAGCCGTCACCCACGTCGACGATGCCGGCATTCTCGCCGGGCGGCACGATGATGCGCTCGCCGGTAGTGGGCAGACGACGTAAATGGATGCGCGAAGATTTGTAGGAACAATGCTCAGACCACATCACCGAGAAAATACCCAGCTCAGCGAAGGTGGGTTCGCGCTCCATCAGCGACTTGATACGTTCAAACTCTTCCGGGGTGAGATTGTGAGCGGAGACTACGTCGGGAGTGATCGGTTCCATAAAAGGAGGCAGTAGGCAGGAGCAGGAGGCAGCAGAGGCAAATCCTGCCTACTGCCTACTGCTTACTGCTTACTAGTTTTTCAATCGCGGCCCGCAATTCGTCCACCTTGATGCGGCCAAAGTGCTTGTAAACCACTTCGCCTTTGTTGTTGTAAAGAAAGGTTGCCGGCAAAGCGCCGCTCCATCCGCGATCCACCGAGTTAATTGCCGGCTCTGGATCGGCTACGTTCAAAAGGTAAACCGGCATTTTGGCCTTCATCTCGCGTAGAAACTTCGGAACTGCACTATTAATGTCCGCCAGGTCATCGAGACTAATCGCGATGAAGTCGAGCCCTTTCGCTCGATACTGTTTGTCGATTTTCACCAGATCGGGAAACTCGTCGCGACAGGGATCGCACCACGTAGCCCAGTAGTTGACCAGCAGCGGATGGCTGCCGTCTCGCTTCAGCAAGTCTTGCATCTCCCCGGCATTAATCGCGCGCACTCGCGCACTGCGTTTCACCGCGGGAGCGTGGGACTTGCGACCCAGGTGCGCTGTTCGAGCGCTGGGCGATTGCGCCACTGCCGAGACAGTCTGAAGCAAACTGCTTATGCACGCGACAAAGCCAACAACAACAAACGGGATGAGTCTGACTCTGGCAGTCATCGAAGGCGACATTTATCCGGCACGCTTGATGGCACAGCCAAACGCGTTGGCAGTAGTTTTCTCCACCGGTTTTCCGGCCAGCGTTGCCTCGAGCGCGTCACGCAATTCGCTGGAGTTCACCTGCGACAGGTCGCGGCTATTGTCTATGCGGCCGTGATAGACGAGCTTGTTGTTGGCGTCGAGAAAATAGGTCTCAGGCGTACGGGTCGCGCCCAGCGAGTCGGCAATCTTGTTGCCGTTGTCCTTGAGAATCGGGAAAGTCAGATTGTTTTGCGCGGCGTGTTTTTTTACGTCGGCGGCAGGCTCGGTTGAGTTGGCGTTAATGCCAACGAGGCTGATGCCGCGGGCTTTGTAATCCTGCGCGAGTTTTTCCATGCGCTCGTTGTAGGCATTGGAAATCGGGCACTGGACCGCGATGAAGATCAAGACCGTGCCGTTCTTGCCCTTGAGCGAATTAAGGGCATGATCTTTTCCGTCGGTGTCGGGCAAAGTGAAATCTACAATCGTGGCGCCAATCGCCGGGGCCGCAGGAATATCAGTACTAATACTTCGTGCATTTCCAGCAATCGCGATCGCCGCGAGGGCAACAATCAACGAGACAACATATAGCCTTTTCATAGCAATGACTCCTTCCGAAGCGCAATAGAAATTGAAACAAAGCAATGGGGATTTAAGTCAAAAGATTAGCAGTCGGGGATGAGCGTGGCAAGCGAGCGAAGTGCGAAGTGAAAACTAGCCGCGGATTAACGCGGATATGAAAACTCAGCGACGTAAACATTCAGCCTCAATGACGTAGGAATTCACCCAGAGATAGACGGGGCTACACATATCAACGCTACCATTTGGTTATTCTTATCGGCGTCCATCCGCGTTAATCCGTGGCCAAATTTCCGACTTTCGCCCGGAGCGCGGCGATGACAAGGCCCATCAAAGTGGTGGTGACCAGAGCTGAAAGCAGGCAGAACTGACAGAAATGACCGATGACGAATGCTTGCAGATAAAGCAGCCAGAGTGTGGTCAGAAACATTGCCGCGACGATAAGGGGGAGTAGTTTGCCCACTCCTTTGTAACCAAAAGCAGCTAGCGTGGCGAGACTGAAAACTATGAAGTAGGCAATGGCCCCGATTGCCGCGAGCGGAATGCCGCGAACTGTCGCATAAGGGCTCGAGAGCACTTCCGAGCAACCTGAGACTATGGTGCAACGAACGCTGCGGCCGGAGACGTGCTCCACTGTGAGATAGATGGAGTCTGCAAGCCCGATGAGTGAAACCAAAGCAACGGCGCCGTAAAGCGCGGTCGCTCGGCGAGCGAGGGTTGGTTGGTTGGTTTCCGCCAAAATGTTTACGGGCGGGCCGCGAGTTCGCTGTTAATGAGTGCCTTCAGTTTGTCGGGCGCGAGAGACTCGAAGGGCACTTCACGGCCATTGAGAAAGACTGTCGGTGTGCCCTTCACACCCAGCGAATGGGCGCGCTTGCCATCCAGGAAGATGCGCTGCTCAACTATTTCATTGGTGTTGTCTCGCCTGAACTGCTCCAGATCCAGGCCGATCTTGGTTGCATACCCCTCAAAGATGAGGCGCACATCAAAAGCCTCGTGCCAGGCTTTTTGATTTTCATAAATCATGTCATGCATTTCCCAAAACTTGCCCTGCAGTCCGGCAGCCTCGGCGGCGCGTGCGGCAGCGAGCGCGTGCGCATGAGCTGGCACGAGCGGAAACTCGCGAAAGATTATTCGCAGCTTCGCCGGGCCAAACTCCCCTTCCAGATTCTTCAGGATTGGGTGAAGCATGCCACAAGGTGGACACTCGAAGTCGCCAAACTCTTCAAGCGTGACCGGCGCGTTTGAACTTCCCAGCGCATGCGGCGGTTCGGCGCCGGGTTCAGCCTGATTCGACCTGCTCGCTGCATTCTGGGATGGCGATGCGTTTGTAGTCGGCGGCGGCGCCGGGGTTTCAGCAGTTGAGCGCTGGAGATACCATGCCGTTAGCAGGCCTGCTCCCAGCACAGCGGCAATAATGACTAATGGAAGGGCGCGTTTCATATAGTTGTGAGCTAAATCAGAGTCGCCAAATAACCTCAAGCACGGAAGCCTTACGGTAGTGGCCTGGTTTCAACTCTCTGCATTCTCTCGGTGCGCCTCTACGGTGAGCGACTTTCCTCCAGCATTAACCGCCGCGACGCAGAGCACACAGAGTTTTGCGCAGAGAACAAACTTCAGATTAGGACGCTACCAGCATTACTCGACGGTAAAGGCAACGGTCTTTTCCAGATTGCCATCGACGCGGGCCTCAACTTTGTATTTACCACTGGGCCAATCCTTCGTCGATGACAGGTGACCGTGAACGACCTTTACGTCGGAGTCGGTCGTATAGTCGAGGTCCTTGAGCTTCTCGTTCTTAGTGCCCTCGGCATCCACGATCCACCAGGCAAAGGTGATTTTGGTTCCTTCCTTCGGAGTCTTGAGCGTCACCAGGCAATGAATTTTGTGATCGCTGGGGCTGAAGGTGTTGGTTTCGTCGCCAGGTTCTCCACTACCGTTGTCTTTGGCCATGGTCATCTTGGAAATCGGGCCGGAGTTGGAACCAGAGTTGGAGTTTGTGGAAAAATTACAGGCCAGTACGACGAAGACTAAAAGGCCGGCGGCGAGCCAGGCTGGATGGTGTTTCATCTGTAGGTTCTCCCGTGTGGTTATGATTGAAAACAGGTAAAGCAATCCGGGGTCCCCAAGCGGGCTGCCCGCTTGGGGTGGTCGTCATGCCACGGCGGCCAGCGTGGCTGCAAGCGAACGAAAGATGTCCCGCCCATCACTCGACCCCAGCAGATCTTCGCACGCCCGTTCGGGATGCGGCATCAGCCCCAGCACGTTGCGCGAGCGATTGCAGATGCCGGCAATGTTATCGCGCGAGCCGTTTGGATTTGCCGCATCAGTCGGGTTTCCCTCCTGGTCGCAGTAACGAAAGACAATCCTATCTTCCTGCCGCAGCTCTGCCAACGTCACATCGTCGCAGACGTAGTTTCCCTCGGCATGGGCGATCGGAATTCGGAGCACCGAGCCCGGTGTCATTTCATTTGTATAGGGTGTGTCTGAAGTTTCGACGCGCACAAAGACGTGTTCACAAATAAAGTGTAAATCGCGATTGCGGATCAAGGCGCCGGGCAAGAGCCCAGCTTCGCAAAGAATCTGAAACCCATTGCAAATCCCCAGGACGAAACGGCCAGTCGCGGCAAACTTCTTCACCGATTCCATCACCGGCGAAAACCGCGCCAGCGCGCCGGCGCGCAGGTAGTCGCCATACGAAAAGCCACCGGGAATAATCAAGGCGTCGTAAGAGTTTAGATCTGTATCGCGATGCCAGATGAAATCCACCGGCTGGCCAACCTGTTTTGAGATCACGTGATAAGCATCGTGATCGCAGTTTGAGCCGGGAAAAACTATGATTCCAAACTTCACCCTTCAATCTCCACGCGGTAATCTTCGATGATTGGATTGGAAAGAACTTCGCGCGCCATGCGAACCACGGATTCGCGCGCTTGCTCCTCGTTGGCTGAATCCTGGAGTGCAATCTCGAAGTATTTACCCTGGCGAACGTCCGCGATTCCGGTAAAGCCAAGCAGCTCGACGGAGTGCTGTATGGCTTTGCCCTGTGGATCAAGAACGCCTGGTTTGAGACTAACGAAGACTTTCGCTTTCATATCGTTTGGCGCCGCTCCCAATTGTGCTCTTCATACTAAAACATTACATTGCTTCATGGTAGCTAATAGCATACTATCTCGGCCCGCGACTTTTGTATTCGGTATCCAATTTCAGACAAACTGAGAATCAGGAGAACTCAACTATGCAGAATCCCCCCCCAGGCCTAACTGGCAAATCGAGCACTGGTCTTGACGAGAACATCGCTGCTTTACTCTCCTACATATTTGGCTGGGTCTCCGGCCTGGTCTTTTTCCTGATTGAAAAAGACAGCAAACTGGTCCGCTTTCACGCGATGCAGTCAATCCTGTTAAATGTTTGTATTGGGGTGCTGGCCATCGCATTGTGGATTGTTTCCATTGTGCTCATTTTGATTGCGGCACAGTTGGCAGACGTTATGGGAACAGTGGTGGGCCTTTTAGCCACTCTCTTCTGGTTGATCTTTTCGGCCATTCTGCTGATCGTGTTTATTCTGTGTTTGGTACGAGCTTATCAGGGCAAGTTCTTCAAGTTGCCGGTTATTGGTAACCTGGCAGAAAAGTTCGCCAACAAGTAAACCTGGTCGGTGCCTTGTCCTGATTTCAGTTTTCTTCGTGCAACCTCCGTGTTCTCTGTGTCTCTGGGGTGAATCTTGATTGCCATTTGTTTACCACAGAGACACAGAGAACACGGAGGTTGCACGGAGATTAATTCAGAAATAGGACAGTACCCGCGCGGTCGCAGGTGATACCGACTACCTCTCGTCAAAAACCCTGTCAAAGATCCGTTCGACATTTCGTAAATAGGTCTCGAGTTGGAACACGCCATCGATCTCCGGGACAGATAGATGCGAATTGATGTCCGCATCTCCGTTCAGCAGCTCTTTAAAGTTTTGGTCTGTTTCCCAAACCTTCATGGCATTTCGCTGCACCCATTCATAAGCGGTTTCGCGTGAGACCCCTTTTTGCGTCAGCGCGAGCAGGAGTTGTCCGCTGAAGACCAGCCCTTTCGTCAACTGCAGGTTCTGCAGCATGCGCTCCGGGTAAACCACCAGCCCTTCAATTAACGACGCCGCCTTATGAAGGATGTAATCCAGAGCAATGCTCGAATCAGGCAAAACTACGCGCTCAGCGGACGAGTGGGAAATGTCGCGCTCGTGCCAGAGAGCAACATTCTCGAGCCCCACCAGACTGTTGGCTCTGACTACGCGCGCCATGCCGCAGATGCGTTCGGAGATAATTGGATTCCGCTTGTGAGGCATCGCGCTCGAACCTTTCTGCCCCGTAGCAAACCGTTCCTGAGCTTCGTGAACTTCTGTCCGCTGCCAGTGGCGAATATTGAGCGCAAACTTATCGAGCGATGAGGCAATGATGGCCAGCGTGCACAGATATTCAGCGTAGCGATCGCGCTGAATGATCTGCGTAGAAACCGGCGCAGGTTTCAGGCCAAGCCGCGCGCAAACTCTCTCCTCAACTTCCGGGTCGAGCAGTGCAAATGTTCCTACGGCGCCGCTGATTTTGCCAACAGCCACGGTTTCGCGCGCTTGCTTCAACCGTTCTCGATTGCGGCGCATCTCGTCATACCAGAGTGCGAAAGTCAGGCCGAAAGAGGTTGGTTCAGCGTGGATGCCGTGGGTGCGGCCAATTTGCGGAGTGTGCTTAAACTCAAACGCGCGGCGCTTGAGCACGTCCAGGAGCGCCTCGACTTTCTTGAGCAGAAGATCACAGGCCTCGCGCAACAAGAGCGCACTAGCAGTATCCACGACATCGGAAGAGGTCAGGCCGTAGTGAACGAAGCGCGCGGCTTCGCCGATGTTTTCGGCGAGGTTGGTGGTGAAGGCAATGACGTCGTGGTTAGTGGTCTTTTCAATCTCATTTATTCGCTCAACTGAAAACTTCGCTCGCGACTTGATCTGCTCGAGCGCTTCCTCGGGAATCGTTCCCGTCTCCCCATGCACTTCACAGACGGCGAGTTCCACTTCGAGCCACTTCTGGAATTTGCTCTGCTCGCTCCAGAGCGCACCCATTTCAGGCAATGTGTAACGTTCGATCATCTCACGTTAGTTTCGAGTTTCGAGTTTCGAGTTTCGAGTTTCGAGTTTCGAGTTTCGAGTTTCGAGTCGCGGGTTCCAAGTTCGGCCCTTACCGCTTCGGCGAACTCGAAACTCGAAACCCGGAACTCGAAACTACTTAAGCGCCGTTGAGTTGACAAAATAACGCGCGAGCAGCCAGCGGCCATCGCGCTCGACCAAAGTGAAGGTTTCCATACCTTCGCCATTCTGAAACTTTGTTCTGTAAGTAACGATGTACACGCGGCCTTTCAGCAGGCCGCCCGAATTCTCTTGTTCAAGAGCGTATTGTAGCGTTCGGTTTTCCACCGGCCCGAGCTTGGTTCTAAGAGTTTTGAATGTTGCCGTCGACTCATCGAGTGTGGCATCTTGCCGCCAAAGTTCCGATGCCTCGTTGTAGATCTTGTCGTAGCGCTGCGCCGCAATCTCTTCGTTTATGGTGCCGATCGCCGATTCCACTTCGGGCGGAATCCTTCGGCGTTCCGGATTGGACGTGCAAGCGAAACTCAAAACAGCGACAGTCAGGACTAGCAGGAAGCTCCTCTTTGGAGTGCGGTGACCAGTCACCGCTTTGGCCTTCGGCGGCTTGACGCTGCCGTCTCGTCCTGAATCCACCTCAACCGTGGCCGCGACAAGTCGCGACCGACCAAAGCGCTGACTGGTCAGCGCACTCCAAAGAAGTTTGTCGGACGTTCCGCCTTCATCCCTCATCCTTCCCTTACACCTCGATCCACGGAGTCGGCTCCTTTGGAAACGACAAACTGACCTGGGTGTCGGCATGAAAGAGCGGATAGCGCTCCTGCAAGGCAACCTCCGCGGAAATCTTGGCGAGGTAAGGGTTGTTCGCACGCTGAGAGAGATGCGCCAGCACCAGATATCTCGCGACCCCATCGAAGTCGTCCCGAATCCAGTCAGCCACGTCTTCGTTCGAGAGATGACCGAGGCGTGAAAGGATTCGCTGTTTTAATTCCCATGGATAGTTATCGCAAGCCTTTAACATGTCGCGGCTGTGGTTGGATTCGATCACGACCGCGGCACAACCGCGCAGCCGCTCGCTAACGAGTGTCGTGATGTGGCCAAAGTCCATCAACGTGGCGATCTTCACACCTTGATGCGTCGCCGTGAATCCGAAATTGTCTACAGCGTCGTGCGGGATAGTGAAAGGATGAAAGTCAATCTCGCCGATGCGAAAGTCGCGGCTCGATTCTATCTGCTCGACGCGGTCCTGAAGCGCCCGGGCGCGTTTGCGTGGTTCTTCATCGTTAACGTTGTGGCGCTCGCTGATGTAGGCATCGCAGGTTTTGGCGGAAATGTAGACGGGGCAATCGACTGTTCGCAGCAACACGCGCAGACCGCCGGCGTGGTCGCCATGTTCATGGGTCACCAGCACGGCGTCGAGTTTCTGCACGTCTTCGCCGACGAGCGCAAGCCGGCGCGCGATCTCCCTGGCGCTGAGTCCGGCGTCAACGAGCACACGAGTCTCGCCTGCAACGATCAAAACCGCATTGCCCGTTGATCCGCTGCCGAGAACGGTAAGTTTCATGTTAAGGAAATTAGAACTATGAACCGCGCTACTAAGAAAGGTGTAGAAAGAAACTTTAGCACTTAATACCGGAAACGGCTACCGCGGCATTCGGTGTAAAGCAAACTGTCAGTTTGCGACTGTTCGTTGCCACTCAGTCGAGCAATTGCCACCTCACGCAAACTAACAGTTTGCGTTACGTCAGATCCTAAGCCGCGAGCGATCGACGCGAAAGCCGTTGAGGTTTCCGAGAGCGCCGAGCCCCAGCGATTCGCTCGTGAAAAATTCGCGGGCCACCCGTTGCAGATCATCCGCATTCGCAGCCTCAATTTTTTCAATGGTCTCCGCAGTGGAAATGTGACGGCCATGGATTATCTCCTGGCGCGCCAGCGCGCTCACCCGCGCACTCGAAGATTCAAGCGCGAGAAGTATCGATGATATTGCTAGATCCTTTGCCAGCTTCAACTCCTCCGCGGAAATGCTCTCAGCCACAACCCGTCGCATCTCCGCCAACGAGAGATCGAACACCTCGTCCAGGTGTTCTGGAGACGTGCCTGCGTAGATCGTGAAAACGCCGACGTCGGAAAACGCGCTGCCTCCGGCCCCGACCGAGTAAGCAAGACCGCGCTCTTCTCGAATTGTTTGCCATAGACGGCTGGAAGTGCCACCACCGACTACCGACGCCAGCAGGCTCGCCGCATAGCGATCACTGCTTTTCGCGTCGGGCCAGGGTGCAGCGATAACGAGATGTGCCTGCTCGAGTTCATTCTTCTGCTCAATAAGAATCGGGGCTGCTGGCGTCGGCGATTGCTCAGCCGCATTTTGCCGGCCCGCTTCCGTCTCCACCGCGGAGTTGGCAAACGAACTTTCAACCAGCGCCACCAAACTGTTGTGCTCAACATTACCCGCCGCCGCTACCACCAGGTTTGGGGCTGAAAACTCGCGCTCGTGAAAGGTCGAAACTGTATGGTGATCAAACGAAGAAATGGTTTCTGCCGTGCCTTCGATTGGGCGTCCCAGCGGATGGCCGGGGAAATAAGCGGCGTTGAAGAGTTCTCCCAACAATTCGTCGGGAGTGTCCTCAACCATTTTCATCTCTTCGAGGATGACCTGCTGCTCGCGTTCCAAATCATTTTGGTCAAAGCGCGGGTGGGCGAGGAGGTCGGCAAGCAGATCAAATGCCTGGGGCAGGCTTCGGTCCGCAACCTTTACGGCGAAACCTGTCATCTCATGGGTAGTAAAAGCATCGAGATTTCCCCCAAGCCGATCAGACTCAACAGCAATATCGCGAGCCGTTCGGCGCTGCGTCCCTTTGAAAACTGCATGTTCGATGAAATGGCAAATCCCGTTGAGTTCGGGGGCTTCGTGGCGGGAACCACGTCGCACCCAAATCCCGGCAGTTACCGACCGCAGACCGGGCATGTGCTCAGTCAGAACCGTGATGCCGTTGGGGAGTCTGGTCGAGCGAATTTCGTCAATCATGAATTACACATTCAAAAACGGGCAGAAATTAACACAGCTCCGCATCCTAGCACGGCGGAAACCGGCGGCAAAGTGGAGCCAAAGTGGACGCTGAGCAGGGGTCCTATTGCTTGACAGCGCTTCGGTTATTGGCGGAAAATGCGAACTATCCAACGGTTCCGGTAAGTCTCCTGGCCTGAACCAGTTCGCCTTCTGCGGGTTAAGGCGGGGCTGCCTTGTAGCTCTCGCGAAGGTGAGCATCTTTAGGAGACTTCTTCCTATTTTGTGCAAACCACAGTCACAGTCGATCGCTTCAGACGTTTCCTACCGGAGGCGTAAGGAGGTTTCGTAGCGATGAAAAAAGCTGGGATAGTATTTGGAAGAATGAACTTAGGAAGAATACTTAGTCTTTTTCTGGTTGCGTTTTCGGCTGGTCTTTGC
>Ga0180086_1000002_pt1 | contig 25134 bp, 21 predicted proteins | sample EasRiv760_16_10D_FD_121778 | JGI IMG/M metagenome (GOLD analysis project Ga0180086, IMG submission 121778) | Soil microbial communities from meander-bound floodplain in the East River, Colorado, USA - East River metaG ERMLT760_16_10D | ecosystem: Environmental > Terrestrial > Soil > Floodplain ... | reverse complement strand
CGAGATTGCGCTCCATCGTCTCGTACACCTTCGCCGCCATCGCCGGCGTCGATTCAATCGTCACCATGCTCTCGGTCTCCTCACCCGGCCATTCATCGGCCGTTTCCCGCTTACCGTCGGCCCTATAAGGTAACACCGGCCGGGCGGGGGCGCTGCCCCGACTTGGGGGGAGAACGCCGAGACGCTCGGCGACGACCGCTCCTGACGGCGGTCCGGAAATGTCGATCGGTGGATTGTCCTGACCTCCTCCTCCAGTTAGACTCCAACACGTGCCGAAAGGGGAACCTCGGAGCCGATGAGAATCGTCTGCGCCTGGTGCAAGGACGAGGGGCTGAACTCCGTCCTTGGCGAACGCGAGCCGGTCTCCGACACGACCGACACCCACGGCATCTGCGCCCGACACTCCGACAAGCTCCTCGAGCAACTGCCCTCCGGATCGTTTCCCGGGATACGGATTCTTTTCGTCGTTCGCGTCACGGAGGCGGCCGTGTACGACCATCTCACCCAGGCCTTCGCCGGGTTTCCTGATATCGCGGTGATCACCGACCGCCGGAAGGGCGAGCGCCGCACGGAGAGAAGCGCCGTGCCGGCCGAGCGGCGCCGGACCAATCGCCGGCTTCGCACGACGGAGTTCTCGAGTCTCGGCTATCTGCTCGTGCGCTTCGGCCCCGAACGCACGGTGTACGCGGGCCTCAGCGCTATTCGACGGTGACGCTCTTGGCGAGATTTCTCGGCTGGTCGACGTCGCAGCCGCGGCGCACCGCGATGTGGTAGGCCAGGAGCTGGAGTGGGATGACGGTCAGGAGCGGCATCAGAAAGTCCGCGCAAGGCGGGATCTCCAGCACGTGGGTGGCTTTGGCCGCGACGGCGCGATCGCCGGTCTGGACGACCGCGATGACCTGGCCCTCGCGGGCGCGCACTTCCTCCACGTTGCCGAGCATGCGCTCGTAGGAGCCGTCGCGCGGGGCGATCACCACGACGGGGAGCCCGTCGGTGATGAGCGCGATGGGCCCGTGCTTCATCTCGCCGCCCGCGTAGCCCTCGGCGTGGATGTAGGAGATCTCCTTGAGCTTGAGCGCGCCTTCGAGCGCGATCGGGTACGAAAGCCCGCGCCCGAGGTAGAGAAAGTCCGTCGCGCCCGAGAGGTGCCGCGCCAGCTCGGCCACCCGCGTGTCCAGCTCCAGCGTCTGCTCGACGAGCCGCGGGATCTCGACGAGGTCGCGGATGCGCTTGCGCACGTCCTCCGCGGTGATCGCGTCGCGCTGCCGGCCGAGCCAGAGCCCCAGCAGGTACGTCGCGACGATCATCGTCGAGAAGGCCTTGGTCGAGGCCACGCCGATCTCGGGGCCCGCGTGCATGTAGAGGGTGCCGGTGGCCTCGCGGGCGAGGGCCGAGCCGACCACGTTGGTGATGGCGAGGATCGGGCAGCCCTTGAGCCGCGCGGCCTTCACCGCTCCGAGGGTGTCGGCGGTCTCACCGGACTGCGACACCGCCACCACGAGCGTCTCCGGTCCGACGATCGCGTCGCGATAGCGGAACTCGGAAGCGAGGTCGACCTCGGCCGGTAGCCCGGCCAGGCGCTCGACCATGGAGCGGCCGAGCATGGCCGCGTGCCACGCGGTACCGCACGCCACGAACGTCACGCGTTGGATCGAGCGCACCGTGGCCGGATCGAGGTTGACGTCGGGCAGGACGATGGTGCCGGTCTCAGGCGCGATCCGGCCGAGGAAGGTGTCGGTGATCGCCCGCGGCTGCTCGTAGATCTCCTTGAGCATGAAATGGCGGTAGCCGCCCTTCTCCGCCATGATCGGATCCCACAGGATCCGCACGGGGTCGCGCTGCACGGGCTCGCCGTCGAGGGTCGACAGCTCCACGCCGTCCGCGGTGACCACGGCCACTTCGCCGTCCTCGAGGATCACGACGTCGCGGGTGTGAGAGAGGATCGCTGGGATGTCGGAGGCGATGAACATCTCGCCGCGACCGAGGCCGACGACGACACTGCCGGCGCCCTGCTTGGCGGCGATCAGGCGGTCGGGGGCCGCGCTCGACACGACCCCGACGGCGTAGGAGCCCCTGAACTCGGCCAGCGCCGCCTTCACCGCGTGATCGAGACGCCCGGCGATCTCGAGATGATGCTCGATCAGGTGCGCGAGGACCTCGGTGTCGGTCTCCGAGCGGAAGGTGTGACCTTCCGCGGTCAGCCGGTCCTTGATCTCGAGGTAGTTCTCGAGGATCCCGTTGTGGACGACGACGAGGCCGCCCGTGCAGTCCGTGTGGGGGTGGGCGTTCTCCTCCGAGGGCCGCCCGTGCGTCGCCCAGCGCGTGTGGCCGATGCCGATGGAGCCCGAGACCGGGCGGTCGCGCAGGACGCCCTCGAGCGCCTTGAGCCGGCCCGGAGCCCTCCGCACGTGCAGCGTGCCGTCGGCGCCGAGGATCGCCACGCCGGCCGAGTCGTAGCCGCGGTACTCGAGGCGCTTGAGCCCTTCGACGATGATCCCGACCGCGCTCTTGTCACCGACGTAGCCGACGATCCCACACATCGCGCGTCAATCCTTTCGCGGCTTGCCGTCTGGCGATTTGGCCGCGCGCTCGCGCGCCTTGCGCTCCGCCCAGCCGGGCTTGTCGACCTGCTGCGCGCGGCCCAGCGCGAGCGCCCCGGGCGGCACGTCGCGGGTGATCGTCGAGCCCGCCGCGACGTAGGCACCGTCGCCGACGGTCAGCGGCGCCACTAGCGTCGTGTTGCTGCCCACGAACACGCGGTCGCCGATCCGCGTCTCGTGCTTGGCGACGCCGTCGTAGTTGCAGGTGATCGTGCCCGCCCCGACGTTCACGCCTTCGCCCACCGTGGCGTCGCCGATGTAGGTGAGGTGGGGCGCCTTGGAGCCACGGCCGATGCGCGACTTCTTCACCTCGACGAAGTTGCCGATGCGGGCGCGGCTTCCGATCATGGCTTCCGGTCTCAGGTGACAGAAGGGACCGAGCTGGGCCTCGTCCTCCACGACCGCGTCGGTCAGCACGCAGTACGGCTTGAGCAGCACCCGGTCACCGAGCCGGCTCGATCGGACGTGACAGCCCGACTGCACCACGCACTCGCCGCCGATCACGGACGCCCCTTCGATGACAACCTGGGGGTACACGATCGTGTCGGCACCGATCGTGACGCCGTCCTCGATGTAGGTCGAGGCGGGATCGATGATCGTCACGCCCGCTTCCATGAGCTGATCGAGGATGCGCCGGCGCTGGATGGCCGCGACGGCCGCGAGCTGGCGGCGGTCGTTCACGCCGAGCGCTTCGGCCGGATCGTGCACGGTGACCGCCTCGATGCGGCCGGCGGTCCGGGCGAGGATCCCGATGACGTCGGTGAGGTAGTACTCGCCCTGGTCGTTGTCGGGGCGCACCTCGGCCAGCGCGGCCCACAACCGGCGGGCGTCGAAGCAATAGACGCTGGTGCTGATCTCGTTGATGCGCTTCTGGTCATCCGTCGCGTCCCGCTCCTCGACGATGCGCGTGACGCGACCCCGCTGGCGCAAGACGCGCCCGTAACCGTGCGGCTCCGCGACGTGCGCGGTGACCAGGGTGACGGCCGCACCGGTGGCCGCGTGATGGCCGACGAGACGCTCGAAGGTCTCCGCGGTCAAGAGCGGCATGTCGCTGGGCAGAACGAGGATCGTCGCGTCGTCGCCGCACGCGCCGCGCGCTTGGAGCACCGCGTGGCCCGTGCCCAGCCGCTCGCGCTGCTCGACGGCGACGAGCCCCTCGCCGGCGGCCGCGACGACCTCACCCGCATTGGGGCCGACGACCATGACGAGCCGGTCGGCAACCGCGCGCGCGGCCCGAAGCGCATAGCCGATCAGGGGACGACCGCAGAGCGGATGGAGAACCTTCGGATGGCGGGAACGCATCCGCTTGCCCTCGCCAGCGGCGAGGATGATCGCCGTCACGCCATCCATGGGGTGATCCTCATTTTATATCTGGCGTAGCAAAGCCTACGCCAGATTGTTTTCATCAAGTCTTGGCGCATTCCGTGGCGGAGACGCCACGGCACCGTCTAGCCGATGTGTCGGAGGTGAGACACCAGACGTGCCAGGCGGGGCGGCAGGGGTGAAACGAATTCTACCCGTCGCTGAGTACCCGGGTGCACGAAAGCGAGGCGGGCGGCGTGGAGGGCCAGGCCCTCGACGTCGACCGGGAGGTGGGGCCGGCTCCGTCCGTACACCTCATCGCCCGCGACAGGGTGCCCGAGCGAGGCGAGGTGGACGCGGATCTGGTGCGTGCGCCCCGTCTCGAGTCGACACTCGACCAGCGTGAAGCCATCGAAGCGCTCCCGGACCCGAAACCGGGTGACCGCGCGGCGTCCCTGCCCGTCGGGACGGATCGCCATGCGCTGGCGGTGGTGCGGATCTCGGCCGATCGGCGCGTCGACCCGCCCTTCGGCGCGCGCCACGCGCCCGTGGACGATGGCCAGGTACTCCCGCGTGACCTCGCGCGCCGCGAGCTGGGCGACGAGGGCGTAGTAGGCCGACGTGGTCTTGGCGACCACGAGCAGGCCCGACGTGCCTTTATCGAGCCGGTGGACGACGCCGGGCCGGCGCTGCCCGCCGACGCTCGCCGTCTCGGGAGCGTGAGCAAGAACGCCGGCCGCGAGCGTGCCCCGGGACACTCCGGCGCCGGGATGCACGACCATCCCCGCCGGCTTGTCGACGACCAGCACGTGCTCGTCCTCGTGGACGATGGCGAGCGCGATGGGCTCTGGCGCCAGCTCCTGGGGCGGGGCCGGCGGAATCTCGATCTCCACCGCTTCGCCGCCGCGAAGACGATGCGCCGCTTTCCGCGTCGCGCCCCCGACGCGGACGTGTCCCTCGTCGATCAGCGCCTGCAGGCGCGCTCGAGAGAGCTCCGGGACCGCCGTCACGAGCCAACGATCCAGTCTCAGGCCCGCCGCCGCTCCATCGACCGTAAGGACCTGCGTCACGACCGTTCGATGGCGGGACGAGCCCGCATGAGATGCACGGCGAGCAGCGTGACGCCGATGGTGATTGCCGAGTCCGCGGCGTTGAAGGCCGGCCAGTGGTAGCCGCGGAAATGGACGTCGACGAAGTCGACCACCGCGCCGAAGCGCGCCCGATCGATCAGGTTGCCGACGGCGCCGCCGAAGATCAACGCGACCGACCACCGCGCGAGCCGGCCGCCGTCGGCGAGCACGCGCACGGCCACCCGAGCCAGGACGACGAGCGCGGTGATCGACAGCAGCGCGATTGACCAGCGCCACGCGGCGGGCAGCCCGCCGAGGAGGCCGAAGGCCAGGCCCGAGTTCATGACGAGGGTCAGGGAGAGGAAGCCGTCGATCAGGTGAATGGCCACGCCGGGCGGCAGATGCTCCAGCACCACGGCCTTCGTGATCTGGTCGAGCACGACGATCGTGCCCGCGATCACGACGATCGGCGTCATCAACGCCCGCGCAACACCGCCACGCAGCGCTCGCACAGGGTCGGATGCTCGGCGTCGGCGCCGACCCGCTCACTCCACATCCAGCAGCGCGCGCACTTGGCCCCGCGCGCGTGATCGACGCCGATCACGAGCCCCGGGATCTCCTGGCTCTCGTACTGGACCACCGCCGGCGCGCCCACAGGCTCGAGCGACACCTGCGACACGATCAGGAGGGTCGGGAGCAACTCCCGCTTGCGGGCGAGCAGCTCCGGCAGATCCTCGGGCGCCTGCGTGACGGTGACCGCCGCCGCCAGCCCGCTGCCGATGAGTCCACGGGCCCGCGCGGTTTCGAGGGCCTTGGCGATCTCGCGACGGACTTCCAGCAGCCGCGTCCACTCGCGCGCGAGCGTGTCGTCGAGCCACTCGAGCGGCACCTCAGGAAAGCGTTCGAGGTGCACGCTCTCGACTCGCCCACCCGGCAGGTGCCGCCAAGCCTCCTCGGCGGTGAAGCTGAGAATCGGCGCGAGCAGGCGCAGGAGCGCGCTCAGGATGTCGTGGCAGGCCGTCTGCGCGGCGCGGCGCCGCGGGTCGTCGGCCGCCGACGTGTAGAGCCGGTCCTTGATGATGTCGAGGTACTGGGCGGACAGGTCCACCGCACAGAAGTTGTGGATCGCGTGGAAGACGGTGTGGAACTGATACTCCTCGTACGCGCGCTGCACGCGGTCGATGAGCCGAGCGAGCCGGTCGAAGATCCACCGGTCGACCTCGTCCAAGCGCCCGTAAGGTTGCCGGTGCCGGACGGGATCGAAGTCGCCGAGGTTGCCGAGCAGGAACCGCGCGGTGTTGCGAAGCCGTCGGTACGCGTCGGCCAGCCGATCCAGGATCTCGCTGGAGAGCCGGATGTCCTCGGTGTAGTCCTCGGCGGCCACCCAGAGCCGCAACACCTCGGCGCCGTACTTGGGGAGGAGCTCTTCCGGCGACACGCCATTGCCGACCGATTTCGACATCTTCCGGCCCTCGCCGTCCACGACGAAGCCGCACGTGAGCACGGCCTTGTAGGGCGGCGCGCCGCGCGTGGCCACCGCCTCCAGCAGGGACGAGTGGAACCAGCCACGATGCTGGTCGGATCCCTCGAGGTACAGCTCGGCCGGCCACCTGAGCTCGGGGCGCGTCTCGAGCACCGCCGCGTGGCTGCAGCCGGAATCGAACCAGACGTCGAGGGTGTCGGTGCCCTTGCGGAACGCGGCCCCGCCGCATCGGTGGCACCGCGTGCCGGGCGGCAGCAGCTCCGCCTCGCTGCGGAGATACCACTCTTCGATGCCGCGGCCCTCGCCGAAGAGCTGCGCCACGTGCTCGGCGACCACCTGCTCGAGCAGCAGGGCCTCGCACCCGACGCAGTAGAACGCCACGATCGGCACGCCCCACACGCGTTGTCGCGAGATCGTCCAGTCGGGCCGGTGGGCGACCATGTTGTAGATGCGCTCTTCGCCCCAGGTCGGAATCCACCGCACGTCGCGCCGGATCGCCTCCAGCGTGCGCGCGCGCAACCCTTGCTGGTCGAGGCCGACGAACCATTGCTCGGTCGCGCGGAAGAGCGTCGGATTCTTGCAGCGCCAGCAGTGCGGATACGTGTGCGTGAGCGGCATCTCGGCGACGAGCGCCCCGCGCTCGCGAAGGAATTCGACGATCCGAGGGTTCGCCTCCCACACCGTGAGCCCCGCGAAGCGCTCGACGTCGCCGACGAACCGCCCGTCGTCGTCGACCGGGTTGTAGATCTTCAAGCCCAGGCGCTTGCCGAGATCGTAGTCCTCCTCGCCGTGACCGGGGGCGATGTGGACGAGACCGCTCCCGGTGTCCATCGCGACGAAGTCGGCGGCGGCCACCTTTCCAGTGCGGTCCAGCCAGGCGTGGCGATACTCGAGGCCCTCGAGCTCACGCCCGATAAACGTGGCGAGAGACCGCGCCCCCGCGAGCCGACCAACCTTCACGACCTCCTCGGCGAGCTTGGCCGCCACGATGAGAACCTCGTCGCCGGTGGCGACGGCGACGTACGACTCGTCGGGATGGACGGCGATGGCCAGGTTCGCGGGAAGCGTCCACGGGGTGGTGGTCCAGATGACGAGCGACGTGCGACCATCGCCCGGCAGGCCGGCGGGGGGCGTCAGCAGGGGAAACTTCACGTACACCGACGGCGTCCGCTGCTCCTCGTACTCCACCTCGGCCTGGGCGAGCGCCGTCTTGCAGTACATGCACCAGTGGACCGGCTTGAGCCCCTTGTAGACGAGGTCGCGGCCGACGAGGCGCCCGAACTCGCGGACGATCACGCCCTCGTAGGCGGGGGCCATCGTGGTATACGGGTTGTCCCAGTCGCCGAAGACCCCGAGCCTCCGGAACTCGTCGCGCTGGATGTCCACGAACTTCTGGGCGTGGGCGCGACATCGTCGGATCTTCTCGACGGGATCCATGGCCCGCCGGACGTCGATGCCGGGCTGATCCAGGCCGAGCTGCTTATCGACTTCATGCTCGATCGGCAGGCCATGGCAATCGAAGCCCGGAACGTACACGGCGTTGAACCCCAGCATCGTGCGCGACTTCACGACCACGTCCTTCAGCACCTTGTTCAGCACGTGGCCCATGTGGATGGGGGCGTTCGCGTACGGCGGCCCGTCGTGGAGGATCCACAGCGGCCGGTCCGCCGAGACCTCGCGCAGGCGCTTGTAGATGCCGATCCCGTCCCACCAGGCGAGCATCTGGGGCTCGGTCTGCGGGAGGTTCGCCTTCATCGCGAAGGCCGTTTTCGGCAGGTTTAGCGTGGCCTTGTAGTCCATGGTCGGGACAGTCATGGTAACACGTGTGACCGGAGCGGGCAGGTTCCGGACGCGTCAGCCCGCGCAGCGAACCAATCGGTAGACCACCATTTCGTCGGCGCCGGAGACGGTATTGTGCTCGAGTCGGACGCGGTAGATCGGCTCGATCAGGTCGCGACGAGCCGTCATCTGCGGAAACCACGCGGGGAACACGATGACGTGTCCGGGGCAGCGCTCGACGAGGTAACGGATCACTCCCGCCTCCCCTTCCCGCCGATATGGGATGATGTCCGGGCTCACGAGTCCCATCAGGTCGATGATCTCGCGCCGCGAGAAGTACGCGATCGCGCCGATGTCGTTCACGGCGATCGTCCCGCGCTTGGGCAGGTGCTCGTCGACCCAGCGTCCAAGGTGGACCTGCATCGCGTTAATGTTCTGAACGGCCCAGCCATAGCGCGTGGCGGCCGGGAACATCGCGACCACGGCCAGCGCGAGGTAGACGGCGCCGAACGCGACGCGCATGCGTGTGAGCCGCGGGCCCAGCGCGACGGCGAGAACGAGGAAGGCCACGGGGAGGAGATGAATGGAGTATCGCCCCTCCTGGAACGCGGGGTCTCGATAGGGGGCGAAGAGCGCCATGGCGAAGGGGTGAGCGACGAGGACCAGGGCGGGCACGGCGAGCGCGCGACCCGGGCGTCGCCAGACGAGGACGACCGCCACGAGCAGCACGAGGGGCAGCAGCCAGTCCGTCATCGCGAGCCACGTGACCCACGCGCCGAAGAACTCGGCGGGCCTCGACAGCCAGGTGATCGCCGCCGCTTCTCGAACCCCTGAGAGCCACCCGACGAGTCCCCCCTCGACCTTGGCGCTCGCCGTCGCCGGCAGGGGACTCCCCGCGGTGGCGAGGCTGAAGAGCACGGCCGGCGCGAGGATGGCGGCGGTGATGGCGACGAACAGAGCGCCACGGCGAGCCGTCAGCGGGCGGGCCCCGGCCAGGAGCGGTACCAGGATGAGGGCCTCGGGACGCGCGACCGCGGCGAGGGCGGCCCAGAGCGCGGTCCAGGCGTCACGGCCGCGGGCGTGAGCGAGAAGCGACGCCGCGACGAGGAGCGCCGCCAGCGTCACCTCCATGCCGGAGAACGCTCCCCACGCCATCGCTCCCGTCCACGCCAGACCGATCGCGGCGCCGAGCGCTCCCAGTCGCGAGGCGCCCCAGGCCACGGCCGCGTGTCGGAGGACGAGCGCCGTGCCCAGACCCGCCATCACGCCGATGGTCTTGACGACCACAGCCGATGCCCCGAACACGGCGACTCCGAGCGCCAGCAACAGCGTCCACAGGGGAGCGGTGGAGCCCGCCACCGGCACGCCCGGGTTGTAGGAGAATCCCGCGCCCTCGGCCATGTTGCGGGCGAAGTGCAGATGAATCCACGAGTCGTCCAGAGGAAAGCCCGGGACGCCGGCCAGGCGGTGCTCGATCAGCAGAAAGAGGACGAGCGGCAGGCAGGCGGCGACGGCGACGACGAGATCATCGCGCGGTCCCGAGCCGCCCGGGTCAGCGCCCGGCGCGGCCGGCACGACGCGGTGGTTCCTCGCGGATCAGAGTGTAGCCGGCGTAGCCCACCGGCTTCTTGCCGACGGGCAACACGTAGAGGAATCGGCCGTGGGGGATCTCGACTTCCATGAGGCCGGGGGGCCGCTCCGAGGTGGGACTCCAGTGGTCGACGAACCACACGAGACGCTTGACCGAGGCCGGAAGACGCACCTCGCTGTCCCGCACACGCGTCATGCTCAGCGAGGCCTTCGGCGCGTAGTAGCCAGCCGGCAAGTCGCCGACCTGGAGCTCGTAGATCGCATACGAAGGCAGGTAGAAGACGGCGTGTCGCATCCAGGGGTACGAGCGCGTGTTGCCCAGCTCGGTGATGATCGCCGTGTCCTCGGGCGAGTACTGCCCGGTGATCGCGGCCACGAACGTGCTCACTACGTCTTCGTGCTCGCGCAGCGCGGCGGCCGTGCGGCTGAAGATCCAGTCGAACGCCTCGTCCTCGGCCATCTTCACCCAGGCGGCCCGCGATCGATCGAAGTCCCGCTGGAGCGGGCGCGCGTTGACGAAGAACGCGCCGTTGACGAGGACGACGACCGCGACCGCCCCCGCGAGCGCGATGGGGCGCAGCCATGGAAGGGCGGCAAACGCCGCCGCCCGGCCGAGCGTGGTGACGAGCACCGCCGAGAGCAGGATCACGAGCGCGGGCAGGAACGTCAGGACGTATCCCGCCTGGCCGAAGTGCACGAGCGTGTAGACGAGCACCGGCGTCGCCGTCCAGCCGACGAAGAACCACTCGCGCGGTCCCCAGCCCCGCCGCCGCACGTACCACGGGACGAGGAACACCGCGAGGGCCAGCGGGCCGAGACCGACGAGGACCGACTCGACGAGGTAGCGCGCCATGCGGAGGTTCGTGTCGACGACGCCGCCGAGGATCGACGTCGGCTTCACCACGGTTTCCGCCAGATCCACCGACGCCGTGAGATACCGATCGAGCCCGCCGGTGAGCCAGATCATCGGCACGAACCACGCGATCACGGCCACCGCGATGATCGCGAAACCCACGACGACCGTGCGCAGCCGCCGGACGCCGGCGACGGTGGCGCCGAGCCAGAGCGGAACGAGCAAGAGCAGGATGGACTGGCGGACGCCGCCGGCCAGGCCGAGGTAACCGGCCGCGAGCCACGCGTCGGTCTCGTTGCCACGCAGCGCGCGGAAGGCGAAGTACGCCACGGTCGACGCGCACAGCGCTTCGCCGGCGTACGTCAAACCGACGGACCCGTAGAACCAGAAGAGCGGACTCACCGCGAGCAGGGTCGCCGCAACGAGGGCGGTCGCGCGGTCGTAGGCGGTGCGGGCCAGGAAGTAGACGACGAAGGTCGTCAGACCGCTGAAGGCGACCGCGAGCACGACGTAGGCCGCCGTCGGATCATCGAGCCAGGTGTTGACGAGGCGGCCGAGCGCGACGTAGAGGATGTACCCCGGCGGGTGCGGCTGGTGTTTGACGACGTCGTACTCGCGGAGCGCGAGCGCGAACTGGACCGCGTCCCAGTTGTAGAGCATGCGCGCCCGATAGGGCAAGCGCGACAGGATCGTCAGGATCGCCAGCGCGGACGCGAACAGGACGTCGTACCGGTCGGCTCGGTGATCCGTGGAGGGCTCGGCACGCATGGCGCGCCGTCAGGCCGGCGTGGCGAGCGCGGCGGCCCCGATGAGCCCGCTGAGATCGCCGAGCGCCGCCCGCTCGATTCGCAACGAGCGGGCGGCGAGGATGGTCGTCAGCGCCGGCACCCGCTCGACGACGGCGTCGAACAGCGCCGGCACCGTCGCGATGACGCCACCGCCCATCACGAGCACGCGCGGGTTGAGGATCGTCGCGTAGTTCGCCACCGCCAACGTCAGGAAGCGTGTGGCGTCGCTCCAGAGCTCGCAGGCGAGCCCGTCACCGTCCGTCGCCACCGCATAGACGTCGCGTGCTGCGAGGCGGGAGGCGTCACCGCCACAGACGTCGACCAGGCGGCTCTTCCGTCCCCCCGCCATCGCCGCGGCCAGCCGGCGCTGGAAACCGCTGCCGGACGCGTACGGCTCGAGACAGCCGTTGCGCCCGCAAAGGCACGGCAGGCCGTCGGGAACGACCTGGGTGTGACCGATTTCGCCCGCGGCGTTGCCCGCGCCGCGCCAGAGACGGCCGTCGAGAACGGCGCCGGAGCCGACGCCGGTCCCGACGAACACCGCCACGAGGCTCGCTTCGCGTCCGCCGGCGCCCGCGACAAACTCTCCCCATGCCGCCGCCCGCACATCGTTCTCGACGACCACCGGAACGCCGAGAGCCCGAGCGAGCAGGGCGCCGAGCGGAACGTCGCGCCATCCGAGGTTCGGCGCGTACACGACGGCGCCCGTGACCGGGTCGATTTGGCCGGCGCACGCCACCCCGACGGCAAGCGGCGGGGCCGCCGCGGGAGTGAGCGCACGGATCATCTGCTCGAGGGTCGTCAGAACAGCCTCCGGACCGCGCCGCGTGTCCGTGGGCTCTTGGGTGTGCGTCAGGAGGTGACCGCCGGCGTCAACGACGCCCACCCGGACGTGCGTGCCGCCGATGTCGACGCCAATGCGGTGGGCTACGCCTTCTTCTCCTCTTCCTTCTTCGCGGCGGCCGTGGTCGTGTCGTCCTTGTTGACTTCGTTCACGCCCTTCTTGAACTCCTTGACGCTCGACCCCAGCGAGCGGGCGAGCTCCGGAAGGCGGCTCGCGCCGAACAAAATCAACACGATGACGAGAATGATCAGCAGTTCCTGGTAGCCGAGACCAAACATGACCGACTCCTTTCGACGCCGTCGAGCTTAGCGCGCCCCTAGGGCCCCCGCAAGACCCGTCGTTCGCCCACTCGCATCGTGACGCGGCGGCCATCGAAGTACTCGAGCAGCGGGATGGCGTATTTACGCGAGACCCCGAGGAGGTCCTTGATATCGCTCGGGCCGATCTCCTTGCGCTCCCGGAGGAGGGTGACGAGCTTGTCCTGGATGGCGTCGAGCGCCTGCGCGTGAAAAAACAGCGATTCCTTGATCCGCACGAGCCGCTTGCCTTCGACGAGGACCTGGAAGAGCTCGTGCTCCTCGTCGCCCGTCACCCCCGCCCTCCCCAGCGCCTCCTCGGGACTCGGCGGCGCCGCCCCGGTGCGCAAGAAGTCGGCCTCGAGGTGATCGACGACCCGCTGCTGAGCGGGGGAGAGATGGACTTCGTGCGAGGCCAGGCGCACCTTGTCGCGCTCGGTCCGCACCACACCCTCGGCGTCGAGCCGGGCGAGCACGTGGGTGAAGACCCGATCCTCGGCGTCACCGGCTCGGCGCCGCAGTTCCTCCCGCGACATCCCGGGCTTGAGCGGATTGGCGCGATGGAATTCCTCGAGCGCCGCGCGCGCCTGGGACCGCAGGCGCTGCTCGCTCTCCGGATGGAGGAACCAGTCGCGCTCGACGGCCAGGACCCGGCCGTCCGCTTCCAGCGTGGCGAGGAGCACGCGGAGCCTCCCGGGACCGAAGGGCACGCGCCCGCTCAACACCGTCAGACGCACCCCCGCGATCCCCGTCTGGCGCACGTGTTCCTCGACCACGTCTTCGGGCGCGCCCTCGGCGAGCAACGTCAAGTGGGCCACCAGCGCCGGAGCCTTGCGCTTGAACCGGGGCGGATCGATGTCGAGTAACGTGCCGCCGGCGATGGTGACGATCGGCGAGTACGACCGCACGACGAACCGGTCGCCGGGCAGCGCGACGAGCGGAGCCTCCAAACGGAAGCGCGCGAATGCCTGCTCGCCCGGAAGGAGCTCCGCGCGATCGACGAAGAGGACACGCGCCATGATCTCGCTCGTGCCCGTGTGAAAGCGGATGCGGTCCCGAGACTTGAGCGGCCGCGGCGCGTCCCCGAGGAGCTCCAGCGTGCCGTCGACGAGCAGGGAAGCGATGAGCGCCCCCGTCGGCCCGACGACGTCGCCGCGCGTGATCGCCGCGCGATCGATGCCCTGCAGGTTCATCGCGGTCCGCTGCCCCGCCTGCGCCTCGGCGACCGCATGCCCGTGCGTCTGCAGCCCGCGGATCTTGGCCTGCACGCCGCGCGGGTACACCTCGACCCGATCGTCCGCCGCGAACCGGCCGGTCATCAACGTGCCCGTGATCACGGTGCCGAACCCTTTCACCGTGAACACGCGATCGATCGGGAGCCGCGGGAGCTGGTCGGCCGCGCGCAGCGGGACGGCGGCGCCCAGCGTCCGAAGCGCCGCGCGGAGCTCGGGCAAGCCCTCGCCCGTCTTGGCCGACACGGCCAAGATGGGGGCTCCCTCGAGAAACGTGCCGCGCACCAAGCTCGCCACGTCGTCCTTCACCAGCTCGAGCCAGTCGGGCTCGACGAGGTCGGTCTTGGTCAGGGCCAGGAGACCGGTTTTGATGCGAAGGAGCGAGCAGATGGCCAGGTGCTCGCGCGTCTGCGGCATCACGCCTTCGTCAGCGGCGATTACGAGCAGCGCGAGATCGATCCCCCCGACGCCGGCCAGCATGTTCCGCACGAAGCGCTCGTGGCCGGGAACGTCGACGATCTCGATGGTGAGGCCATCGGGCTCCTCGAGGAAGGCGAAACCGAGGTCGATCGTGATGCCCCGAGCCTTCTCCTCCGGAAGCCGATCGGTGTCGGTTCCCGTGAGGGCTTTGACCAGCGAGGTCTTGCCGTGGTCGATGTGCCCGGCGGTGCCGACGACGACGTGCCGGCCCGTCATGCGCGCCCGAGCGCGGCGGCGACGGCGGGGAGCTGCTCCGGCAGGATCGTGCGGCAATCGAGGAGGAGACGGTCTTTGGCGATGCGGCCGATCACGGGCGGGTCGGCGCGGCGGAGCGCCGCATCGAGCTCGCGCGCCGCGGCCGGTGTCGCCCCCACGGCGAGCGCCGCCGTGGGCAGCTTCACCTCGGGCAGCGCGCCCCCGCCGACCTCCGAGTCGTCCTCGACGATCTCAGCGGCTAGGCGGCGGCGTCCGTCGGGGTCGAGCCGCGCGAGCAGACGGCGCGCCCGGCGGCGGATGCTGGCTAGCGGCTCGGTGAGCATCTGGAGCGTCGGCACGGTCTCGAGGGCGGTGCCGCCATCGTACGCGTGGAGCGTGGCCTCCAGCGCCCCGATGGTGAACTTGTCGATGCGCAGCGCCCGGTTCCAGGGGTTCTTCTTCAGTCGGCCGACGAGCGATCGCGTGCCGACGACGATTCCCGCCTGGGGCCCGCCGAGGAGCTTGTCCCCCGAGAACGACACGAGGTCGACGCCGGAACCCACGACCTCGGGAACGGTGGGCTCGTAGGGGAAGCCCCACGGCCGCAGGTCGACCAGCGAGCCGGAGCCGAGATCCTCCATCACCGGGACCCCTCGCTCACGGCCGAGCGAGGCGAGCTCGCGCGACGACACGGCGGACGTGAAGCCGACCACGCGGTAGTTCGAGGTGTGGACCTTCAGCAGGAGCCCGACGTCGGGGCCGATCGCTTCGGCATAGTCTCGCAGGTGCGTGCGGTTCGTCGTGCCCACCTCGCGCAGCCGTGCGCCACCGCGGAGCATGATGTCGGGAATCCGGAACTCGCCGCCGATCTCGATGAGCTCGCCCCGCGAGACGACAACCTCCTGACCGTGGGCCAGCGTCTCGATCGCCAACAGCACGGCGGCGGCGTTGTTGTTGACGACGAGGGCGTCTTCGGCGCCGGTCAGGCGGCGGAGGAGGCCTTCGACGTGGCTGTAGCGCGAGCCCCGCTCCTTGGTGGCGAGATCGAGCTCCAGGTTGGAGTACGCGGGGCCGATCGCTCCGAGCCGGGCCATCGCGAGGTCGCTCATGAGCGCTCGGCCGAGATTGGTGTGCAAGACGACGCCCGTCGCGTTGACCACGGCGCGGAGCGAGAAGACGCCGGCCCGGGTGAGCGTGTCCACGACCTGAGCGGTGACACGCTCGGCTGGATCTCCGGCGCCGTCGTCACCATCCAGGACGCGGCGGCGCGCGATGTCGACGGCGTCGCGCACGGCGGACGTCAGGCGTGCCCGGGAGATCCCCAAGAGCTCAGGGCGATCAGCCAGGCTCCGGACGAGCTGGTCGACGGACGGCAGCCGGCGGAGGGCGACGGGCTCGTCAGCCGCCATCGAGTGCCGCCTCGACCTTCTCCCGCACTCGCACGACCACCTCCTGGGCTTCGCGACGCCAAGCGTGCGCGTTCCATGGACCCGTCACCCGGCCACCTCGCCGGATCGCGTCCTCGGCCAGCGCCGCCCACAACTCGTCGAGATCGGTCCGCGACAGGCCCTGCCCGCGGAGCGCGCGCGTCCACTCCTCGGACAGACTGTCGATGAGCCGATCGCGTTCAGAGGCCAGGCGACGGGCTTTCCGGACGAGGTCGGCGATCCTGGGCGCCATGGCTACTTCTTCGTCCACTCCTGCACGGCCTCGAAGAGGTTCGCCTCGAAGCGGCCCGTCGACGCGCACTGGTAGACCGGCGTGGGCCTGAGCTTGCCGGACGAGCCACGGCGCGCTGCCTGCGTTCGCATCTTGGAGTTGATCAAGAGTCGGGTCTCGGGGCCGCTGTCTTCGGCGAAGATCGTGAACGAGACCACCGCCTCCCCTTCGATCCGATCGTCCCCGATGCGTCCGCAGTCGGCGAACAGGCCGATCGGCGTTACGAATTCGTCCGACGCGATGACCCCGGAATCCCGCGCGATGGCCCGGAGCGGAATGTTGCCCTTGGCGAGCGCATGCACGAGCGCGGTCCACGCGGCATCGTAGGGCGCCTGGACCTCCGCGCGGTACGGCGGCGGGGAGAGGGGCGAGACGGGAAGGCCGGCGCATCCGGACATCAGCAGAGCCCCGAGGCCCACGCAGGCGCTACTTCTGGTGGTGGTCGATCCCACGGTGCGCCTCGATGAACCTGCGGATGCGCTTCTCGTCGAGCTGCGAAAGGGTTTCGATCCGCGTCCAGGCCGTGAGGGCGATCGTCGACTTCATCTCCGGAAAGGGCGCGAGGATCACGTATTTGTCGTACCGCTGCACGATCTCGCGGAGCTTGGCGACGACCTCGGGGCAATCGCAGTTGTACTGCACGAGCACCCCACCATCTTCGAGGTTGTGGACTTGGAGCTCACGCGAGATGGGCCGCGTATGCACACCCCAGGGCGCGATGTAGGGCAGGTGCGGACCCGAGGTGGGCGGGTCGGAGTTGTAGGGCGCGTGCGGGACGGAGATGCTCTGGATATGCAGGTTGCCCTGGTCGGCCATCTTGATGCCGGGAACATCGCCCGTCGCGCGATAGGCGAACACGCCGATGGCCGCGGCGAGCAGGATGACCACGCCAATCGCCACGGCGGTCCACGGGCGGCGCCGGCCGTGCGGTGTCGTTCGTCGTCGGTCGAGACGTTTGCTCATGTCTCACTCATTGGCGGAAGCGTGTGGGAGTCGAACCCACCTCCAGCTTGTCTAGAGCCGGACACCGGATTTGAAGTCCGGGAGGCCCACCGGGTTCCTAGACGCTTCCGATTCCCCGTATGCGGGTCCGGTGCAGCGTCTGAGTGTATCACTCAACGACAGGCGCCTCCGGCGAGCGGGGGAAAGAGCGTCACGATATCTCCCTCGACGAGCCGCCGATTCTCATCGGCGTCCTGATCGTTCACGAGAATGATCCGGGACAGGTCGGCGGGGATGCCGAGCGCGTCGGCCGCGTCGCCCACGGAGCTGCCCGCGGGGACGTCGAGGTAGGCAAAACCGGCTTCCGTACCTTTCGGGAAGTAGCGGGCGAGGGTGGCGAAGAGCCTGACTTCGATCCTCACCTCGCCAGTGGCTGTCCGTCGCGCGCCGCGGACAGGCGCCGGTCAGCGACGACGAGACGGTCGCCCGGCCGAATGAAGTCGCTGGCCGCGAGATGATTCCAGCGCAGGACGTCACCGACTGCGATCCCGTAGCGCTTCGCGATGCCACTGACGGTGTCGCCGGGCCGGACCACGTGGGTGTCCGCCCGTGAGGGGGCGCCAAGGGGCTTGCCGGGCGCGAGTGCGGCTTGGATGGCGGCGCTCGTTCCCGCCGGCACCCGCAGCCGGTACGCTCCCCCGGGGGGGGTCACGCCCTTCACGAGCACGGGGTTGAGACCCCGTAACGCATCCGTCGACACGCCGGAGGCCTTGGCGATCGTCGTGAGATGCGTGGTCGCCGGAATCGAGACGAACTCGACGTCTGTCGGGGCATGGCCGCCGACGTCGAACCCGTAGCGCGACGGGTCCTGGCCGATCACCGTGGCTGCGTGGATCTGCGGCACGAAGTCCTTGGTCTCCCGCTTGAGGGAGCTCGACCTCGCCAGCGCCCAGAAATCCTTGCTCCCCACGGAACGGATGGCGCGTGTGACCGTCATCTCACCCGCGTTGTACGCCGCCTGGGCGAGTGACCATGAGCCGAACTGGGCGTAGAGGTCCCGGAGGTAGGCCGCCGCCGCCAGGGTAGACTTCTCCGGGTCCAAACGCTCATCGACCCACTGGTCCACCCGCAAGCCGTATCGACGGGCGGTCCCCGCCATGAACTGCCAGAGCCCCTTGGCGCCCGCGCGAGACACGGCGACGGGATTGAACCCGCTCTCGATCATCGCCACGAAGGCGAGATCCTCGGGCAATCCGTGATCTCTGAGCGTATCCCGAATCATTTCGAGGTACCGGCCGGCACGGCCGAACCACTTGTCGATGACTTGGCGACGTTCCCGCGTAAAGCGGTCCAGGAAATACTGAACCTGCTGATTGAGCCCGGCGCCGGCGCTGGGCGCCGGGGCGATGGGACTGGCGGCAGCGGACCACGCGAGGCGACTCGATTCGGCGAACGCCTCCGCCCACGCGTCGACTTCAATCCGCGGGTGCCACGCAGAATGATCATGAGTCGGAGCCTGATCCTCGACCGCGGAACCGCCCTCGTCGCCGAGCGGTTCCACCGACGGGTCGATCGAGATGACCTCGTCGCGCACCAGTGGTCGCACCGCTTCCTCGGGGGCCGAGAAGGGAAGGAACTCGGCAGCGGCCAGGCTGACCGTGCCTGATGTCAAAACGAAAAGAAAACTGGTGACCCTGAGCAGGAATCGGGCTCGAATTGGCATATCAGGCAGAAGCACCGCGATTTTGTACCATGTACCGTGACGGTGGTCAACGGAACTTGACACCGAGCCCGGCGGAGAAATAAAGTGAATCGCCATTCTGACTAAATTTCTCAATCACTTAGAGGGCTGGTCGCTGAGGAGGAAAGGAGGAAGAAACGGGGGTGCCCGCCGTGTCCGGATCCGCCGCAATGGTCTTTTTTCAATCCACTTGATCACATGGAGGCTCGAGCGGTGAAGAGACTGATCGCGTTGTGCGTGGCGCTCGTGTTCGCGATGGGAGCGGTCGGACTGGCTGCCGCCCAAGAGAAGAAGGCTGACGAGAAGAAGTCCGACATGAAGATGGAAAAAAAGGCGGACAAGAAGCCGGCCGTCAAGACGGCGAACGGGACCGTCAAGTCAGGCTCGGCCGATAGCCTCGTCGTTGCCGGTAAGGCCAAGGGCAAGGACGAGGAGTGGACGTTCGCGGTCGACGCCAAAACGTCGATCAAGAAGGGCGGGAAGTCCGTCACCGCGGCTGACCTCAAGCCCGGCGACTCCGTCCAGGTGAAGTACACGGAAGACGGCGGTAAGGCCATAGCCCAGTCGGTTGCGGCCAAGGCCCCCGCCGCGACCGCCAAGAAAGCTGACGAGAAGAAGAGCGACAAGATGGAGGCCAAGCCGGCCGAGAAGAAGTAACGGATCGGCGCGTGGGCGCCCGCGCGCGCGGGCGCCCACGCGCCGACGCGCCCTCAGTTCGTTTCCCCTCGGTTGCCCGGCGGACGCGTCCGCCAGCGATCGTGCATCCAGAGCCATTGGTCCGGCGTTTCACGTATCGCGGCCTCGATCGCCTCCGTGCATCGCGCGGTCAGCGCCACGATGGCGGCCTCCAGGTCTCCTGACGGCGGCCACGGCAGCGCAGGCTCGACGACGACGCGGTGGGTTCCGCCGGCCTCGCGGCGAATAAACGCCGGCACGATCGGCGTGCCTGTACGAAGGGCCAGAACGGCCATGCTCCTCGAGGTGCTCGCGGCGCGCCCGAAGAAGGGCACGAAGACCCCCTCCCGACGGGTGGCGTTCTGGTCGAGCAGAATCCCGACCATCCCACCGCCGGCGAGCGCCCGCAGCACGGGGCGCAGGGCCGCGCGCTTGTCGATCAACTCCACGCCGCTCCTCTCCCGGAGGCGCGTGGCCAGACGCTCGAGCCCCGGTGCATCGAGGGGCCGCACCACGACACTCAACCGATAGGCCATGAGGCGGCACGCCGCGGGGAGAAGCTCCCAGTTCCCCAGGTGCGCGGTCAGGAGAAGCACACGGCCGTGTTGGTGCATCGCTGCCCGTACGTGTTCGAGCCCGTCGATCCGAATATGCGCCAGCGTCTCATCCAATGGCCGCGCGAGCAACGCGGCCAATTCCACGAGCATGACTCCAAGATGCCGGTACGAGTCACGGCAGAGCCGCTGGCGCGTGCTGGGTGCGGCGTCGGGGAAAGCCCGGGCAAGGTTCGTGAACGCGGTCCGGCGCCGGCGAGGGGTCAGGATGTAGCCGAGGTCACCCACCCGCCGGCCCATCCACCTTGCGGCACCCGGCGGCAGGCGACCGATCCCTGCACTCAGCGCACGTAGCACTCGGTCGATGGCGTGGACTGCCTCGCGCGCGCGCGGCGAATTTCGACAGCGACCACGAGCAGCGCAGACGACCAGTGGCGCTCGCGGCCTGACGTCCGCGTCAGGAGACGGGTGAGAACGTCCACGCCCCAGCTATTTGCCGCGGACCGCCGAGCTCACCTGGACGACGGCGGCGGGCGCCTCCGTCTGGATGCGCATGCGATAGAACGACCGCCAGACGAAGAACAACGACAGCGCGAAAAAAACGGCGGCGAGGAGACTGCTGAAGCCCGCGCCGCGCTCCGCCGTCAACGTCACACCCAGCTCGACCGCGAGCAGCCCGAAGAGCGTGGTGAACTTGATGACGGGATTCATGGCCACGGACGACGTGTCCTTGAAGGGATCGCCGACCGTATCGCCGACGACGGTCGCGGCGTGCAGGGGGCTGCCCTTTTCCTTGAGCTCCACCTCCACGATCTTCTTGGCGTTGTCCCAGGCGCCTCCCGCATTGGCCATGAAGACCGCCTGGAACAGGCCAAAGAGGGCGATGGAGATCAGGTAGCCGATGAAAAAGTAGGGTTCGAGGAACGCGAACGCGAGCGTGGAGAAGAACACCGTCAAGAAGATGTTGAACATGCCCTTCTGAGCATATTGGGTGCAGATCTCCACCACGCGCTTGCTGTCGCTCACGGACGCCTTTGTCGCGCCCTCCAGCCGGATGTTGGCCTTGATGAACTCGACGGCCCGGTAGGCCCCCGTGGTGACCGCCTGCATCGATGCGCCGGTGAACCAGTAGATGACGGCGCCGCCCGTGATTAGACCGAGGAGAAACGGGGGGTGCAAGAGCGACAGCTTGTCGAGGTTCTGCGTGAGCCCCGCCGTGAGGACCATGATGATCGAGAAGATCATGGTGGTGGCGCCGACCACAGCGGTCCCGATGAGCACAGGCTTAGCGGTCGCTTTGAAGGTGTTGCCGGCGCCGTCGTTCTCCTCGAGCAAGTGCTTGGCGGCCTCGAAGTCGACGTCGAACCCATGCTCTTTCCGGATCGCCGCCTCGACGTTGGGAATCTGCTCGATGATGGACAGTTCGAACACCGACTGGGCGTTGTCCGTCACGGGACCGTACGAGTCGACGGCGATCGTCACCGGTCCCATGCCCAAAAAGCCGAAGGCGACCAGCCCGAAGGCAAAGACGGCCGGGGCGACCATGAGCATGCCGAGCCCCAGGGTGCTGACCCCGTACGCGGCCCCCATGAGAACCACGATGACGATCCCGAGCCAGTAGGCACTGAAGTTGCCGGCCGTCAACCCCGACAGGATGGCGAGGGAGGCCCCGCCCTCGCGAGCGGATACGACGACCTCGCGAACGTGACGGGACTCCGTCGAGGTGAACACTTTGACGAATTCGGGAATGATGGCCCCCGCCAGCGTGCCGCACGTGATCACCGTCGACAGCTTCCACCAGAGTGTCCCGTCGCCGAGGTCGGCGATCAACACGTACGAGGCCGCGTACGTCATCACCACCGACACCAGAGACGTCAACCACACGAGACTGGTCAGCGGGGCCTCGAAATTCATCCGCGTCGCCGTGGCGTAGCGCGCACGCGCGAATCCGTCGTTCAGGAGATACGAGACGCCGCTGGCCACGATCATCAGCACGCGCATCATGAAGATCCAGATGAGGAGTTGGACCTGTACGGAGGGCGCCTTGACAGCAAGCAGGATGAACGAGATGAGCGCCACCCCAGTCACCCCGTAGGTCTCGAACCCGTCCGCGCTGGGTCCGACCGAATCGCCGGCGTTGTCGCCCGTGCAGTCGGCGATGACACCCGGGTTGCGGGCGTCGTCTTCCTTGATGTTGAAGACGATCTTCATCAGGTCGGAGCCGATGTCCGCAATCTTGGTGAAGATGCCCCCGGCAATACGGAGGGCGGCCGCCCCCAACGACTCTCCGATCGCAAAGCCGATGAAGCAGGGGCCCGCATAGTCGCCGGGGATGAAGAGCAGGATACACAGCATGAGGAACAGCTCCACGCTGATGAGGAGCATCCCGATGCTCATCCCGGCCTTGAGGGGGATCGCGTACACCGGGAACGGCTTCCCCTCGAGGCTTGCAAACGCCGTACGGGAATTCGCGTACGTGTTGATGCGGATCCCGAACCACGCCACCCCGTAACTGCCCGCGATCCCGATCAGGCTGAACGCGAGAATGATCCCGACTTTCACGGCCTCGAACTTCAGCAACGCCCCGAAGTACAGGACGATGATCACCCCGATGAAGATCTCGAGGAGCAGAATGAATTTGCCTTGCGTAATGAGGTACGTCTTGCACGTTTCGTAGATCAATTCGGAGATCTCGCGCATCGACTGATGCACGGGGAGATTGCGGAGCTGCACGAAGATCACCAAGCCGAATAACAATCCGAGGGCGCAGACGACGAGTCCCCACAGCAGCAGGGTACGTCCATTGATCCCTGAGAAATTCACCTGACCGAGGTCGGGCACCTTGAGATTGGCCTCGCCACCGCTCGCATGCCCGGGAATCGGGGCGCCTGGCGTGGCCGCCGACGCCCACGGCGTGATCCCACCGACCAGGGCAAACACCATCGCAGTCAGCAACAGAACGGCGACTCGCCGTTCCGCGCGCGCGCGGACGGGTGACAGAGCGGAGCTCGCTTCACTCATGCGTCGCTGGCTCCTTGCCGAGGAGGGTATTGATGACGTTGGGCCCGCGTGACGGATACCGGAGTGGATGAACACGGCCCACTCTATTCGACGCCTTGGGGGGGTGTCAACGGGAACGTTTCCGAGGCGCGCGCGAAGTCCTCACGTTGACAGACTTTGGGGCGGATGAGTACGATACGCGTGAGATGCCCTCCGAGCCCGAGGGAACGATCGCGAGCAGCCCCGACCCCTTGGCTCCACGGAAGGTTCACCAAGTGCCGTTGCGCCGCCTACGCTGCCCAACGTGCCAGCGTGTCGTCTCCTGGCGGGACAATCCTCAGCGCCCGTTCTGTTCTCTCACCTGCCGTCTCGTGGACCTCGGCGTTTGGCTCGACGAGGGCTACGCCCTGAAGTGTGAACCGCCGGACGATGTTCGGTAAATCGACCCGGACGATCCTGTGCCCTTCATGCGGCCGACTGACACGCGCCGATGCGGAAGCATGCCTCGTCTGCGGTCGTCGGCGGCCGGGGATGTGGGGATTGAGCGACATCCTCCGGCGGCTGTTCCGGACCGGCGGCCCTACCCAGCTCATCACCATCACGTGCATCGGTGTGTACGTCCTGAGCCTCGTCCTGGACCCCGCCGGTGCGTTGAGGCCGCGTGGACCATTCGATATCTTCTCGCCGAGCAACGGAGCGCTCCAGCTCCTCGGAGCGACCGGCTCGTTCCCGTGGGCCCATGGCCGGTGGTGGACGCTCTTCACGGCGATCTACCTGCACGGGGGGATTTTGCACATCCTCTTCAACGTGTTGTGGATCAGGCAACTCGGTCCGGCCGTCGAGGAGCTCTATGGGCCGGCACGCTTCTTCGTGATCTTTACCGCCTCCGGCGTCGCTGGATTCGTCGTTTCCAATTTTCTAGGAATCCCGTTCACCGTAGGGGCATCGGGGTCGATCTTCGGGCTTTTGGGGGCGATGGTGGCGTTCGGACGGCGCCGCGGTGGTGTGTTCGGGGCGATGGTGCTGCGTCAGTACGGCCAATGGGCCCTACTGCTTTTCGTGCTGGGCTTCTTCATGTCGGGCGTGAACAACCTCGCGCATGCGGGCGGATTCGTCGGCGGCCTCACCGCCGGGTTCGTCCTTTCGCTGGCCGAGCGGCGCGCCGAGACGACACTCGATCACCTCATGGCCGGCGGCTCCGGTGTCGTCACCGTGCTCTCCTTCGCCCTCGCTCTCTATACTGGCTTCCTCTCCTAACGTTCCCCGAGCCGACAAATACACCCTGACGCCCAAATAGGAACGCCCGAGCCTATCGACTCGGGCGCCCGGCCGCGGGCGGGCGGAACCCGCCCGTAACCCTACGGCTTCGACGCGGCACAGCCGCGTCGAGTATATCCCCGGCAACGACCTACTCTCCCACGCCGTTGCCAACGCAGTACCATCGGCCCTGGAGGGCTTAACTTCCGTGTTCGGGATGGGAACGGGTGTGGCCCCTCCGGTATCGCCACCGGGAAGTGAGATCGAACACGGAGATCCTCGAGTGCAGCCACGCGACGTTCGTATCGCATCATTCATAGTGGTCAAGCCGCACGGGCGATTAGTACCGGTCAGCTGAACACCTTACGGTGCTTACACCTCCGGCCTATCAACCTCGTCATCTACGAGGGCCCTTTAGGGGGCTTACGCCCCGGGAGGTCTCATCTTCAGGCGGGTTTCGCGCTTAGATGCCTTCAGCGCTTATCCCTGCCGGACATAGCTACCGAGCGTTGCGCCTGGCGGCACAGCTCGCACACTAGCGGTCCGTCCACCCCGGTCCTCTCGTACTAGGGGCAGCTCCCGTCAAACCTCCTCCGCCCGCGACAGATAGGGACCGAACTGTCTCACGACGTTCTAAACCCAGCTCACGTACCGCTTTAATGGGCGAACAGCCCAACCCTTGGGACCTGCTCCAGCCCCAGGATGCGATGAGCCGACATCGAGGTGCCAAACCT
>Ga0180086_1000001_pt1 | contig 29118 bp, 41 predicted proteins | sample EasRiv760_16_10D_FD_121778 | JGI IMG/M metagenome (GOLD analysis project Ga0180086, IMG submission 121778) | Soil microbial communities from meander-bound floodplain in the East River, Colorado, USA - East River metaG ERMLT760_16_10D | ecosystem: Environmental > Terrestrial > Soil > Floodplain ... | reverse complement strand
CTTCGATCTATTGCGCGGTGGCCCTCGGTTCGCGGACGCAGAGCACGAAGACCGCTGGCACAACGCCTGGCCGTACATCCTCATGCCGAACAGTGCATTGCAGGGCCGCGTCGTCGCCGCTGAGGCACCCGATCTCTCGATCTGGCTCCACATCGAAGGATTGAACCTCATCGACGCGACTGGCGCCGAATTCGAAGAGCTCATGGCAAAGCTGACCGAACGGCAGAACAAGGCACAGACCACGGCAGAGCGCATCGCCGACTTCCTGATGTCGTTCTCCGATGATCAAGTCGACCTCGCCACGCTCTCGGTCGCGGCCGACGCCATCCGTGAAGGCAGATGGAAAGGACCACGGCGCAGATGACCACGACGCTGACGACACAAGACTTCGTAGTGATCGAGGAGAAGGTTCGCCGGCTCCGCGAGAACGGCACCACAAACCCAATCGTCGAGGACTTCTGGCATCTGATCGAGGCGCACCGCGCGATCCTCCTCGCTGAAGAGTCACCTCGTCGATGTCCTGCAGACAGGTACTGCTCGAAACACCGCTTCGTTCACGGCGGTGAGGCCGAAGAGCTCCGCAAGGGCATCGAGAGGCTGATCGTCGACGCTGACGACACCAAGCACCGCCTTGGCGCTGTCGTAAGGACATCTCGATTGATGCTGCTACTCGATGAGGTCGATGCGCGCGACAGCCTCGCGTATCTCGAGGCCAAGGGCACTGTCGCGAAATAGGCGTTTTCCGAGTACGCAAACCAGTGTAACCATGTCAAGAATGATCAAGCGAAGCTCGAAGTACCTGACGGCGCCCGTCGGCGCGATCTTCCACGGGCTCACCGTGCTCGGTGCGGCGTCGAAGGCCGGGGACTTCGGGCGCCCGAAGTGGCGTTTCCGCTGCTTCTGCGGTCAGGAGGTCGTCCGCGCGGCAATGTACGTTGCACTTGGTATGACGAAATCGTGCGGCTGCCTCCAGCGCGAACGAGCTGGGAGCTTCGCGCGCCACGGAATGAGCGACTCGGCCGAGTACACGACCTGGCAGCAAATGAAGAACCGCTGCCTCAACGAGGCGAGCACGCAGTTCGAGAACTACGGCGCACGCGGGATCACCGTCTGCGATCGCTGGCTCGTGTTCGAGAACTTCATCGCCGACATGGGATGCAAGCCAACCCCGCAACACACGATTGGCCGCAAGGACAACGATGGCGACTACGAGCCCGACAACTGCGAGTGGCAGACGCTCACCGAACAAGGCCGCAATCGGCGCCGACCGCGACCATCACGACGCTACACCCCATAGGAGTTGCCACAGTGACCTCAGAACTACCTTCTAAGAGCCTTCAGGATCGCGCGCGCGAGCTGCTCGACGGGCTCCCAGGGCTTCGTACAGCGATTCCTGCGGCCAGCTACTTCCCGGAGTCGCTCTTCGAGCAGCACGTACGTCCGCTCCTCGTCGAGCTCGCTGAATTGACGATCTGGCCCAGTCCCGCGCCGCGAAATGCCACTACTGAGGTCGTCAGCGAGAACATGAAGCGAATCGCCGATGCCTTTGGCCTCGAGCTGCGTGTCGTCGACGTGATCTGCAGAGGTCGTGACGAGCAGCGTATCCAGGTGCTCGCGAACGTGCCGTATCACCCTGACGAGACGCCACCCGTCGGATCGACGTCAGCGCCCACTATGATCTACATCGGTGGATCGTTCTCGGTCGAATCGTTCTTGGAAGGCTTTGAATGGCGACAGCGCGTCCTGAACCACCAGCACAAGGCCCAGGGCGGCGTCATCGTGCACATCGCCAAGCCGTGAAGCCGGCCGGTCAAATAGGTTTTGTAGCGCTAGTGCCGTTACCGCATTGGGAGAGGTGCGGTTCCGATGACGAGGGCGCGGTGTCCGTTCGCGGGACGATGGATAACGTCCTCGGACAGAAGGTCCAACGCTATTCGCTATTGGCAGCGATCCAGCGTGACGAGATCGATGGCTCGACCGCCGCGGAACCTGCGACCCACGCGAAGCAGGTGATCGAGTATGTGCTGCACCACAACCGGAGGATCTATCGCCACGAAGGCGAGGCACTGCGATATGCCAACACCGGCCGTAGGTTCTGGGGTGGCGAGGTCTACACGGATACGTCCGGCAAGGCAGCTCTCGTCGAGATCGAGCTTCTCGAGCCCGTGGATCTCGATCTGCAGGAGCGCTTCGAATTCGCCGAACGGATGATTCAGTTCTGGGCGGAGCGTGCCGAGAAGCTTCGCAAAGACATGCTCGACGGGAACACGCCGGCTCCGAAGAAGAAGCGCAAGCCACCGCCTGTCAATCCATTGACCGGTCGGCCGATCACGCGCCGCCAGCAGAGATATGAAGCGCAGTATCGCCGAACTGCACTCGTCGGATACCTTCCAGGATGCCGGCTGCCGCAGCACCTCGACGGTCAGGCATGTGATGGCGGCTGTGACGGAGTCACAGGGTGAATGGCATCCGACGGGGAGAAGCTGTTCGCGTGGCTCCAAGCCGCACGTCCATGGACAATGACGATCGATTCGCCGTGGGTCGAGATGTTGTCGATCGCCGAGGATGCGCTCAGCGCCGGACGGCTAGACGAGGCGCTCCTGATCGTCGCAGAGACGTATGGCACCCCGACAGAACTGACCCCGTACGCATCGCGCACGGGAACCCGCAAGAACCTGCTCGCGCTTCGAATGGCCGGGTGGCGCTTGCTCGTGTCTGCGACCGGGGTACTCAGACACGAAGGATTCCCCTATGCGCTCGACAATGGCGCGTGGACAGCGTTTCAGAAGGGTGGACAGTTCGACGAGGCCCTGTTCCTACGAGCCCTAGTGAAGTTGGGACGCGAAGCGGACTTTGTAGTAGTCCCGGATATCGTCGAGGGTGGCCTGCGATCTCTGGAGTACTCACTGTCATGGCTCGATCGCGTTCACGATCAGACGCTGCGCGCACTGATCGCCGTGCAGGATGGGATGACCACCAACGACCTACGTCCCCTGCTTGGGCCCCGTGTCGGGATCTTCATCGGCGGCTCGACGAAGTTCAAGGAGCAGACGATGCCGGCATGGGCTCGCTACGCACGCGAGTGTGGAGCCTGGTGCCACGTCGGGCGTGTAAACACGGCAAGGCGAATAGCGCAGTGTGCGGCCGTGGGCGTTACCTCTTTCGACGGGACAAGCGCATCACGTTTCGTCAAGACCCTGCCGCTCCTCGATGGAGCTCGGCGCCAGCTCTGTCTGGGATTGGAGAACAAGTGACACATCTGCCCCAGACACCCGTGAAGTTCGACCCGCCCAAGGACAACTGGCAACCGTGCGCACCGCACATCGATGGTTCGCCACGAACCTGCCGGTCATGCAACCGACCCAACATCGTCTGGCGCGAACACGAATCGTCGTGCGGTGGCTGGGAGGATACCGAATTCAAGTGCACCGACTGTGGTTACACGTGGTGGGTCGATGGCACCGACTCATAGGAGAAGATCATGCACATTACCAAAGAGTTCACGTTCGACGCTGCGCACCAACTCAAGGGCATGCCAGAAGGCCACAAGTGCCGTCGCATGCACGGTCACACCTACCGTGTGATCCTCTTCGTCGAAGGTCCAATTGACGACAAGGGGATCATCGCCGACTACGCCGAAATCGCGGAGAAGTGCGCAGCACCAATCATGGAAGCACTCGATCACCAGTACCTCAACGACAGGTTCGGTGATAACCCGACCACCGAGATCGTCGCGATATGGATCTTCGACCGCGTTCGCGAGATCGATCTCAACAAGCGAGCGCGTGTCGCTCGCGTCCGGCTCTACGAGAGCACCACGACGTATTGTGAGGCGCCTTGAGCGACATCGTCGACGAAGGGCTCGTGTACTGCACGGTGATCCGGCCGCAGACGAAACAACAATGCGGGCGACACCTGCCGTGTAAGATCCATCCAAGTGCTGAGCATCTCCGCGCCGAGATCGACAGCTTCACGCAGATCAAGTCAGACGGTGTGGACTTCGACAAGCTCGCTGGCCTCCTTCGCGACAACTCGCTCCTGGTTCCCGGCTGGGAAGCTCCGCACATCTTGCCACCACTGTGGATCGAGGAGCCCGGCACGATCCGGGGTGAGGATGGCACGGCGATGTACATCTCGCGGCAGATGCGCCTCAAGGTGATCTTGTCGTGCACGCGCGAGGATGACGGCAACGCCTGGATGCACCTCTCGATCAGTAAGACGAACCAAGCCAAGGGCGAGCTCAAGCTCCCCAGCTGGAGCGAGATCTCAGAAGCCAAGCGCGTGTTCCTGGGTGATCGCGAGGCCTACCAAGTGCTGCCTCCCAGGGCCCGCTACGTCAACATCAACGAGCGCGTGCTGCATCTGTTCGCGCTCTACGACGAGAACAAGGTCGCGCTTCCCGACTTCACGCACGGCACAGGATCGCTATGACCGCATCATCCGTCTGATCACACAATAGGAGCTCTCCAATGCCACAAGATCCTCTCGACGAAGTAGAACCAGCGACCACGCTCACCGAAGACGACATCCGCGAGCGGTCGGCCGCACTCGACCAGACCCAAGAGCTCTGGGAAGAGCTTTCGTACATGGCCAACCCGAAGATGCCGTGCCCGGAGTGCGGCGGTCAGGGGGCGCTCGCTGCGGGGTCTTTGGGCAACACCTGCGTGAGGTGCATGGGATCTCGCGTGATCGAGGTGCCTGGTGGCGACACGCTCGAGATGCCGCCGTTCGCGACGATGCGCCAGGCACTTGGAGCCTACGGTAACGCACTCGCGCTCCGCCAACTCCCCGAAGGCCACAAAGGCAGACCCCAGATACTCGCGCTGCCGGCAGCGAGCACGGTGCCCACGCTCGAGCAGATCACGATCCTGCGGACCACGGGCATCGAGAAAGCCCGCACGCTGCAGGGACTCCCTGGCGTGGTTCCAGTGCACCAGCTGCCGGAGCCCAAGACACCCAAGGGCCTCGCTGGCGAAGGCGACCTAGGCGAGTACGATGACGCCGAGCTCGCAGATATCGAGGCTGATGGCAGGTCGCGATGAAGAAAGAGATGCTCGACGCGACGCTGGCAACGATCGACGCGCTGATCCTCGATGAGATGCAGACCGGCCACTGCGGCAAGTACATCGCGGTCGCCAAACTCTGTGGCCACGCCGACAAGCTCCGTCACATGGCGATCGCGCGCGTCGGCGATGTCAAGAACCGCGACGTGGATGGCATCGACGAGCTCGTGTATGGCGATGCGGCTCGCGAAGGTGACTACGTCGTTCAAGACGACGGCTTCGTCGGTGCGGTCGGCTACGACTTGCCGTTTCGCGTCAACCCACGGCCACCACGCGACAACCCCATGGGCGATGTACTGCGGGTGTTCACCGACTACCTCGACAAGCTCATACCGGCCAAGAAGGCTCCGCTCAATCCGCTCAAGGAGCCCGCGATCCGTACGGAGTGGCTCGACCTGAACATGATGTTCGGGATCTGCCGCGACCTCATTGAGGCCGGCAAGCCAACCGACATCATCGATCGCAAGATCGATCAGGCACTCGACGCGATCAACGCAAACGACCACACCGACGACAAGGAGACACCAGATGCTGACAGAACAGGTTACGCGATGGTTCATCCCCAGCTTCCACGGGGACATTCGCCTCGAGACGACGGGGGAGAACAGCTGCAACATGATCACCACGAAGGTGACATCGTCGGAGTTGTCGGCGATCGGCAAGTTCGCATCGGTCGCGCTCAAGAAGGGGTGGCTGTCGTCACCGATGGGAGCGATCTCGATGGACGCCGAGGAGACCACCCCGATCGCAGGGCCGATCAAGAAGGTGAGTGCGGCGCTGGCGAAGCTGCTCAAGCCCAACCGGACGATCATCAGCGCGGTGAAGTTCACCGACGGGACGATGGAGGAGGTGCGCGAGAGCCACGCAGAAGCCCCTACCTCGACTACCGCTTCGATTCCGAAGGCGACCGCAACCGAGACGACCAAGCCTGAACGCAAGAAACGAAAGCCCAAGGCGGCCGCGTCGATCGCAGCGCCTGTCCGCGGCTGCCCGGCGCCCGACTTCTCGAAGGCGGAGCTTCGTGCGCAGGGGGTGCTGCGGACGTTCCTCGATCCAGAACAGATCGCTGACTTCAACCGTTACAACAAGTTCGTCTCGATCGGCCAGACCACGGGCAACCGCTACATGATCACCAGCCGCCACGCTACCGACGAGCTGGCGACGTACACGCGATCGCTCTACGACCTCGACCTCAAGATGCCGCTGTGCGTACACGACTGGGACGTGCCCGCGAGCGAGGAGATGCTCGGGCTTCACGTTCTACTCCAGCTGCCGGGTTGGGAGAGCTACCTCCGCGTCTCCGAGGACAACATGGAAGCGGCGCTTCACGCGCACCTTGGCGATCGCGCAGGCCTCCTGACCTTCGATGACCCGTTCGCTCGGGAGGCGTTATCGTGAGCACCATCGACGAGCAGGCTACACCGCCGACCGCCCCGCTGCCCAAGGAAGGAGAGGACGACGGTTCGTGGATCTGCCAACTCGACCTCAGCGACGAGTTCTCGATCGGCGAGACCTACGCGACACGCCAGGAGGCGATCAATGGGTATGTCGACGAGCATGGTGGCGCTGCCGATGGTGAGCACTTCCACACCGGCAAGCTGCAGTACGTCAAGCAGTACCCTCCGTGTCCGTTCGACTCGAGCGACGCGCTCGATCGCGCACAGGACTCTCTCCACGGTGAATGGTGGGACTCCGCGATCGATAACTGGAGCGATGAGGCCTCCAAGCACGAGGGCGAGCTCGAAGGCAAGTTCGAGGAGGTATGGCAGGCGTGGGTCGAGAAGCACGAGCTCTTCGTGAGCGGCTACCACGTCAACGACATCGAGAGCCACACCGTCGGTGAAGACGAAACCGACGAGGAGTTAGCTCGCCGCGCCAAGGAAGAATCCAAGGACGCATGAAATCTTCTGTCCTCCGCGAACGCCTGGGGCTCTCAAGAGCCGACTGGGCCCGTGCGCTCAACGTCAACGAGCGCACGGTATCTCGCTGGGAGGACGAAGACGTGGATCCCGGAGGCCTCGCTTGCGAGGTGATGAAGGGGATCGAGAGCGCTCTAGATGCAGGGGCGGAGCCACTGCGTGTAGGCCGCCTCGTCAGCCTCGGGGTCGGTCAGATCGTCTACTACCAACTCGTTCATCTCGTGGTCGCATCTAACGGTGTGTCGGATTCAGCTTCGCATCATCCGGGATCTCGAACTCTGCCCGGAGCGCCGTCGGCGACTCGGCGATCGCGAACACGACAACGCCCTCCCATTCCTCGATGAGGGCGGAATCTTCCCCCTCGTCGAATTCGTCGATTCTGACGCCAACGGGTCGTTTGTCCTGCTCGATGTACATCTGGATGGCGATACCGACAGCCTCGAATGCACCGTCGATGTCATCGAGCCAGTCGCTTCCGGACACTACCGCGTAGGTAGTGCCAGCCTCCAGATCAATGGCGGGAAGCACGGGACGACCTCGGTTGCCCCAGAACGCGACATCCCAGTAGATCGCTCGATCGGAGAGCCCCAACTCGCTGCGAAGCATCTCGACTGCCTCGGCGTCTCTACCCTCGAGGAACGCGTCGCGGATCATCTCCGCTGCCGCTGGCATCGCGGCCGGCGCTTTGTCACCACGCATCGCTGCCATTTCACCGTCGTACCAGAGCGGCGCTTTGACTTCGGGGTGTAGGGCCTTGATGTACGCGACCACCATCGTGAACGCAGCCAAGTAGCGCGCAAGCGACACCAATGCCTGTGCTGGAGTCTCTAGCGGCGGTGTCACCCACGGCCGCGCGTGCGTCCGTCCTGCAAACTCGTCAGCGAGATCGCCGCTCAAAGTCTCCTCGAGCCAGACCCAGTCGGTTTGGCCCTTGGTGAGCACGTACTCCTGTAGGACGGCCCGGCGCTCGGTCTCGAGGCGGCGGATGGTCGTCTGCACGACGGTGAGCACGCTCATGTGGGTGAAGGCGACGTGGAAGGCTGTCCTTTTCGCGACAAGCTCCTGCTCGACGACCTTCTTCGCCTTGGCCATCAGAGATCTCCTGATACCGCGTCGAGCTCGGGCCCAACATCACCGACGATCCACCACATCCGCCGCGGCGCGTAGAGGTGGATGACGTTCTCCACGGTCGCGATGGCTGATCCGATGGTGATGGGCACGCGATACCGAGCTAGACGCTTCACGTGCTTGGCTGCATACCACGTGGCGGCGAACGCGGTGACGGACGTGAGCGCACCCGCATGACGCCCCCAGGATGATGACGGCCATCGCTTGGAGACCTGCGTCATCGCGATTCGACTGACAATACGGGTAGCGACGAAGCTTCCGAACGCCGAACCGATCATCCACCACACGCCCCGCATGCCTGCGTTCGGATTGTTGCGAGCTGCTCGACGTCGGCGTCGACGACGGCTCTTCGGAAGCGCTTCTGCAACCTGCTGCGCGCGCGATCCAAGACTCACGGTGGCAACGATGTCTGGGATGTCTGGGATGTCGTCGATCGGGAGCTCGGGTTGGCCTCCGAGCTCTTCTCGACCTCGCCTGGTCCGCGATGTCTTTGGCCGGCGCTGCATCACGCGGAGGTAGGTGCCGTCTCGTCGAGGTGGTGGACGGCGGCGGCCGTGTCTGGAGAGAAAGTCGCGCATGACTTCGCGAGCGGTGGCGTCGTCTTCTTCGCGATCTGGCCAGTACCCACTACCACCGCCACCCACAGAACTGAATCGCGGAGGGCGAGGCCGTGGCGGCGGCGGCGGAGGAGTCGGCGACTCGTCCATCAGCAGCATCTGAACTGCCGCGAGCACGGTCTAGATCTCGGCGTCCGCGGTGTAGTGGACGGCGACCGCTTGTGCGACGGTCCATGCCGCGATCCCGGTAAACGTAATGTCGGAGGATCCGTCGCTGGTGTTTGCCGCTGCGGTCGCGGTCGCATCGGTGCCGGCTGTCGTATTGCGGGTGAAGGCGTTTGCGGCGGATGGATTGAAGAACACGAACGTCGGAGCTGCCGATCGGAGTCGAGTCCGAAACCTGAGCCCTATCGGCTGTCCGGCGACAGTTCCTGCCACGCTGACGTGACCGCGGACAGCTCCGGCAAGACCAGCGTTTTGAGCTGGCAGTGTGTCGGTTCCGAACGACTTGGAGTACATGCGCTCGACGCGGTCGAGCTCCTCCTGGATCGACTGCGGCTGCCAGTCCTGAACCTCGAAGCCATCGGTGAGCGAGACTTCGGCGACCGCCACACCGTTGGTGGCAGCGATCTGACTGTCTGACCAGATGACCACAATCAGATTCTTCGCGGTGGTAGGCACGTCGAAGACCGCTCCAAAGCGCGCCCACGTCGCTGAGTTAGTGACCGTGCACTGCGCCTTGTTGCCGACGATCGCCGCGTTGTCCGGGGTGACCGTCGCCTTTGGGGCGATGTACGCGAGTGATGCCCCGAGTGTCGGGTCGACACCGTTCGCCCCCTGCGCCGCGAAGAACGCTGCGGTTGGAGCATCGACGGCGCCTGTGTTCTGCACTAGCCCGATGTTCCACACCGTCGATGCGGCGATGATGCCTCGCATCTTGAGCTGCAATCTGACCGTACGACCGCGCAGGTTCTGAGACGTCACGCCCTCGACGCACTGAGTGATCTCGAGCTTTCCTGCCGATGTGATCTTCATGTACTGCCCGTAGTACCTGGATTGGAGATTTGCCTCCGGCGTCGTGCTCGTGTCGGTGCGGATGTACTGCGCACTCGCGTTCTGATTCGTGACCCCCCAACCGTCAGCATTGATCAGGCGGTTGGTCGCGCTGTTGTAGGTCGTGAGTGCGGCTGGGTTCTGCCGCTGCGCGAACCAGAAGCCTGAGTTACGCAGGTAGTTGTACTTGTCCTGCGAGGCGAGCATGTTGTCGACGCCCGTGTCGTTGAGCTCGTGCGGACGACCGTCGGTGGTGACGTAGCTTGACGTCTTGCCAGCGGCGGGGGTCGCTGGAGCGACTCTCTTCGTTCTCTGCAGGTAGCTCACGTGATCTCCAAATCTGCGTCGTCGCCGATCTCGAGGGTGATCCCGTCGGCGATCTCGATGTACCGGACGACATCTGCGGTGTAGCCATCGGTGACGGTGAAGTTCGATGTGATGATGTGCTGGCTCAGCGCCAGCGCGCTCGGAGCAGTCGGCGTCGATGCGCCAGGCGGGATGGTGACGCGAAGGCTCATGCGGCCTCCATCGCGAACGCCGTGCTGTCGGCGCCGCCTTCGCGGATCGCGAAGATCGCTGCGGTCGGGATGTTCGGCATGTCGAGGTGGAGCGTCGCGCCGGGCACGAGTTGGACTCCGGTCACGTTGGTGACCGCAGCGATGCCGACACGGATATTGGCCGCGCCGACGTTCTGGATCAGTGCCGACTTCCGATTCGCGTTCGCCGCAAGGACCTCCGCGGCGGCGACGCCGACTGCGGTCTGCGCACCGTTCGCGAGCGCGCTGGTTCCACCGACCGTGGTCGCAACAGCTACTTGGTCGGAGGCTATCACCACCGGAACCGAGTTCGCCGACGTCTTCGAGCCAACCGTGGGCGCTGTGGAGCCAAGCCACGCACCGACGTTCTCGTCGAGCCTGCCGCCGACGAGCGCGGCCGGCAGCTGCGGCGTGTCGACGGTGAGCGATGTGCCGTTGTCCGAGACCGGCTGAACGGCCGGGAAGTTGTCGACGAGCGTGTGCTGAGACCCGTCGTTCTGACGGGCGAAGATCGCAGCCAATCCGGCGTCTGTCGCTGCGCCAGCAGGAAGCGGAAGTGCCGCTGCTGAGATTGGTACAGCGGCCTGGTCAGATGCGATCGCGACCGGCACCGAATTCGCCATCGTCTTCTGGCCAACGGTTGGCGCTGTGGATCCGAGCCACGCGCCGACGTTCTCGTCGAGCCGGCCACCGACAAGCGCGGCGGGCAGCTGCGGCGTGTCGACGGTGAGCGATGCGCCGTTGTCCGAGACCGGCTGAACGGCCGGGAAGTTGTCGACGAGCGTGTGTTGCGATCCGTCGTTCTGACGGGCGAAGATCGCCGACAGCCCGGCGTCTGTCGCTGCGCCGGCTGGAAGTGGCAGTGCGGCAGCTGAGATCGGCACCGCGCTTTGGTTACTCGCGATCACCACGCCCAACGATCCCGCCATCACTTGCTGGCCGATCGTCGATGGGATCGCAGGGGCATCGATGGTCAGCGAAGATCCGGCGTTCTCGACCGAGAGACGGTTTCCTATAATGGGGATAGGGACCGCGAAGGTTCCATCGCTGCCAGCGACGAGGACACAGTCTGGTGGCAGGAGGCCCGATCTCCCTACCTGCGCGAGGTCGGCCATGTCGCCCACGAGCGACGCGCGAAGCGTGATGTCGACGCTGCCGGCGACCCATGTCGTCATGACGACGGCGACGTGGGTGGCGCCGTTTGGTACGAGGATCCTCCGAACCGACGCAAAAGGATTCGTGAGCGACTCGTTCTGAGATCCGCCTCCGTTGGCGGAACGAAAGTATGCTCCAGCTACGAACGACGCGCCGCCGTCCACCGAGTACTTGGCCGAGATGGTGCCATCGGTGAGACCCGCGCTGATGGCGACTCCGACGTACTGCTTGCCAACGAGCGGCAGTGTCACCAGCTCGTTGAGCGCGTCGAGAGTTCCGGTCGCAGTCGGATCGTCGAGCGGAAAGTTGTCGACGATCGTGTGCTGAGTGCCGTCGTTTTGACGGCCGAAAATTGCAGCCAAACCGGTGTCCGTCGCTGCGCCGGCCGGAAGTGGGAGCGCGGCCGCCGAAATCGGGACCGCAGTCTGGTTACTCGCAATCACCACCCGCATCGACTGCGCCATGGTTCCCTGCCCGAGCACGGTTGGTAGGCCCGGCGAATCGACGGTAAGCGACGATCCGCCATCGGACACCTTCAAACCAGCGGCGTCCGTAGTGAACACATCAAACAACCCCGTCGGCCCGATGCCGCCGACCATCATTCCGAAGGGTGGAGCTGCCGCGCTATCGCGCGACATCAAGAGCCATCGCTCGTCACTGCGTTGGTCGGTCGCGACCAGGGTCACCGTGCGTGAGCCCGAGAAGACGCCCAGGTTGTCGATGCCAATCGCCCTCACCCTGGTGGCGCCTGCCGGAACCCAGATCTCGCCGAACGCGCCGGCGGTCTCGGCCCCGTTGATACTGATCACGCCGTGCCCGGCGGTGACATCGAAGACGTAGATCCTGACCATCCACGCCCGCTGCCAGACGACATCGTCGAGCGTGTACTCGGCGCCGATCTTGCCGTCGAGGACACCAGCATCGTCCATCATGAAGCCGACGCCAACCTTGCCGTCGAGCGTGAGCTCGACCACCTGGTCGATGTCAGCGATGACCCCAGTGGCCGTCGGATCCGGCGTCGGCGAGACCGTGACGGCGAGTGCCTGATCGCTTGGCAGAACAACCGGCACCGACTCGGCCTTCGTTCGCTGGCCGCGCATCTCGACGCCAAGGCCGTCGGTGATCGTCACCGCCTCGGAGTGAACCGTGTCGGGACCCTGCGCAGAGGTGTAGCTCTGGAGCTTGGCTCCAATCGTCGAGGCTATGTTGGTCTGTACAAACGCGTTCGCCATGGCAGGCCTCTTTCTGGCGCCGCGCTAGAGCTCGCCAAGCTGGCGCTTCTTGCGGAAGTGCGGAAGTACGATGAATCCCAGGCGCACGGCCGCGAAGAACGCTCCGGCAATCGCGACACCGATCGCGATCTTTCGCCGGCGATCCTCATCCTTGGTCCACTGCACCAGGGACCCGGTGTTGGCGTCGACGCGGGCCAGCACCATGGTGTCGGTCTCGACCACGACCGGAGCGTCTGCGCCCACCGCGCGGTAGCTCACGACATCGCCTCGCGCTGGAGCTCGCGCGCGCGTTCGAACAGCTCGTGGATGCGTTCGGCATCGTGCATGCCCTGTGATGTCACGCCGTACCCCGAGGCGTTCGAGCGCACGATCACCAGCGGCACGGTTGCGGTCTTGGCCTTGGTCTCCTTGAGCCAGAACTTCGCGATGTCCTGACCGCCGAACGCGATGATCACGGGGATGTCGCCAGCGTCGTAGACGACATCTGGCCCGGCGAGCACGAACGGCTTGCCGGTACCGGCGATCGCGGCCTCGAACCGGTGCGCGTTGTGCTTGCAGTTGACGTCGCCATCGAGCCCGAACACCAGCATCCAGGTCGCGTTTGCGGGGATCGGAGGCAGCTCGTCGCGGGCCTTCTTCTTGATGGCCCGCTCGTGCTCACGATCGCTTTGCAGCTTGAATCGCGACATGGGCTAGTGCACGACCACCGCGCTGTAGTGACCGCCAAGGACGTGACCGTCGGGCCCGACCTGCGGCATGGGTCTCGGCGACGCTGGCGGGGCATTCTTGCCGCCCTTGACGGCCAAGTAGACGACGCCGGCAGCGCCAATTGCGATCAGGATCTTCTTGGTCGACTTCTTCACGGTGGCCTTTCAGTTCGTCGAGAACGCGCCCGTGTAGAGGTCGTCGATATCCTCGTCGCCCAACTCCTCGGTGAGCGCGGGATCGAGGGCACCACCGTCCGTCGTCATCGCGTTGGCACCTCTGGCTCCCGGCATGGTACGCACGCGCGCGTCACCGCTCATCGCGTCGAGTTGGCGCTCGAGGTAGGAGTACTCGTCATCGCCTGCGGCCGGCGAGCTGGCTCTCGCGCTGTTGTTGCTGCTGGTGGTAGCGTCGTCGGTGGCCGGCAACGACAGCACGTCGGAGGATTTGCAGTCGGCCAGAAGCCACGAGTACTTCTTGGGCAGGTAGCACTGCGCGATGCCGTGCAGCGCTGCGACGCCAGAGCCCATCACGATCCCGTCATGATACTTGGCGACCGCGGCGATCCGGTGCGCGAAGAACCAGACCCCGCCAAATGCCGCCACGCCTGCAGCGGCATGGGCGTGCTTGCCAAGCTTTGGCCACCTCTTCTGGACCACCGTGTAGACGATGCGCTGGAGCACGCGGGTGAGTGCGTACGCACCGAATCCGGGCAAGAGCACGCTGGTGATGTCGCTGCCCAAAGGTGGGTTGGCTCGATCTCGGCTTGTGCGCTCGGGCGCTGGGTTCGCGCGAAGTCGGCGCCGGCGCCGAATCGCGGCGAGACCGCCTGATTTCTTCTTGGGTGTCGTACTGCTCGCGCGGTGCTTCGCCTTGGCCATGGTGCTCCGGTGTCATCCCAGGGGTGGCGCTGGAGAGGCGGGCGCCCGTAGATACGGGAAAGTTTAGACCCATCCGGACGTGATAGGCTAGCCCACATGTCGATCGAACACTTCGTCCGCTGCGATGTCGACCTAGGTGTCCAAGGCCGATGCGAGACCAAAGCTCCCATGCCAGATGGCCACACGCTGCCCTTGGGCTGGCGCAGTCTGGTCACCTACGAGAAGGCAACCGACGCCGACAAGGAGCGCCTGATGGGCCCCTTTGGCGGCATCGTCGACGCGGCCGCCATGATGGCCGATGACGAGTCTCCCGAGAAGATGGAGAAGCTCAAGAAGGGGACCGACGCGATGATGGCGTCTCTGGTCGAGAAGATGCCCGCGATGGGCCGGCTCGCGCACGTCTGCGACAAGCACGAGGTTCCCGCGGTCGTCAAGACCGAGACGCACAACCACGGCTGTCCGGCGATCCTGCCGTACTAGCTCCGGTGGCGTCCCTCGAGGATGCCATCGGCAATTGCGGCGAGCTGCGCCTTGCCGATGTCATCGGTCTGCTCTGCGATGCCTGCGATCCAGTGCACGATGCGATCTTCGATCGATAGAGCCTTGCGCCGCACCGGGTTGTCCGTGAAGTAGGCAGCTACCATCCCCTGCCGGACGAACACGCCTTCGAAGTGGATCCAGATTCTGGGTTGGATGACAGGGCTTGGTTCTCGTCGGATGGCAGCTCGTAGATCTTCGAGTTGCTGGTATCCGAAGTTATCGATACGTACGCTGATGTTCTGCCGTACCTGGATCGTGAACGGCCAAGGATCAGGCGGCTCGCGACTGAGCGGGCTGTCGGATCTCCAACGCGGCCGCCGTTCGTCGAGCTCGAAGAGGTTCAGGTGCCAGTACGGCATCTCCCCAAGCATGAAGTCGACGTTCACGCTATGGGCCCACCTCTCGTAGAAGTCGCGGACAGGTCCTTGAGTCGGCAGGTTCGTGCGCGCGTACCAGCGCTGCACGACGAACGGGGTGTCGAAGGTCACCCGTCCGGCGGCCGGGAGGTTGCAAAGGTGAACGTTGCCGATGTTGGCGTTGCCAAAGAGTCGGAGCGATCCGATGTTTTGGTGTGGGAGGACTGGGTCATCGATGCAGCATGAATCGTGGAAGTTCGCGGTTGTCAGATCGCGCAACCTCACTTCATCGACGCCAGCATCATCATCGTCGCTCATCGACGGATCTCGAAGCGCGTCGTCTTCATCCGATCCGCCACCCGTCGCTCCAGATCGTCCCTGCTCAGCGTGGGGCAGGAGACTCCGGTCGTCCGATAGCGAGCGCACCACGCCGATGCGAGCTCCATCGCGATCGAACCTACCTCGCTGGCAGCTGCTGTCGACACGACAACGTCGCGCGTGTGCTTGACCTCATCGATCCGGGCATGAACATGGATGACGCGCCGTACAGGGTCGACATCGTCAATCGCGACGCCGACCTCGTACTGCATGGGCATCTGCCATCCGAACTCTCGATGGGTCGCGACTACCATCTCGACCATCCTGACCATCCTATCGGTGATCTCGTCACGAAGAAGCTGTCGGTTTGACGTCGTCATCGCGGCATTCCTCTCGGAAAGATCTTGTCACCGAAGAACACCGCAGCATCGCGCAGGAACTTCGAGACGCTCGAATAATCGAAGGTGTCGACGAACCCAGTGAGCTCCACGATGTCGGCCGGAGCCATGCTGATCGAGATCGTCTTCCACTGTCGCTTGGTAGCAGGCCGTTCCAGTGACACCGCATAGTGCTTGTAGGCTTGACGGAGGAACCGCGATCGCGACATCTGCACACGTGCAGCCAACTCATCGATGTGCTTGAGCGCGTCGGTCGAAATCGATACACCGACCAGCTTGTAGCCCCTGCCTCTCTCCTCGGGGATCAGCTTGTAGCGCGGCGGCTTGTTGATGCGCGCGCCGGGCTTTCGAGCTCGGCGTGGATTGGGCGGTTGTTCCTGCTTGGAAGGTCGCTTAGCAGGCGGTCGCCGGCCTTTGCTGCGGCCACCGCGCGGGCCGCGCACTTTCACGGTGTTCGTGATCTCTCCTTCAACCGTTGCGGACATCGTCACCGGCACCAGCGTCGTCTGCATCTGTCACCCCGTCTGAGAGTTCGTCTGTTACTTCATGCCCATGGCAACTCGCTGCGCGGCTTCTTGCCGTTGCGGGCCGTCGTGGTCGATGAATCGGTAGGTCACGGTGGCGCCTCTCGAGCGGCACGCGAACTCGTAGCGGAAGCCGAACTCATTGAAGCGTGCGATCGCATCGGCGAACGTCGGCTCTCGCTTGTCGCTCATCGGTTCTCCGCGACGGACGGCTTGTCCTTACGTGAGATCCGCTCCATTCGGACGTAACCGCTCTTGAGCGGGGTGCCCTCGTCGACGACGAGCATGTCGTGCGTCTTCGGATGGAGATGAAGTTCAAGAAGCGGCCCAGTATGGAACCAACTCCAAAACATCGTCCAGCGGTCTCCTTCGTCGGTAAATGCCCGGATCAGATCTCGCTGCGTGTCATGACATCCGAGAAGCTCGACCGCCTTCGCGATCATCTGGAACTGTCGTTCGGTCGGCTCGATCGGGATCTCGCGGATCGCCCTTACGAACCACCATGGCTGAGCGTTGATGCCGAAGAGCGTTGCTTGAAACTGCCACCCGTACAGAGATTCCACCTCACCGCGTTCGTCGGCGTACGGCTCCCAGATAAGCGGTTCACCTGCAATGGAGCCGATGTGCATCTGCATGGCATTCATGTATTCGTCGTCGGTGAGCTTGCCGTGGGTGTGTGCTCGCCACGCTTCAAGCAGCAGAAGCATCTCTGGCTGGATCTCTTCGATCGCTGCCCCCGATAGAACGATTCTTCGGAGCTTTTCGACCTTTTGCTTCCAGTCGAGCTTGGGCACTTTGAGCTTCATGTTTCACTCCTCGTGGAGTCGGGGCCAGAGGACGTAGATCGCCGCTTCCGCTGCTTGCTCGACGACGGAGTTACCGAGCGCGTGGATGCGGTCCGCCCACGCTTGGTCGAGGAGGAAGAGCTCGTGGCGCTGGCAGTGCGTGCCGCTTCCGCGATCGCGTTCGGCTGCGCAATGAGGACAACTGTGTAGTCCCTTGGCAGTCCCATCATCCACTCGACGAAACGTGGGTTCAGGCGGAGCCTCGCGTTCCCACCAGCTACCACTTCGTTGAGCGGCCTCGATCGACCGTTCATCGTCTCCTCGCTCGCTCCACTCGATCTGCAATCTCTCGAGGTCGGCGTCGGCAAGAGCTCCAACTCGAGCGAGAGTGCTTTGTAGTGCAGCTTGCGATTGGTCGTCATGGGGGTCGGGATCAGAAAACCCGTCAACGATGGCGTTCCCTCCCTGACCCCCGATGGATCCGAAGATCTCCGCGCGTCCGCTGCCGTTGGTGTTGGCAGAAGCGCCTTGCCCAGGCTCATCCCACCATAGGGCCCCTGACCATGCATCGTCGGGCCCTTCGCGTCGCGCGCAGTTGGTGTCGGAAGTCTGCGCGGGCCAACAATCGCGTCCGTCAGGGTCGTTCCAGAATGACGGCCGCTCGCGGTCGAGTAACCGCTCGCTCCGCTCGCGGTCGAGTAACCGCTCGCTCCGCTCGATTTCACATCCATCGCCGTCGGCGTCGGAAGTAGGGCTCCACGGAGCGTCGGATTGCCGCGCGCGTACTGGAAACCAGCTCGTCCGCAGTCCGCTGCCACTGGTGTCGGCAGAAGATGCCGTGTCGCGTGGTCCGCTAACGTCCCCGTGTGGTGCTTGCCCTCCTGATTCGCGCGCGTCGTCGGCGTCGGCAAAAGCCCCAGTCGAGCTCGGGTGAACAAGCTCTTGGTCCCTGCCGATGGGCGTTCGAATTGCCCACCGACTCCGTTGATCCCGGTCTGACTCGATCCGTACTGGGTGGCGGTGGGAGTCGGTAGCAAGCACGAAGACTCGATCGCGGAGGTGAGGGGCGCCGATGGCGGCCGCCGGAATGCAGTCCCATTCGACACGCCACCCGCGCGCGGAAAGGTCTCCGAGTACGCGTCCGAACGTCCCAGAAAGGTGAGCTGCGACGTTCTCCAAGAAGAGGTACTTGGGTCCCACTTCGCAAACGATGCGAAACACCTCATCCCAGAGCCATCGCTCGTCGGCGGTTCCCTTTCGGTCGCCTGCACATGACTCGGGTTGGCAAGGATATCCGGCCGCGATGCAATCCACTTTAGACCGCCAAGGCCATCCATTAAACGTTCGGAGGTCGTCCCAAATCGGGTAGCGCCGGTCAGCACCCTCCACCACGGTCTCTTCTTCCATCCGGGCCACGAGGACGGACGCACAGTAGGCTTGCCGCTCGACAGCGCCCACAACGCGCACGTTGGGGATGGCACGAGCGATGCCTCGCTCGATATTTCCAATCCCGGTGCAGAGCGAGAGGATCCTGAACTCTGGGAATTCTGAGGGTGCCAGGGGGCGTAGAGCCAGACCATCACTGACCTCCATCGCTCGCCTCGGAGAATAGTGGCAGCGAGACGCGGCGCGGACCGAGCTTGCGGACCTCGCCCCCAGCTCGGCCGTAGTACTCCTCCCACGACTTGTAGAGGTCGACGCGCTGGACCACCCACGACGCGAACTTGGTGAGCTCGCGCCCTAGTTCTCCTTCTCGCGTGAACGCCATCGGATACGGCCGGCATCCGTAGTCTCTCAGTTTCCGACGTCGGTAGTCGCGATCGCCGTGGGTCTCGCCTTCTGCGTGGCCGATCAGCATGTAGACCATGATCGAGTCGGGGGCGATCCCAACCGCCTTGAGGTTGTCGAGGCCGCGGAAGAACGCCCGTTCGTCGCCGATGTCGTCCCACGCAGTGTAGACGCGCGTGCGCTGGAAGCTGTCGTCGAACCAGCGCACGCTCGCGATAGCCTCAGCGTGCTTGCGCGCGAGCATCCTGGCGTTGATTCCCTGGATCACCGAGAGCGTGAGGTCGAGCCGTTTCGCGGTCGCGATGACCTCCGGCCATTCGGGATTGCCGAAGAAGTCGTTGTCGAGGAGCATCACGTGCGGCGCATATCCTGGCCCGCGCCAGATCCGCTCGAGCGTCGCTTCGGATCGCGGCCGCCCTTCTTTCACCGGCACCACGCAGAACGGGCAGTCCAGACGGCAACCGCGTTGCGTGAACCCGATCGAGTAGGTGACCGCATCGACGAGAGGGCCGTTCAGTGCATAGTCAGAATAATCGGGGGCCATCGCGTCGATCTCGGGAGGCAACGGCGTGCTGCGGACCATGACGCCGTTCTCGAGGTCCCACCCCGTCCCGCCGAGCTCGATGTGCGGATAGATCCTCCGGGCGAGCTCTGCGATCGGTTTCGTGCGTTCGAAAATCAGTGATCCGTAGACGCGATCCCAGTCTGGATCGCCTAAGCGCGGTTGAAGATCTTCTGGCTTCTCGATCTGCCGGAGATCGACGAGATCGCCGGCCCTGCGATGCCACGCGACGATCTTCATGTCGGCGAGGTTTGGCTTCTTGCCGTCGAACTGGAACACGAGGACGTTCATATCGGTGCCCCCATTCCACCTAGGAAGTCAGCCGCTGTGCCCTGGAGCTTGCGTTCGGCGACCATGCGATCGAGCACCTCGAGGTTGATAGCCATCGCGTCATCGAAACATTCTTCGATCAGCGCGTCGTGAGCGATCTCGAGGCCGTCCGCGAGAGGCGGCGGCGCGATGTCGCAGACACCCCACCGCATACATCCACCCTTCGGCGGTGGAGGCAAGAGGTGCAGCTGGTGACCGCCGTGGGCGGTCTGTGCCCAGGTGACGACCTTACGGATCCCCGAGAACCCCTGGCGCTGGGTCTGGAAGAAGCTCGCGTCGTCCTCGTGCGCGTAGCGACCTGGCTTCTCGGCGTTGCGCGCGATCCGGAGCTGCACCAGCTCGCGCTCGAGGTTGTCGATCTTGTCGATCTTCTTCGGCGCGTGCTCCGCGATGAGCGCGATTCCTTCTTTGTTCTCGTAGATGCACGGGTAGCAGCCGACACGGTTGTGACCGAGCCGGTAGAGCGGGTTGACTGGGATCGCGTGTCGGCTGTGGATCGCCAGCACGTCGGTCACCGTCCACGCGATCAGAGGCCGCCACACGTAGCCGCCCCAGCGTTCGCGGGTGTAGCGAGGACCCTCGTCGTCCCACTCGAGCATCTTCTCGCGGCTCTCGCTCTCGTCCGCGCGAATGCCCATCACGCTCACGGTCTCGAGGCCGGTCTCTTCTTCGATCGCGTCGTGGTACTTGCGAATCGGCTCGATCTTGAGCTCGCGGGTGCAGAACCGCTGCTGTCTGCCCGGGAAACCGGCGCGGTGCCGGCAGCGTGCTTCCATGCCGCCATCGACGCCGACAACATCGATCTCGACGTTCAGGCGGGCTCTGAGGAAGTCCAGGTACGCGTAGGTCTCGTCGGCCTCCCATTGGGTATCGGCGAACACGAACCGAACACGATCGGCGCGGATCACGCCGGCGGCGATCATCTCGAGTATCACCAAGATCAGTGCCGTTGAGTCTTTGCCGCCTGAGACCGAGACCACGATCATCAGATCCGACAGCACGGGCTGGATTCTGATCGCGGTCCGCAGATCGAAGCCCTTGATCGTGTGAAAGAAGTCGGTCACGAGACACCTCCGAACAGATCGCGCTGGGTCTCCGTGGTCAGGCAGTGGGGTGAGAACCAGATCCGTTCCTTCGCTCGAGATGCCGCCGAGCTCGTAGATCGCCAGGCGATCTCCGTCCAGGTCTTTGGCATCTCGTGCTCTCCTTCGAGGCCGCAGAGCGCGATGCGGAGGTCAGGGTTGTCGCCGTGCTCGATTGCCCAGGCGCGGACCTTGGCCGATAGATCGGCATCGTCTTCGCGATAGAGCCGCTTGTCGCGCAGCTCGTGCGCATACGGCGGATCGAGCAAGATCCCGCACGGCGTCATGCCGTGCCGGGTGTCAATCCCCAGGGTCGACCGCCCCAGAACGCGGGACCAGTCGCCGCAGCACACGCGCGCGTTGCGGAGCCTGGCTGCGAGCTGCTGGAACAGATCACGCGGCGCGTGATCGCGGTGCACGCCCTTGTTGCGATGGGTCAGCGGCTTCTTCTTGCGGCTGGTCGCGTGGATGCCCTTGTTCGGCGCGCCGATCTGCGGCACCTGCGCGCGGCTGACGTCATCTGCAACGAGCTGGCTGAGCTCGCGCTTGATCCGCGTCGGTGAATGGATGCCGTGACCGGGGATGCTGAGCTTGGGCGCGCACCGCCAGAGCCGTTCGTCCTTGCTGCACCAGCCGCCGCCAATCCATGCGCAGATCCCCCACACCCACCAGCCGGCGATCTTCGCGTCGTACCAGTTGGGATCGTCGATGAGCCGCTCGACCAGCGGGATCTGCCGGACCAACCACGCGTGCCGCGCGTGCAGATCTGCCTCGTTGACCGGCCAGTCGGCGTGACTCGCGACCTCGTCGGGTGCCTGTGACACCGCCCGCCAGAAGTTCGCGATGAGGCCGTCCTTGTCGTTGATGGTCTCGACCTTGGGCGCGTGCGGTCTCGCGAGCAGAACGGCGACCGATCCCGCAAACGGTTCGACATAGTTGGGCACGTTGCCAAATGCCCGCCACACCATAGGCGCGGCTAGGCTCTTGCCACCAAACCACGGGAACGGCGCGCGGAGGTTCTCCGAGACGAGCGCTTCCTCGGCGATCTGGGTGTCGTCGACGAGCGCGATCACCGCCTGGACCCGTTGCCGATCGGCTGGCCGGTGATCGCCGAACGAAGTAACGCGATCCGCGACGGCCGGTTGCGCGTCGCCTCTTCGGAGGCCTCGCGCTCGACGATCCAGCTGTACGCGTACAGGATGCGCTTGGCGATCCCCCACAGCGGCGTCGCGATGATCAGGTCATCGTCGGCGTCGCCCGTGGTGTTCCATTTCTTGATGTCGTTCAGGAGGTAGTGCACGAACTCCCTGGCCTGCGCGATCTCCTCGCGGATCTTTCCCGCGATGCGTGCGATCGCCTCATCGACGTAGGCCTTGGTCGCGACCTGAGCGCCATCGAGCGGCGGGTTCTTGTTCTCCATCATCGGCGCGAAGAACGCCTCGAGCCGCTTGGTGAACGCGAGCTTGGTCGAGACATCGCTGATCATGAGCGTGACCGCGTCGTGCTGGTTCAAAAGCATCGTGATGATGCCGATGGCCGGCTCTGGGATGTTCGGCGCGACGTTGTTCTTGCGCGCGGTTTCCCACTGCTCGCGGAGCTTGGTGTCACCTAGGAGCTTGATCTCGAGCTCGGCGATCTGGGCCGCGAGTACATCAAGCTTCTCTACGGGCCAGAGCTTTTGGTCGAGCATGGCGAGGTCCTGGACCACCTCTACGAGTTGGTGTCGTAGTGACTCGAGTGCCGATCGCGTCGACGTCGTCGCGCTGTCGTGATCGCGCGCGAGGTCGCTGACGGTCTCCTCGAGCTCTTCGAATGTCTTGGTCATGATGTCCCTCCTGTCACGGGTTCTAGTTGTTCTACTGCCACGGTAGCTGGGTCGTCGAGCAGCGCGTCGAGCGCGTCCTTGCCAAACCTGGCCACCAACGTATTGCCTGCGAGTCTGACGATCTCCTCGACATCGCGCTTGCGGACGATCATCGCGTCGTCCATGGGCCGCACCTGCCCAGTGCCCTGCGATACCACGATCTCGACGGTGGTCACGCGGACACCGCACGCGGGGCACGCGCGTCTCCGGCGCACGTGGTGCTCCGTCGATCGTGTCTCCTGCACGACGGTCTCGGTTCCGCATGAGCCACACGCGATCATGCCGCTGCCTCGCGAGCGTGCTTGCGATCGCGCTGGAGTTGGCGCTCTGCGGTCTTGATCTGGTTGCCGGTGCCGTGCTTGCCCATGCCCATCAGCCGCATGTAGATCACAAAGCCGTCGGTGCAAAACCACATCGAGCCAAACCTCGCGAACACGAAGTTCTCGACGACGAACGGCCTCGCGGTGCCCGCGACCGGGATCCAGGTCACGGCCTGCGTGCTCGGATGCTACCCTTGCGGCTCTCCTTGGCGATGTCGAGACAGCGCTGGCACTTGCCGGAGTCGCCGACGACGGGGCCGTGGACGACGCCGCTCTTGCCGACGCCGCCGCTCCGTGGGCCGCAGATGCAGACCTTCTTGTCGCGCATCTCGTCGCGCATGACTTTCTGATCGGGCCACTTCACCATCGCCGCGGTGATCATCTTGTGGCGTGGAAGTAGGGTCTTGGTCTCTTCGAGTTGTGCATCGAACATCGCTTGCGTCCCTTTCACTTGTCGTTGTCAATCCAGATCTCGCGAGCTCGGGCGACTACCGCCCGGAGCACCGGATCCTCGATCGCGGCGACCTCGCGCGCGATCGCATCGTGGTTGGCCAGCTCCGTCTGCTCCGCCATGGATGGCACGTCGGCCAGTGGCGGAACCAGCGTCAGAACCGGCCGGCCCCCTCTCACACTCTCCCCTTCCGGATCTCCTATTCCTATACCTAGATCTAGATCTGGGATCGTACTACTCCGAGTAGTACTCCCAGATCTTTGATTTGATATAGAAGACGAAGATCCAGCCTCGCTCCCGATCGGAACCTGCTTGGGACCGAAAAGCGACGGCTGTTTGGTAGTACCGGTGTCCGAATCGAGAAGCCTCCGGACACCGTTTGGACCACTTGGATCCTGGTTCCGAACGACCACTCGCGCATGCCTACCAAAAGTCTCTTTCCACGCCTTCTCGTGGTCGGAGGAGAACCCGGCGGTCTCGAGGATCCACCACAGGGTGGGGATGTGCGCGTCGCGTACAGCGCACGCAGGCAGCGTGACGAAGCGATTCCACCAGCCTCGGACTGCGGCGCCGTTGTAGGGCTTCTCGCCAGCATCAGGCAGCTGCGTCAGCCGGAGTACTCGATGCTTGGGATCAAATTCGACCAGCCTTCGCTCGAGCATCTTGTCGAGCGATGCGAGTACGCTGTCGCTTGGCATCTTCGCGGCATCGGCCATCGTGCCAATCCCGCCGTGCCAAAGCCCGGGACACACGCGCTTGGCTTCCGCCGTCGTGTAGAGCGCGAGCCATAGCGTTCGAGCGATCTCGTCGAGCGAGATGAACGGCTCCCATTCCCAGAGACCGCAGCCAAGGCGTGTGAACTCACCCACGTGTGATCCCCGGTAGGCCGGGAGCTTCTCGTCCGCTGGACAGCGTCAGAGGGCGTTGGTAGGTTCTGGATGCGGTCGTCAAGGCTTCTTCCCTTGCGTCGCGGAGCCTCACCTGTTTGCGCGGGTGGGGCTCAGCCTTTTTTCTGGAGCGTCGGGTTCGTCGTTCGAGCCACGCACTCTACGCAAGCTGATCTCGAGATCGCAAGTATTTGATGTCGGGAGCAGATCCCCTTCCGGATGGCGCAGACCCCTTCCAGCTGTTGAGAAGTCTGTGGAAAACCTGTGGCGATCTCGTCAGTGAACGGTTGCGTGGTCCCAAACCGGTGTCGACGCCTCGCCAGCGTCAGAGACGCCCCCTATCGTGGTTGTTCAAGGGACAACGAAAGGGACGACAGCCATGGCGATCAGAAACCGCGACCCGTACCACTGCTACCTCTGCCGGCGCGAGCTCAATAGGGGCGGCATCCTGTTCAACGACATCCCGGCGACGATCCGGGTGTTCTCGGGAGTGCCTGCTGGCGCCGGCCTGGCCGGCGGCTACGCGGCGTGCGACCGGCACACCAACGAGGCGATCCAGCAGGCGATGACCCCGCTCTTGAAGCTCGAGAAGACCAAGTACAAGACGCCCGAGGACTGGACGGTCACCTGCTACCGGATCGAGCGCGATACCTCCGGTCAGAACCCCAGGCTCGGACGCACGCTGTTCATCGCCCGCCAGCGGCTATTTAGAAAAGATCTCCGCTCCGAACCCGCGAGTTGGCGACAGAACGGCCGGCAGAGCGGTCGGGGCGGCCGATAGGACGATAGGAATAGGAAGAGAAAGGAGCACGGCATGACGGAGAACCTGATCTTGCACATCCTCGAGGAGAAGCTCCGCGAGCCGATCCGAGAGGCCATCGTGCTCGAGCTCGTCACCGCGGACGAGGTCGCGAGCCTTCTGACCAAGATCATCCCAGAGCACGTCGATCGCAGAAACGCGCACGCGTGCGTCGAGGCCGCGTTCGACAGCTACCACGAGACCACACCAGAGCTCGATCGCAGCCAGAACGTGGTCTTGATCTGCCCCGATGATCTCGGATCTACGATCCTCTGAGGATCGTAGACGTGGCTTCTATGTCGGGCTCGACCCAAAAAAACACGCAGGTATTTTCGCCAAGAATGTCAGATCGGCAGATCCCGGCGCCTACGATGAGGTCATGACCTCAGTACAACGTGAGCGACGCCTCGAGAGAATCGCGCTTAGAGCCCATCGGCTGGGTTTTGACTCGGCGGCCACGCGCTCGGCGCCGCGCGAGCTGCTGGCGCCACCCGAAGTAGCGATCGAGGCTAGGATCTGGCGAATGGAGGCCACCAGCACAGCTTTCATATCCGGCCGGCAACCGTTCTGGCGCGGTCGCTGGTGAGCGCACGGTAGCGGGTTCGACAAGTAGGGAAGATGCGAAGATCGCTGGCCGGTCGCTTGATTGCTCGCGCCTCGACCCGCCGCCGTGCAAGACCACGCTATCACGGTGATCGAGTAGCGTTGGCACATGAAGATCAACCTCGAGCTCTCCAAGGAAGACCTCAAAAAGATTGCCGATCGGCTCGCGTCCGATCCGGACCTGTTCGCGTTAGCGCAGCACTGGCTCGCGCCGCCACCAAAGCCTCGTCGAGCTCGGCGACGCAGACGACCGCGACCCAGTGGCAAGACACGCGGCTAGGTCGGCCACTTCAGCCGCCGACGGCGTTCGAGATCGACGGGGAACTGAGGAGCCGTGCTCGGTGGCAACTCCGAAATCTCACCGACAAGCCACTTGTCGACCATCGCCTTGATCTCCGCGAGCCGGATGAGACTCGCTGGCGAGAGCGACCCGAGGCTCGTGTGCACCGTGTTCTCGTCGGTCAGGTTCACGGTCACGCGAAGCGGCTCGTCGTGCCACTGCCACGGGTTGCAGGTGACGGACACATCGACATGTACGAAGATGTCAGCGCCGAGGTCGTAGTAGCGGCAGAGCCCGAACGCCAGATCTGCCAGCTCGCGAGATCGGATCTTGATGTACGCGAACGGCCCGTTGGTTTCGTTGCGCTTGTAGCCGTCGAGGTCGGGCGGTTGGGTCTCGGGAATGCGCGGCATGGTGCTCCACAGCGACAAAGGTGAAGCCCAGCGAGGGACGTCGCTGGGCTTCGGGTTCCACTCTCAATGGACGACAGGAACAACCCCGGCTCTACAACCGAGTAGCCACTACATCCTGCATCCGTAGCTGCCCCGCGTCAAGCCTTGGGCATCTCCGCGACACGCTTGGCCACACCTTGCAGCATCGCTCCGACGAAGAGCCCCATCTTCGTGTAGGGATCGATCTCGCGTTCGACGCATGACCTGGCATACCGAGCGAACGCTTTCGCGAAGTCCTCCGCGTTCTTGGCATCCGCGATGGGAGCAACGAGGGTGTGGAGCTCGGCCTCGGTGATCTCGCCCAGAGCACTCGGTGTCGGACGGTTCTCGGTGTACCAATCGCCCACGGTCTTTACGAGCCTGTCGTCGGTCATGCCTTCGCCGGCCACCGCGAACGCCCGCGGCGCATCGGCAGGCTTGGTCGGATCGTGGTCGCCAAGCCGCATCACCAAGAGGTACGTGCTCGACTCCAAGCTGAGCAGCTCGAGCGCGATAGCCAGGGGCGAGAGCTCCTCGCGTGCCAGCCTGCTGATGATGGTGGAGATCTGCTCTTCGAGTTGTTCGGCGGTCATGGTGCAAGCACGCTACCACCAGCGGCTGGGCCGCGATAAGGTGTTTTGCGACATGAGCGCGACGATGCTCGACAATCCGCTGATCGCTAGACTCGCGCTTGACTGGCTGCGAGCGGAGCATCTCGCGCGCGTTGCCAAAGGCGAGGCCGCCGACACGTTCGTCGCCGATCCCGACGAGCTCTCGGTTGCCAGTGATCGCGTGTACCAGATCTGTTCGGGCGAAGTGCGCTGGAGCGACTGTGGTCCCGGCGACAAGGCGGTCTGGCGAGGTCGGCTCCGCGATGTCGAGAAGTTCGAGCAGCTCTGGCGAAGCGATCCGACGCCGCAGCGAAACCTCCAGGAGCTCACCGCCGATGCCGAACGCCGTCGCAACAACCCAAACCTCCTGCCGAACTATCCGGGCCCGGGCGATCGCAACCAGCCATTCAACGTCGGTGGAGATTTCGCTGCCGACCGTCCTCGAACAGGTCCTCAGCTGCACGGCTATCGCCAGCGTAACTGGCACAACTGGTTCGACACGGTTACCGTCGACAGGCAGGTCAACACGTACTACAGGCTCTTCGGTAACGAGAACGTCGGCAATCCGTGGAAGACCAGCCTCCAGGTCGCGGGACAGTTGGGTTCGGATTCAACTGGGGTGATCTTGTCCTGGTACGCGAGCATCACGACGATGAACGCGTTGCGGTGGGCCGCCGACAACGTGCAGGCGCAGATGGTGATCGGTGACAGACCACAGGGAGCACCGACGTTCTTCCGCGATCTATTCGTCGGTATCGCGCTGCTCAGGCCATGGATCATTCCGATCAGGCAGAACGTCTCGATGCAGATCACTTGCCGCAAGATCGAAGAGGTCGCGACGCTTGAGCCGTTCGAGATGACCTTCCATCTCGACGGCCTGCTCACCACGGACGCCCAGTGACAGCACGGAGGTCGCAGCGTGGGCTCGATAGCTTCCGGTCGTGGCTAGGCGAGCACGGGCTCTCGCAGGGGACCATCGACATCTACGTGCGCGACATTGCGATCGCGGGCGGTGCAGCCGGGCTGCCCGACCGACTCCGCGATGATGAGCTGGCGCCCAAGACCCGCCGCCACATTCTTGCCGCCGGCAGACGGTTCGCCGAATTCACCGACAACGATCCGCTCACCAAGGCGCTCAAGAAGCTCCGGCTACCGCCACCTAGGCGCCGGTCCGCGAAGGTTCCGATCACGCGCGCGCAGCTGTTCGAGGTCGTCGACGAACTCGCCAGGGCATCCTACATCGACGATCCGATGCGGGGGACCTTGGGCATGATGGCGTGCCGTGGCTTTCGCTGCGGTGATGTTCTGAGGCTTCGCCGGCGAGAGCTCGAGGCCGCTCGCGAGCACGGGACCTTGTCCTACGAGGCAAAGGGCAAACGCAGGCTCGAGTTCAAGATCATCAAGACCTACAGGAAGTACCTGGTGATGCTCTGCGAGCAACCGGGCAAGTGGGAACGCGTCGACGATCTGGTGTCGCCGCATGCCAGTGGTGATGGTCGTCGAAAGGCGGCCGCCAAGGCGGTCGAGAGAGCTCTCACCGAAGTCGGCTCCAAGATCGGCGTCTGGAATCTGCATCCCCACCGGCTCCGCCGCACCTACGCGGTGGAGTACTTGCGAAGCCTGCACGGAGATCCCGAGGCCTTGATCAAGCTCACGCAGCACATGCAATGGGCGTCGATGGCGACCGCGATGGAGTACGTCGATCACGCGCGCGGTGACGAGCTCGACCGCTACGCGGAGAGGATCTTCGACCGGAGCCTGTCGTGACCGCGTGCACGAAGCTCATCGCGCTCGTCACGGGACTCGACGCGCCGTGCGATCGGATGCTTCCGTGCTCGATCCACACGCCCATCGTGATTCGCGAGACCGGCGACATGGCTCTCGATCGCAGGGCGGTGACCAATGCGCCCATCGGCAGCTTCTACTTGCTCAAGGACGGCGCTACCGTCCATATGAAGAT